>Ga0310690_10006290_pt1 | contig 15667 bp, 8 predicted proteins | sample AusTroGonzalo_MG_2_FD_207661 | JGI IMG/M metagenome (GOLD analysis project Ga0310690, IMG submission 207661) | Bovine rumen microbial communities from tropical cattle in Woodstock, Queensland, Australia - Gonzalo_04 (v2) (version 2) | ecosystem: Host-associated > Mammals > Digestive system >... | reverse complement strand
CCATCAGCACCTCGTCGTTACCGCTGGTGAGGCAAGCCTCAAGCAACTGGTCATCCTCGCGGATATTGACAGCAATAATACCATTCTGACGAATGTTCTTGTATGCCGCCAAGTTGGTCTTCTTGATAATACCTTTCTTGGTGCAGAGAATGATGTAGTTGTTTTCAAGGTACTCCTCATCGCTCATGCTCTTCACATTGAGATAGGCCATCACCTTATTGTCCTTATCAAGCGGCAACAGGTTCTGGATAGCACGGCCTTTGCTGTTCTTGCCCTCTTCGGGAATCTCGAAGGCGCGTAACTTGTAGCACTTGCCTTGCTCGGTGAAGAAGAGCAGATGGTTGTGGTTGGTGGCCGTGAAGATGTGCTCGATGAAATCGGTGTCGCGGGTAGCTGAACCTTTCGATCCCTTGCCTCCACGACTCTGCACGCGGTATTCGGTCAGCGGAGTACGCTTAATATAACCAAGGTGCGAGATGGTAATGACTACGGCATCGTCAGCAATGATATCTTCCATACGGAACTCACCGGCAGCAGGCACAATCTGGGTGCGGCGAGCATCGCCATATTTCTCTTTGATGACCTGCAGTTCGTCTTTGATGATCTGGAACTGCAATTCCTCATTTTGTAGAATTTCGTGGAAATGCTTGATGCGTTCGTGGATTTCATCCAACTCATCCATAATCTTCTTGATCTCAAGACCGGCTAATTGACCGAGTCGGTATGCCACGATGGCGCTGGCTTGAGGATCGTCAAAGCCGAATTTGTCCATGATGGCTTGCTTGGCTTCGGGGGTGCCGCCCTTACAGGCACGGATGGTGGCTATGATTTCGTCCACGATATCGATGGCGCGTGCCAAACCTTCCAGGATATGAGCACGGTCTTCGGCTTTCTTCAACTCAAAACGTGTGCGGCGCAAGATGACCTCATGGCGGTGTGCCACAAAATGTTCAATCAGCTGCTTGAGATTCAGGGTGTAAGGACGACCATTGACCAAAGCCACATTGTTCACGTTGAACGAGCTTTGCAACGGAGTCATCATGAACAGTTTGTTCAGCACAACATCAGGATTGGCGTCGCGCTTCAATTCATACACCACACGAATGCCCTTGCGGTCGCTCTCGTCGCGAATGTCAGCCAGACCTTCCAATTTCTTCTCGTTGACGAGGTCGGCAGTCTTCTTGATCATCTCAGCCTTATTCACTTGATATGGTATCGAAGTGGCAATGATGCGCTCATGACCGTTGTGTTCCTCAAAGTGGGTTTCGCCACGCAGCACGATACGTCCCCTACCCGTCTCAAACGCCTCACGCACGCCTTCATAGCCATAGATGACGCCAGCCGTCGGGAAATCGGGAGCTTTGATATATTGCATCAACTCCTGAGTGGTAATCTCACGGTTGTCAATATAGGCGATGATGCCGTCGACACATTCGCTGAGGTTGTGTGGTGCCATGTTGGTGGCCATACCCACGGCAATACCGTTGGTACCATTGACCAACAAAGTGGGAATCTGGGTGGGCAGCACCGTAGGCTCCTGCAACGAATCGTCGAAGTTGTTCTGGAAGTCAACGGTATCCTTGTCAAGGTCGTCGAGCATCTCTTCGGCAATCTTCTGAAGACGAGCCTCGGTGTAACGCATGGCAGCGGGACTATCGCCGTCAACCGAGCCAAAGTTACCTTGACCGTCAACCAAAGGATAACGCAGCGACCAATTCTGGGCCATACGTACCATAGCGTCGTAAACTGACGAGTCGCCGTGAGGGTGATACTTACCGAGCACCTCACCGACAATACGGGCCGACTTCTTATAGCCACTGCGGGATGTCACGCCCAACTCCTTCATGCCATAAAGCACACGGCGGTGCACCGGCTTGAAGCCGTCGCGCACATCGGGCAGGGCTCGCGATATGATGACCGACATCGAATAGTCGATATAGGCCGACTTCATCTGGTTTTCAAGGTTAACCCTGATGATTTTCTCTCCCGTGTTCTCAGGAATGCTTTCTCCTTGATTCTCAGGAGTAATGTTATTGTTTTCGTCCATTTTCTGGTTTCTATTTTCGCTTTACAAATAAGGGTGCAAAGATAGAAAAAAAATCGTTTGGTTTTGCAAAAAAGACAGATTTTGTTCAAAGCAATGGCGCGGCTCGTTTTTTGTTTGTACCTTTGCAATCTGAATCAATCTAATCTAATTAGACCATTGACTTTTTAATAAAACATTGACAATAAATAAAATACACCTATATGGATGCTAGATTCTCACCCCGCGTTCGTGCCATTTTGTCACTTAGTCACCAGGAGGCCAAACGCTTGGGTAACGCATACGTCGGTTTGGAGCACCTGTTTTTGGGCATGTTGAGCGAAGGCGGCAGCAAATCCATCAAAATCTTGGAAAACCTCAACTTGAATATCGAGGTCTTCTCAAAGAAACTGGAAGCCTCGGTACGTACTGCCAACAGCAACTCCAACTCGGTATTGGCCCTTCCCCTCACTAAACAGGCTGAACGTGTGCTGAAGTTCACCTATATCATCGCCAAGGATTTCCATTCAGAGACTGTTCGTTCGGAGCACCTTATGCTTGCCATCTTGCACGAGAAAAACAACATCATCTCTCAAAACCTTGAGTTCGAAGGCATCAACTACGACAACTTTAAGCAGGAACTGCTTCGCTTCACCGCCGAGAATGCCAGTCAGCCAAAGCCAACTCCTGATAATCCCGACAAACAACCCGACTATACCTCCGACATCTATAATGATGACGAAGAAGGCGACTTGATGAACGATATCCGTCCACAGCAGGAAAAGCCCAAAAAGACCAGCAACATCAAAAGCAAGACTCCAGTACTGGACAACTTCGGCCGCGACCTCACCAAAGCCGCCGAGGAGAATCGCCTCGATCCTATCGTGGGACGCGAAAACGAGCTGGAGCGCATCGCCCAAATCCTCAGTCGCCGCAAAAAGAACAACCCCATCCTCATCGGCGAGCCTGGCGTAGGCAAGTCGGCCATCGCCGAAGGCTTGGCCATCCGCATTGTGCAACACCGTGTTCCGCGCACCTTATTTAATAAACGTGTCGTCATGCTCGATATCGGCTCCATTGTGGCCGGCACCAAATACCGCGGTCAGTTCGAGGAACGTATCAAGGCCATCCTCAACGAGTTGGAAAACAACCGCGACATCATCCTCTTCGTCGACGAGATCCACACCCTCGTCGGTGCAGGCAATGCCAACGGCTCCCTGGATGCCAGCAATATGTTCAAGCCTGCCTTGGCTCGAGGCGAATTACAATGCATCGGCTCCACCACTTTGGACGAATACCGCCAATATATCGAGAAAGACGGTGCCTTGGAACGCCGTTTCCAGAAAATCCTCGTCGAGCCCACAACTCCCGCCGAAACTATCGAGATTTTGAACAACATCAAACCCCGATACGAGGACCATCACCTGGTCACCTATACTCCCGAAGCCATCGAAGCCTGCGTGAAACTCACCGACCGTTACCTCAGTGACCGCCACCTGCCCGACAAAGCCATTGACGCTTTGGACGAAGCCGGTGCTCGTGTCCACATCAAGAATATCGATGTACCGAACGAGATTACCGAACTTGAGAATCGCCTGGATGTCATCCGCAAGGACAAAAAAGTCGCCATCACCGAGCAGAAGTTCGAAGAAGCAGGGATGTACCGCAATGAGGAAATCAAAATCCTCGAACAGCTCGATACCGCCAAAAAGGCTTGGGAAGACAACGCCATATCCCACCGCCAAGAGGTAACGGAGCAGAATGTCGCCGAAGTGGTGGCCATGATGACGGGTGTGCCGGTGCAACGCATCGCCAAGAACGAAGGCGACCGCCTGATGCACATGGAGACCGAACTGGCCGGCACCGTCATCGGTCAGGATGAGGCCATCAAGAAGGTGACCCGTGCCATCCGCCGCAACCGCGCAGGACTGAAAGACCCCAACAAGCCTATCGGCTCGTTCATTTTCCTCGGCCCCACCGGTGTGGGTAAAACTTATCTCGCCAAAGTATTGGCCAAGTTCCTCTTCGACAGCGAAGACGCCCTCATCCGTATCGACATGAGTGAATACATGGAGAAATTCGCCGTTTCCCGCCTCGTGGGTGCTCCTCCTGGATACGTGGGTTACGAAGAAGGCGGCCAACTCACCGAGAAAGTACGCCGCAAGCCCTACTCCATCGTCCTCCTCGATGAGATCGAGAAAGCCCACCCCGACGTATTCAACCTGTTGCTGCAAGTCCTCGACGACGGACAGCTGACCGACAGCCTGGGCCGCAAAGTTGACTTCAAGAACACCATCATCATCATGACCTCCAACATCGGCTCACGCCAGCTGAAGGACTTCGGTCAAGGGGTTGGCTTCGGAACTCAAGCCAAACTCAATTCCAAGAACGAGTACTCGCAGAGCGTCATCGACAATGCCCTGAAGCGCACCTTCGCGCCCGAGTTCCTCAACCGCGTCGACGACGTGGTGATGTTCAACGCTTTGGAAAAGAAGGATATCCAAAAGATTATCGGCATCGAGATCCGTCAGGTGGTGGAGCGTGTCCAGGAAATGGGCTATAAGATTGAGATTACCGAGAAAGCCATGGACTTCCTCGCCGAGAAGGGCTGGGACGAACAATATGGTGCCCGTCCGCTGAAACGCGCCGTCCAAAAGTATGTGGAAGACGTCTTGGCCGAGGCTATCATCGCCGCCAACCTCCATATCGGCGACACCATCAGCATCGACCTGGCCGAAAATGGCGAAGAGACTGTCGTCAACGTCATCCCCAAGAAAAAGAAAGTCCTCAAAGAAGCCCACGTCTGATGAACTACGACTTCAGGAAACATATCAGCAGTAAAATCTTTAAGGTGATTGCCTACGCCAGCGAGGAGTTGGGCTATAAGAGCTATGTCATCGGCGGCTACGTGCGCGACATCCTGCTGCGACGCCCCTCCAACGACATCGATGTGGTCACCGTGGGCAGCGGCATCACCCTGGCCAAAAAAGTGGCCTCCCTCCTGCCCGGTCATAAAGAAGCCAAATACTACGGCGCATTCGGAACTGCCATGATACGCTTCGACGGCATGGAAGTGGAATTCGTGGGAGCCCGCAAAGAGTCCTACGACCGAAACAGCCGCAAGCCCGTGGTGGAAAACGGCACGCTGGAAGATGACATCAGCCGCCGCGACTTCACCATCAACGCCATGGCACTCAGCCTCAACGCCGAAGACTACGGCACGCTCATTGACTATTATCACGGCATGGAGGATATGGAGGAACTGCTGTTGCGCACCCCCCTCGACCCCGACATCACCTATTCCGACGACCCGCTCCGCATGATGCGCGCCGTGCGTTTCGCCTCTCAGCTCAAGTTCTACATCGAGCCGGAGTCTTTTGCGGCTATCAAACGCAACGCCGAACGCATTAAGATTGTCTCGATGGAACGCGTCACCGAGGAACTGAATAAAATCATCCTCTCCCCGAAACCTTCCATCGGTTTTAAACTGTTGGACGAGAGCGGTCTGCTGAAACTCATCTTCCCCCAACTCTCCCAACTGAAAGGTGTCGAAATCGTCCAAGGCCGCGGCCATAAGGACAACTTCCTGCACACCCTGCAGGTGCTCGATCAAGTGGCTGAGAAGAGCGATGACCTCTGGCTGCGCTGGGCAGCATTGCTGCACGACATCGCCAAGCCTCAAACCAAACGCTGGGAGGACGGCATCGGCTGGACCTTCCACGGTCACGAGTTCAAAGGCTCCAAGATGGTGCCCAAAATCTTCGCCTCCATGAAGCTGCCACTCAACGAGAAGATGAAATATGTGGAAAAACTGGTACTGCTTCACCTCCGCCCCATCGTGCTGGCCGAGGACATCGTCACCGACTCTGCCGTCAGAAGGCTGCTCTTCGACGCTGGCGATGATATCGACGACCTCATGCTGCTCTGCCACGCCGACATCACCTCGAAAAACGAGGAAAAAGTGAAGAAGTTCCACCACAACTTCGAAATCGTCCAACAGAAGCTGAAAGAGATTGAAGCCAAGGACCATCTCCGCAACTGGCAACCGCCCATCGATGGCATCGCCATCATGGAAACCTTTGGCATCCCCGAGGGTCGCGAAGTAGGCATCATCAAAAACGCTATTCGCGAAGCCATCCTCGACGGGGTTATCGGCAACAACTTCACCGAAGCCTACGCCTTCATGAAAGAGGAGGGCAAGAAGCTGGGCCTTAAGGTGGTAAAAGAACTTCAAGAACCAATCGTTGTTGTTAACAATGGGCCAGTACCAAGCAAATTGTAAGACCCTTATAGTAATCGCCGGCCCCACTGCATCGGGCAAGACGGCCTTCTCCATTGAGCTGGTCAAAGCCCTGAATACGGTCATCCTCTCTGCCGACAGCCGACAGTTCTATAAGGAAATGTCCATCGGCACCGCCGCTCCGACCGACGAGGAACTCAGCCAAGCCCGGCATTTCTTCGTGCATCACATCAGTATAGAGGACAAATACGACGTGGCCGACTATGAACACGATGCCCTGCAACTCCTCAACGAGCTCTTCAAAATCCACGATGCCGTGGTCATGACTGGAGGCTCGGGTCTTTTCCTCGACGCGGTTTGCAACGGCATCGACACCATGCCCGACGTGGAACCGGAAACAAGGGAAAAGGTGCAGCGCCTCTATGACGACAATGGTCTGAAGGCCTTGCAGGACGAAGTCCTTCGCCTCGACCCCGATTATTACGCCATCGTCGACCAACAAAACCCCCGCCGCTTACAACGTGCCCTGGAGGTATGCTACCAAACGGGACAGCCTTTCTCTTCCTTCCGTAACGGCAACGCCGTCCAACGCGACTTCGCCATCAGGAAGTACGCCATCTTGTGGGACCGCCAACAACTCATCAGTCGCATCGACCGCCGCGTGGACCTGATGATGAAGCAAGGTTTGTTGGAAGAAGCCAAAGCTTTGTACCCCAAACGGCATCTGAACGCACTCAACACCGTGGGTTACAAGGAACTCTTCGCTTATTTCGACGGGCAATGCGCTCTCGCTGAAGCCGTTGAGCAAATCAAGATCCACACGCGGCAGTATGCCAAGCGCCAAATGACGTGGTTGAGAAAAGACAACAGCTATCGGTGGATTATGCCAGAAGATTTCGATAATATCGTATCAGCCCTTCGGCAGGAGCTGACATAACTTCCCCCATCGTGAGGCCATAGTCAGCAAGGGCTTCCTCCAAAACAGCACGGAAATGGTAGGCTACTGACCCTACAAAACTAATTTTCAAAGACTTACATTCTTCAAAGCGAAGGACAAAGGCCTCAATGAAGGCTCTAAAACAGTCTTTCACCATCCCTTTAATATAAGGATGCGTCTGGTGCTCACCGGCAAACTTCGCGAACGAGGCCAGATACCTTGAGGGCCACTCCCCGTGATAAAGGTGCTGGATGAAGTCTTTCAATTCCAAAGAATACGCTGCATCAAAGCTTTGCTTCAGATCCTCAGGCATGAAACCATAGAAATAAGCCTTCACCACCTCCTTGCCAATGTGCATCCCGCTGCCCTCGTCTCCAACGAGATAGCCCAGCGAGACAGCTCTCTCTGTAATGTCCTCGCCGTCGTAAACGCATGAATTGGATCCCGTCCCAAGGATGCAGGCGATGCCTTTCTCATGCCCCAAAACGGCATGACAGGCCGCCATCAGGTCGTGGGTGACATGAATGTCGGTATTTGGAAAACGTTTTTGGAACACCTCTTTTATTAGTTGGCGGTTTTGCTCCGAGCCGCAGCCAGTACCGTAATAATGGATTTCCTTTAGAGACGAGATTAATCGTGTCTCCACAATGGTCTCCAATGTTCTGATATCACCATAATTCGGGTTAAACCCATCAGTCTGGAAACGAGATTCCACTTCGCCGCCATCCAACAGAAGCCATTCAGACTTCGTCGATCCGGCATCAATAATCAACTTCATGCTTCCAAAAATTCAGTCGGATTGCGTTTAATAAGAAGTGGATAACGCTCTGGGTAACGTAAGCTGTCAAGCTCAAGGTCAACGTCCAAAGCGGGCCATTCAACAGCCTCGGCTCCACACATCTGCACATTCAACACATCGTTGATGGAAGCTTCACGCATCCAAGGAACACGGTTGTATGACAAGAAATAGTCCTGTCCACCAACGCTAATCATGATGCCTTGTCCATTAATCATTAATACGCTTACCGATGTGTTGCTGATATTGTTCCTTGAATCGTTCTGCATGTTTCTCTACAATTTTTTGTATGTCATTCAGCTCATGTTTCGAAAAGCCGCTATTTTGGGCCAATTCAACTTTTGGCTCCAGCCAAAACTTGGCCTCATGACCATCACCCAACACACGGATGTGCATCCAAGCTACTTTCCCTTCCAAAACTGGACTCATACGATGATTTTGTTTGCAAAAATAGACATTATTTTGATATTAATCAACAAAACCAATACTTTTTATTAGTTTTGCAGCCCATTAAACGAATCAAATCTGAAGCAATGAGAAAATGGCGCATTGAAGACTCCGAAGACCTTTACAACGTGAAAGGCTGGGGCGGTAGTTACTTTTCCATCAACGAAAAAGGCCACATGGTGGTGACTCCTAAAGAAGGCTGTGCCTCTGTCGACCTTCCGGAATTGGTCGACGAACTGTCTCTGAGAGACGTGTCAGCCCCTATGCTGCTGCGTTTCCCCGACATCCTCGACGATCGCATCAACAAAATCGACTCCTGCTTCAAGGAGGCAGCCAAGGAGTATGAATTCCACGGACAGAATTTCGTGGTGATGCCCATCAAGGTGAACCAAATGCGCCCCGTGGTCGAGGAAATCGTCAGCCACGGAAAGAAGTGCAACATCGGTCTGGAAGCAGGCTCAAAACCTGAGCTCCACGCCATCATCGCCCTCGGCACGGACTCCGACTCGCTGATCATCTGCAACGGCTACAAGGACGAGGAGTTCATTGAGCTGGCCTTGCTCGCCCAGAAGATGGGCCGCAAGATCATCATCGTCATCGAGAAACTCAACGAGCTGAGGATTACAGCCAAGATTGCCCGCCGACTGAAGGTCACACCCAACCTGGGTGTACGCATCAAGCTGGCCAGCTCGGGTGCAGGTAAATGGGAGGAGTCTGGCGGCGACGGCAGCAAGTTCGGTCTCACCTCTTCCGAACTCCTGGAAGCGCTCGACTTCCTTGAAGAACACGACATGAAAGACTGCCTGAAGTTGGTGCACTACCACATCGGCAGCCAGGTGAGCAAAATCAAGAAGATCAACGTGGCCCTGCGTGAGGCGGCACAGTTCTATGTGCAGCTCTACAAGATGGGCTACCATATCGAATACGTCGACATGGGCGGCGGTCTGGGCGTCGACTACGACGGCACCAGCTCAAGCAGCGCCAGCTCGGTCAACTACAGCATCCAGGAGTATGCCAACAACGCCATCTACACCATCGTGGATGCCTGCGACAAAAACGAACTCCCCCACCCCAACGTTATCTGTGAATCAGGCCGCGCCCTCACAGCTCACCATAGTGTGCTGATTTTCGAGGTGCTGGAGAAGACCTCTCTGCCCGAATGGGACGATAACGAGGAACCCGAGGAAAGCGACCACGAACTGATCAAGGAACTCTACGACTCCTGGGACGAACTCACCAAGAGCTCTTCTCTTGAGATTTGGCATGACGCCCAGGAGATCCGCGAGGAGGCGCTTAACCTGTTCAGCCTGGGACTGCTCGACCTCAAGTCGCGCGCCAAGATTGAACGTCTCTTCTGGAGCATCGCCCGCGAGGTGAACCACATCGCCAACAGCTTGAAGCGTGTGCCTGAGGACTTTACTTCGCTGCCGAAGTTATTGGCTGACAAGTATTTCTGCAACTTCTCGTTGTTCCAGTCGCCGCCGGACCTTTGGGCTATCGACCAGCTCTTCCCCATTATCCCGATTCAGCGCTTGGACGAGAACCCGACGCATCTGGCCACCTTGCAGGATATCACCTGCGACAGCGACGGCAAAATCACCAACTTTGTGGCCAAGTCGACGCAGCACACCATCCCGCTGCATTCGTTCGGTGAGAAGGAACATTATTATATAGGTGTGTTCCTGGTGGGCGCCTATCAGGAAATCCTGGGTGACCTCCACAACTTGTTCGGCGACACCAACGCGGTGCACGTCTCGGTGGACGAGAAGGGATATTACATCGACCAGATCATCGATGGCGAAACTGTCGCCGATGTGCTTGAATACGTTCAGTACAGTCCCAAAAAGCTGGTCCGCACGGTGGAGACCTGGGTCACCAAGTGCGTCAAGGATGGCAAAATCACCGTTGAAGAGGGCAAGGAATTCCTATCCAACTACCGCTCCGGTTTGTACGGTTATACCTATCTGGAATGAATCGCGTGGCGCGGTGAGCCGTTTACCGCCTCGCGGGCGACGAGGTACCGCCTCGTCGGCAGCCGTTTACCGCCTCGTCGACCGTCGTTTACCGCCTCGTCGACCTAGGCGAACATCTTGTCGATGGTGTCCTTGTATTTCGCGATGATGATCTTGCGCTTGGCCTTCAGGGTGGGCGTCAATAGTCCGTTGGCGATACTCCACTCGTCGGCGAGCAGCACATGCTTCTTCACCTTCTCGGTCTCGCCCAAGCCCTTGTTCAGCTCGTTGACTTCGGCGGCGTAGCGCTTCAGCACCTCGGGATTATGAATCATCTCCTCGTTGGTGGTGTACGGGATGTTCATCTCAGCGCACCAGGCCTTCAGGTCAGCAAAGCTCGGGATAATGAGGGCACCGGCAAACTTCTGGTTCTCACCCAACACAAGGATCTGCTCAATCAGTTTCGATGAACTGAACTTGGCTTCGATGACATCGGGGTTGATGTACTTGCCGCCCGAGGTCTTGAAAAGGCTCTTGATGCGGCCGGTGATTCTCAGCTGGTCAAACTGGTTGAGCTCACCCATGTCGCCAGTGTGGAACCAACCTTCCTCGTCGATGACTTCCTTGGTCAGCTCGGGATGCTTGTAGTAGCCCATCATCACATTGTGGCCGCGGCAGAGAATCTCACCACTCTCGGCAATCTTCACCTCGGTGCCGGGCAGGGGCTGACCAACATAGCCGACCTCCCTGCCGTGGGGACTGCGGTTGCTAACCGCGATGACGGGTGAGGTCTCGGTCAGGCCATAGCCTTCAAACACGGGCATCTTGATGGCGGAAAAGAAACCGGCAATCTTCTGCGAGATGGCTGCGGCACCCGACACGATGATGTCGAAATTCTCGGCTCCGATGTTGGCTCTGATCTTGCTGTAAACCAGCTTGTCGGCCAAGGCCAGCTTCCGGTCGTAGAACCAGCTGCGGCTCCCCTCTTCTATTGTGTAGCGTTCGCCAAGGCGCACGGCCCAGAAGAAGATGCGTTTCTTGATGCCTTTCTGTTTCTTGCCCGAGGTGCAGATGGCATCGTAGAAGCGTTCCAACACACGGGGTACAGCGCACATCATCGTGGGATGCACGGCTCTCATGTCCGAGGCGATGGTACCCAGGCTCTCGGCATAGTAGATGGACATCCCACGATATTGATAGCAGTAGTTCAGTGCACGCTCGTAAGCATGGCAGACAGGCAGGAAACTGAAGGCCTTGTTGGAGGTGTCGCTGATGGTGTAATGGAAGTTCGGGAACTGGTTCATCAAGTTGTGGTGCGAAAGCATCACGCCTTTGGGTGTGCCCGTGGTGCCCGAGGTGTAGATGATGGTGGCGCACTCCATCTCATCGACGGCGGCCTTGCGGGCTGCCAACTCTTCAACGTGGGGGTGCTCCTTACCCAACTCAAGAAGCTGGTCGAAATGGGGATATTTCTCACGGTTCTCCATCGTGTAGACGAGCTTCAGGTTGGGGGCATCGGGCAGGATGTTGGTCACCTTGTTCATTACCGAGACGCCGTCGATGACGACCATCTTGGCGTCGCAGTCGCTGAGGATGTAGCGGTAGTCGTCCTCACTGATGGTGGGATAGATGGGCACAGTGATGGCGCCCACCTGAGCCACGGCCATGTCGAGCATGTTCCACTCGGGACGGTTGTTGAGGATCAAGGCCACCTTGTCGCCTTTCTCAATGCCCAACTCGATGAGGGCATAACTCAGCACGTCGGCGTGCTCCTTGTAGGAAGTGGAACTGTATTTTACCCATTGGCCGTTTTTCTTGCCGGCCAAAGCTTCTTGTTGATTGGGATACTTTTCAACATAGTGGTCAAGAAGGTCGAATACTCTTTTGATTTCCATAGCGTTCTGTTTTCGATGATGAACAATTATTTAGTGATAATGACTTTCTGTGTCTTGACTCCCTTGGGACCGTTCAGGCGGAACAGGTACGGACCGTCGGCCACCAGAGGCAGGATGATTCGGGTCTGTCCGCTGATGTGCTTCTCAGCCAGCACCTGACCGAGCACATCGATGAACTGCAGGTCGCCGTCGCCGGTGACCACCCACTCGGATCCGGTGAAGAAGGCGAAGTCGTGCTCTTCTTCCTCTTCCTCTTCGATGCCGGTGAGCTCAAAGACGATGAGGAAGCGCGACGGATAGTCGTCGGTGTGGCCTTCGAAGGTGTAGGTGTCGTTCTTCAGCATGTCGTATTCCACGCCGAGGATGTTGTCGATGAGGTACATGCTCTGGAACTGTCCGTTGGCAGTGTTCCACTTGATGGTGAAGATGTCGTCTTCCTTGGCTTCGAACCACAGCGGCACGCGGTCAACGCCATCCTGGGCAAACAGGGCGGCGTAGTACGCCTCGTCGTGGTGGGCATAGAACAAACCGTTACCCACGGTGAGCTGCTTCATCTTTCGGGCACCGCCCCACTCGGGACGCAGGAACTCGATGACGGTCACATCAGCGCAGCCCTTGTCACTGTTCAGGTAGAGGTTGACCAAAGGATAGTTGGGCCTCACGGTGCGGAAGTGGCTTTCCTTGCCCAAAGCGGAAATGGTCTGACGGCTGACGAGCATGCCTTCGGTGAACTCGAGGTTGCCGCCTTCTTCATGCTCGGTCTTGACGTAGAAGCCCTGGTGCGGGTGGATGAAGCGGTCGGCATAGTCACCGTTCTCCGAACAGGTGGCGGGATAGTATCTGTAGGCCGTTCCGGCATCGCCGCTGCCGAGCTCATACTTGTCGGCGTCATACACCACGTAGAACGGGTTGCCGTCGATGGTGCTCAACAGGCTGGCGTTACGCGGGTCTTCGGCCATCAGGTCGAAGTCGATGTAGCCGTGGTAGGGATTACCCACCAGGTTCCAACCGGGCAGTTTCGAGGTGCTGGTGTTGGTCAGCATGATGTTCTTGTTGCCGCTGTTCAGCTTGCCGTGGCTCTGCATGAAGGTCTCGGTGGCAATGGAGGCCATATAACCGCGGCCCACGATGAGGCTGTCTTCGTTCACGTTCAGCGGGGCTCCGTCAACGGGTTCATAGTCGAGGTGACCGTGGACGCCGTGGACATCATCGCTGAACCAGTGGTTGGGACCGTTGCGCTTGAAGTTGATCCAGTGGTAGTTAGGTTCAGTCCAGGTGTAGAGGTCCATACCGTAGGGATAACGACCCCACTCGTCGGAGTTGGCAATCCAGCCCTCACCGAAGGTGGTGGACTGGCTCGGGAAGTAACCGTCTCTCCATGTCGCGGTGTTCAGCGTCGCAGCGGGATTGAGTTGGCTCAAGCTGTTGTCCCAGCCATACATCCAATAACGTGCGTTGCCGTTGGTGCCTTCACTCTGCAGCCAGTAGAACTCATTGGGAATTGACACCCATGGGTTGTTGCTGTACTGCAAATCGTTCACGTTGGTACCTTGATAGTCAAAGCCCAGAGGAGCGTTGCTCAAAGGCGTGGAGAAGATGTGCCAGTCACGAGGCAGCAGCTGTCCGTCGCCACCCATGATGTCCATATTCATACCCGGCGTCGAAGTGGCCTTGCCAAACGAGTTGTCGAAGGTGATACCGACGTAGGTATTGTCGTAATCGCTCAAGGCACCCGGGTTGCCGATGGCCACGTCTTCGTGGAAGCTCACCTTGCTCCTGTTGATGACAAGGCTGCTGCTCACGTTGTTCACATCGCCGTAGACGAAGAGGTACTCGGGCAGGTCTTGGTCAAACTCGTCCTTCACCAGTTCGCGGGTCAGGGCGCTGTCGAGTTCGTCACCGTCACGGGCGGGACCGCCGTACTGCAGAGCCAGCGTGTTGGCGTAGTTACCCACGCTGCGCATGCTGCCTTGGTGGACGATGGGGCGACCGAACTCATCCAGCTCGTCATACTCACCCAACAGCAGCACGGGCAGGTCGTCGTTGATCTCGGTCAAACCTGGACGCGACCAGCGGGCCAGAGCGTAGTTGTGGTTGGCGTCGTTGACGCTGTCCACCCAGTGGTTCAGCAGGGAGAACAGGGTGGTGTCGGCATCGGCGCCAAGCAGCACCCTGTTGTCCTTATACATATAGCCGTACAAGTCGGAGCTGGCTGCGGAAGTGAACTGTCCGCTGTGTGCTCCGGCATTACCGGCAGAGATTTCAGCCACCTGCTTCACATAGCAGTTGTCGATGTCGCTGCCTGCGCCGGTCTGGTTGACGATGCCCTTGAAGACGTCGCTTCCGAGACCGCCGTCATCCTGCAGGTTGACGTAGCAGTTGCGCATCTTGGCAGCGGTGTTGCTGCCCAACAGACCACCTGCCTTAGGTGTGCCATAGAGGCTGAACCTGGCGTTGGCGAACGAGTTGTAAATATCGCCATCCAAGGCGTTACCCACCAAGCCGCCCACCATACCGGTGGTGTTGTCGAAGGTGGTGATCCAAGGCAGTGCCATCGACGAGTAAATCTCGCCCGAAATCATCTTGGCGACCAAACCGCCGGCCACAATGTCGTCGCCCACCTTGTTGGGGCAGTCGATGCTGATGGCGGCTTCGCTGTTGGCGATCAGGGCGTCTTCGATGCAGCCGGCCAGACCGCCGAGATTGAACACGCTTGCATCAGCAACCGTGGGATTCACCTTACCGCTCACCACGAAGGTGCGGTTGATGCTGCCTCCCTTGACGTAGCCGAACAGACCGTAGTTCTGACGTTCGTAGCGGACGTCTCCCCTACCGATGTATTCGATGTTGAGGTTGGCGATGATGTGACCTTGACCGTCATAGTTGCCGGCAAACGGCTTGGGAGCCGACGAACCGATAATCGTGTCGCCTATCGGCACCCAGACGTAAGGCTTCAGGTCGATGTCGCCGGTCTGCTTGAAGTTGAGGCCTGCGAAGTTGGTCGCGGTCTCTCCGTTCATGCCAGCCGACTGACTGATGAGCCATGCCAGGTCTTCTGCCGAGTCGATGTCCTCATAGTCGAAGCCGTTAGGTTCGGTTCTGACCACATTGGCCCAAGTCCAGCCGAAGTACAAGGTCTTTTTCCTATCGGTGCTCTTCATACTCGACGGGCTGTAGTAGGTGGTCTTGTTACCGTTGTAGAAGAACCAGTTCAGGTCGTCATAGAAGTTGCACTTGTTCCAGGCACTGGCAGCCCAGCTGTCGTTGGTAGCCACCGCCACTGGCGACAGGGTGTTGTCCTCGTAGCTGGCCGCTCTGTTCCTGATCGGGTTGGTCACACCGATTCTGGACAGGGTATCCAGCTTGCCGGTGACACC
>Ga0310690_10006288_pt1 | contig 15670 bp, 12 predicted proteins | sample AusTroGonzalo_MG_2_FD_207661 | JGI IMG/M metagenome (GOLD analysis project Ga0310690, IMG submission 207661) | Bovine rumen microbial communities from tropical cattle in Woodstock, Queensland, Australia - Gonzalo_04 (v2) (version 2) | ecosystem: Host-associated > Mammals > Digestive system >... | reverse complement strand
CCTGCTATGTATATTGGTTCTACGGGACTGCCGGGTTTACATAATTTAGTATATGAGGTAGTGGATAACTCTGTAGACGAAATTTTAGCCGGCGGTGCTACTACCATTAAAGTAAACATTAAAGATAATATGACCTGTTCGGTAGAAGATGACGGACGTGGTATTCCGGTAGATTTAATGACGGGAGCCAAAGATCCTAAACTTCGCAAAAAAAGTGCCTTAGAAGTTGTTATGACCGTATTGCACGCCGGCGGTAAATTTGACAGCGGTGCTTATAAAGTATCCGGCGGTTTGCACGGGGTAGGTGTATCCTGCGTAAACGCCTTGTCTGAATTTACCGAAGTAGTTGTGAAAAAGAATGGTAAAGTATACCGCCAACAATATAAACGCGGTAAACCCGTCACGGAAGTAGAAGAAATCGGAACTACCGCCGAACACGGCACAAAAGTGACCTTTACGGCCGATAAAGAAATTTTCGGCGATGTCGCTTTTGTATACGAAACCATTGCAAACCGTTTGCGGGAACTAGCTTTCTTAAACGCCGGTGTAAAAATCTTGTTTACCGATGAACGCGGTGAAGAAGCTAAATCAGTCACCTTCCATTATGAAGGCGGTATTTCTCAATTTGCAAAATTCTTAAATACCAATAAAACCGTAATTAATCCCGAGCCGATTTATTTAACCAAAACCGTCGGAGATAATTATATTTCTTTCGCTATTCAATACAATGAAGGATATAGTGAAAACGTGTTTTCGTTCGTTAATAACATTAATACGATTGAAGGGGGGACTCACTTAACCGGATTCCGCTCTGCTTTTACCCGTATTATTAACGAATACATCAAAAACAATAATCTGTCTAAACAACACAAGGACATTTCTGTAGGCGGAGACGATATTAAAGAAGGGTTGGCTGCAGTACTCTCTGTTAAAATTCCGCATCCGCAGTTTGAAGGACAGACCAAAACCAAATTGGGCAACTCTGAAATTGAAGGTATAGTCCGCTCAATGGTAGGGGAAACTTTATCTACTTTCTTTGAAGAAAACCCCAAAACCGCGCGCGCCATTTGTGAAAAATGTATCGGTGCAGCCGTCGCGCGTGAAGCAGCCCGCAAAGCGCGTGATTTGACTCGCCGCAAAGGAGCTTTTGAAGGCGGCGGACTTCCGGGCAAATTAGCCGACTGTCAGGAAAGAGACAGTAGCAAATGCGAAATCTTCCTGGTAGAAGGTGACTCCGCCGGTGGTTCAGCCAAGCAAGGGCGTGACCGTGTATTCCAAGCTATTTTGCCGCTTCGCGGTAAAATTTTAAACGTAGAAAAAGCGCCGCTGGTGAAAATTTTATCTAGTGATACCGTGCGTGATTTAATTGCCGCAGTCGGTACGGGTGTGGGAGAAGGAGAAGGCGGTTTTGATATTTCCAAACTGCGCTACCACAAAATTATTTTGATGGCTGATGCCGACGTGGACGGACAGCATATTTCTACGCTACTACTCACGTTCTTCTACCGCCAACTGCGCCCGCTTATTGAACAAGGGCACGTATATTTGGCGCAACCGCCTTTATATAAAGTGAAAAAAGGTAAAGTAGAACAATACTTACAAACCGAAGACCAAATGCAACAGTGGCTGATGAAAGAAGGTCTTTCTACCGTCACCGTCAGCGACAAAGCCGGTAAAAAAGTAGAAGGGAAAAATCTTTCCGACCTACTTAAAATCTTGCGCGATGTGGAAGATGTTTTAAATATGCTTGAAGTCAAAAACATCACGCTTAAAGATTTCCAAGCGTTCCTGGCAGAAGGGCGCGTACCGGTGTATCGCATCCCGCTGCAAAGCGGTGGTTTTAGATATTTCTACGACGAAAATGAATATCACGCCTATGTGGACCAATATGTATTAGAGAAGAAAGAAGAATTGGCCGCCGATGGCGTAGATGTGACCACTATTGACGACGATAGTTTACAACCCGAACATCAAAGTTTATTTGAATTTGGCAAACTGCTAGCTTGTGAGAAAAAATTAGAAGCTTTGGGCTATAATTTCAACCAATATCCCAAAGTGGAAAATGAAAAAGAACGTGTACATCCGCTCTTTACCGTCAATAACGGTAAAACTGATGTACTGGTGTTCAGTTTAGCCGAACTGTTAAAAGCCGTTAAAGATGCCGCTTCTGCCGGAGCCAGCATCCAACGCTACAAAGGCTTGGGTGAAATGAATCCGGAACAATTGTGGGAAACCACCATGGATCCGGCCAAACGCAAACTCATCCAAGTTAAAATCAATGACCTGACAGACACCGAGCATGCGTTTACCATGCTGATGGGGGACAAGGTCGAACCCCGCCGCGATTTTATTCAATCGCACGCATTAGAAGTAAAGAACTTGGATATTTAGTTTTAGGAGTTTAATAAGCTATGAGTGAAGAAACAATGAATGCAGCAGAAGCGCAAAACAACAATGTAGATCTATTCGGTAATATTGAACAACGCGACATTGCCCATGAGATGCGTTCGTACTATATTGATTATGCCATGAGCGTAATTGTCGGACGTGCTTTGCCGGATGTGCGGGATGGTTTAAAACCCGTACACCGCCGCGTATTATATTCCATGAACGAAATGGGTTTGAAATACAATAAACCCTACAAAAAATCCGCCCGTGTGGTGGGTGATGTACTCGGTAAATATCACCCGCACGGCGATACGGCTGTGTATGATACATTAGTGCGTTTGGCACAAGATTTCTCTATTCGTCAACCGTTAGTGGACGGACAAGGGAACTTCGGTTCTATCGACGGTGATTCTGCCGCCGCTATGCGTTATACCGAATGCCGCTTGGCCAAAGTATCCGATGAGCTCTTAAACGATTTAGATAAAGATACCGTTAAGATGATTCCCAACTATGACGGCTCTTTAATGGAACCGTCCGTATTGCCGGCCAAATTTCCGGCGCTACTAGTCAACGGATCTTCCGGTATTGCGGTCGGTATGGCTACCAACATTCCGACGCACAATTTAAGCGAAGTGTGCGACGGTATTATCGCCTATATTAAAAACCCGGCCATTACGGTCAAAGAGATGATGAAAATCATCAAAGGGCCCGATTTTCCGACGGGTGCTATTATCCGCGGTACCAAGGGTATTTATGAGTATTTTGAAACCGGCCACGGTAGTGTAAAAGTACAAGCCACCACGGAAATTGAAGAGCGCAAAGGCGGACGTGAAGCCATTGTAGTCACCGAAATTCCGTACATGGTCAACAAGACGGCCCTTATTGAAACCATCGTCGGCTTAGTGCGTGACAAAAAGATTACCGATATTGCCGATATCCGCGATGAGTCGGACCGCCGCGGAATGCGCCTAGTCATTGAAATTAAACGCGACGGCAATGCTCAAGTGGTTTTAAACCATTTATATAAACATACACAATTGCAAACTTCTTTCCCGGTCAATATGCTCGCAATCGTAGACGGTCGCCCGCGTGTATTGTCCTTAAAAGAAGTCATGAAAGCGTATGTCAAACACCGCCAAGAAGTTGTCACTAATCGCACGAAATTTGATTTAAATAAAGCCGTGCGCCGTGAACATATCTTGTCGGGCTTACTGATTGCCATTGCGAATATGGACGAAGTAGTAGCCATTATCCGCAAGAGTGCTGATGTGCCGGCCGCCAAAGTGGCCTTGATGAAGAAGTTTAAACTTTCCGAAGTGCAAGCCCAAGCCATTTTGGATATGCGTTTACATCAGCTTACGCAACTGTCCAGCGCGGCCATTGAACAAGAACAAAAAGAACTGTTAAAACTTATTGCAGAACTGCAAGGCATTTTGGCCGATCCGCAAAAAATCTTAGACATCATTGTGAGCGAATTGACCGATTTGAAGAAAAACTACGGCGACGAACGCCGCACGCAAATTGGTCCGGATCTCACCGACTTATCAATGGAAGATTTCATTGAAAAAGAAGACGTGGTTGTCACTATTTCTAATGACGGCTATGCCAAACGCATTCCGCTGGCTACCTACAAGAGCCAAAACCGCGGTGGCAAAGGCATCATCGGCGGCAAGACCAAAGAAGAAGACTTTATGGAACATTTGTTCATTATGTCTTCTCATGCTACGCTACTAATGTTCACCAACCGCGGGCGTGTATTTGCTTTGCGTGCGTTTGAAATCCCCGAAGGCAACCGTATGTCTAAAGGAAAGGCACTAGTCAACCTCTTGCAGCTCAACGGCGAAGAAAAAGTGACCTCTGCTTTACCGATTGAAGATTTTAACCCCAAGAAACACGTAGGCGAAACGGCCTTCTTAACAATGTGTACCCGCATGGGCAGCATTAAACGTGTGGAACTGGGCGAATTTGCCAATATCCGCCGCAGCGGTATCATTGCCATCGGTCTGGAAGAAGGCGACGTTTTAATCAGCGTGCAAATGACGTTTGGTAAGAGCGATATTGCCATTGCCACCAAGCAAGGTAAATCCATTCGCTTTGATGAAAATGAAGTGCGCTCTATGGGCCGTCCGGCCAAGGGTGTGCGCGGTATTACGCTGGCCAAAGGCGACGAAGTAGTCGGTATGGAACAGGCCTCTAATGACGGCGAACAACCCGATGTGTTATCCGTCTGTGAAAACGGCTACGGAAAACGCACCGAGTTTAGCGAATACAAACGTCAGCACCGCGCCGGTATGGGTGTGATTACCATTAAAACGACGGAACGCAACGGACAAGTAGTGGGTATTAAATTAGTCGACGAAAGCAAAGACTTAATGGTCGTGACGGAAAAAGGCATGACCATCCGTATCCGCTGCGAAGAAATTCGCTCTGTGGGCCGCAACGCACAAGGCGTGCGCCTAGTCAAATTAGAAGAAGGCGACAAAATTGCGCGTATTGCTCCGGTAGTCAAAGATGACGAGGAAGAAAAAGAATCCGAAGCGTCCCCCACTACAGAAACAAAATAACAGCTCTTTACATAATATCCCGGTGTAAGACCGGGATATTATAGAGCGCTAAACTGTTTTTAGATTTTACTTTTATAAATTAAAGTGGTATAAAATATACAGGGTATAAAGGGGAATTTCGTATGCGTACTAATCCGCACATCTTAGAAATCAATACACGCGCGTGGCTGGCTCGCCTGGAAGCTAGGCACGGGCGGCGCTTTATGTTGCAGGAAATCCCCGACGAGTATTGGCAAACTTTTAAAAAGCGCGGTTTTGATGCTATTTGGTTGATGGGCGTGTGGAAGCAAAGCCCTAAAGCTTGTGAAATTGCCCGCAATCATGCCGAAATTGCCGAGCAAATCCGCCGCGTAAAACCCGATTTTAAAGTAGAAGATATCATTGCCTCGCCCTATGCGGTATATGAATATGAACCCGCGGAAGATTTGGGAGGGGAAGCTGGACTGCGTGCCTTGCATGCTAAATTAAACGGCATGGGCATCGCGCTGTTTTTAGATTTTGTCCCCAATCACATGGCGATTGATTCTCCGACGGTAAATAGTGCACCTGATTTGTACGTCACCACCGGAGAATACGAGCCAAATAATCATAAAGATTGGTTCTTTAAAAATGAAAAAGGCCTCTACATTGCCCACGGTCGCGACCCGTATTTTGCCCCGTGGACAGATACTGCACAACTGAATTATTTTAACCCAGAAACTAAAAAATTTATGTTGCAAAATTTGTTGCATATCGCCGAGTTTTGCGACGGGGTGCGCTGCGATATGGCCATGCTGGTGCTTAACAAAGTACACCGTGATACCTGGTGGGAATTTATCGGCGGCAATCTCCCCAAAGAGGAATTTTGGGCGCAGGCGTTGGAAGCAGTTCACGCAAAATATCCCGATTTTAAATTTATTGCCGAAGTATATTGGGGCTTGGAATGGGAAATACAGGAAATGGGTTTTGATTATACCTACGATAAAGTCTTGTATGACCGCTTGCGTTTTTCCAATCCCGAAGATATTAAAGGCCATTTGCGTGCGGAACACTTGTTCCAAATGCGCTCTATCCGCTTTACGTCTAATCATGATGAAGAAGAAAGTTTAACCGCCTTTGGACGGGAAAAATCGCTTGCGGCCAGTACTATCATTGCCACGCTGCCCGGTGCGCGCATGATTTATTTATTTCAACTCATGGGACGCAAAAGCCGCTTGCCCATTCAATATGTAAAAGATGATTTTGTGGAAGATCCGGAAATTCGCAACTATTATGATCAGTTGCTCAAAATTGCTTCACATCCGGCTTTTCATGGGGGGCAATGGTCTTTGACAGATACGTTTGCCATTGCTGAGGGAAATGAGAGCTTCCGCAACATTTTAGCTTGGACATGGAAACAAATGAATACGGCTGTAAGTGTAGTAATTAATTATAGCGACCAGCCGGTGCAAGGGCGTCTTAAACTAAAAATGAATACTTCGGGCACGAAAGTGCTGCATGAAGAATTTTCTAATACAGACTTATCCGTGACGGAAGCAGCGTTGCGCGACGGATTAGAAATTACGCTCAAGCCTTTTGAGAGTAAAATCTTCAGTTATACCTTGTAAAATTCATTCTGGATAGATAAAAATACCCCCGTTGATACGGGGGTATTTTTTTGTTGATAAAACTAAATGTTAGAACTTTACGCCCAGTTTGAGCATGACAGTCCAGTAAGAGAAATCTTCATGTCCGAAACGGCTTTTCATATCGCTGCGAAGACCTACCCAATTGTAGCGTCCTTCCGCGCCGAACACAACGGTCTCGTCCATATCAAATTCAATACCGGCGCCCAACATCCACGCAATATCCAAACTATCAAACATTTCGGTATCTTGGGTAGCCAAATCTCTTTGTTTGGCATACGCATAACCGCCGCCGATACCGCCTGTACCGTACAAACGAGTCATGGATTTAGGAAATAAATACACGCGTCCGGTCACCAAAGCCGTGCCTACACCGCTGCGGAAATCCGCTTTTCCGGTAGTAAGGGTGATTTCATCTCCGCGCGTAAATCCGGTATAGTTTCCATCTAATCCCAAGGTTAACCACGGCAATAGATTACGCACAAAAGCAATACCGCCGCTAAAACCGGTTCCGCCGATTTGCAAAGTTTGTCCATTTTCGGACCAATCTTTATTCGGCCAAGCCACCCCGCCGAAAAATTCAACACGGGACAAATTGGTATACAACCCATACAAGGGTTTTTCTTCGTAATTGCAGCAAGCGTATTTCTCAGCTGCATATGCCATCGGTGCCGTGAGTAAAACGGCCAAAATAAGTAGTTTTTTCATAAGACTCCTCTTTAAAATATCCATCTAATATATTTTATTTTTTTGAAATGCCTTTGACAATACATAATTCGCGGCGGGTATCTTGAAAGGTGCCGTCTGCTACTTGTTTTACTAGGTTATCCCATTGTCCGCGGGCTTTCAAAATTTGTTCGCAGATATCACGTACCGCGCCGTAGCCGCCGCGTTTAGGGGATATATAGTCAGCCAATACCTTTACTTCTTCTACCGCATTGTCAACGGCCAGTTTCATACCGGCGGTTTTTAACACACCTAAATCAATAATATCATCTCCGATAAAAGCAGCCTCTGCCGGTGTAATGCCGTATCGCGTGCAAGCATCTTTCAGAGCGGCCGTTTTATCCATAGCAGAATAATACAAAATATCCATACCGAGCAGTTTGGCCCAATGTTGCAAAATGGGGGCAGAGCCGCGCGAAACAATGCCGGTGCGTACACCGCATGCACGCAGAAAAATCATACCCATGCCATCTAATGATTCAAAATTTTTGACTTCAATATGGCGGCCTTCTCCGTCGGTATACCAACAGAGTTTGCTGTCTGTCATTACGCCGTCAATATCGGTAAGTAAGAGTTTTAAATTCTTTGCTTTTTCTATAAAAGAAGTGTTCATAATTAAATTATATCAATTCAGACCCTGTGCCGAAAATTATATAATAAGAGTATGAAAAAATGGTTATGTGCGTTAATGTGTTTTGGCGTATTGGCGGGGTGTACTCCCAAAACAGTTATTAGCCAGAGTTATGATTTTAACCGGATGGACCGTATCGGGATTATGGAATTTGCCAGCCCGTACAATGGGTTTTCCGGTGTGGAAAATTTATTTGCTAAGTATTTGATTGAATCGGGTTTTAAAGTGGTAGAACGTGCACAGTTGGATCAAGTGTTGCGTGAACATAATATATCTGTGTCGGGTTATTTGTCTCCGGCTACCACGAAAAAAATCGGTGAAATTTTGGGAGTAGATGTGTTGCTGGTAGGGGAAGTGACTTCCTATACTCCTACACGCACGGAGCTAACTTTGGTTTCTACACATAAAACAGAATCGCACCCCGTATATGCGCAAACGGTACACACCGGTCCGGACGGACGTGCGGTGGCGCAGATACAACAAGTCGGCACGACCTTTCGCGATAGTACAGACGTCCGTCCCAGTGAATACACCATTAATGCGCAAGTGGGTGTTATTGCCAAACTGGTAGATGTGGAAACGGCCGAAATTATTTGGATAGGTTCTTTGTCTAAAGACAGCTCCAGCGCATTAGATGCAGCAGACATTATCGCACGCCAACTTGTAAAAAGTTTTACCAAAGAATTGTCAAAACGTGCGGAGCAGTCCAAATGAAACCCATTACCTATCAGCAAAGAAAATGGCTCCCCGTGCTATTAAACGGATTTTTATATTTAGTTAAAATGGGTGTGGTTGTTTTGTTGATATTAGCCGGAGTGTTAGTGGCCAGCCAAAGTGCTGTTTCTCCGGTAAGCGCTCGTTTGGTAGGTATTTATGCATTGGAATATTCCGTGCGAAAAGTAAAACCATACCGTCCGTTTTTTCCAAGACCTTACAAGGCAAATTTAGAAAATTATAAGAGGTAAATTATGTTAGATATTAAACAAATTGTTGCGACTCCCGATGAAATTAAAAAACGCTTGTCTTTGCGCAAACCCGAATTAGCGGCGCAAATTGACGAAGTATTAAACGTGTACGAAAATTACAAAAAAGTATTAGCCGCAGTAGAGGAATTACGTGCAAAGCGCAACAGTTTGTCTAAACAAATCGGCCAAATCAAACGTGAAAAAGGCGATGCTGCCGCCGCAGAAGCCATGAAAGAAGTAGGCATGCTCAAAGACCAAATGGCTACTAAAGAAGCGGAGCTTGAACCCTTAAAAAATCAAATTGATAATTTGCTTTTAAGTATTCCTAATTTGCCGCATGAAGGCATTCCCGTAGGGAAAAGTGATGCCGATAACCCCGAAGTAAAGGCGTGCGATATTGCGCTACCTAAATTTGATTTTACGCCGCTAGACCATCAAGCCGTCGGCGAAAAACTAGGCATTTTAGATTTTGCCGCCGCAGCCACTTTATCCGGCAGCCGTTTCGCTTTGTATAAAGGTGACGGTGCCAGATTAGAGCGTGCGATTATTTCTTTCTTCCTAGACACGCACGCTAAAAAAGGATATACCGAAATTTTGCCGCCGGTTATTGTAAATGAAGAAATTATGTATGGCACCGGTCAGCTGCCTAAATTCCGCGAAGATATGTACGAACTAACGGGAGAACCAAAACAATTTTTAATTTCTACTGCCGAAATTCCGCTGACCAATTTAAATCGTGCCCGCCAAATTGCAGAGGCAGAATTGCCGATTAAACTAACCGCGTGGACACCGTGTTTTCGCAAAGAATCAGGTACGTATGGCAAAGATACACGTGGCTTAATTCGCAATCACCAATTTAATAAAGTGGAACTTGTCATGCTTTCTAAGCCGGAAGATTCCTACAAAATGCTTGAAATTATGGTGGAAGATGCGCAAGATGTACTGCGCCAATTGGGACTTCCTTTTCACGTGGTGGAGCTTTGCTCGGGTGATATTGGCTTTTCATCTGCCAAAACCTATGACATTGAAGTTTGGATGCCCAGCGAAAACCGCTTCCGCGAAATTTCTTCGTGCTCTAACTGTTTAGATTTCCAAGCCCGCCGTATGGGAATGCGCTACAAAAATGCTAATGGCAAATTGGAATTTGTCCATACCTTAAACGGCAGCGGCGTAGCAGTAGGCCGTACATTTGCGGCTATCTTGGAAAACTTCCAACAGAAAGACGGCTCTGTTATTATTCCGGAAGTCTTGCGCCCCTACTTTGGCAAAGATAAAATTGAGGCCAAATAATGCGTAAAATTATTTCGCTATTTGCCGCGGTACTTTTTGCTGCGACGTTTATTTCCCCTGTACAAGCCGAAGTGAAATTGCCGCCGGATGTGATGCAATATGCTAAAGCCGGTGTGGACGGCGTTTATACTTTAGATTTTGAAAAAGCCAACGAAAATATACAAAAAGTATTTGAGCTTTACCCGGATCATCCGTTTGCGCATTTTGGCAACGCGATGGTGGCTTGGGCACGCTATGAATATGAATTTGAGCTAAGTGACACCAAACAGCAGAAAGTTTTTGAAAAGATTTTGAATGATTCTATTGCGGGTATCAAACGCTGGCTGCGGGAGCATCCCGATGATCCGAACGGATATATGGGGATTGGTGCTTTATATGGGCTACGGGCGCTATTTTCCATGCGAAACCGCAGTTGGGTGACGGCGTATTTTTCCGGCCGGAAAGCCATTAATAATTTGGAAAAATCAATGGAGCTAGATCCGACGTATTACGACTCTTATTTCGGGTTGGGAATTTATAATTATTTTGCAGGGACTTTGCCAAGCGTCATTAAGATATTGGCACGTATAGTAGCTATCAAAGGGGATGTGGATGAAGGCGTACGTCAGCTCAATATCGCACGGGAAAAGGCCACTTTTACTTCAGACAGCGCCAAACTTATTTTAATTGAAGTGCAAAATACGCGCGGCAACAAATATTATGCACCCGAAAAATCATTGGAGTATATCCAAGAGCTCCATGCTAAATTTCCGCAAAATCCTCTCATGCATTATGTGGTACTGATTTGTTTGTTTGAAAACGGAAGATACGAAGAAGTAATTGCGGGCGGAGAAGAATTTTTAAAGTTAATTGGTTCTAATAAATTCTATAAGGATATTTATATTTCCCGTGCTTATACGGCTATCGGTACTTCTTATATGGCTCTTGGAAAGTGGGACAAAGCGCGCGAAGCATTTGAGCAAAGCCACGCTTCTACCATTACGCAAGAGCCCAGCCGTTGGGGCGTGTGGAACGAATACCGCTTGGGGCAGGTATATGATGTGCTGGGTTGGCGCGATCGGGCCGTTTCCCAGTATAAAAAAGTGCTTTCTTTTAAGGATAAATGGGGCTTTGACGCCTTTGCCAAAGAAGGGTTAAAGAACCCATGGAAAGCGGCTACCGGCATAGATGTCGGCCCTCTTCCGCCGCAACAAAATTAAAAATAGCATTTTTATTATAATTTGTTGTAGGATATTATAAGTAGGAAACTTATAAAGGAGATAGTAAATGAAAAAAGGAATCATTGTTGTACTTGGTGCTTTATTACTCGCCCCGGTTGCCTTTGGTAATGATTGGGGCCTTGGTCTCAAACTCGGCGGTGCTCGCAATAGCCCCTCTTCCTTAAATGATTTATATGATCATGCTGTTGCTAATTCCAAAGAAAAAACGGAAGGCCCGATTTATTTTGGTTTGGAAGCTATGTATGAATTTGCGCTCAATGATGAAACCAATAAATTAGGTGTCAAAGCTGGTGCAGATATTTATGCCAATAACGAAGTAGAATTAAAAGGAGTTGGTTTTGATGATAAATATACAGAAAAAACCTATGCCTTTCCGTTCACCGTATATTACAAATATGATCCGGGTATACAACATTGGGCGTTCTTTGGCGGTGCAGGTGTGACCATCTTGCACACAACTGTCGAAATAACCGGAGCAGCTGATACCAACAAAAGCAAAGTGTTTCCGCATATCGTAATCGGTACGGAATACCGCTTTTCGCAAGCGTTTGCTCTGGGTTTTGAAGGTCGCTATAACTTCAATGCCAAAGTGCACAAAGAAGGGCTCGAAATATCTGACCGCTCCGGTTTCGGCGCGGCCATTACCGGTCGTTTCTATTTCTAATTTAACTTAGAGATAAACAAAGCCCTGCTCACTAGAGCAGGGCTTTTATTTACCTTTTTCAATAATTGCAAAATATGCTAGGATATTACAAGTAGGAAATTCTATAAAGGAGATAGTAGATGAAAAAAGTAATCATTGCTGTGCTTGGTGTATTGTTGTTTGCCCCTGCCGCTTTTGCCGACAACTGGGGTTTGGGTTTAAAACTCGGTTATGCTGAAAATGACCCGAAATCTATGAAAGCTGTTAACGCTCCCGAATTCGACGAAAATGGTGGCTATTTCGGTTTAGAAGTTTTGCATGAATGGGACTTAGATGAAACCAACAAAATTGGTGCTAAATTAGGTTGGGATGTCTATGGCGAAAACGAAATCAAAGGTGCCGGTGGTAAATTAACCGAAACCACCTATGCTTTCCCGTTAACCGTTTACTATAAACAAGATTATGGTGTGCAAAACTGGAGTTGGTTTGCCGGTGCCGGTGTAACCTTCCTTCGCACTGAACTCGACTTTGACGCTTGGATTGGTAAAGATGACGATAGCAAAAATAAAGTATTCCCGCATATCGTAGTCGGTGGTGAATATCGTTTTACCGAAGTGTTTGCTTTAGGTTTGGAAGGCCGCTATAACATCGGTGCCAAGGTGAAAAAAGACGGTGCTGTGTATTCTGACCGCAGCGGTTTCGGTGCTGCTTTGACCGGTCGCTTCTATTTCTAATTAATTTAGAAATAATAAAACCCCGCTCATTGAGCGGGGTTTTTTGCGGAACTTAAAACTATTTCTTTTTCTGATTTTTAACCGTCAGATAACCCATTAAACGGTAAATGAGTTTAGAAGTATTAAACTCCGTAATGGGGTCGGCTTTACGTTGGCAGGCTTCCACTACATCTACCGCCACGATTTTCTTTTTGGCAATGACCGCGCGGAATAGATCCAGTGCTTCATACCACATAAAACCGCCGGGTTGCGGCGTACCGGTTGCGGGAATGACGGACGGATCAAAACCGTCTACGTCAATAGTAATATAAACCGTGTCGGTTAATTTTTTAAGCACTTGCGGAATGAGTTTTTTGACATCGCGGTTTTCGTGCATAAAAAAGGTGGTCACTTTGCCGGCATTACAATACTGTTTTTCTTCGCTGGCCACACTGCGTATACCCACTTGTACCACCGGTACTTGGCGCGAAGCCGGATACAAAGCGCACGCATGGCTTTTGGGTGTCCCTTCAAAAGTTTCACGCAAATCGGCATGAGCATCAAAGTGCAAAATGCTCAAATTTTTATATGTATCTATATAGGGTTGCGCCAGCGCTTGCGTGACCGTATGTTCCCCGCCGATATAAAAAGGAATACATTGTTTATATTGCATTAGGTTGCGCACGGTTTTGTCAATTTCTTTGAAAACTTTGTTGGTGCTGCCCGAACAATTCACCGGGGAACAAGTGCGGATGCCTTCTTGCCATGTTTCGGTGTGGGTTTCTTCGTCCCATAATTCAATTTGGGTAGAGGCCTCTATAACGGCAGCCGGACCTTTGGCCGTACCGTGCCCATAGCAAACCGTTTTTTCAAACGGTACAGGTACGACGGCGAATTTACAAAGGGCCGGAGCGCTTTTTTTGCTCTCCAGCCCCATAAACTTATCAATTTGTACGTTATCGCTCACAACGAATCCTAATTATTTTACAAACACGGCCGCGGCGATAACCGTGGTCCACATACCATCTACACAAATGGCAGATTGGGTAATGTTTGTCGTTTTAACGATTTTACCGCTCATTTTCCAAATTTCTTCTTTTTGGTCCCATGTGGTATCACTGTCAAAGTCAATACCTAAAGTAGTAGATAACATCATGGCGGCCAAGTCTTCGGCATAATCACCGGCTTGTTTATCGGTTTCGCCAAAGCTGTGATGTTCAGACAAATAACCGTGATAATGTTTGCCGTCTTTGGGAATAGCAACACCCACGGAAGCACTGATTAAGCGGCGGTATTCATTGCTGGTGTTGCGGCTGATTACGCAATGTAAAATTTGACCGGTTTTCAGTTGGGCAACGCCTTTAGATACGGGGATGATTTTGCATCCCGGAGGGAAAATACTGGAGACGGGCACAATGTTAAACGGCGCAATTTTGGCATCACGCAGGGCTTCTTCAAAACTGGCCAATTTTTCTTTGTGGCGTCCGATTCCTTTGGTTAGGAATATTTCTTTTGGTACAAACGGTTCGTACATGTTGATTTTAATTCCTCATTGTGAATTAATATAATATAAATTATAACAAATGATAATTTGCGTTTGTTAAAATTTACATAGGCCGGACGCAGATGTGCCGGTACTTAAAGTTTAACAAATTAATAAAGGAATATGAAAAAAATTATTTTAACTTTTTGTATGCTGGCTTTAGCCGCGGGAGTGAACGGTATGGAAAATATGTTTCGCAACGGTGTGTTGCATTTTGACTATAAGGCGGAGGAGTTGGCTCCTACGGAGGCCGCCGCGCGCGCACAATTAGAAAAGGACTTAGATGATTTGGTGGGCATCCCCGATGAACAGCGTACCTTTGAAAATACGGTACTAGGCTATGAAAGAGCTTTTGAGCGCTACAGTCATGCGCTGGGCATGAGCGGATTTTTGGCAGAAGTATCTACAGATAAAAATTTTCGGGATGCCGCCTTGGCACTTGAAATGGAAATGAGCCAACATATGATAGATATTGCCACACGGCGCGATGTGTACCGTGCTATCAAAGCTTATGCCGACACCAAACCTACTTTAGAGCCGGATCAAGCGCGACTCTTAAAAGACATGATGATTGGGTTTAAAAACAGCGGTATGGAGCTGAGCGACGAAGACTTGGAAACGTTTAAAAAATTGCATAAAGAAAAAGCACAATATGTAATTCAGTTCAGCAAAAATATACAGGAATACAAAGATTATTTGGACGTGACACTGCCAGAACTTTCCGGCATGGGGGAAGATTATATTGCTAAACTGCAAAAAACAGAAGACGGCAAATACCGTGTCACGCTGGACTACCCGGACTATATCCCGTTTATGCAAAACGCAGACAGTGATCAGGCCCGCAAAGAACTGGAATTTAAATATAACCGACGTGGTGGCGAAGCAAACGTAGCCTTGCTAGAGAAAACGCTAACTTTGCGACGTGAAATTGCGCATTTGTTGGGATACAAAAATCATGCGCAACTCAAACTGGAAAACCGTATGGCCAAAAATCCGGACCGAGTGTTTGCTTTTTTGCGCGATTTGGAAAAACGACTCAAACCGATGGCTAAATCGGAAGATAAAACATTATTGGCTTATAAAAATGAAAAGAAAAACACCAAAAGCCGTACCATTTTGCCGTATGAAAATGCCTATTGGGCTACTAAATATAAGAAAGAAAATTTGGATTTAGATCCGGAAAAAATCAAAGAGTATTTTCCATCGGATAGAGTGATTGGCGGGATGTTGGAATTGTTCGGCGATTTGTTCGGTATCCGTTTTGAAAAAGTTAATATCCCCGTGTGGCATCCGGACGTACAGGCATTTAAAATCGTCAACAAAGAGGATGGCAAATTGGTGGCATACTTTTATATGGACCTATATCCGCGCGAGGGAAAATAT
>Ga0310690_10006286_pt1 | contig 15675 bp, 22 predicted proteins | sample AusTroGonzalo_MG_2_FD_207661 | JGI IMG/M metagenome (GOLD analysis project Ga0310690, IMG submission 207661) | Bovine rumen microbial communities from tropical cattle in Woodstock, Queensland, Australia - Gonzalo_04 (v2) (version 2) | ecosystem: Host-associated > Mammals > Digestive system >... | reverse complement strand
GTCCCTTTTCAAGTCCCACAACATGAAACAGGGAAATGTCAAACATTCTCACGCCACACTTCACACATGGAACATATCACGAGTTAACACAAACATACCATCCCTGCATGGTGGACGATGGTACATATAAAACCTGCTTTCATTCACACGTAAACAGGACTCACAGCATTCCTAACCATGAACACGTATCCATCCACACCTTGCATTTTAACCACTCTTCTATGGCCTTCAACCTATTTATACTTATTACATCATCCATCAAGATTCCATACAAAAAACCCACCCTCCACGTGGGAGGGATGGGCAAAACTGAAGTAAGTTAATATAAGTGTGTTTTTAAGATAGTAGAAGGTACAGATAAGGAATCCAATATCATTATATCACATTCTCTTAAAATGATAAACATTTATTAAGAACTGCAGTAGCAATGGCCTTGATCCTTTGGTTCTCAAACCGTAGCCAGCCTTGCTTATAACCTCTGATACAGAGATGCATATAGACATTCTCACGTACATTGGTGAAAATAGTTTGTTCAGTATGATCATTATAATCCAAAGCAAATTTCATTAATGTATTCGGATCATATTTTTCGCTTAAATATAAGTATCCATCTCTGCCATTCCAAATGCCAATATTGGTGCCATTAATTATTAGTTGGCCGTAAAACGTGGAATTAGGAGGCCTCTTGGCAATAAAACTTTTATTCTCACGAAATGCCTCATTATCAATAGCGTACTTACCATAATCTGTACCATCAATGAGCAGGCCAAACCGGCTCTTTTTCTTTGCTGCACGATATTCAAGATTCTTAATATAATTAACTAAGATCGTACCATTATAGAACGTTTTGAACTCACTATTATAGGGAAGCTCTAAATTCCAATAAGCAAAATAAGGCGAAGCATGAGGATTCAAACAGTTACCAAGTAGAATAACTTTCAGATTATCTCGGAGCCGCCCGACAGATTCGATGATGTCGAGCAGCATTGTTACCTCATTTTTGAGATAACGATAGGTGCCACTATTATCAAGCAGGAATTCATCGAATATAATCGTAGTAACATTAGGAAATGGTGTAGATTTCAAAATATTAGCAGTGGAAAGGGGAACAGCATAACCACAGACTTCACCATCACAAGTGAACTGTGTAAGTAATTTAGTCTTTTTAACTTTTAAAACATGATCCTCAAAATATCCATGAGCTGTCAGATCATCCCAGAACGTAACGAGTGAAGTATCTAACTCTGTCTTATAACGTCTAATATAAATAAATTGTTCACCAGTTTTTAAATATTTCTTCATTACGGCCACTTTCGAGTTGAATGACTTACCGCAGCCTCTTTCACCGATCACAAATGCTATTAAAAAATCATAAGAGAATAATTTATCAAAGTTGTAAAAAATATTTTTTACCATTGTCATCCTTCTAGGTTGCCGCCAGATAGCTAATGTACTTTAACACTAATATACCGATTAGACTAGTTTTGATGACGCATTTTCTGCTTGGATGACCACCAAATACTTATTAAAGTTTAACATTAACACCTAGCGGCTAAACATTTCACCATTGGTTTAAACAACCATCGGCTAATTCTATTATAGCATAGTTTTCCACAGACTTTTCCACCTGTGTAAAAATAACAACAATTTTACTCTTGCATTGTTTAAATTTTACATATATAATGGAATTACATTTAACGAAAGGAGCTAATATAAGGAAAAAGATTCAAGTTACAAAGTTACCATCTAAGGTACATTATATTAAGATTAAAATAACAAAGTAAAGGATAAAATCATGAGGAAAAAAGCAATTGAAATTACTGAAACTTGGAACAAGGATCTCGAGGCAGGTGCTACAATTGAAGGCACTTACATCAAGAAGGAATTTGTTACCAGCAACTTCGGTGAGAATGAAAAATATATTATTAAGACACCAGATGGAACTTTAAAAGGAATCTTCTCGACAGCATCGCTGGCCCGCCAATTTACTAACGTTCCGGTAGGTGCTTACGTCTGGGTAACTTACAAAGGTACCGAAACTTCAAAATCTGGCAGGGTTGTCAAAGTATTTGAAGTTGAATACGATGATGAAGCTTAAAAAATAAAAAAGAGGTGCCTGCCATAAAGAATGTTTGATTTTTGGCCAAATATCTTCTCCGCTTGCAGGTAGGTTAAATGTCGCAAAGTGCAGCCGATTATAAGGAGGTAAAAATGGCCATTCGTTATGATCCCGGATATAATAAAGAAATTCGTGATGTAGTTAGAAATTTTAATAGGAAACGGAATCGAGCATATGCTAAGGGTTTTCGTGATCTACCAGATCTAGTTAAAGTTAGTGATTTAAAAGCACGATATTCTTCAAGGGAAGATTTGAATAAGCAACTCAAGATGCTAAAAACATTCTCAAGCGGTGGTAACGGTATTTTAGAAGCCATAGAGAATCAAGGTGGTGCCACGTCCACAGCTTGGGAATTTAAATATTTAAAAGAAAATGCAGAAGATGCAAGAGATTATTTTTTAAGACAATACAAGTTGGTTGCAAAGAAAGTGGGTAGATTTCCCGGTGAACGTTTGCGTCTAGAAAACATCGCTGAAAAAATTAATTTTCTTGATATGGATATTAAATATTTAGATCAAGAGCAATTTAGAAGTTATAAGGCTACTATTAATGAATATTTAAAAAGTGCATCAAAACAACGTGCAGGATATCGTGGGTTTCTAGCTGAGGTGGTTAGTGTAATGAAGATGGTGGGAATTGAAGATAGAGATATTAATCGTGTTTTTAATAAAGTGAAGGAATTATCACCTAGTCAGTTCTTCACTATGTATGAAGAGTCTGATCTAATTTCCAGAATCTACGAGCTAGCAGATAGTCCAATTTATACAGGTGGAACGCTCAAGTTAAATACTACACCAGACAGAGCAAAAGAGTTAGTTGATACGTTTGTCGAAGAAGTAGACGATCTGGTTGAGAAAGCGAAAAAAGAGCCAGAAGGTGAATATGATCCATTAAACGATTTTGTAAAAGCCTTAAGAAAAGAACCGGAAGAATTACCCGGCCCGTTGCCACATGGTAAAATTGCTAAATCAACTCTAACTCCAAGACAGATAAGAGATCTAAAATATCTAGGATGGGATGATTTAATCGATGAAACTAAGTAGGTGCTTTGCCGCCGACTTTGAAACAACCACAGATGAGGATGATGCAAGGGTATGGGCATATTCATTATGTAATGTAGATGATTATAACAATTTTAGATATGGAAAAACAATTGAGGAATTTTTAGAATTTTGTGCAAATCCTAAAGAAAATTATAAGCTCTGGTTTCATAATTTGAAGTTCGATTCGGCATATATAATATCTTTCTTACTTACACATGGATTTACTTGTATTGAAGATAGTAAAGATAAGAAGGATAATACATTTACTACTCTCATTACAGATATGGGACAGTATTATTCCATGACTATTTATTTTAAAGTACGAGGCCACAAAATTAATAAAGTGGAAATTTATGATTCACTTAAAATATTTCCGAATTTTTCGGTGGAAAAAGTGGCCGAAGGATTTAACCTCCCGATCCGGAAACTTGAAATTGATTATAATAAACCTCGTCCAGTTGGGTATGAATTAGAACCTGAAGAAATTGATTACATTAGAAACGATGTAGAGATTATGGCAAGAGCATTAAAAGAAATGTTCAGTCGGGGACTTACTAAAATGACTATTGCATCAGACGCAATTAAAGTCTTTAAAGATAATTTCGTAGGATTTCGTAAGAAGTTTCCAATGCTCCCACCAGAGGTTGACAAAGATATCAGAAAATCGTATCGTGGTGGATTTACTTACGTTAATGAATGCTGGAAAGAGAAAGCAGTAGGTAAGGGAATCGTTCTCGACGTTAATTCGCTTTATCCTTCATGCATGACTTCACCTTACCTTTTACCGTACTCTAATCCACAGCTCTTTGAAGGTAAGTACGTTTATGATCCTAACTATCCGTTATACATTCAGGCTTTTACCTGTTCATTTGATATTAAACAAGGCAAGATTCCATCAGTTCAAATTAGAAATAGTTTAAGTTTTGTACCAAATGAGTATGTAAAATCCTCGCAGGGTGAACGTATCGATCTTTATCTTACTAACCCAGATTTTGAACTCTTCAAGGAACAGTATGATATTCATTATATTAAATACTTAGGCGGATGGAAGTTTAAAGCAGCAAGTGGTCTATTTGATAATTATGTCAACTACTGGACAGAGCAGAAGATTAAAGCTGGAAAAGAGGGAAATGCACCACTTCGTCAAATTAGTAAGTTGCTGTTAAATTCATTATATGGGAAATTTGGAGTGTCTGGAGTTGCTAGAAATAAAATACCAGTTCTAGATCACGATGGAATTGTGCGATTTATAAATACTGAAGAGGAAACTCGTGAAACATTGTACGTAGCGGTTAGTTCCTTCATTACTTCGTATGGTCGTAATAAAACGATCAGAACCTCGCAGACGATTAAAGATTATACCTTAGATAAATATGGTGAAGATAGATATTTTTATTCAGATACTGATTCCATCCACTGTAATCTTAGTGAAGAGGATTTATTTGAGTTAAAAGATATTATTCACTTAGATAATTTTAAATTAGGCTGCTGGGCCAAAGAAGCTGAATTTACAAGAGCGATGTATATTCGCCAAAAATGCTATATTGAGGAAGTAAATAATAAGTTAGAAGTTACAGTTGCTGGCCTTCCTAAATATTTGGCACCACTCATCACCTTTGAAAACTTCAAACGAGGTTTCACTACAGAAGGATTAACAAGAGATGAAATGATTCTTCTAGCATCTCACAATGGAGCTACTCACGAAGAGATCAGAAAACTCCACCATAAACTTGGGTATAAATACGTCAAAGGTGGAGTAATCTTAGCTGATACTGGGTTTACGATAAAATAACTATTTCCAACCTGTAGTATCTATATCTTTCGTATTTTTCCTTTGATAAATTTTCCACTCGGAATTAAGATCGGAAGGATCCTTTACCTCAAGAACTGTATTCTTTCGGCTATAACCATAGCGATACGAAATATCGCCCATAGTATTAATTCCTTTACCAAAGGCCAATAATCTACCTTTATTCTCTTTTGGTTCATTTTTAAATGACATAATATTGCTCCTTTTCTCTAATTATACCATATCAATTTCATCTAATTTTCTTTGTAATAGTCTTGCTGCATCCTTATTATCTAATACTTTCCAAACACTAGGATCTCGGAAGTTAGGATCATGCACACCAATTTCACAGCCTAATACTTTAGCTTGCAAGGCGGTTCTTCCGGTACAAAAAACAAGTCTGTAATTCGCCATTGCACGAAGCAACTTCGGTTGTGGCATATTGGTTAATATATCACATTCGTGAGGAACAGGAGCATGATACATCTTAGATATTTTAATTAGTCTTCCAGCGAATGCCATTTCTTTTGTCTTTTCTTTCACACGATATCTTTTTACATTGTTTACATCAATAGATAAAGGTAGGTAAATAGCTTTTCCAAATAGACGCATATTTTCAACTGTCTTTTCTAATCCACATACTAACACCAGATCGTGATATTGACGCAAAAACTCATAGTAATTAGGGTTCCGATTATTATGAATAAACACAATTGAATGGTCTGGAATTGGTGTATCTTTTAACCTAATTGTTATCCAGTTTCTATCCGTCTTGACGTTTGGTATAATATTCTTTACGATTTCTCTTGAGTAATAATATGCACCATTATATTTATTACCATTCTTAAGAGAATTTCTTTTCTTAACATACTCAGGATTCGTATGATCTATTATCATGAACCTTTGCCTTTCCCCGTTTACTAATCTTACCACCTTTTCTTGAGCATTCCTTATGCTTCTCTTTTGACATTAAAGCAAAACCTTTCACTACACCAAGTTTACTTCCACCTTTCCGGCCAGTTTCTCTATAGAAGTCTTTACCATATAATTCCAATATTTTCTGTACGCTTTTTCTAGCCCCTGCTTTTGTACCACTCATTGTTTCTCCTTTAATTTACTTATTTCATCTGTTAAATATTGAATTGATGTTGTAAGCTCACCTAAAGTTATATTAATATTATCTAGATCCTCTTCTATATTAGTAAGATATGATACATCATCTTTAATTTCTTCAAGATGTTTAGCAATACAATTAATATCTATTACAAGTGCATTGTTCATTCTTCACCTCCGAAAAGCAATTCCAAATCCTCATTTATAGAATCATTTATCATTGTTGCTTTAATATTTACTCTTGCGTAATCGCATAACTCTGTATAAGAAAAGCCCGAAAACCTAAACCCTTTATCTTTCAGTCTCTTGATAGCCTTCAGTTTTTCCACAGCTTTCTCGGCTTCTTCTTCGGTTTCAAAATAGTTGCCAATAGATTTTCTTTTTTCATCAGTTTCTTCATCAAAAGGCTCAACACAACCCAAGATATCACTATCAAAATCTATATACCAATAGCCAGCCGGTTCTTCTGGTACATCTTTCCAATCCTCGTTTAGTTCAGCTAGAGAGTTATAAGTATAGTATTTATCAGTATATTCATCATAAATTCTAAATTTATCCTTATTAACCATTGCACTACGGACTGTTTCTAGTATCTCCCCAGTTTTCTTGTTCCTTAAACGCATACTGCCTCCCATCTATAACCGCCTGCTGTTTTGCGGTGCTTATTTACACACGAGTTAATATTGCCATGATTTATCCCAAGTTTTTCCTGAACCTCGTAGGAGTTTGCCCATGTCTTTATATAATTTCCTCGTCTATCGTACTGTATAATTTTACGGGTTTTTCCTAACCCTAACACTCTTGCAGCGTGTTTCACATTCTCAGAACGGCTACACCACTCCAAATTATCTGCACAATTATCAGTCTTAGTACCATTCTTATGGTTCACATCCGAACCATTGCCATTAACAAATAACTGGGCCACTAATCTATGGACATGGAATCTAATAGATTTCTTATCTTTTCTCAAATACACGGTTAAGTATCCAGCTCCATCTAAGGCAGGTTTCAATAATCTCCAATCGCCATATTTATTGGAACGGACATTCCCTAATGACGATATTTGATAATTAGAATACTCTGGTATATCCTTCCAGATATCATTTCTTAGTTTCATGTTTCTTACCCTCTAACTTCTTAACTCTTTTATTTAACTTCTCTATATCTTCAGTTAGTGCATCAATTGCATCTTCTAATTCGTAGATCCAAAGTAGTAAATCATTCTTCCGGATCATCTTGGCCTCCTAAATCTTTTATCATTCGATTAGATTCTTCTAAAGCGTCTGCAATACGTTTTAATTGTCTTGCAATATCTAGTAATACAAACTGTTCGTTCATTTTAATCCTTTGAAAGCTTCATTGATATCTTCTCTTATATCACGAATCTGTTTGCTCTGTTCTTCGATTCGTTTGATTTCATCTTGTAAACTCATATTATTCCTTTCTGTTTATTGTTATAATACCATTATACTTAAAGTTATTAAATTTGTCAAGATAAATTTATAGTAAAGTTTTCCACAACCAAAAATCACCTGGGGGGTGAGAGGTGATTTTTGATTTAGATAAAGTTACAACTGCTAACGGTGTTGTAAGTTCCGTACTTCTATTATATCATAGTAATATGTATAAAGTATATAATTATACTAAGATTATGCTAGGTGTAAGAAAATCTCATAAATCCTTGACAAAAAACTAAATAACTATAATTAAACTTAGCAATACACCAACATTGGAATCTACAATTGGTAAAAAACTCCCTTTGGATCATTCGGGGAGTTTTTGCTATAATTATATTAGGCCGGAAAAGAGGTGGTACGTTAGGTCTTAGGGAGCGTATATCGCTCCCAATTTTATGGTATAATAAAATTATAAACAGGATGATTTAACTATGGTTCAGAAAAAGAAAACTGCTAAGAAAACAAAAAGAAACTATGCAAAACTTGCTAAAATAATCGTACCAATTATAGCTGTAATTGCTGGTACTATTGGAATAAGTGTTGCTCTAAATATTAACGATAAAATTGAACTAAAAATCGAATATGCACCTGTACAGGGTGATCAAGGGGAATACGAAGAAATACCAACAATAGATGAAATCGATGGTGGTGGAATGTTCCAAGATATGACGAATTTAGAAGGTGCAGATCCTACTCTCTATTATGAACTTGGAGCAATTGAGGAAGTTGATACATCAAGCCCTGAAGCATTCAAGAATTCTACACTTGGGCGTTGTATAATAGCAGACAATTATTTCGGCGCACAATGTGTTTCTCTCGCACGTGCCTTCTGGTGGAGTTATGCCGGATACGATGTATCAACCTGTGGAACTGGACTCGCTAAAGGAATGATGAATTGTTATGCTGAGAATGCAAGGGATAAATTTAGAACGATTTGGGATGTAGATGAAATACAAGAAGGAACATGGATCGTACTAGATGGTAAGACTACTGGGCATATTTGTATGGCTCTAGGAACTGTCAATAATGGGTATGTTACTTGTCTTGGTGAAAATCAGGGAGGTGTTCCCTGCGAATACGGTGTTGGCGGAAGTGGCACGAATATTATTAATATATCTGTAAGAGATTTTATTGGTGGATATACACCACTCGATTATATCACTCCAGAACCGGAACCAGAACCCGAACCAACACCACTTAATCCTGATACTGGAATTATTAAATAATGGCCAAATACACTGGTTACGTAACAATTCCCCATTCTTCATATAATGAATGGAAGAATGCTACTAATGGCAACGGGTATGATGCCGATCTTTATGCAGGCTGCCAATGCTATGACCTCGTGCTTGAATTCTGGTACAATGTTGGTTTTCCACAAGGTTATCCTGTTTCTGGAGTTCCTGGACAAGGAAACACAGGTAATGCGTATGATATCTGGACTTATCGGCAATATAATACTTCCTATAATGCTACAGTGTATTTTGATCTTATTTCTAGTGTAAGTGATATTAAACAGGGTGATATTATTGTCTTTAACCAGACACCGGGTAATACCTATGGCCACGTGGGTTTTGCAGATATTGATTACAGTAGTTGGACACCAGATCCGAGTAATCCAAATGAATTTCCAATTCTATCTGAAAATAACGGTGGAACACCGGATCCTGCTGGCGGTGCTTATACCAACGTTCATGGATATGATATTAGATTATTCTTAGGTGCTTTTCGTTATAAATCATGGCATCCAACTCCTCCACCACCTCCTCCACCAGTTCCACGAGAAACTCATTTTAAATGGGTATTATATGCACGAAAATTACGTGGTGAAAGATAATAATTATGATATAATAAAACTATGGATGACACAAAAATATTGGAATTAACTGGTAAAATTGAAGAAACTTTAGGCAAAGAAAATTCTGCCATGATTTCCGATACCTTAGGTGAGATCCTAACTGGTAATACCGAAAACATGAAGATAATTGCAGATAAAGATGCTTTGATTAAAAAACTTCAAGATCGTAACGAAAAACTTGTTGCAGCAAATGGTGCCTTGTTACAAAAGATACCAATGGAGCGTGCTGAGGACAAGGTTAATTCTGATAAAAAAGAAGCTCCTAAAGAAATTAATTTGAAGTCTGCTTTCGACTCCAAAGGTAATTTCATACATTAATTAATAATAGAAAGGAATACAATATGTACCCATCAACAGGTCTGGCTACCGCTTTAAATGCGATGCGTGAAATGTCTGTTAAGAACAACAGCATTTATCATCAATATGTACCAGTTGTTACTGAATCCACTACTATTGGTGAGTTCGGTGCACCGATTCTCGATTCACAGAATCTTGCAGTATTAAACGATTTCGTGGGACTTCTCAAGAAAGTAGTCTATACTGCTGTATATAACAAAACTTTCTCTAATCCTCTCGTAGAGCTTGAAGGTGAAAGAATGCCTCTTGGTAACTTCATCGAGGATGTTTATGTAAATCCAGCCAAAGCTCGTGGATTCGATATCAACGACTTTGCAGGTATTTTGCAGAAGTATGAAAGTGAAATCGCAGTCCAATATCTCGCTGTTAATAGTGATCTTCAATACTGTGTAACGATTACTCGTGAGAAAGTTCGCAATGCCTTCACTTCATGGGATCAACTAGAAGGCCTCATTTCTGGTATGGTGAATTCACTCTTCAATGGTGCATACATCACTCGTTACAACCAGATTAAAGGTTTGCCACTTGCTGCATTTAAAGCTGGTGCTGTTAAATATGAAGTAATCACCAACCCAACAGACAAAGCTACTGCTACTGCTCTTGTTCGCAAGATTCGTGCAGACTACTCAAAGATGCAGATTCCTTCCACTGCTTACAATGCATGGCAGGATGTTAAAGGTGAAGGTGCCTTTGCTTTGCAGACTTGGAGCGATCCAGAAGATCTCGTAATTCTTATCTCGGCTGATGTTGAAGCTTTGGTTGACACTGAGGTACTCGCCGCTGCCTTTAACCTAGACAAAGATTCTTACCTCGCAAGGAAAATCACTGTCGACTCATTTGACCAGTACGACAAGGATGGTAAGAAGGTTGTCGATGGAAGCATGATTAAATGTATGCTTTGCGATAAGAGCTGGTTCAAGATTAAAACCCAAGATTTCGCAATGGATCAGTGGTACAACCCAAACAACCGCTGCTGGCAATACTATTTGAACGATGTCCGCATGGTGAATTACTCACTCTTTGCAAATGCTAAGATCTACACTACTGCAGAACCAACTCCATCCGGTTCAGACAGCGAATAATAAAGTTAAATAGTTTTCCACAGGGTTATCCACATCCTGTGGAGAACTTTTAAGGAAAGGATTATAATGGCTGTAATTACACCTAATACTGATGTAATATTACTCAAAGTGCCACTTGAAATGGATGAAGTTAATCAGCTAACTTTTGCTTCCAAAACGGCCCAATATAATTACTTTAGTTCCCTTCCGAAATATGTAATCGAAGAAGGGGATTTTACTTACCAGAGAAAAGATAACACTATTCGCTTCCCTGCACAATATGATGATATCTTGCAGTATAATTACGTGATGTATAAAAACACTAATTATAGTGATAAATGGTTCTATGCATACATTGTTGGTATTGAATATCTCAATGATAACGTAACAGCTATTGCGATTAAGACTGATGTTTGGCAGACATGGCAGTTTGATCTCACGTATAAACCGGTGTTTGTAGAACGAGAACACGTGAACGATGATACGTTTGGCCTTCATACTATTCCTGAGAATCTAGAAACAGGCCCTATATCATGTATTAGAAGATATACAGTTAAACCTAGTGGTGATGTTGAAGATATTGATGGTAATACCCATTCATTTCTTGAAGGTGCAGAATGTATTGTATTTCTTGTTAGTAGTTTTCCCGATGAAATTAAGCCTTCACATTGGTATCCATTAAACGCAAAAAGTTTCACAGGTTTAGGAATGTTTGCTGTACGAGATGAAGCAGCCGCTGCTGGAATAATTAAATGTTACCAAGAATATTCAAGTGACCAAAATATCGAAAGTATTTTCATGGCACCAATTAAATTATTCGATAAAGGTTACTTTGAACAAAAAACATTTATTCTTCATGAAGGCGATACACCTATAACAGCTACAATAACCATCATAACTATAAGTGACTGGTCATACGTAGGTTTAACAGATATGAAAACTTACACTCTAGATCGGCCATCAACTCTTGCTGGTTCATACTTACCCCGTAACAAAAAATTACTTTGTTGGCCATATAATTATTTTACAGTATCTAATGGTGTTGGTGAAATAGAAGAATATCATTATGAAGATTTTACCTCAGATACTGTACGATTCAAAATGTATGGTGCATTATCACAAGGTTGTGCAATTAAATTGGTACCACAGAATTTAAAACAAGTTGGTGTTATAGGTTTTAATGGAATTGCACCTGAATATGCTGTATCTGCAAGGAAACTTCCTATTTGTGCATGGGCATCCGATAGTTATACCAACTGGCTTACACAAAATGGTATTAATACAGCAATTAGTATTGGTGCATCAACTGCTTCAGGTCTTTTAAGTGCCGGTGTTGGAAATCCATTTGGAGTATTAGCTGCTGGTTCACAAATTGCAAATTCTATTGGAAATGTAATACAAGCGTCCAAACTTCCTAATCGTGCTGAAGGTGATACAAATATGGGTGACTGGATGCAAGGAGCTAATGAATATTACAATGTTTCTCTTCAGACCATTCGTCCAGAATATGCATCTGTTCTTGATCATTATTTTGATATGTATGGGTACAAAGTAAATGAAGTAAAAATCCCCAACATCACCGGACGCAGAAACTGGAACTATGTTAAAACCATTGGTTGTTATATTGATGCTGATATTCCTCAAGGTGATTTAGAGGAGATTAAAGGGATGTTTGATCGTGGTATTACCTTCTGGCATAATCCTACAACCTTCGCTGATTACACTCAAAATAATGATATAATATAAGAAAGAGGTAATTAATGGGACAAAAAATAAGAAAAATACCACCTAAAGATGCATTTCGTGATGCTCTTCTCATGAATGATCAGACGTATATAGATTACCTTGAGAGAATGAAGAAAATCTGTCTTTCGATGTTTGAATGGATTAACTTACCAGATTCCATGAATGCTCGCTTCCTTGAAATGTGTTTGTTCTATACTGGCCAAGCTGCACTTCTCTATGATGATATGTATGGATATATGAACACTATGGCAGCGGATGGTGGATACATTAATTTATATGGTCTTCCAACTGAAATCGTATGTTATTCATATCGTTTTAACCAAAGACGCAGTTTGTATATGAAAGACACTGGCGAGGAAAAAGGTAAAGAATGTATTCTCGTCATGAATAATTACGAACGCATTCCTACCACGATGAGTATTTCACTCTTTGCTTATAGACTAGCAGAGGCTCAACGTACAGCAGATGTAAATATCAAAGCACAGCGAACGCCAATTCTTATCACTACAGATCAGAAACAGTATTACACCTTGAAAAAGATGTATGAAGAATATGAAGGAAATACACCTGCGATTTTCGCAGATAAGAATTTGATTAGTCCTGATGCCCTGCAAGCTATAAAGACTGAAGCACCATTTATCGTAAATGACATCTATCAATATAAGCGAGAGATCTGGAACGAGTTCTTGACTCTAATGGGTATCCAAAATCTATCTGAGAAGAGAGAACGTCTAATTAGTAGTGAAGTGGATAGTAATAACGAGTTACTAAACTTGAACTTGCAAGCATTGCTCACACCACGAAAAGAAGCGTGCAAGCAGTTCAATGAAAAATACGGCCTCATGGGTGATAAAGCCATTGATGTCAAAGTGAGAAGCGACCTTTACAATATAGTTAAACAATATGAAAGCATTACCAATGACTATAGTAAAGGTAAAAAAGAAGAAATGAAGTTAGAGGAGGAACTTAGCGATGAGTAAATATACTTACGAACTTCGTGAAGTGATTTCTACCTTTGGTGAAGAAGAAGTCAAGAAATGGTTCATGGATTACGATCTTAGTGAATTCCTTACACCAGAAGAAATCCAAACAATTAATGACAAAGGAGTATGGAGCAAAGAACAACTCGCTCGGCGAATCCTCACTCATTTCTATACACGTGAAATTGGTACCGATGGTATTGGCCAGTTTATGAATTTTGTCAAAGACAAGATGCAAGAGATCATGGAAACTTATGCACCAATTATCTATTCAGCATCGATTAAATATGATCCATTGGTAAACGTAAACTATTCCGAGATCTACAGTGGAAAATCTACATCAAGTTCCAATTCCAAATCGAATTCAACTGGAACAGGATTAACTGTTAATTCAGACACACCACAAGGCCAGATTAATAAAGATGAGATTCTTTCTGGTAAATATGCTTCATCTACTGGTGCTAATGAAAGTAAAAATAACATCAATGATGAAAGTGAAAGTCGTGGTGGTGAAGATTATGTTAAGACTATCAAAGGTAATTCTGGTGTTAGTGCAACCTCACAGGCTATGATTCGGCAGTATCGTGATGTAATTAGGGCCGTAAATACTGAGATAGTTTATGAATTAGAACCATTATTCATGGGTATATATTAAAAGAAAGGAGTAAAATGATTAATTTTCTACCAAAACCGAAGATTCCACCAATTGGCTTCTTTGAACCAATTAGTGTAGATCCGAAAGACATGATGACGGATGTAGAATTCTTGCTTGGTATTTTAAAGAAGTTAAACGAAGTAATATTACAGACTAATAAGAACACTGAGTTTATCACCAACTATTCTGGTAAAATTGAAGAAATTGAACGTGAAGTAATTGCTCTTCGTGCTGAAATGACACAGTTCGAGAGCGATATCAACGATTCAATTGCTCTTCAGTTTGCTGAGATTAAAGTAGAACTCCAGTCTGCAATTGCTACAGTGTTAAATCAGGCGAACGCATATACTGATGCTGTTGCATCCAGATTAGAGAATGAGATTCAAGCCATTAGTGTTGGCCAAATTCAACTCTATGATCCTACCACCGGTACATACAATGATCTTCAAACTGTGATAGATAATATCTATTCACAGACACGTGATGATGCTTTGACCGCTACCGAGTATGATGCATTAGATCTCACAGCTACAGCTTACGATGCTTATATGCTTACTGCCCTTGAATATGATAGAAGTGGTAAAATATTACTCGTTTAAAATGATATAATTAAATAAGAAAGGATTAAAAATGAGTTCAACAAATCACACTACAAACTACGAACTAAGTCAATTTCTTGGTACAGACAAACCAGCTTGGCTTGGTGATTATAATTCAGACATGAGTAAAATTGATACTCAGATGAAGGCAAACGCAGATGGTGTTACCGCTGCAAGTGGCAGTGCAAGTGCTGCTAATACTGCTATTGGCACCCTTGCTAATCTAACTACAACAGAAAAAACCACTCTCGTTGGTGCAATTAATGAAGTAGATACCAATGCTGATACTGCCCAGAACACTGCAACAACAGCTTCTGGTATTGCTAGTGGTGCCGCTACCAAGATCGATAATTTGGAAGCTTATCTTACTCTAACCGAGAAAGGTTCAATTACTCCAACTATCGATGGCGGTACTGTTGGTAACATTAATTCTCTGTATTATGCTTTGAATGCTAATGGTACGTATGGCAAGGTGTACGGTAGATATCGTTTCACCAAGACTACCGCTGGTACTGCTACTTTAACACTTCCGATCTCAAAGTTAGTTACTGTTGGTACTGCATTCACTATTGAAGGTGGATGTTTCTACACTTCAGCTACTGGTGGTACATTTAATAACATTAATGCCACCTCTCTAACAGTGAACACTAATAAGACGATCACTATTGAGTTTGGCTCTGGTGTTGGCCAAAATACAACCGTTACTGTCTGGGTACCACCTTGTATCTATTATTTCACAGATTTTGGTGATCAACCAGAATAATTTAAAACTCTAAAAATGCCCATCCCTCCCACGTGGAGGGTGGGTTTTTTGTATGGAATCTTGATGGATGATGTAATAAGTATAAATAGGTTGAAGGCCATAGAAGAGTGGTTAAAATGCAAGGTGTGGATGGAT
>Ga0310690_10006285_pt1 | contig 15678 bp, 15 predicted proteins | sample AusTroGonzalo_MG_2_FD_207661 | JGI IMG/M metagenome (GOLD analysis project Ga0310690, IMG submission 207661) | Bovine rumen microbial communities from tropical cattle in Woodstock, Queensland, Australia - Gonzalo_04 (v2) (version 2) | ecosystem: Host-associated > Mammals > Digestive system >... | reverse complement strand
CATTTTCATAATTGCTTCATTACCAAATTGCTTTTGAATTTGCGCCAATGCAGATTCCAGTGCAGGATTTTTTGCGCTGCTCGTTTCAGTTTCTTTCTTTGCCATTTGAACTTCCTTTTCTTGACTGTTCAAATGATACAAAGAAAAAAGCACCTATGCAATTACTTTTTAGCGATTAAAACCATAATGGAAACCACGCCAATCGCCGCGGTCACAAACCAAACCGCCGAAGTTGCGCCCATCAAACTAATGCACGCGGCACCAATAATTGGCGCAATTATATTTGGCAAATTAGAACTTGTACGAAAAACGCCATAAAACCGGGTTTGCTGGGACTTTTTGGCGTTGTCAAAGAACATTAAATCGTGTACTGGTTCCATCAACGCCCCAGAAATCTGCCACAATACGAATATGGCAAGCAGTGGGAAACCCGTCGCAAATGTCGCCCAAGCAGAAAATGCCGCAAAAGACCCAAACCCAAGCACAAGCCAAATCTTTTTACCAAACCGCCGAACCAGTCGCCCCATAAAATCAGACAACAATAAATACGGAATAATTCCAATGGTCAAGACCATACCCAAAGTATCTTTGGAAAATCCGTTTTCTATTACCACGATTGGCACATATAAAAACCGCATTGCGCGCAAAGAATAAAAACCAAAATTCACAATATATGCGCGTAACATCCCAGGTGTTCTGAAAAAAGCAACCGCATTCCTTATCAACGCGCGAATGGTCTGGCGCGGGCTGACCGGTTTAATTTTTTTATCTTCTTGGCTAAGGTGAAAATATTTAAAGAACATCCATGCCGCCAAATAAATTGCCGAAGATAAAAAGAATGCCGACCTGTTGCCGAAACGCGTTGCCACCAACATCGCCAACATCGGTGCAAAGAGTGCCCCAACATTCATCCACAGATGATACCGCGAATTTAACTTTGCCATACCTATATCGCCAGAAAAGTCCGACATAAACAATGGAATAAGCGTCGCCGTCAAGGTAATTGCAAAACCACTGGTATAATCCAGTACAATAAACGTTCGGGGCAATACCGAAAACCCCATCATCGCATAACACACAACCAGCATCAGAACCGCAAAATAGAAAACTTTGACCTTAGAAAACTGGCGAAAGATCTCATTTGCAAACAACGCCGCAATCATACAAAAGACGGAATAAATGGCGACATAAATACCAACAATTGCGGAACTTTTAAATATTTCCAAAATAACCAACGAATAAACCGCATTATAAATACCATCGGCAAACCCAGTGAACAACCCAAGGTTTGAAAAAGAAAACCCGCTAACCGAACTGCGCATTGAAAGATATTTATCTCTGGCCATACATTCTTTCCTTTTGTACCGCCAACAATGATATCATAAATTTACCCAAATCGCAAAGGCACAAAAAAACGCACCGTTTGGTGCGTTTAGAAATCATTGTGTTACAATTACTTGGCTTCTGATTTCTGATTCCGTTTTTCATACAGTTCGGTAAAATCAACCGGTTGCATAGTGAACGGTGGGAAACCAGATTCTGCGGTCAAGCGTGTGACCAATGCACGAACCGATGGGAATAGCAATGTTGGCACGTCTATCAACAAAGTGCGCTTTTTGGCCTCTTCGTCTTTTTCTTCTTCCATCTGAACAAGTCCAGAATAAGTTGTTTCAATTAAAAAGATAGACTTAGAATCTGCCTTTAATTTTGAATGAATTTTGGTAATCAAATCGACCATAAACAAGTTCTTTTCAGAACCCTTTACCTGCATATCTATATTGATTTCAAGTTCCGCCTGACCATTATCTTGTTTAAAAAACAAATCTGGGACATTTGGGCTTTCGAAAGAGATATCTTTCAAGAACTGGGAAATGATATTAAATTTTGCCATTACGATTGCTCCTTTTTTTATTCATCGTTTTATGATAATATAGCATTAAATAGGAAATTTACAAGTAGGGGGTGAAAATAAAATGAACTATCGGTTATCTGCTTGGATTTTGCAGGGATTTGTGGCGGCATTTTGCGGATTTTTCTTGGCATCTTGCGATTTATCAACACCAAAACATACTGGTGATGTGTCTGTCACACCGAATCAGAATATGAAAGCCGTATCGTATGCCGAACTGCCCGATTGGGATAAAGACGATGTCCGCTATGCCCTGCAGGCATTCAGAAATTCTTGCAAGGCCAAGATTCAATATACTGGTCGCGTGATACCTGACCGTGCACTGTTCCAAGAAAAATGCAATATGTTGCCCAGTGCAACCGCCGATAACGCAACTGTTCGTGCATGGTTTGAATCAAACTTTCAACCCTACAAGGTTTATAATGATAACGGTTCGACCAAGGGAACCTATACTGGCTATTATTCGCCCGTCATCCCTGGGTGTCGCGTAAAAACCCCAGAATGCAACGAACCACTGATGGGGATACCAACCGACGGCCGCAACTATAAAGGCGTAACAAAAGAAAAAATCGTTAAAAATAAAATCGGCCGCGTTCTGTATTGGGCAAACATCGTTGATGTCCAAAACATCCAAATCCAAGGCAGTGGTATGTTAAAACTGCCCGATGGGAAAATGATAAAGTTAAACTTTGCCGCCACAAACGATATGCAGTTCAAATCTATTGGCGAACAACTGCGCAATCGTGGTATTAAACCCGAAGGTGGCTATTCTGCAGATGCAGTGTGGAAACATTTAAAGAAAAATCCTGCACTTGCCAAAGAAGTAATTTACAATAATCCGCGCTATGTTTACTTCTATGAATCTGTGCCACCAGATGTAATCGGAAAACTTGGCACACCACTATCAAAAATACGCAGTGTCGCAATGGACGATTCTATCTATACATTGGGTTTGCCCGTATACATCGATACGAACCTATCTAATGGGAAAAAATTTAGACGCCTAATGATTGCCCAAGATACAGGCAGCGCAATTCGCGGTTGGGTACGCGCCGACATATTCTTTGGCAAAGGTGACGAAGCATACGAATATGCACATGGCCAACACGCCAAAGGCGAAATGTATATTCTGATGCCAAAGGAATATAAGTATGTCGAACCAAAAAAATGATTTGTCTGCACGCCTGAAACGCCCACAAACTTTGGCGGGGGCGCTTGGCGGATTGTTTAAAATATTTGGCGGGCGCGCATCGGACTCTGACCTTGTTGCCCGTTGGGGCGAAATTGTTGGCAATGAAATAGCATCTGTTGCAGACATTTGCGCAATAAAAAAAATGCGCGATGGAACATACAATATAACCTTGCGCCCGCGAAATCCGGCATATACACTGCAATTATCTTATATGACAGATGAAATAAAAAACAAGATAGACAAATACTTTGGCACACCTTGCGTTGGGAAAATAAGTTTTAGAAAATAAAATGACTATGCGAATATTGGGCATTGACCCTGGGCTTTTACATACTGGTTGGGCGGTTATAGATACCGCGGGATCGGCGCGCAAATATGTGGCCAGCGGTGTTATATTACCAAAAAAGACAGGCGCACTTGCCGAAAGACTGGCCATTATTTTTAATGAAGTATCAAAACTGTGTGATACTTTTGAACCAAACGAATGCAGTATGGAAATTACATTCGTAAATAAAAATCCGCAAACAACATTAATATTGGGACACGCACGTGCCGCCGCAATGGTCGCAATATCAACCAAGAATATTCCAATATTTGAATACGAACCTAACAAAATAAAAAAAGCCCTGACTGGGGCTGGACACGCTGATAAATCTGCGGTTGATAAAATGGTGCGCGTGTTGTTGCCGGCGGCCGCCCCAAAAACCGCAGACGAAGCTGATGCCATCGCAATCGCATTGGCCCACAGCAATATGGCAAAGTTTAATAAATTTTTAAAATAAGAACGGGCGCACACGCGCCCGCACTACACACTAACCACTTACACTAATTCGCCGCAGTGAAAACCTTTTGCACATCGTCGTTTGCATCCAATGCATCAACCAATCTTTCAACCTTGGCATAGGTTTCTTCGTCCAAATCCATCGGCATATTCGGCAACCAGGTAAGTTCCGCACTTTCCGGTTCACCGAGTACATCGGCGATTGCCTTTTGAACATTCATAAAATCATCTGGTTTGGTTGTGATGATAAAGCCTTCTTCGGAAGTTTCCAAATTATCTGCACCTGCATCCATAACGATTTCCATCATTTCATCTTCGGTTTTACCAATGGATGCTGGATACATAATTTGACCTGCGCGTGTGAACAAGAAAGCAACACTGCCCTCTTCGCCCATATTGCCGCCATTCTTGGCAAAGATATTGCGAACCTCGGGTACTGTGCGGCGTGGATTATCGGTAAGCGCCTCTACTATAACTGGAACCGCACCTGGGCCATAGCCTTCGTACCGAACAGCAACATAGTTTTCAGTACTTGCGCCAGACGCTTTTTCAATTGCGCGTTTAATATTATCATTCGGCATAGAGTTCTTGCGGGCCTGTAAAATAGCAAGGCGCAACCGCGGATTGTTATCAGGATTCTTATCGCCCAACTTTGCCGACATAGTAATTTCACGCGCCAGTTTTGTGAACAAACCACTGCGCGCTGCATCGGCCAGACCTTTCTTGTGTTGAATATTATGCCATTTGCTGTGACCACTCATAATTTGACCTTTTGATTTAATTAGATTAAAATTACGGACAAAGGATAGCAAATGATTGGAAAATTGCAAGGCATTGTTGATTATATTGGCAATGATTTTATAATTTTGATGGTGCACGGCGTCGGATACAAAGTCTATACGCCGGAAACCGTCACTTTTGGCACAGAAATCGCCCTGTGGATTGAAACGGTTGTCCGCGAAGATTCGATTCGCTTGTTCGGCTTCAAAACCCAAAACGCCCAGAACTTGTTCAATATGCTGACGGGTGTATCTGGGGTTGGGCCCAAGGTTGCCATGGCCATAATGGGTACAATTAAAACAGATACACTGATTGGCGCGATTACAACAGGCGATGCCAAAACAATTGCAACTGCACCAGGCGTTGGTAAAAAGGTCGCAGAAAAAATCATTGTAGAACTGAAAAGCAAACTGGGCGGCGCATCATTTGCACTTGACCTTGGTGGCGGCGATTCCAGCCTGCCCGACTTGCTGTCTGCACTGGAGGCTTTGGGTTATCGGCGCATGGATATTATTGACATTGCGCAAAAACTGGTATCGGCAAATCCGAATACCGATGTATCAAAACTGATACCTATGGCGTTAAAAGAAATCAGCGGGAACAGATAAAATGAATAACGACACAATTTTTGCGCTATCAAGCGGCCATGGTAAATCTGGGGTTGCGGTAGTTCGCATCTCTGGCGATTCACTTGGTGAATTTGCAAAAAAAATTATCGGCCGCGCCACCTTGGCGCCCAGACACGCATATTTCACAAACCTGCGTGATAGTGGTGGTGAACTGATTGACCAATGTGTTGTTATATATTTTAATGCGCCACACAGTTTTACTGGCACCGACATTATTGAAATTCAATCACATGGCGCGCCTGCGGTCATAAACAAAATTTTTGAATTTCTTAAAACCTGTGGTATGCGCATGGCAACACCTGGGGAATTTTCGCGGCGCGCATTTTATAACGGCAAAATGGATTTGTCCGATATAGACGGCCTTGCGGCATTACTGAATGCACAAACAGAACGCCAACGCGCGGCGGCATTGCACTCTATGCTTGGCGGCGACAGTGAAATATATTCCGATTGGCGACGCCAGATGTTAGATATTTCTGCCTATGCGGCGGCAATGACAGACTATGATTCTGATGACCTGCCGGCAAATATTTCTGAAACAATTTTGGAACGCATAAAAACGCTCTATACGGCGGTTTCCGGCGCATTGGCACGATATGGTCGGGCACACGCGATAACCTGCGGAATAAATATCGCGATTGTTGGCGAAACAAATGTTGGAAAATCATCGCTGTTCAACGCAATACTGGGAACAACGCGCGCAATAGTTTCTGATATCCCTGGTACAACGCGCGATGTAGTGTCCGCAACAATAGATATGGATGGTTTTTTGGTAAATCTGTCAGATACCGCGGGGATTCGTGATACAACCGATACAATTGAACAAATTGGAATTGAACGCACGAATTCTGAAATAGAAAACGCAGATATTGTTATTCATGTAATCACCCCGAACGACGATGCAGATACAGTTTCAGACGCAGAGATTTTGGTTGTTAATAAATCTGACACTTGTGGCCGCTGCGACAAAAGAAACGCAATTTATGTTTCGGCAAAAACAGGTGCCGGCATCGACACACTGATCGGTACAATCAAAAAGAAAATAAATGAAATTGCGGGCACCGGCGAAAATGATTTAATGATAAATGCCCGCACATATGATTTGGTTCAAACCGCGGCAAACGAATTGCGCGCCGCAACGGATGCACCAGACGGCGATTATGATATTGTGTCCGAACACGTGCGATATGCGTCGGACGCAATCGGAAAAATTCTTGGTCAAATCAGTACAAACGAAATATTGGACACAACATTCGGTCAGTTGTGTTTGGGGAAATAGTATTTAACATAAAAAACACCGCATTTCTGCGGTGCTTTCACTAACTACCTACAAAATTTAAAGAGATTTGTTTAGATGCGAATTTGTTGGCACGTGCAGTGTAGTAAACCTATATAAACGCGCCAACAAGTTCGCAGATGAATAATTATATTTAATTTTACTCTTTCCTGTCTGGATATTTGCCGTCAATCAGATTCTGACGCACGACGTGGTGTTTAACCTTTTGCGTACTGGTTGTTGGCAAATCTTCGGTTGTCATTGCAAAATGCGTCACCCATTTATAAGATGCAACTTTCTTGTTCGCATTTGCAACCGCCGCCGCCAATTTTTCCATCGTCATATCTGGTTCAACACTGAACACGCCGTATGCAACAGTTTTATTTTTGACACGATGTTCAAAAACCGCAACATTTTTTACGCCTGGGATAGTAATAAACAGACCTTCCAATTCATCTGGATAAACATTTTTGCCACTATCCAAAACAATCACTTGTTTTTTACGTCCGGCAAAATGCAATTCGCCGTTTTTATCCATCGACACCATATCGCCTGTGTTAAAGAACCCGCGTTCATCAAAAGATTCTTTGTTCACTTTGTCATTATTCAGGTATCCGCCGAAAACTTGCTTTCCACGCACCCACAAAATACCGACGCCATCTTCGTTTTTATCACGAATTTCGACTTCGTTATTTGTGGTTGGACCACCAAATGCAAACGGAACGCGACCCTTGCATGGTTTAGAAATGCAAATTGGTCCAACCGTTTCCGTCATACCAAAACCTTGGATGAACCCAAGCCCAAGATTCGTATAAAAGTTTTCGATTTCTGGCTTGGTCGCCGCACCACCGGCCACCAATAATTTTGCACGACCACCAAACACATCCAACACAGGCTTGCGCGCCAAATCTACCAATTTTCCCAAACCGATTTTCTTTAACCAGCCCGCATTCTTGGTCAAGAATGAAAACATTAACCATTTATGCTGGGACTTGATACCGTCAATAATTTTATTACGGAACACTTCAAACAAACGTGGAACCGCAGGGATAACCTGTGGTTTATATTGTTTGAAATCTGCCAACAATTCTTTTGGATTGATTGTCGGTTGCAGCAAAACACCTGCACCATAAATCAATGTCGCCAAAACCTCGACGGCAAAACCAAAAATGTGATACATTGGCAAAAAGCCATACAGAATATCCCCTTCGGAAATCCATTGCTCCATATCCAACAGTGAATGGGCACATTCTATTAAATTATAATGCGTAAGCGGCACAACCTTTGGCGTACCGGTTGACCCAGATGTGAACGACAGAGTCGCAATATCATCATCCTTTAATTTTGCAGGTTTCAACCTTGGGTTCACCTTTTCATCGACCGTCGTAATATCAAAGAATTCAAACAAATCAGTTTTATAGAAGAACGATTTTTCCGCGCACACGAATTTGCACTTGGTAATTTGAACCATATTGTCATATTCAAATGGTGTTAAATTAGTATCAAGTAGCAAAACCGTTCCACCCAAATACCATATTGCAAACAAAGTAATCGGGAAAGATGGTATATTGTGCGACAAAATACCAACGACATCGCCCGCGCGTACACCCGCTGCATGCAGTGTTGCTGCACGCTTTTTCACCAATTCAACGAAACCAGTGTAATTGACATTTTCGCGCACCAGATACAGATTATCTGGGTATTTTGCGGCTGTCTCTTCTAAAAATTGAAACATATTCATAGTTAAAAATCCTTGTTGTTTTTGTCAAAAGATACGGTTATTATACTAATAAAAGGAAATTTTGCAAATATGAAAATACTTACCGTTAATATAAATTCTATTCGTGCACATGCCGAAACTTTTATAAAAATTCTTGAATCTGGGGAATATGACACCATCTTAGTCCAAGAATTAAAAGTTGAAACCGCGGCCTTTCCGCACAATCTGTTTGATGAATATGGATATAATATAAAGGTCTATGGTCAAAAAAGTTGGAACGGCGTCGCAACTTTTTCAAAATTTTCTATTGAAGATACCGTTCGTGGTATGTCGAATTATCCCGATGTTAACGCACGCTTTTTGGAAACGGTAATCGACGGTCGTGTACGTGTTATAAATGTCTATATGCCAAATGGCGACAATATTGAATCACCAAAATTCGCGTACAAGTTAGAGTGGATGCGCGCGTTCACAGATTATATCAAACCATACCTAGATTCCGAAGAACCAGTAATTATTGGTGGCGACTTTAATGTCGCAATTACCGATAAAGATGTTTGGAACCCCAAAAATTACGAAGGCAGCAGTATTTCCGCACCCGCCGCACGCGAAATAATGCAATCTTGGTTGGATGCGGGCTGGGCGGATGTGTGGCGCGAACTGCACCCTGACGCGGTTGGTTATACTTGGTATGGATATCGCGGTCGCGATACAGTTGGCAACAATCAAGGTTTGCGACTGGACTATTTCCTTGCGAATTTTGCGGCAAAAAAACTCATTACTGCATGCGAGGTAGATACTTGCCCACGCCTAAGCCCACGTCCAACAGATCACTGTGGTTTAATGTTAAAAATGAACTAGTCGCGTTCGGTCGCCCGCGCAAAATCATCAAAGGCTTGATATTTGCTGTCGCCTGTTTTCATATATTTATACTCTGCCCCACCCGCAGAATACATGTTAAATAATTCTGTAACTTTGCTCTGCGCCGCGTGCATCATATTGGCGACTTCATCCGCATTGTATTCAATCAGTCTTGCATCCCCAGACTTTAATTGTAAAAACTGCATAACCGGAAATTGAACCGCCCCAAACATGGCGAATCCACCAGTTTGCAACATGGCCGCCTCTAACGGCAACTGTGGCATTGTGCCTTCATCCAACTGGGACTTACTTGGCGCGGCACCTGTTTTAATATCCAATACACCGCCATTCCAAACTCTGTCTGCACGGGCACGAACATTACGCCCTGCAATTTGAATTGCACCACCTATTTCTGTTTTTGCATTTGGTGTTGCACGCAGCATTTGAACCGCCACAGGCGCAATTTCAACAAACCGCCTGTGCCAGAAATTAAATATCAAATTATTTTTCCCAAGTACCAAATGCGCCGCCGCATCCATTTTAGCAATCAAGGTCGCCACATCATCATTTGCACCCGCTTTTTCCAAAACATCGTGCACCAAGGTACCAAAATTTCGCGCATCAACACCCACCCAATAATCATCCATTGGACGCAGACGTAATATATGTTTAACATAAAAAGCGTACGGATTATGTATCAACAATTCCAGTTCCGTGACATAAACATCAGACCAATCAGCAGGTGGACGCGGCGCATCGTAATTCAGTGGATTCCATTCAACTGCATCACGCGCACGAACAGCGCGTAATACATCATCGCCGACAATCGTATCATATTCACCACGCGCAACTATTACACGCGACAAAAATCGCGACTCTTGCGTTTGTACACCACCAGAAATTTTACTGCGCAGCCAATAAACCTCTGCCCCACAAGACAGATTCATAAAATCCAGCGCCATCAAAGACACTTTGTGATTTGGTGATGGCAAACCTATTTTTGTTGCGACCGCACGCGGCAACCAAGGATTTTCATACCCAAGCGCCGGAAACATACCTTCGTTTAATCCTGTAAGTATAACAACATCCGCTGTTTGCATACGCGATTCTATTGTCCCAAGCACCACAACACGCGCCGCATCATCCATAACACCGCGCACCGTCACCGATGACAAACTGTCCGCAATAAATGCCCGCGCATCGGGCGCATTCAATTTTATTTGTTGTGCATTCAAACAATCTGACAGTTTTTTTATTTGCGCCCAAATTTGAACAAAATCCGAATTTGCAATATCAAATTGTGGGGCGCAAACATCAGAATATTTTTCAACAATCTCTGCCACAGTATCAAACAAATTAAAATTATTACTGTTATAAATTTCTTCAAAAATTTTCTCGCCAGCGTCACCCCAATCATCCAATAAATTTAACAGCGCACGCGCCGCAGGCAAACTTGCGCCTTTCGTTCCACCCGAAAAATCAGCCCCCAAACCGCGACGATTAAATTCTGAAACTAAACGTTGGTTTCCCGCCGCATCAGGCGTTATTACTAAAACTGTTTTATTCTGCCGAACTGCGCGGGCAGCAATCTCTGCCACCGCCGCCGCCTCTTCCGCCTCTCTGGCACATTCAATCAAATGACAGTTTTGTAAATCATATTTTGTGCCACAACTGGCGGCATTCCCAAATGCGGTATTCATAAAATCTATGTGTGATTTTCCAACATCTATTTCATGCACATCAGATGGCGCAAGATTTAAGCCGCGTAAAAACTGATATTCTGAATTATACGGATTTGTATCTAATTCAAAATCAGAAATATTCCCAGAAATTTTTCCAGGCAAAATTATTCGCCCATTTGGAAGCTTTGCAATTACTGTCATCAGTTCGCGAGTTACAGGAACACTTGCCGTAGAGCCACACACAACAACCAATGATTTCGTTGCATCCATTTGTTTAACATAATCGCACCATCTGCGCGCAACATTATTCATGTTTTTTGTTTCTGTAATTCGTCCATTAAAAACCCCAGATTGCACACGCGCCAAGACAGATAAAATTTCCGCCTTGTCTTTAAAATGCCGCGCAAACTTTTCATCAACCAAAGAATTCCAATCTATATCTGCAATATCTAAACCACTGTTTTCCAAATAATCTTGCATTGTTATCAAGGCGCGTGCAATCGGCAATGCGGCCGATATACTGCGCACAGACGGCAGGCCAGATAATATATAAGATGCCGCGACCACACGTTCCAATTCTGATACAACGACAACAGATTCTTCATCTTGTTCTGTCCCTTCGCCAAGAGCAACTATGCGTGGCAATATGGTTGCGCCACCCATTTTTTCTGCGATAAATTTTTCTGCACTGCGCACTGCGCGCCGCGATGGCAAGAAAATCAAAACATCTGATAAATCAACCCCTGACCTAGTAATGACCTGCCACAGGCCATCCATAATTTTCGATGGATTAGAAACACAAAAGATATTATTATTTGATGCCAATAACCGCCCTTATTTCTTCGATACCGCGTTTTTTTTCGGCGGATGTTTCCAATATTTCTGGGACCATCGCAGGATGCGCCAAATGCTCCAATTCAACCTGAGTTTGTTCACGAATTTTTTTATCTTTTTTTGTATAAACCACCTGATATGCAATACCATTCGCATCACAGAATTGCATTAAATCTAAATCTGACGGGCGCGGCCCAATACGCGAATCTATCAAAACAAACAACCGCCGCAGCTGTCGCCGCGTCATAATGTATTCTTGAAAGCGCAGCAACCATTTATCTGTTTCTGTACGTGCCGCCCGCGCATATCCATACCCCGGCAAATCTATAATCATTACTTTATCGTGAATATTAAATGCATTCAGTGTTTGTGTCCGCCCAGGTGTCGATGATGTTCGCGCAACAGGTGTGCCAACAATTGCATTTATAAGCGAAGATTTGCCAACATTACTGCGCCCTGCAAAGGCATATTCTGGGAACATCGTTTCTGGCAAATCACATACGCGTTCAAAAGCACCAACAAATTTTATCATGCTTCCGTCCCTTTGTTCACCAATCGCTTGTATGCTTCTTTCTTGGAAATGCCGGCACGTGCCGCAAGCATTTCCGCCGCACCCTTGGTCGAACTTGCCGCGACATCATTTACTATTTCTGAAATCTCGGCATCTGACATTTTGTGTTCAGGCGCAGGCGCAACAACAATAACTATTTCCCCGCGCGGCGATTCAATATTTAACAAATCTGCTGGATAACCAATAATAGTTTCTTCGTGAATCTTTGTAATCTCGCGCACTATGGCGATTTTGCGTTCTGGCATAACACGCGCCAATGCCGCAACAGTCGTTTTAATACGTTTTGGGCTTTCGTAATATACAATAGTATGGCGAATTCTATTGTCTTCATGCAGTTTCTTTTCATCAAAAAAACCACAGAAAGTGAATCTGTCGGTTGGAAATCCACTTAAAACCAAAGCAGATATCACCGCCGTAGGCCCAGGCACAACAAATACTGGCGCACCCGCATCGCGCGCGGCACGAACAATACGAAACCCAGGATCGCTTATCGCAGGCATACCTGCATCAGACACAACCGCGACACTGCCACCTGCAACAACCTTGGCAATCAAATCGTCTATTACCACGCGTTCATTGTGTTCATGGCAAGAAACGCGCCGCGTCTTGATATCGAAATGCGACGCAATTTTTCCAAAAACACGTGTATCTTCGGCCGCAATTAAATCGACATTTTTCAAAACTTCTATTGCGCGTGGCGACATATCTGCCAGATTTCCAATAGGTGTACCAACTATATAAAGCCCTGTTTGCATTTATTCGTCCTTTGTAGTAAAATGATACAAGATAAAATGGATTTTTCAATGCATATTATTAGAAAGTTATTTTGCTTTTTATCTTGCCTTTACTTACTTGCGGGATGCACGGGGCATGATTATGTACACCAAGACGATGTACCCACAGGCGCGCCCACATATTTGCAATATGGCGGTTTTAATATGGGACTGTATGGAACATCTGATGATACGCATCGGATGGCGGTGTTATTACCAACCAGTGGTTCAAATGCTGAAATTGGCAAAAGCATTCGCCTTGGGATAGAGGCGGCTGCGGTTCGTTTTGCACCAAATGGATTGCAAATCAATTTTTACGATACTGGCCAAGGCGACATTATTCAGGCAATTGAATCTGCTTTGTCAGAAAATCCCGAAATGATAATTGGTCCTGTGTTCGCGGGTGACGCAAAAATGTTGCGCGATAACAAGCCTGCACGTATCCCCGCCCTGTCATTTACATCGGACACTACGGCGGTGGGCAATGGGGTTTTCAGTATGGCCCTGATGCCATCTAATGGCATAGAGGCAATTCTGCAAGAAATGGCAGAAAACACCAATAAAAAATTTATTATAATTGCCCCAGATAACGCATCTGGTCACACAATGGCGGCAACGGCAAAGTATATATCTGATAAAATCAACCTTGAAAACATTGGTATCTTGTACTACACAGAACGCGACACAGATTCCATTAAAAACACTGCTATCAACGCATCACTTTACACCACGCGTAATGCCGCCAGCACACGTGCCAAAGAAATATTGTCCGCGATAATAAACGGCGAAGAATTGTCCACAGAAGAAAAAGATTCTATTACAACACAATTGGAAGATATAAATCGCACCGATACATTGGGCAAACTACCTTATGATTCTATATTATTCCTTGGCGGCGCAGACGACACCAAATCACTTGTTTCTTTCTTGCGCTATTATGGACTGGATTCCAAAGATGCACAATTTTATGGAACATCACTTTGGCAAGACACTTCTTTGTCATCTGATGTAGCAATGATTGGTGCACGTTTTGCGGCCATGCCAGAAATCGCCGAAGACTTTACAATGATTTATGAATCTGCAACCGGCAAAAATCCGTCGCGTATGACAGCACTGGGATATGATGCAATGATGCTTGCTGTTGGTGGGCTGTATTCATCAACAAATAAAATAACATATCTGACAAACCCGAATGGATACATCGGCGCAAATGGCCTGTTTAGACTTCGTTCAAATGGGCAAAACGAACGCGCATTACAAATTATAAAATTTAATGGCGCCGGCAAAACAATGGTTGTGCGCCCCGAAAAAAACTCTTTTATGACACCTTTATATATAATTGGCAACACAAAACCTGAACCTGTTGCCCAAACAGAAATCGAAATCGAAACAATAAATGCGATGGATTATATAGACATTCCTGAAAGGTTTATAAAAAAATATCGCCGCAAAAATTATAAAGAACCAATGGAATCGGATATGGACGGCTTAACATCTGTCACTGTATTACCAACAAATTCCGAAGATTTTGCAATTACTGCCGAAGATTATAAACCTGTAAAACTTGAAACTGTTTCACGAACCTATATAGATTCCGTTGAAATCACCGAATAAAAGGGGGAAATATGAAAAACATTTATAAAATGATTATTGCATGTTTTATCACCGCTGTTCTAACTGCGATTGCTACGACACTTGTTGTTCGCAATTATTACACTGTTGAATATGAAATAGAAATGCTGTGCACCGGTGGTGCAAGTCCAGATTTGAATGGCTGCTGTCCAGGGGAAGAATATACTGATATGCAAGAGCAAGGATTTAATTGTTGCCCTATTGCTGGCGGTGATTGTTTTCCACCGATTGAAAAATAAAGTTTAATCTAAACTGCGCAGGCTAACTTTTTCACCATCGACAATTACTATATGTCCTGATGTTATGCCTTGGGTACGCAGTGCACCACACGCATCGCGAACTGCGAACAAATCTGGGGAATAAATTGGTGTAACCCCACGAACAATACATAACTGATTCGCAACCAGTTGATTATCACATATCGCAAAAATTTGTACATCTGGACGCCGACAAGATATTTGAATTGTCCCATCTGTATCGCGTGCAAATACCACTATGGCAACCGCATGATTCAAAAACGCCATAGATGAAACCGAACGCGACCAATCGTTTTCACCCGGGGTTTCCGCCCGCACCCATTCATTTGGATTTGCAATCGCATCCATATCAGAAAACTCTAAAATTTTGTCCATAGTTTGTAGAACATTTACTGGATTTGAACCGATTGTCGTCTCTTCACTGGTCATCGTAGAATCAACCCGCAAATACGCAGCATTCGCAACATCACTTATTTCCGCACGTGTTGGGAATTCGCTTTCGACCATAGACCCCAACATCTGGGTCGCCATAACCACAGGTCTGTTCAACCGTCTGCATTCACGAATTATATGTCTGGAAATCGCCGGCACTTGTTCAAAAGGCAGTTCCACCGCCATATCGCCACGCGCAATCATAATACCATCAGCCGCGGCGGCAATTTCTGAAATTCTTTCGACCGCATTTTTTCGTTCTATCTTTGCCATTATCTTTATCGGCGCCGATGTCCGCGCGGTAATAAAATCACGCACTTGCGCAATATCTTCGGCCCGTTGAACAAAA
>Ga0310690_10006284_pt1 | contig 15678 bp, 14 predicted proteins | sample AusTroGonzalo_MG_2_FD_207661 | JGI IMG/M metagenome (GOLD analysis project Ga0310690, IMG submission 207661) | Bovine rumen microbial communities from tropical cattle in Woodstock, Queensland, Australia - Gonzalo_04 (v2) (version 2) | ecosystem: Host-associated > Mammals > Digestive system >... | reverse complement strand
TCTTCTCTTTTCCTCGGTATTCTTCTGCGGTTCGCTCTCCTCGCTGAAACGGATCGCCAGCGCCGTCAGCTGAAGGGACCCCTGCCATTCGGGCGAGGTCGAAGCGGCGATCACGACTTCCGCTTCGCCGCCGGTATGTCTGCCCGCCAGTTCGAGGGTCTCCTTGGCGTCTCCGAGGCTGAGTTCCGGACCGCCGAGCAGGCTGAAGACCACCGCATCGGCATCGCGGAGCTGGGAGGCTCCGCCGAGCAGCGGGGAATTCAGCATCCGTTCGACGACCGCCGCGCCGCGTCCTTCCCGGACGTCGGCGCAGTCGATGACGCCGACGCCGATCCCGCAGAGGCTGCGGCGGCGTTTGAGCAGCCCGGTCAGCGCGGCGAAATCGGAACCGATCAGGTTCCCGGCGGCGAGGGTGTGGGAGAGCGCCAGCGCGGTGCGCGCCACCTCCACGTCGGAGGCGCGGAACGCTTCCGCCAGCGGAGTGGATGCCGGACGGGTGGCGAAGAGAAGATCGTTGGGAAGCGCGATCACCGCGTCCGCGGTGGCGAAAAGTTCGTTTTCGATGGTATGCTCCGCGAGACGGTAGCGGCTGGGGCGCTCCATCGCGAAGGGGAGGGTGAGCAGCACGAGATTCGGGATCTTCAGTTTCGCCGCGATGCTCAGAACGACCTGTGCTCCGCCGCTGGCGGTGCCGCGCCCCATCCCCGCCAGCAGCACCAGAAACTCGCAGCCTTCCAGCATCTTTTCGATGGCGTGACGCTCGTGGGCGATCGCCCGCTGACCGTCCTGTTCGTTGCCGCCGCAACCGCGCCCGCCGCGCCACTGGGCGGCGGCGAGCAGTCGGTCGCTTTCGGGAAGACCGCTCGCCGCGAGGGATTCCGCGTCGGTGTCGATCGCCAGCAGCCGCACGCCCGCCGCGGAGGGCGTGCCTGCGATCAGGCTGATGATTTTGCATCCGGCGCCGCCGAGAGCGAGAATCGTGATGTTTTTGCTCATGGTGTCTCTTTCGCTCCGGCTTCAGAATTTCAGCGCCCGCGAGATCTTTTTCACGAGATCCGTCATGTTGTCCGCGAGATTCCGGCTTCTGCCCCGGGAGCCGCCTCTGCGTCCCAGCCCCTGACCGGCATAATAGGCGGCGATCTTCAGCGTGCCCCACAGGGTGCTGCAGCAGGGACTTTCCAGATCGGTGACGGCGCCGCCCGCGTCGCTCGGCTGCGCCACCCTGCAGGCGAGGTCGAAGGTCTCTTTGAAGAGTTCCTGGGCGCGGGGGAAGAGGGCGCCGCCGCCGGTCAGAACGCCTCCGGCGGCGAGACCGCGCGGCACCCCCGCCTTTTCCAGACGGCTGCGGATGATCCCGAAGAGTTCGCGGAGCCGAAGATCGACTACGGTCTCGAAACTCGCCAGCGGAATCGAGCGGGCGGCTCCGGTGCCGCTGCCCGTGTGGAACTCCAGCGTTTCGCGGCGTTCCGCGATCGCCCGGGCGAGGTCGCCCGAACGCAGCAGCTTGCGGCAGGTCGCCATCGAGAGCTTCAGCCCGACCGAAAGGTCGTTGGCGATGTGTTCCATGCCGATCTGAAGCACTCCCGAGGTGATGATGCCGCGGTCGTATTCCACGATGTATTCGGTGCATCCGGCGCCGAGGTCGATGAGCAGCACGCCGTCGGAGCGGTCGAGATCGTTCAGCACTCCGATGTCGTCGGCGACGGGGGCGAAGACCACCTCGATCGCGGAGTCCTCGAAGCCGGCATCGCGCACCATGGTCCTGAAATTGTCGATCCGCGAGGAAATCCCGTGGATGATGTGCATGTGCGCCTCGAGGCGGCTGCCTTTGTGCCGCAGTGGATTGCTGACCCTCCTGCCGTCGATCAGAAAGTACGAGGCGGAACTGCTGATGATCTCGCGGTCCGCCGCCAGATTGAGGACGCGCGCGTTTTCATGCGCCTCGTTCTGCTCCGCTTCGGTGACGATGCGTTCGTCGTTCTTGATGAAGACGGTGCCGATCCCCGGCTGCGAGTCGATGCCGCAACCGGTCACGGCGACGGCGACGAGAAGGCTCGAACCGAGCGCGCGTCCGCTGGAACGGTCGGCTTCTTCGAGCGCCTTGCCGAACTGCTCGAACGCCTTTTCCATATCGACGATCTCTCCTTTCACGACGGAGGAGAGCGCGGGAGCTTCGCCGCGGCCGATCACTTCGACGTCTCCGTTTTCGTTGACTGCGCCGACCAGCACCCCGATTTTCGAAGTGCCGAATTCGATCGCCGTTACGATGCTGTCGCGGGAGGAAAACATGACTTTTTACCGGACGCCTTGCTGATGTGCGGAGTGTACCAATTTCGATTGAGATAATATAGCGGAGGTACGGCGAAATTTCAACTGCGGAGAAGCCGGAATCCGAGTCCGGCGAGTTTTTTTTGCAACCCTTCCCGCATGGCTCCGCGCACCCGGTAGGCGGGCGCCTCGCGGCGAAGCGGAGCCGAACCCCGCAGCGCTTCGAAGGCGGAACGGTCGGCTTTCAGCGCCGTCGAAGCTCCGTCGAGATCGAAGGTGCGGCGGAGCGCGAAACGGAGCGCCTCCGCTTCCTGCATCGCGGGGGGAAGTTCGATGAGATCGCCCCCGGCGGGCGGCGGCGGGATCGCCCGCCAGTCGCGCAGCGCACCGATCCCGAGTCCGGCAGCGACGAAACGCACCGCGGCGGTGGTTCCGTTCGCCTTGCCGTCGGTGGAATATCCGGCGATGTGCGGGGTGGCGAAACGGGCGAGCGTGAGCAGTTCCGGATCGATCTCCGGTTCGTTGCGCCAGACGTCGACGGCGGCGTCGGCGAGTCTCCCGGAGCGCAGCGCTTCCTTGAGCGCCGCTTCATCGACCACTTCGCCGCGGGCGGCGCTGACGAGCCGCGCGCCAGGTTTGAGACCGGCGAAGAAGGCGCTGCCGATCAGCCCCACGGTAGGATGCGCTCCGCCCGCCTCCTTCGGAACGTGGAGCGTCACCACATCGGATTCGCGCCGGATCGTGTCGAGCGAAACGAACTTTTCCGGTCCCTCCGCCTCGGCGCGCGGCGGATCGTTGAGCAGGACCCTCATGCCGAGCGCTTCGCCGACCGCGGCGACCAGTTTCCCCACATGGCCGACGCCGACGACGCCGAGGGTGCGTCCTTCGAGCGGGATTCCGAAGCCGAGCAGCACCGCTGCCGCGTACTGCGCCACGCTGGCGGCATTGCATCCGGGAGCGTTGCTCCAGCGGATGCCCAGTTTTTCCAGTGCGGGGGCGTCGATGTGATCGAAGCCGATCGTCGCGCTGGCGACGAAGCGCACTCGCGATCCGCCGAGCAGTGCTTCGCCGCAGCGGGTCCTGGTCCTGACGATCAGTGCGTCGGCGTCGGCGACGTCGGCGGGCGCGATGCTGCCGCCGGGCAGATAGACCGTCTCCGCCCACGGCTCGAAAACCCCTTTGAGAAAGGGGATCTTGTCATCGGCGACGATCTTCATCTTCACTTGGAGGAGGCGCTGCGGCCGAGGAGTTCCTCGATGAAGTAGCGGGGGCGCGCTCTCACGTCGGTGTAGAGACGCCCGATGTATTCGCCGATCACGCCGATCCCGATCATCTGCACCCCGGTGAAGACGAAGAGCACCGCGAAAAGGGTGAACGTTCCCTGATTGCTCCACGCTTCGCCTTGCGAAAAGAGGAAGCGCCGGACGATGATGTAGATGCTAAGCAGGAACCCGGTGAAACCGGTGAAGACGCCGAAATAGGTCAGCAGACGCAGCGGAAGGGTCGTCATGCAGGTCAGCATGTTGAACTGAAGATTGATCAGCTTCCAAAGCGAATACTTGGAGTCGCCCACCGCCCGTTCCGCATGACCGACCGGGATCTCGCAGGTGTTGTGCGCGAAGGTGTTGCCGAGGATCGGGATGAAGGTGCTCCGTTCGTTGCACTTCAGCATCGCCTCGACGATGTTGCGGCGGTAGGCGCGGAGCATGCATCCGTAGTCGGTCATCTGGACTCCGGTCGCCAGCCGCGCCGCGCGGTTGACCACCTTGCTCGCACAGCGGCGGAAGAGGGTATCCTGACGGTTCTGGCGCACGGTGCCGACGACGTCGTTGCCCGCTTCGGCGGCGGCGATCAGTTTCGGGATCTCCTCCGGCGGATTCTGCAGATCGGCGTCGAGCGTGATGACGAGATCGCCGCGCACGGAGGAAAATCCCGCCATGATCGCGGCGTGCTGACCGTAATTCCGGTTGAGGATGCAGCCGATCACGACGTCGGGATTCGCTTCCGCCGCCTTTCGGATGATCGAGTAGGAGGCGTCGCGGCTGCCGTCGTCGACGAGGATGAATTCGAACTTCTTGCCGCAGTTCCGCAGGACCGCGAGCGTGCGGTCGATGAGTTCCTGGAGGCATCCTTCCTCGTTGTAGACCGGTACGACGACGGAAAGGTAATTCACGGAATAGTCTTTCATGGTTTCGACTCCGTTGAAGTGGGTTGATGTGCATGTTTGAGCGTCTGCGCCGCCGGAACGTCGATGATCCATGCGGCCCAGCATTTTTTGAGGGATCCGAAATTGGCGGTTCGCGGTTCGAGGAAATCCGGTTTGGAGGTGTCGAGCCGAAGCCCCGCTTCGGCAGCCGCATCCGCGAGATTCGGCAGATCGCGTTCCGGATGGTTGCGGCAGAGGATCGCCACCCGTCTCCCGGCGTGTTCCGCGATGAAGCGGCGGAAGTCCGCATGACGGTTGCCCGCTCCTCCTGTCGCCGCCGCCGCCGCCAGCGGCGCCTTGCGCTGCGAATAGAAGAGAAAGTCTGGATCGGCTTCGCCGTTGCCGAAGAACAAAATCGAGCCGGAGTCGAGCGTTTTCAACTGCCGCGAGAGTTCGAGGAAGAAGGGCTTCTCCGTGCGGAACACGGTGAGCGTCGGCTGCAGCACACTGAATACCGCCGCCGTCAGAATGTCACCCGCCAGCACGGTCGCCGCCAGCCGGTTGGGCAGTCCGCTCCATTTGCCGACCGGAGCCTTCGGATGTTTTTCCAGAAAGAGCATCGCGATCGCCAGTGCGCCCATGATCGGGACCGCGATCATGGCGGCAAGCGGCGGCTCCACCTTGAGAACGGTCCGGATCACCGGCGTGGCCACCACTCCGGCGACCGCGAGGCTGGCGGCGACGGTCAGCAGAAAACGGAGGATCCGCAGCGGGATCACGGTCCACGGGTCGTTCTCTTCCACCCCTTTGAGGATCGCCGCCGCGCCGAGCAGCGCGCAGAAGGGCGCGATCGGCAGAACGTAGTACCAGCGGCGCGACGTGGAGGCGGTGAAGAGAATGAAGATCAGCAGGATCCCCGACAAAAGCTCGCGGCTCCGTACGGGCAGATCCTTCCATTTCCGGAGATAGCCGATCACCGCCGGCAGGATCAGCAGGGTCCACGGCAGCATGATGCGGGGCAGATTGTAGAGGTAGGAGTAGATCGGATCCTTGTGGTCGAAGGCGCGGAACACCCTGACGATGTTTTCACGCCAGACGAGTTCCAGTCCGGAGAGCGCCTGCGCGCCCGCCGGATATCGGAGCGGTTCCGCAAGCGGAACTTCCGCCGCCGCCCAGAAGGGCAGAAGATAGATCCCCGCGCCGAGGAGAAGCGCCGCCAGATGCCGGAAGTTCAGATGCGGTTTCCAGTTGCCGTCGGCGAGCAGATGCGGCGCAAGAAAGGCGATCGGTATCACCAGCGCCGGCAGTCCCTTGGTCAGTGCGCCGAGAAACCCGATGAGGTAGAAGGCGAAGTAGCCGAAGAATCCGGCATGCTTTTCCACCTTGTAGAAGAAGGAGACGGCGAGTACGGTCGCGGCGGTGTTCGCCATATCCGCGGCGGCGGTCCTGCCCCAGAAGAGGAAGCCGTAGCAGCCCAGCGTCAGCCATCCCGCCAGAAGTCCGGTGCGGCGGTCGTAGAGGGATTTCCCGAGTTCGACGATGCCGTAGAGCGCGACCAGCGCCGCCAGCGCGCTCGGGATCCGGGCAGCCAGCTCTTCCGCGCCCAAGACCGTCATGAAGGGAACGATCAGCCAATAGCTCAACTGCGGCTTGTCGAAGTAGATCCGCCAGTTGATCGCCGGGTGGAGACAGTCGCCGGTGAGGATCATTTCACGGGTGATCTCCGCCCAGCGGTTTTCCGAACCCCACAGCGCGTTGCGTCCGAGAAATGCGAAAAGCACCGCGATCGCGAAACACCAGAAGAGGAGTTCGTGTCGGCGTCCTGTCGTGTCGGTAGTATGCTGCATCCTGTTCACCGTCGTTTTTCGCGCAGAGCGTACCGCGGTCCCCGTCCCGGAGCGGGGAGGGGGGCGCGGTTTTCCGCCTGCGGCTGCTTCACTTCAGCGTGGCGAAGATCTCTTTCGCCGCCGCGACCACGTCATCGACGTCCTCGGCCGTCATGTCGGGGAAGAGGGGCAGCGAGAGGATCCGTTCGCTGTTGAAATCGGTTTCGGGCAGCAGGGTGCCGGGGGCGATGCGGTACTTCTCGCGGTAGAATTTCTGCGTGTGGACCGCGCGGAAATGGAGTCCGCTGCCGATGTTGCGCGCCTTGAGCTGCGCCATGAATTCGTCGCGCGTGATCTTCGGAGAAACCACGCGGGCGACGAGAAGATGCCAGGCGTGGATGAAGTCGTAGCCGGGATCGGCGAGGAGGCGCAGTTCGTCGACGCCGGCGAGTTTTTCGCGGTAGAGCATCGCAAGGTCCCGCCGCTTGGCGTTGATTTGGTCGATGCGCTGCAGCTGGCTTGCCCCGAGCGCGGCGCAGATGTCGGTCAGATTGTACTTGAAGCCGGGCGAGACGACCTCCGCCTGCGGAGAGCGTCCGCGGTTCTGCCGGTCGAAGGCATCCACCCCGATCCCGTGGAATTTCCAGCGGCGGATCGCCGCCGCCAGTTCTCCGTCGTCGGTGACGAACATGCCCCCTTCGCCGCAGGTGATGTTTTTGATCGCGTGGAAACTGTAGATCGCATGATTGTGACCGCCGATGTGACGGCCCTTGTAGAAGGTGCCGAGCGCGTGCGCCGCGTCTTCGATCACCGGGATATCCCCCGCCGCCTCGCGGATCGCATCGAGATCGAGCGCGGCTCCGGCATAGTGGACCGGCACGATGAGCCGGGTGCGCGGCGTGATCGCCTCGCGGATCGCTTCGGGTTTGACCAGCATCGTGTCGCGGTCGATGTCGACGAAGACCGGAGTCGCGCCGACGAGTTCGATCATGTTCGCCATCGAAACCCAGGTCATGGAGGGCGTGATGACTTCGTCGCCGGGGCCGATGCCCATGGAGAGGAGCGCGAGGTGCATCGCTGCGGTCGCGCTGGAGAGCGCGACCGCATATTTCGCTCCGGTGAACTTCGCCACCGCTTCTTCGAAGGCGGCGTTCTGCGGTCCGTTGGTGATCCAGCCCGACTGCAACACTTCGGTCACGGCGCGAATGTCGTCGCCGCTGATCGCGGGACGGGTGAACGGCAGAAATTCTTTACGCATGATGATGGCACCTTTCCGATTGCTTTGCCAGATTCCAGAGTTCATCCAGTCGTTCCAGTCCGACCGTTTCGGGGGATTTCCCCTCTTCGCGCAGCCGCTCCTCGATGAAGCGGAAGCGCCGCTCGAATTTGCGGTTCGCCCCGCGCAGCAGCTCCTCCGAGGTTGCCCGCTTGCGGAGTCTCGACACGTTGGCGACGGCGAAGAGCAGGTCGCCGAGTTCCTCGTCGAGCGCTTCCTCGTCGCCGCGCCGGGCGGCGTCGGCGACTTCGCCCGCCTCCTCCGCGATCTTGGCGAGCGCGCCTGCTGCATCCGGCCAGTCGAAGCCGACTTTGGCTGCTTTTTTCTGAAGTTTTTCGGCGCGGCAGAGCGCCGACATCTCGGGAGGCACTCCGTCGAGCGCCGACGCGGAGGAATCGCGGTCGTGCTCCCGCGCCTTGATCTGCTGCCAGAGCCGGAGGACCTCCTCGGAGTTTTTCGCGGAGGCGTCGCCGAAGACGTGCGCATGGCGGCGGATCATTTTGGCGACGATCTCCCGCCAGACATCTTCGAGGGTGAATTCCCCCTTTTCCTCGGCGATCACCGCCTGAAAGAGCGCATTCATCAGCAGGTCGCCGAGTTCCTCGCGGATCTTCGCGGGGTCGTCGAGGTCGATCGCCTCGATAAGTTCGGCGCACTCCTCCGCGAGACAGCGGGAGAGGGTCTGCCGGGTCTGTTCCCGGTCCCACGGGCATCCGCCCGGGGCGCGCAGCCGCCGAAGGACCGCGAGGAGCCCCTCCGCAGTCGGCGGATATGCCGTATTGTCGTTGTTGACCATTTCTTCTTTTTCCGTTTCCTCCGCCGCGCGGAGCGTCTCCCGCACGTCAGAAGGTGAAGCCGACGTTGAAGTGGATCCTGAATTTGCTCGATTCGCAGTCGGTGTTGTTGAGCACGGGATATGCGAGATCGAGCTTGATCGGCACGTTGATCCACGGCAGCTTGACCCGCAGTCCGTAACCGGCGCCGATGTTGATGCCGCCGAACGCCATGCTCCAGGAGTTCCGCCACGCGTTGCCCGCGTCGACGAAGACCGCCCCGCGGATCGGTCCCCAGATCGGATGGGTCACTTCGGCGGTGAGCAGCAGCATCGTCTGACCGCCGATCGCCTCCCGGTTGTAGGTCGGAGCCACGGTGCGGTATTCGAAGCCGCGCAGCGAGTCGCTGCCGCCCATGAAATAGCGCTCGAAGACCGGCACGCTGTCGTTGTCGCGGTTGAAGGATGACACGGTGCCGATCTTCGCTCCGACCATCGCCACGATCGCCTTGTCGAAGAAGTTCATGTAGTAGCTGCCCTTGCCCTCGATGCGGTAGTAGTTGCTCGACGAACCGAGGACCATCGGCGTGATCGAAGTGAAGAAGTTGATGTTGTATCCCTCGGTCGGCTCCATCAAACTGTCGCGGGTGTCGCGGCCGATCATCAGCGAAGGCTGGCTCACGCGGAAGGTCCCGGAAAGTCCCTCCTCGCGGAAGTAGTGCTTGAGGCGGTCGTCGACGTTGTTGACGCGGACCACTTCGAACTTGTAACCCAGTGCGATGGTGGTGAAGTCGTCGAAGATCTTGCGCTGGATCGAGGTGCGGGCGCCGACGCGCCACTCGTCCCAGTTTTCGTACTGCACGAGGTTCATGAAGCCCGAGAGCTCGAAGCGCAGCGGCAGATCGAAGAGCCACGGCTCCACGAAGTCGACGTTGAATCCGGCGTTCTCGATGCCGTAGATCCCCTGGATCCGCATCCGCTGCCCGCCGCCGTAGAAGAAGTTCGACGGATTGGCGATGTCGAAGTTTTCGCAGGAGATCTCCGCCATGCCGAAGACGCTGTTGACATCCGACGCCCCGGCGCCGATCCTGAAACTGTACCGGGTCGGTTTTTCTTCGACGGCAAAGCGCACATCCTTTTCGTTGTCGGCGTCGGCGTTGACCGGAGTCGCCTCCACCTTGGAGAAGTAGCCCATGCCGAGCAGCCGCTGACGGCTGATCTCGATGCGGTTGCGGTCGACCGGATCTCCCGGCTGGATCGCCAGTTCGCGCCGGATCACCTTCTCCTTCGTATCGGTGTTGCCGACGATCACCACGTCGCGCACATGGTACTTGCGTCCTTCCCTGACCTGAAACGCCACCTTGACCGAGTGGTCCGCCGGATTTTCGGTGCGCTGGGCGCGGCAGGAGACGTCGGCGTAGCCGAGGGTTTCGTAGAGTGCGATGATCCCGCGGCAGCTGGCGTCTTCGAGTGTGCGCGAGAAGGTCGCTCCGTTTTTGAGCAGGACCTGCCCGAGAAGCTCCTCCGTTTTGATGACGGAATTGCCGAAAAGCGCGATCTCCGAGACCTTGTAGGGTTCGCCTTCCTCGACCACGAAGCGCAGATCCACATATTCGGGATCTTTCTCCGACGGAGTTACGGCGACTTCCGCGACCCGGAAATCGAGGAATCCCCGGTCGTGATACTTGTCGCGGAGCCGGGCGCGGTCGAGTTCGAGTTCGCGCCGGTCGAGAAGACCGAAATTCAAATAGTCGTTGAGGAGCGGGATATAGTTGATGTAACTGAACTGGTTCGAGATCGAATGGCGCAGATCCCACTGCGAGAATTCCTTCGCGCCCTCGAAGGTGACGTCGTTGACCTTGAGCCGCAGCTTTTCGTCGATCTTGAAGGCGAGAATGACTCCGCCTTTTCCGTCCGGCGTGACCGCGGGGAAGACCGTCGCGTCGCGGTATCCCTTTTCGGTGTAGAACTTCCGCAGCGCGGCGGTGCTTTCGCGCAGCTGCTTCTGGTTGAGCAGCCCTCCTTCGGCGAGCGTCACCTTGGCGGCAAGTTCGTGGGGCGGGAACTTCGCATTGCCTTCGTAGAGGATTTGGGAGATCCGCGGTGTCGATTTGGTACGGAAGACGATCCTGATGCCGCCGTCGTCGGTCCGGGTCGCGGTCGGCGCGACGTCGGTGAGATTGCCGGTGTCGTAGAGGCGCTTGACGTCATCGTTGAGCGTCTGGCGCGAATATTCCATGCCCGGACGCGATTTGATGACCATGCGGAGCTGATCGACCGGCAGTTTTTCCGCGCCGCTCTGCTCGAAATCCACCGCGGAAATGACTTCCGCGGCGAGCCGTGCCGAACAGATTGCGGCGAGGAAGAGAATGCCGATGACGTTCCGCTTCATCTCCGGGAGTCCTATCCTTGCTTGACGAGCGCCGGTCCGTTCTGGATATCGACCGGCGCCGCGGGTTGAAATTCCATGCGGGAGGGGAAGAAGTTCAGCGGGATGACCCCGGTGCGTCCGTTTCGGTTCTTTTCGATGATGAGTTCGGCGGGCGCGGATTCCACCTGTTTCTTGGTGTCGTCGCGGTTGCGGTGGAGAAAGGTGACGACGTCGGCATCCTGCTCGATGGATCCGGATTCCCGCAGGTGCGCCAGCTTCGGCCGCGCGTTGGGCGAGGAATTCTTGTCGACTTCGCGGTTCAGCTGGGCGAGGACCACGATCGGGATGTTCAGTTCCTTGGCGAGCTTCTTGATCCCGCCGGAGATCATCGAGACCTCCTGCTGGCGGCTTTCGATCCTTTCGTCGCAGGTCATCAGCTGGAGGTAGTCGATGAAGATCACTTCGATCTTGTTCTGGGAGACGAGACGGCGCGCCTTGGCGCGGAGTTCGGCGATGGAAAGACCGCCGGTCGGGTCGATCCAGAGCTTCGCCTTGGAGATCTTCGTCGCGGCGGCAAGGAGATTCTCCCTTTCACGTTCCAGAAAGCGTCCGCTCCAGAGCGCCGATTCCGGCACCTGCGCTTCGGTGCAGAGCAGCCGACGGGTGATCTGCTGGGCGGTCATTTCGAGACTGAAAAAGGCGGTCGCCCGCGGATTGGTGCGCTTGTAGGCGATGTCGGCGATGAGATTGAGCGCGAGACTGGTCTTGCCGATCGAGGGACGGGCGGCGATGATGAACATTTCACCGCGTTTCAAGCCGCCGGTGTAATCGTCGAGCTGGCTGAAACCGGTCGGGATCCCGACCTCGATCCCCTTTTCGGCGATCGAAACCATCATTTTGAATTCCTCGCCGACGAGGGTCCTGATGTCGTGGATCTCGTGCGAGGAGTCGTCGTGACGTACCGCGTAGATGTCGGTTTCGATCTGGTCGATGAGACGCGATGCGTCGAGATTGGTGTCGTAACAGCGGAGCAGCGAGGAAGAACATACGTCGATCATACGCCGCAGCGTGGCGTATTTGTCGAGGATCCGGCACCACGATTCGAGGTTGACGGTGGTCGAGATCGAATTGTCGATCTCGGCGAGGTAAAGTTCGCCGCCGACGGCGTCGAGCTGCTTCTGTTCGCGGAGCAGCTGGGCGAGGGAGATCAGGTCGACCGCCATCCCGTCCGTATCGTGCAGCGCGAGGATCGCTTTGAAGATCGCCCGGTGGGCGGGCGAATAAAAAACCCGTTCGTCGCGGAACTGCGCGACAACGAGGTCGATGCAGGAATCGGGTTCGCGGAGCATGGCGGCGAGAACCGCCTGCTCCGTTTTTACGGCATGAGGCTGGGCGCGGTCGGGCAGAACGCCGACCGGATTCCCAGCCTTGGATGTCGAAACTTCCCGTTCTGGCATAGGGTCAGCCCCGGACGATCCAGACCTTGACCTTGCCGGTGACTTCGGCGTGAAGTTTGATCTCCACATCGTAGCCGCCGAGCGTCTTGAGCGGCGGATCCAGCTTGACCCGGCTGTGCTCGACGTTGATGCCGCGGGCGGCGAGCTCGTCGGCGATCATGCGCGGCGTGACCGACCCGAAGAGCTGATCGTCCTCGGTCGCCTGCATCGCGATCGAAAGTTCGACCGAATTGAGCTTCTCCGCCAGCTCCTTCGCGGCGGCGAGTTCCTTCGCGCGGCGTTCGGCAATCATCGCCTTGCGCGATTCGACGAGGCGGAGCGTGCCGGGAGTCGCCTTCGCGGCGAGCTTGCGGGGCAGCAGATAGTTGCGGGCGTAACCGGGCGCGACGTGGACTTCGTCGCCGGCAAGTCCGAGTTTTTCGACATCGTCGAGCAGAATCAGCGTGACATGAGCCATGATGAACAACTCCTTGAATTAGTAGACGAGCGCGACGATGCGGGCGCGCTTGATCGCCGTCGCCAGCATCTTCTGGTGATCCAGGCAGTTGCCGGTGATCCGGCGGGGCATGATCTTGCCCTTTTCGGTCTGGAACTTGGCGAGCGTTTCGGCGTCCTTGAAGTCGATGTAATGCACCTTCGCTTCGCAGAAACGGCAATTTTTCGGTTTCGCGGCCGCGCGCCGGCGACCGCCCTGTCTCTTTTGACCCTGCATGGAAATCATCCTTTCCGATCTGTTATTTGGTTTCGAGTCTGTTCGATGTTCGTTTCAATGGAGCCTTCGGCTCAGAATGGGATGTCGTCCGCCGGAGCGTCGGTCCCCGCTTCGGGCATCGGAGGCATGTCGGCGGCGGGAGCGCCGCCGTAGTTGCCGCCCTGCGCGGGAGCGCCGCCCGCATAACCGCCGCGGTAGCCGCCCTGCTGGCGCGGAGGCTGCTGATCGTAGGAATACGCTCCGCCGCCTTCGCCGTTTTCCTGTTGGCGGCGACCGACGAACTGGATCTGTTCCGCCACGACGCGCAGCCGGGAACGGATCCCGCCGCCGTTGCGGTCTTCCCATTGGTCGAGCTGCAGACGCCCCTCCACCAGCACCGGGGAACCTTTGCCGAGATACTGTTTGCAGTTCGCGGCGCTCCTGCCCCAGACGACCACGTCGACGAAGCAGGTTTCTTCTCTTTGTTCCTGACCGTTGCCGACCGAGAAACGGCGGCTGACGGCAAGGCGGAGCTCGCAGACGTTCTGTCCGTTGGAGAGACTCCTGAGATCGGGGTCGCGGGTCAGATTGCCCAACAGAAACACTTTATTCAAGGATGCCATCGCTATCCTCCTTCTTTCCGTGATCTCGTTTGTTGTCGTTGCCGTCGGTTTGCGGACGCTGATCCGTTTTCTTACTCAAGGTTGAGGCGGATCGTTTCGCTGCCGGCGTCTTCGGGACGGTCGCAGACGATGATCATGTTGCGGAGCACCCGCTGGTCGAGCTTGTACTTCTCCTTGATCTCGCGGACCTTGTCCGCCGCCAGATCGAAGATGAAGTCGAAGTAGAGACCGGCGCGCCGCTTGTTGATCTCGTAGGTGAACTGTTTGCGTCCCATCGCCACCGCCGCTTCGACTTTGCCGCCGAGAGATTCGATGAGCTGGATGAGTTCGTTGCGGAACGCGACGCCTTCATCATCCGCCTTGCGGATGTCCAGAATGAAAACCGCTTCGTATTTTTTCAAGATGCCAACCCTTTATTTTGTTTGGTTTTCCGTTTCTTTTTCTTCCGTATTGAGAATATCCCGCGAATTGTATTCGTTCATCGCCCGGGTCATCCCCCCCGAGAGGAGCGTCTTCACCGCCGCCGCCGCCGTGCCGATCACGGAATCCAGCGCTTCGGCTTCGCTCCCGTCGAAGAGAGAGAGCACATAGTCCGCACCGTGATGCGGAACCGGTCTCCCGATCCCGACGCGCAGCCGCTTGAATCTGTCGCTCCCCAGTTCGGCGATGATGGACTTGAGGCCGTTGTGACCGCCGTCCGAACCGCCCTCGCGCAGCCGCAGCCGCCCGAAGGGGAGGTCGAGATCGTCGGAGATCACGAGGATCTCCTCCGGCGCGAGCTTCAGCTTTCCGGCGAGGGGGCGAACCGCTTCGCCGCTCAGGTTCATGTAGGTCTGCGGCATCTGCAATGTGAGATCCCGACCGCGGAACCTTCCCGAAAAGACCCGGCTCGACGCCAGACTGCTCTCGATGAAACGCCCCGCCGGAAATCCGGCAAGGAGCTTCGTCAGTACCATGAAACCGATGTTGTGACGGGTCCCGGCGTATTCCGCGCCGGGGTTTCCCAGCCCCACGATCAGCTTCACCTGTACCGACTCGGTCATGGGGATTACTTATTCTCCTTGGCTTTGGCTTCCTTCTCGGCGGCGCGCGATTCGGCTTTCTGCTCGTTGATCGCTTCCGGCTCGGCGGCGCCTTCGCCCTCGGCTCCGGCTTCGGGCTCCTTCTCTTCCTGCTGACGCGCCACATGGAAGACGACGGTTTCGGGATCCGCGTCGGCCTTGACGCCGGCGGGCAGCTCGAGGTCGGCGACGGTGAGCGCGTCGCCGATCTCAAGTTTGGTCACATCGACCTTGACCGCTTCGGGCAGATCCGCCGGACGGCAGACCACCGGCAGCTCGTGGAGCTCCTGCTCCAGAATGCCGCCGTGCGCGGCGCCGCGGCAGTCGCCGAAGGCGTGGATCGGCACCGTCGAGGAGATCTCGGCGTTGAGATCGACCGCCTGGAAGTCGATGTGAACGACGTAGTTCTTGAGGTAGTTGAACTGGACTTCCTTCACCAGCGCGGGGATCTCCTTGCCGTCGAGCAGCAGAGTGACCAGCTGCGCGCCGTGACGGGCGGAGAAGGCGCTCCACTCGTCGGCGTTGACGGTGATTGCCTGCGGCGCCTGCTTGTTGCCGTAGACGATCGCCGGGATCGACCCCGCACGGCGCATCCGCCGGGCGGCATTGTTGCCGAACTCGGCGCGCACGGCGACCTTGATCTGTTTCGTTTCCATGACTTTCCTTTCGTTGCTTTTTTAGGTTGTCGAGAACCCGTTTCGAGTTGTGTGTTGTTTTTGCGATATGGGAGTGAACTTCCGTCCCTCTACTTGAGGTAGAAGAGCGAAGATACCGACTTGCCGTCGTGGATCCGGCTGATCGCCTCGCCGAGCAGCGGGGCGAGGCTGACCACCTTGATTTTGCCGTTCATGTCGTCGGAGACCGGGACCGCGTCGGTGGTGACGAGCTGTTCGATCTCGGGAGTTTCGAGCAGGCGTTTCTTGCCGATCTCGTCGAGCAGGCAGTGGGAGACCGCCGCGTAGATCTTCGCCGCGCCGTGCTCCTTGAGGATGCGGGCGGCGGCGCAGAGGGTTCCGGCGGTGCTGGTCATGTCGTCGGTGATGACGCAGATGCGGTCCTTGACTTCGCCGACGAGGAAGCTGGAGGCGACGGTGGTCGCGTTGATGCGCCGTTTGGTCACGACCGCGAATCCCGCGCCGAGCATGTCGCCGTAATACATCGCCATCTTCGCGCTGCCGGAATCGGGG
>Ga0310690_10006283_pt1 | contig 15680 bp, 14 predicted proteins | sample AusTroGonzalo_MG_2_FD_207661 | JGI IMG/M metagenome (GOLD analysis project Ga0310690, IMG submission 207661) | Bovine rumen microbial communities from tropical cattle in Woodstock, Queensland, Australia - Gonzalo_04 (v2) (version 2) | ecosystem: Host-associated > Mammals > Digestive system >... | reverse complement strand
AGCGCATGACAAGAATCCCCTTCTCAATCCCGCCGATCAACTGCTCCAGTGTCTCTTTCCCGGACTCGATAATCATGTTGCTGCTCTGGTTTCCGGCACGTTTGCCGTCGGTTTTATTTGCTCCGTACTGGCTCAACGCAAAACTCATCAGTTTTCCGTTCCGGATCAGGTCATAGTTCTCCGCAGGGTAGCCTTCGCCGGTATAGTGATCCCCGATAACCACATCTTCACTGAACGGTCTGAAAGCCAGCGAAAAAGAAGGATCCGCCACTTCCTGCCCCAGCTTATCTTTCCAGATGCTGGTCCCGTCAATCAGGCTCATGTCGCTGACAAAGCTTCCCACAACCGTTTCGATGACAATCTCGGCCAGTGCCGCCGGAGCCAGGATTGCCGGTCCGACAAATTTTCCTTCCAGAGGTTCCGGATCCAGCTGTTGCTCCACAGCCGTCAGTTCCCGCTCGATCAGTGCGCATTCAATAATCGGTTTGTCTAAAGTCTTCAGGGTAACATCACTGCCATAGAAGGAAGAGCTTTTCTCCCCTTCATGCGCGGAATACATCAGCCCGAAGGTATAGCATCCGGAACGGGTCCGGTAACACACGCCGTTCGAAGACATGAAAACCGTTCTTCCGGCATCATGCTCTGTGATCATCTGTTCCATCAGAATCTTCGGATGTTTTTCCCGGATAGTTTCCAGCAGTTCCTTTGTCCGCATGAACAGGCGGTCCATATCACAATCCGGTGCGCCTTCCTCGAAACTTTCATCCGCCGGTCCCTGTGCAAACTCCCAGGCAGGATCCGGTTTCCCGCTGTCGCTTGCGGCGATTGCGTCTGCCACGGCAGCTTTCACGGTTTCTTCTTCAAAGCGGTTGATCTGCACCGTACCTTTACGCTGTTCTTTCAGCACCGTAATGATAATGTTTCGGTCAAACAGCGTCCGCATCAGTGAGAATTGCCCGCCATCCACATTGAACTCTTTCTTTTCACTTTCGCTGACTGTACACTGGGCATAGTCTGCGCCAAGTTTCTTTGCCTCCGTCAGAATCGTTTTCGCAATGCCTGTGATTCTTTCCATTTCAGCGGCCTCCAATCTTCACTTTACAGCGCAGGGCGGGTCCGCCCATGCCTACCGGCATCGGTTGTTTTTTTCCGCAAAAGCCGGAACTGCACCATACGATTTCATCGCTGACCATATCCACTGTCTTCAGCATCTCAAAAGCAACGCCGGAGATTGTCGTGTCCAGCAGGGCTTTGCCGAGCTTTCCGCCCTTGATCTCATATCCCATGGTCACGCCGAACATGAATTCACCCGTTGTATCCGCCTGTCCGTTTCCGGAATCAATCAGGTAATATCCGTCGTCGATCGATGCAATCATATCCTCCAGTCTGTCCTTGCCCGGATGCACTGTCGTGTTCCGCATCCGGATCAGCGGTTCATCCGAGAACATCCAGGCTCGGGCATTGCCGGCCGGTTCCATACCGAAGTGTTGCGCAGTCTCACGGCTGTTCATATATCCGGTCAGAATACCTTCCCGGATCAGCGTCACATCCTTTGCTTCGGTTCCCTCATCATCCACGAAGACAGGCAGCGGGCAGGGTTTGCCGAAAGCAGTATGCGCAAAATCCGTCAGCGTCACCAGATCGCTGGCGACACGCTTGTTCAGGTAATGTGCGGCCACGCTTCCGCCCAGCACCAGATCCGCCTCCACGGTATGCCCGACCGCTTCATGGCTCAGCATACCTGTCATCATCCCGCCGAGAATCACCGTCTTTTCACCCGCGTCTGCATAAACGCCTTCCCGCTTCTGCATCAGCTGCTCATACAGCCTGTCGATCCCGGAATAAAGTGCGGAGGGATCGGTAAAATTCACATCAAATGTACCGCTTCCCCCAAAGGGTTTGAACAGTTCCACGGGGACGCCTGCGGTCGTTTCCGCAGAGAGAAAAACGTAGATATAGGATCGCGGGGAAAGAATATGCGCATCCCTGCCGTCCGAAACCTTCAGCAGCTTTTCCATAGAGTCTTCCGTGGCAATCACTTTCCGGCTGGTCAGGTTCGGACAGTGCTTCATGACATAATCGTCAATTTCCCGGGCAAAGTCCACATAAACCTTTTGCTCCGGATCATGAAAAGCTTCCATTGTAAACGGCTTTCCGCCTTCAAGCGCCTGAATCGGCGGTTTGCCGTTTCCCGCATGGCGGTCCATGAAGGCGGCGTTTTCCGAAGCTGCTTTCAGCACTGTCCCGGCGGCTTCCTTTGTGTATTCGGCCATGGAAGAAAAGCCCCAGACACCGTTCCGGTATACGCGGGCGGAAACGCCGCTCACGTCAGAGCGGACATTGGCCACTACATCGCCGGAGAGCAATATTACCCGGCGGTTCCGGTTGTTCTGCCCCCGAAGTTCCGTATGCACGCCCGGTGTAAACAATGCTTTTTGTTCGTTCAGAAGATCCTGCAGCATTCCTCATCCCTCCTGTTCCCTGATCTCGTTCAGATCATACGGCGTAGTCTGGTAAACCATATAGTTCAGCCAGTTGGCATACAGCAGATTCGCGTGGCTGCGCCACGTGACCATCGGCTCCCTGGTATCGTCATCGTCCGGATAGTAGTTCTTTGGAACTTCGATCGGCAGTCCGGCATTTTTGTCCCGCAGGTATTCCTTTTCCAGCGTCCGCGGGTCGTACTCGCTGTGTCCCATAATGAAAACCTGCCGGCCGTTTTCCGTGATTGTTGCGTATACTCCGGCTTCTTCGGAAGAAGCCAGGATTTTCAGGGACGGACAGTCCTCAATATCCTTCCGCAGGACAGTCGTATGCCGGCTGTGCGGCGCCATGAACACGTCATCAAACCCCCGGAGCAGGATGTAGTTCTTCCGTTCCGCATGGTGCGGAAACACGCCGAACAATTTCTTCTCCAGCGGCTGTTTCGGAATCCCGAAATGGTAGTACAGTGCGGCCTGCGCTCCCCAGCAGATGTGGAAAGTCGAATGCACATGGCGCTTGCTCCACTCCATGATCTCGCACAGTTCGTCCCAGTATTCCACCTTTTCAAAGGGCAGATGTTCCACCGGTGCACCGGTAATGATCATTCCGTCAAAATTCTGATCCCGGATTTCCGGAAAGGTTTTATAAAACGCTGTCAGGTGTTCGGCAGACGTATTCTTCGATACATGGCTCTGCATCTTCACCAGTTCCGTTTCCACCTGAAGCGAGGTATTCCCGAGCAGGCGGAGCAGCTGCGTCTCCGTATCAATCTTGGTGGGCATCAGGTTTACAATGGCTATCCGGAGCGGACGGATATCCTGGGTCGTTGCCCGGGTCTCCGTCATGACGAAGATGTTTTCTTCAGTCAGCGTTCTGTATGCCGGAAGTTCATTGGAAATCTTGATAGGCATGGTCAGTCATTCCTTCCTGAAAAACTACCAAATAGTATAAACATATCATTTGTTCAAATCAAGTTCTGCATAGGCTGAATCGAAAAACGGAGCAGATGCCGAAACTTCTTCTGCCTGCAAATCTGCTCAGATATATGCTTTTATCCGACAGTCCTTATATGATCCTTTCACACAGAAAGAAGCTGTGCCCGTACATATCAGCTTCTCCGCAAAAGTCAAATCCAGTCTTTCGATAGACCTTCTGCGCCGGAACATTGTTTTTTGCGACAGCAATATGGATTGCGGCAACTTTCTGCCTTTGAAGTTCCTGTATGATTCCTTCAACCAGATAAAAAGAAAGTCCTTTATGCTGTTGATCCGGTCTTAATACTACCCTTGCAAATTCACGGACATTTTCTTTGACTTTCCAGCAGTCAAAATCATCGATCTCATTCTCCGGAACAATGGAGATTGCCCCAATCAGTTCTTTATGATCTTCCAGAACATAAAGTGTTTCGGAAGAAAGGTCCCCCGTAATCTCCGTGATCCCCGGGTACGATTCGTCCCATGTGCAAAACGGTGTTCCGACAACCGCCTTATAGAGTGCCAGGATAGCCTGTGCTTCGCCTGATACCGCTTTTCTGAAAATCATTTTACCACCTGCAAATCAGTTCATGTTGATTGTATCCGATTCCGTCACCGGCTCTGCCGAATCTAAATAATACTTTCTTCGCAGTGGATTTGCAAGTTCCGGAGCATGATAAAACGGCGTCCGTTTGCACGGACGCCGCCCTGTATATTTCGTCTCTTAATACATTCCGCCCATTCCGCCGCCGGCAGGAGCTGCGGGTTCGGGTTCCGGAATATCCGCCACAAGGGATTCGGTGGTCAGGATCATCGCCGCGATAGACGCCGCATTCTGCAGCGCGCTGCGGGTGACCTTGGTCGGATCGATGATGCCGCGCTCAACCATATCCACATACTCACCCTTCAGCGCATCATAGCCGAAGCCGGGCTTCTTGGCATTCTTGATATGATCAACAATCACGCTGCCGTCGATTCCGGCGTTCAGAGCGATCTGACGGATCGGCTCTTCCAGTGCACGCAGGACGATTTCAACACCGGTCTTGGCATCGCCGGCATAGTTGTCCAGCAGTCCCGCAACCTTCGGAATTACATTCAGCAGGGCAATACCGCCGCCGGGCACAATACCTTCCTCTGCCGCCGCGCGGGTCGCGCTCAGTGCGTCCTCGATCCGCATCTTGCGTTCCTTCATTTCTACTTCTGTGGCAGCGCCGACCTGGATCACGGCTACACCGCCGGCCAGCTTGGCCAGCCGCTCCTGCAGCTTCTCACGGTCGTAATCGCTGGTGGTTTCGGCGATCTGGGCACGAATCTGTGCAACACGGGCCTTGATGGCATCCTTCTCGCCGGCGCCGTCAACGATCGTGGTGTTTTCTTTGTTCACCTTGACCTGGCGGGCCTTACCCAGCATGTCAATGGTAGCTTCCTTCAGTTCCATACCGGTCTCGGAAGAGATCACGGTACCGCCGGTCAGCACCGCGATATCCTGCAGCATTTCCTTGCGGCGGTCACCGAAGCCGGGAGCCTTGACAGACACACAGGTAAAGGTACCGCGCAGTTTGTTCACCACGAGAGTGCTCAGGGCTTCGCCTTCAACATCCTCAGCAATGATCAGCAGTTTTTTGCCGGTCTGCACAACTTGCTCCAGCACGGGCAGGATTTCCTGAATGGCGCTGATTTTCTTGTCTGTGATCAGAATCAGCGGATCGTCCAGAACAGCTTCCATCTTTTCGGTGTCGGTAACCATGTAGGCGGATGAATAGCCGCGATCGAACTGCATGCCTTCCACGGTTGTCATGCCGGTGGTCATGGTCTTGCTTTCTTCAACGGTGATAACGCCGTCCGCGCCGACGGTCTCCATCGCGTCGGAGATCAGCTGTCCGATCGTCTCATCGGCAGCGGAGTTTGCAGCAACCTGGGCTATTGCCTGCTTGCCGTTAATGGGCTGGCTCTGTTCTTTCAGGCCGTCAACAGCAGCTTCGGTGGCAACCTCGATACCCTTCTTCAGGATCATCGGGTTTGCGCCGGCCGCCAGGTTCCGCAAGCCTTCACGAATAATGGCCTGTGCCAGCAGGGTCGCGGTGGTGGTACCGTCACCGGCAACATCATTGGTTTTGGTGGAAACTTCCTTCACCAGCTGAGCGCCCATGTTTTCAAAGGGATCTTCCAGTTCAATCTCCTTGGCGATGGTTACGCCGTCATTGGTGATCAGGGGAGCGCCGTACTTTTTGTCCAGCACTACGTTGCGGCCCTTCGGTCCAAGAGTGATTTTCACGGTGTCCGCCAGCGCGTTTACGCCTTTTTCCAGGCTGCGGCGGGCTTCTTCGCCATACTGAATCTTCTTAGCCATTTTTCTCTGTCTCCTTCTCTTATTCGACGATTGCCAGAATGTCGCTCTGGCGGACAATAATCAGTTCTTCTCCGTCCACTTTCACTTCGGTGCCGGCATACTTGGAATAGATCACCTTCTCGCCTGCTTTCACGTGCATGGTGATCTCCTTCCCGTCAACATTTCCCCCCGGGCCGACGGCGATCACGATCGCCATCTGGGGCTTTTCTTTAGCGGCACTGGTCAGGATCAGGCCGGATTTGGTGGTTTCTTCTGCTTCGCAGTTCTTGATGACAACGCGGTCACCCAAAGGCTTCACGGTCATGAATTTGTTCCTCCTGTCTTTTCTGTCTTGGTTTTAGCACTCGTTCTCATTGAGTGCTAACAACCAGAGAGTACTATAATGCTTTTATATATTGAAAGCAAGTTTTTATACTGTCAATATTTCCACATTTTCCGCTTATTTCTATTACTTTCTTCTTTTTTCTTCGTTTTTCTTCTTCTTTTAAATATTGTTTCTCCCGAAATGCATCAATGAAAAAGTCTTCCGACGCAGGTAGAAGCATGTTATAATATATCAATGAGGAGGGATACATCCCATGAAAAAGATGATCAGCTTCATCCTGATGTTTGCTTTATGCTTCATGTTTCTTCTTCCCGCCGCCATGGCCGAGAACAAGCTTGCTCTCTATGAAGAGGCCATGAAGGGATCATGGAAGTCCGTCTGGCGCTATATCCCCGCAACAGCTATGGCCCTGTACAAAACCAGTGACGAATTGAAACATGTAATGCACTTCGATTATCCCGGCCGTACTTCAAAAGCCGGTATGACAGTTGATACCTATCTTACCGGGGATGAAACCGGTGCGGTCTATCTGGTAATGACCACAGCCGGCGACAGTCACGGAATCATAAGCTTTGACGGCGGGTATGCCGGCGAGGTTTCCATGTCGGCAGATCACAATACATTGCTTGTCAAAGGCTTTGACGGCAGTGCCATCATCTATGTCCGGGATGAGTAAGTCCGCGTTATGCGGAAAGAATGCACAGGGGCCTTTTCGCCATCGGGAAAAGGTCCTGTTTTGCTGTGTACTGGTCCTTGGCCTGCTTTTGATTTTCCTGATTCCGCCGCTTGATTCACCGGATGAACAGACGCACTTTCAGAATGTCTGGGCAATCGGTCATGGTCAGGCCTTTTCACGGGATTACTGGTCGGAAGGAAAACTGATGCTCCCCTCCGGATTCGCTCCGCTGATAAATGAATACCCGATCCGTCTGATGGGACTGGAAAATCAGGAAAAATGCTCCTGGGGTATTTTATTCCGTCAAAGCCTGGAATATACTCCGGACGGAACCATGATGCCGGTTGAAGGCCGGATCTTCTCCTTCGGGTATCTTTTTTCCGCCCTTGGAATGGCAATTGCTTCTGTACTTGGTTCCCTTTCGGGGCTTACCTTGCTGGATAGTCCCTATATTCAGCTGCTCTTCGGGCGCATGGCCAACTGGATCTTTTTTGTGTTTGTCATGCGGGCCGCTATCCGAAAGGAGCAGCCTTTCAGGCAGACGCTGTTTCTCCTGGCCTTCATGCCCATGTGCTTGTTCCTGGGGGCCACATTGAACTATGACGCGGTGCTGATTCCTGTTTCACTTTACCTGTTCGCATCTGTCCTGTCCCTGTCGGAACGCAGGCCTGGTCAGCTCTCCACACCGGAATATGTCCGATTGGTTCTGTGCGCGCTGTTTCTTTGCGGGATCAAGGCGGTCTATGGATGTCTGATGTTGCTTTTCCTTCTGCTTCCTCGGAATACGCTGGGAATTACAGCCCGCGAAAGAACGCGGCACAGCTTCCTGATTTTGCTTGCCGCCGTTTTGGGTCTCGTGCTGGCTTCCCTTCCTTATCTGGTTCCGGCAGGCGGCGCCGTCGGGTACACATCCGAACAGGCCTCCTGGCTGCTCGGCCATCCCTTCGCCCTCCCCGGCATTATTTTGAAAACACTCTGGAAAGATTTCGCCTCCCTGGTCATCGGATTCTGGGGATGCTTCGGCTGGCTTGATGTGCACATTCCGAGATTCTTCCTGTTGATCGGGTGGCTTGTGTTGCTTGGCTCTGCCGTTCTGGAATGCTGTTCTTTCCCGTACGTTCTGCCAATGCGGAAACGTCTTCCGGGGTTGATCGCCTCCATCCTGATCTATTGTGTTCTCTGTACGCTTCAATATATCAGTCACACGCCGAAAGTAAATGGTCATACCATCGGGGGAGATTTTTCCATTGGTTTTCAGGGCCGTTATCTGATTCCCTGTTTTCTGCCGTTCCTGCTGACATTTTCCAATGATATGCTGATCCGGAAAAAGCCTGAACTGGTTCCGGTCCTGAAGAAAAAAGCCTCCCTTGTTTCGGCGGTATGGGCGGTATGCTGCTGTCTTATTACGGTGATCACTTTGCTCACCCGTTACTGGATCTGAGAGCCGCCTTTCCCGCTTCGGTATCCGAGTCATAATGCCTCCGTCTCCCTGCGCCGGAATGGACCGTTTTCAATCCGCATCTGCTTTGATCTGGTTTCTGCGTCTGAATGAATTGCGGAATTATACTTTTCGGGGTGTTTTATGAACAATATACCTGCTGCCTTGCTTGACTGGTACGACCGCTGCGCCCGTGTCCTTCCCTGGCGTGGTTTTCACGATGCTTACCGCACTTGGGTCAGCGAAGCTATGCTTCAGCAGACCCGTGTGGAAACTGTCCTTTCCTATTATGACCGTTTTCTCTCGCGCTTTCCGGATCTTCCCTCCCTTGCCGCCGCGCCCGAAGCGGATGTCCTGAAATCGTGGGAAGGGCTTGGTTATTATTCCCGCGCACGGAATCTTTGGAAAGGCGCGAAGCAGGTAGTCTCCGAATACGGCGGGGTTCTTCCCCGGGATCCGGTCCTGCTCCGGAAAATCAGCGGCATTGGTCCCTATACTGCCGGGGCCATCGCCTCCATCGCCTATGACGTGCCCGTTCCCGCAGTGGACGGAAATGTGATCCGAGTTCTCACACGGATCTTCGGAATCCGTACAGACGCGTTAGAGCCCGGAACCCGCCGCCGTATTGAAGCCCTGGCAATCTCCCTTGTCCCGGCAGAGCGTCCGGGGGATTATAATCAGGCTGTCATGGATCTTGGTGCCACTGTCTGCGTGCCCGGCACCCCGGATTGCAGTCGTTGTCCGCTTTCCGCCTTCTGCGATGCCTTCCGAGCCGGTGACGCGTCTGATCTTCCGGTTCTTCCGAAAGCCAGACCGCAAAAAACAATCCCTTACGCAGTTCTGCTGATTCGTTCCGGAAACCGTGTACTGATGCGGCAGCGTACCGAAAGATTGCTGCAGGGGCTCTGGTGTTTTCCCATGCTGGAAGGAACCTTTCCGTCGGATGAACTCATAGCACACGTACGCAGAGAGCTGAACATTTCCTGCCGTGATCCGAAAAATGCCGGTTCTGCCCGTCATGTCTTCACCCATCAAATCTGGCAGATGCAACTATATACAATGAGCGCGGAAGCTTCCGCCACCGCGCCCGCAGGATATGAATTTATTGCGTTGGACCGGCTTTCTTCTCTGCCGCTTCCCGTGGCCATGAATGCCGCCGCTTCCGTAATCAAAAAACAATAGTCCGTCCAAACGCTTTCAGTCCAAAGAAAGCTGATGATTCTTCGCACCCGGAACCGCCGAAAAATGAAAGTGTTTTTTATGCTTTCATCATGAATGCTTTATAAGCCTTCACTGCCTCATACAGGTCTGCCTTGGAAATCACTTCCATCGGAGCGTGCATATTGAGCACCGCAACGCCGCTGTCAATAACTTCCATGCCATACAGTGCGCAGATGTAGGCGATCGTTCCGCCGCCGCCCTGATCCACCTTGCCCAGTTCAGCCGTTTGCCAGCAAACCTTATTCTCATCCATGATTCTGCGCAGTTTCGCCATATATTCCGCGTTCGCGTCATTGGATCCGCTCTTGCCGCGGCTTCCGGTAAACTTGTTGAAGCATACGCCCCTGCCGAGCCAGGCGGCGTTTTTCTTCTCATACGCGCTTGCGTACAGGGGATCGAAGCCCGCGCTGACATCACAGGAGAGCATCCTGCTGTTGCGCAGCGCGCGGCGAACGTTCAGTTCGCTGTAGACACCCTGCAGATCCAGAATCTCCGCCACAGCGTTCTCCAGGTAATTGCTCTGCATACCGGTTGCGCCGACGCTGCCGATTTCCTCCTTGTCCACCAGCATTCCGCAGCAGGTATATGCCGGAACGCCGGTCAGGCTAAGCATGGCCTTCAGTTCCGCGAAGGCGCATACCCGGTCATCATGCCCGTAGCCCATGATCATGCTCCGGTCCAGGCCGAAATCCCTGGCTTTTCCCGCGGGAACGGCCTCGATCTCCGCGGAAATCAGGTCCTCTTCGTCAATCCCGTATTCATCTTTCAGAATCTTTACCAGGCCGGCTTTCACCGGTTCCTTTTCTTCCCCGGTCAGCGGTTTCCCTCCCAGGATGATATCCAGGTTTTCCCCGGTAATCGCTTCGCTCAGCTTCTTGCCCATCTGTTCCTGGGAAAGATGAATCAGCAGGTCACTCACACCGACCACGGGATCTGTATCTTTTTCGCCGATGCAAATCCGCACCGCCGTTCCGTCCTTTTTTACAGCTACACCGTGAAGAGCCAGTTCCCGGGCTACCCATTGGTACTTCTTGATACCGCCGTAATAATGGGTGTCTGCCAGGGCAAAATCTCCGTCCTCATACAGCGGATTCTGTTTCAGATCCAGCCGGGGGCTGTCGATATGTGCGCCGACAATGTTCATTCCATCCGCCAGCGGTTTCTTTCCGATCAGGAAAATCAGCACCGCTTTGCCCATCTGGTTCAGATAAACCTTATCCCCGGGCTTCAGGATCTTCCTGGCGGAGATTGCCTTTTCCAGGGAAATATATCCCGCCTTTTCCAGCGCATCGATCGCAGCCTGCGCACATTCCCGTTCGGTTTTCCCGTTGTCGATAAAATCACGGTATTCAGCCGCAACTGTCTCCAGCTTCTTCAGTTCCGTTTTGTTATAGGTTTTCCACGCATTGGGCCTTTCCATTTTGTTTCACACTCCTTGCGCCCTATCTTATCATTATTTGCTTCTTAACACAACTCCGCTCTTTACTCTGAATTTCACCTTCTCTTCACATTCCGTTCTTCTGTTCTTGAACTTCTGCCGTTATAGTGATGATGGTAACCTGCATAATACGGGAGGCTGAATGTATGTCTAAATTGATCGGAATCGACCTGGGAACCACCAATTCCTGTGTCGCGTTTATGGAAAACGGCAGGGCCGTTGTGATTCCCAATGCCGAAGGCGGCAGGACCACCCCGTCTGTCGTTGCCTTTACAAAATCCGGAGAGCGTCTCGTCGGCATGGCCGCAAAGCGGCAGGCCGTCACCAATGCTTCCCGCACCTTCTCCTCCGTCAAGCGTGATATGGGGACTGACAGGCGTTTCAGCGTCGACGGAAAGCAGTATACCCCGCAGGAAATCTCCGCCATGATCCTGCAGAAGCTCAAGGCGGATGCGGAAAGCTATATCGGCGAAACGGTCTCTGATGCGGTGATTACCGTTCCGGCTTATTTTTCTGATGCGCAGCGCCAGGCCACCAAGGACGCCGGACTCATTGCCGGACTGAATGTCCTGCGGATCATCAATGAGCCGACTTCCGCCGCGCTGGCCTATGGCTTTGACAAGGGACAGCCCTGCAAAGTCATGGTCTATGATCTGGGCGGCGGCACCTTCGATGTAAGCATTCTCGATATTAACCGCGATACCATCGAAGTCCTGGCTACCGCCGGCAACAATCATCTTGGCGGTGACGACTTTGACCAGTGCATCGTGGGCTGGCTGCTGGAGCAGTTCAGAAAAGAGCACAAGCTTGACCTTTCCAAAGATCCCATGGCCATGCAGCGGCTGTCGGAAGCGGCTGAAAAAGCCAAGATTGAGCTTTCTGCCTCTTCGGAGACAATGATCAGCCTGCCTTTCCTGGCCCAGAATGCTTCCGGCCCCATGCATCTGGAAACGACTCTGACCAGAGCCCGCTTTAACGAACTGACCGCTCACCTTGTTTCCGCCACGAAAGGGCCTGTCCAGCAGGCGCTTCAGGATGCCGGAATCAGCGCTTCCGCTCTGAACCGGGTGTTGCTGGTCGGCGGTTCCACCCGGATCCCCGCCGTCCAGGAAGAAGTCAGGAAACTGACCGGAAAAGAACCATCCCGGGATATCAATCCGGATGAATGTGTCGCCATGGGTGCCTGTTTGCAAGGCGGCGTGCTGTCCGGCGCCATCAATTCCATTGTCCTGATCGATGTGACACCCCTGTCCCTGGGAATTGAGACCCTGGGAGATGTATTTGCCAAAATCATTGATCGGAATACGCCTCTGCCCTGTCAGCACTCCCAGGTCTTCACCACCGCCGCCAATTTCCAGACCAGCGTGGAGATCAATGTCCTGCAGGGTGAACGAGAAATCGCTTCCGCTAACAAATCCCTCGGCAAGTTCCGCCTCAACGGTATCCGCAGGGCTATGCGCGGCATTCCCCAGATCGAGGTCACTTTCTCCATTGACACCAACGGCATCGTTCACGTGACCGCCAAGGATCTGGGAACCAACCATTCCCAGGATATTACGATCTCAGGCTCCGGCAACATGAGCCGGGACGAGATCGACCGGGCAATCCGGGATGCGCAGCGCTATGCGGAGGAAGACCGTCAGCGCAAGCAGACGCAGCAAACCAGGGACGCCGCCGAAAGCCTGCTCAATCAGGCGCGCAAAGCCAGAAAAAAGCTGAAAGACGAGGACAAATCCCGCCTGGATGGTTCGATTGCCGCCCTGGAAGAAGCTTTGAAGGACGGAAATGAACAGCGGATCCGTTCCGCCTCGGAAGATTTGGACAGGATTCTCCGCTCTGTCGGCACCTATACATCCTCCCCGGAGGGCGGTAACGACGACGGAGCTTATGATGCCTGAGGAGGCTGTGTATGTTCGGATATATCGCGCCGGTTCTCTCCGTTCTGTCGGAGGAGCAGAAGCAGCGCTACCGTTCTTTTTACTGCGGCGTCTGTCATGCCCTGCGGGAACGCCACGGACAGAGCGGGCGCCTCTCCCTCAGCAATGATATGACCTTTCTGGCCATGCTGCTCTCCTCCCTCTATGAACCGGAGACCGGCCGTACCGTTTCCCGCTGCGGCGTCCATCCCGTGAAACCGCACGCTTTCCTTTCCTCTCCGATGATTGACTATGCCGCGGACATGAACGCCCTGCTGTTCTACTATAAATGCGTGGATCAGCGGATGGACGACCGTTCTCTCCGCGGGAAAACAGGCGAGAATATCTTCCGGAAGGCACTTGAAAAAGTCCGCAAGGAACGGCCGGTTCAGGCGGAAGGGGTCCGGGAGGCTCTGGATGAGCTATGGGAGGAGGAAAAACATCCGAAACCCGTTCCGGACCGGCTCTGTAACCTTTCCGGTGAAATGCTCGGCGCCGTCTTCGCACCCTTTCCGTCGGATCCCTGGGCCGGCGTCCTGCGGTCTCTCGGTGCCGGACTTGGTCGGTTCATCTACTGGATGGATGCCTGGGAGGATCTCGATGAGGACCGGAAGAAGGGACGCTTCAATCCGCTTGCCTTCTACCGGGACAGGCCCGATTATGAAGACTTCTGCAAAGAAACCCTGGAGCTTCTGATCGCCGAAGCCGCCGAATGTTTCGAAATTCTTCCGCTGGAACAGGATCTGGACATTCTGAGAAATATCCTGTACAGTGGCGTGTGGCAGCGCTACACCCTGATTACAGAGAAAGGAAAGAGAAAGGAGGAATCCCATGCCAAATGATCCTTTTGCCGTTTTGGGCGTGAGTTCCTCCGCCACAGAAGACGAAATCAAGTCTGCTTACCGTAAACTGGCCAAGAAGTATCACCCGGATCTGAATCCGGGCGATAAGGTTGCAGAAGAAAAGATGCGGGAGGTCAATGACGCCTATACCCGCGCACTGCAGATTAAAAAAACCGGCCGGGATCCTTCCGCCAATCCTTACGGTTCCGGCGGTTACGGCAGCTCATCCGGTTCTTACGGAGGCTATGGCAATCCCTACGGTCAGAGCGGCAGATACAGCGGACAGAGCGGACAGAATGGACAGAACGGAAATCCGTTCGGGGGTTATGGTTTTGAATTTGATCCTTTCTCCGCATTTTTCGGTGGCGCCCAATCCCAGCAGCAGACACGCTACCGTACCCGCTCCTATGCCAATCCGGAGTTGCAAACCGCCGAAAACCATGTGCTTTCGAACCGCTATAATGAAGCCATCAGCCTGCTGAATCGAATCCCGAACCACGACGCGGATTGGCATGCCCTGTATGCGAAGGCTGATCTGGGCCTCGGCAACAGGATTTCCGCCCTGGATCATGCCCGGGCCGCTGTCCGGATGGCACCCGGTGACGCGGATTATCAGGCACTGCTGAATACGATTGAGGCAGGGCGTCAGACGTACCGGCAGACCCAGAGTAAAGGTTATGATTTCCGTTCTGCCATCTGTGCCAATCCCTGCCTGACCTGCTGCGCCGCCAACATGATTCTCAATTGCTGTCTTGGTGGTTGCGGCCGATATGGGATGTGGTGCTGAATTTCAACGGCATCCGCAGAATAGAATCCGTCCAAATGAATCCTGAATCGGAGGTGTCAATATGACTTTCTGGCAAAAAATAAAGGCCGGGCTGGCCCGTTTCATGCAGGGCCGCCACGGCGCTGACAACCTTGGAATGTTTACCCTTCTGGCCGGTCTGGTCGTCTCGCTTCTTTCAACATTTCTCCGCGTCCCCTTTCTTTCTTTCGTGGGAATTGCGCTGTACGTCATCACACTTTTCCGTATGCTCTCCCGCAATCATGAAGCGCGCATGGCGGAGAACCGCAAATATCTTGAACTGACCTCCGGCTGGAAGACAAAACTGAGTCAGTTTATGAAGCGCATGAAAAACCGGAAGGAATATAAGTATTTCAAATGTCCTAACTGCAAGGTACTGCTTCGGATGAAGCGTGGCTGCGGTGAAAAAGAGATCACCTGCGTCCGCTGTCAGCATCAGTTTAAAGAAAAAGCATGATGCTCACGGGCGAAGGGTTTACCCCGCATTCCGGAGCAGTTCCGCGGCATTGCTTGTTACGAAATAGTTGCGGTTAGACTTTTCCGTCTGTTCGAGCAGACCTTCGTTCACCATCCGGCGAAGATACCCGGCTGTGGTAGCGGTGGATTGCAAACCGGCAGCTTCCCCGATCTCACGCACGGAAGGCTGCTTCCCCCGCTCGGTAGCGAATCTGATCATGTACTGCATGATCAGAATGCGTTTTTGCTGGTTTCTGGATCTGCCGCTCTGCATGCCCGTCATCCTTTCTTTCCGGCTGCTTTTCGATGGGAAGCTTTCCATTTCCTGATGCTCTCATCATCTGCCCATTCGTCCTGCTTCACGGTGCCGACTACGCGGCCGATGCAGCGGACCTCTGTGCCCTCGGAGAAGCGGATCGGCGCATAGGCGGGATTATGGCTGTAAAGCCCGTCCTCACGGTATTCCTTGATATATCCGGTATCCCCGGCGACAAAAATACCGACCTCCCCTTCCCGAAGGGACGACGTATGACTGACCAGCACAAGATCCCCGTCCGAAAAAGTAGGGGTCATGCTGTCCCCGTTAACCCGGATGATTTCATCCGCTGACTCCGTCAACGGATCGGCATACAGAAACACTTCCTCACCCTGTGCAGCCTCCAGCGTCTCCCCGGGGCCGGCGGAGGCAGCCAGATCGTTCATGTAAAGACAGATGACCTTGCGCGGCTTTTGATTCAGCTCCTTCTGCATACCGC
>Ga0310690_10006281_pt1 | contig 15682 bp, 30 predicted proteins | sample AusTroGonzalo_MG_2_FD_207661 | JGI IMG/M metagenome (GOLD analysis project Ga0310690, IMG submission 207661) | Bovine rumen microbial communities from tropical cattle in Woodstock, Queensland, Australia - Gonzalo_04 (v2) (version 2) | ecosystem: Host-associated > Mammals > Digestive system >... | reverse complement strand
TGATTTTGCCATAATATTATTGTTTTATTTGTACTTTGTTTTTTCCATTAGGAGTATCTAATGGATTATAAACATCATTCCATGCAAATACAATTATCTCTGGTGGTATCTTGTTATCAGTTCTTCTTTCATAATATTCTGGAACACAGAAGTCTCCTTGTCCGTCATCATCCTAATGTACGAAGTAATGAGAAATATCATCAGATCCATCATTTGGAAATACTATATATTGATATTCATTACCTTTCCATTCATTCCATCCTTCTAACTAATCGTAAGTAGTTACTGCTCCAGTCGAATTACTCCATTCTGGAATACTGGATGGAATTTCTATAGTAAGAAGATATTTATGTGTATCTGCCCACTTAGCATATAAAACTATATTGCTTGTTGGAACAAATCTTCCAGTATATCTAGTTCCAGTATAATTAGCATTATCATACCATCCATCAAATACTTTTGTATTATCAATCCATGTAGGAGTAGGTAACATTATTGAATATTGTTCTGTTACTATCTAATAATCTATTGGATTTCCTCCCGTTGTATCAAATATAACAGCATAATATCTTGGTATATAATCACTAGCAATCCAGTGAGCTAAAATTAAATTACTTGAAAAATTACTTCCTTCTCTTACCCACTATATATAAGTCTAACTAGAGGCAAATGCATAATAAGTACTATCTATTTTTGTAACAAATCCTATCTTTGTATTTAATTTATCATTAAGTTCATTTACAATTTCCATTACTTCTGAAATCTTATTATCAATAGTAATATTAACAGTATTAATTTCATTAGTAATATTATTGTTAATTTCAGTAACAGTATTTTCTATTATGTTATTTACTTCTCCTCTTGTTATTATATCATTAATCTTTTCATATATTCCAAGATTAATAAGTACCTAATCCTTTTCTTCTTGGCTCTCAAATTCAGATAAGAAGTTATTATGTCTTAAGAAATAATCTTCTTCTAGGTCTGTAGCATACATTTTCTTAGCTACGTTATATCCACAACTATTCATAAATATTAAAGATATTTCTTCTAATATGATTTCAATGTCAGGCTATATTCCACATTCTAACTATTTTACAACTTTTTGGAAATCGCATATTATTTTCTTTTGTAAATTATCCCAATCGTTGTCGTTAGTATTTGGAAGTAAAGGTCCGCAATTTATATGAACCTGTGGACAATCCTAAATTTTAAATTCTATAGGAGTTCGAGAAATCTCTCTACATCCACATCTAGTCATCATTGGCAACCACAATTAGAATGTTCGTTATCGCATAGTCCATTACATCCGACTATACTTTCTAATAATCTCTATGCTTCTTCGAATTGTTCTTGTTCAGCCATATATAGAATTGTATTTAAAGCTGACCAAACCAAGTCTCTCTTATATACATCTTCTTTATTTACGTTAGGTGAACCACATTTAATTCCACTTCTTTGATCTAATACTTTTTGAGCTAATGCATTATAACAAGCTCTTAACTTACATACCTAGAAATAATAATAGTAAGTAACATCTATATTTGTTAAAGTATGATTTAACTGTACTAGCTTCTAAATTGTAACTTCTTCAGATTCCTATAAAGTTTTCTTAGGTTTCTTATAATAGAATTTCTAATTCTAGTAATAAGCAATTCCTTTCTTAATAAACTCCTATTGTTCTTCAGGAGTCATTTGTTCAAACTACTCTTCCAAAGTTAAAAATTTAGGAAACATTTCCTTTGATAAATCATTTCTTATTATCTTTAATTTACATAAGGTATAAAATCCGTCCTAACCGATATTAAAACGGATTTTATCATATGTTGTTTCTCTAATGATAGTTTGACTTGTTGTACTACCATCAGTTTTATTTAATTGAAGAATATATACATATACATATGGATATAGAAATTCTTCATTTACTACTATAGTATTACAATCTTTATCAGATATTATTTTATCGTATATCATATATTCTTTACTTCATCATTATAAGGGTTACCATCGTATAACTACATAAGTTCTATTTCAGTTCTCTTAGTATCATTTTCAGCTTGAGTTTCTTTAAATGTTCTATCTGTCTTAGCCTTATAATCATCAACTCGATACTGCAATTGAACTTTCTGTTGTTCTATCTGAAGTTTAGCTTCGTTAAGTTGTTCTAATTTACTTTGATATTTCTATAACTACTACTAAGCTTGTTGTAAATTATTTTGTAATTCTTCAACCTATTGAGTAAGTTGTTGAATTTGATTATTTTCTGCTTTTTGTTTCTTAATGGCTTGCTTAACTTTTACTTTCATTTCGGTAAGACTCTTTGATGTCATTATATCAACAATTATATCAGGAGGAACAACTCCACCTTTAATAAAGTCTGGAATAATAGTTTTTATCTATTCCATTTCTTTTATTATTTCTGATGATGTTGTTAAATGAATATCAAAATCTGTGACAGTAAAATATTTAGGAAGTGCTGTAAAAATCTTTTGTAATTTTCCAAGAACTAGTGTTCCAGTAAGTCCGTCTTTCCAAACAACTTTAGCACAGTCTAAAGAATCTAATAATATCTCTCTTGTGACTAAATCCATTTGGAAATGCCATTGTTTAGTAACAGTAAAAGAATTATTTATTCCTACTTGTACATTTGTTACAGCATCTCTCTATTGAATACCATTAAGTCTTTCTCTAAATACTCCTGTGATTGAAGATGCAGTTGATTCTATTGAGTCAATAACTACTTGGATAGCTTGAACAGCTTGTACTTTAACAGTATCATCAAATCCATTTACTAATGTATTCAATGGAGCTTGTCCAGTATTTAGTTGTCCTTCCTAAGATGTATCCATTAATCCTACACCCTATTTCTTATAAGCTAGCCATTTCATTATTCTTTCTGGTAAGGTGTCTCCTAAAAATGCGGGAAGCGTTGGCATATTAATCCAATCCCCTACAGAACCAGAGTTAGCTATTAACTTATCTCTATAAAATATAGCAAGATCGTATTTATCTTGTAGTGTCATACATGCAGACACCATTGAGAAGGGTTCTTTACTTCTATTATTAAACCATACTCCGTTTACTGATAGTCCGCATTTTTTAGGAGCATCTTTACTTCTAACTACATTTTCATCTTTTCCGTTAAGTATAAAAATCTCACTTCCTATACGTATTGTAGAATATCTCTACATTACAAAATCTTTGTCTGTTTCAATCCATTCTACCTCGTATACTGGAATAAGATTTTTAGTATAATATTCACTATTCCAAGGAAAAGTTGGAGTGACTTCTTCTCCTGCTCTAATACCATCAGTAGCTGGTCTACCACAAGAATCGGAAAGACTTCTAATATAAACGGAATTCGAACGATCTAAATCGTCTTCCCACAATTCTTTTATTTTGGAAATATCCTCACTCTTGAGGTCTTTTCCATATTTATTTAATATCTCCTATCTGCTAAGAAATGTTCTTACAACAACTCTATAAGAGTCTTTTATATAAGGAGAATTATAATTTAAATCTGGAAATACATTTAATGGATCTAAACATTGTATCTAAACATTCTTTCCAGATTGAGCAGGAATTACTCTGTAAAAATTAAATCCAGTTACAAGTAAATCTACAAATAACTATCTAAGTTTTGTTATTAAATCTGTATTTCTAGACTAAATGATATATTCAACTACATTTTGTCCAGCTATTTCATACTCTGAGATAAAATTCTCATTAATATCTTCTATTAATTTATCTAACTATTCTTTTATATTTAAATCAACCATATCTTGGCTACCAAGAATTCTTAAGAGGTTATTTTTAAGATTATTCTATAATAAATTAAAACATTCAGTAGCTATCCTTAATTGTTTTTCTCTAAATATATTATTTATAGTTTCTTCATCTTTACAAGAAATCTTCGGAAGAATTGGAACATCTAAGTATTCTCCAACAAGAGCATCTATATGTTTTCTTATTAAAGGAGTAAATTCTACAGATGTTGGCTAACCTATTCCATAATTGTCTTCCAGATATTTAAACTACTCTGCATCTCGTTCACAATTATAATAGTTATAACACTTTCTCTGTTTTTCTTTATCGTAAACAAGCTGACTTATAGCTGAATTAGTTTTATTTACAAGTTGTTCCTTTGTCATCTTCTGGATAAATTTTAACACCTCTAAAGAATTGAACTCTTGCCAATTGTCTAGAAATGAGTTCTTGTTCTATAAACTTTAAAAAATCTTCTTCTGATTCACAATCAGCAGATATTTGTATTACTCTTTTATCAGGATTTCCTAAATCTAGAACTAACTTATATCCCGATAATAGTTTTGTAACCGTTATTCCCCCATTATATATGCGTTTATAACGCTTTTCAATAATATCGAGAATTTGTTTTTCTAAATGATTCATGTTATCTATAATTAGGATTACTGTTTACATTTCTTCCATCACTAGGATATTCTAAAGTAGCTTTTACCTATGGCTAAATGTTTTTAGGAATAACTCCGTGTCTCATATAGCCTCTTTCGTCTCTATAATATCCTATATCTTGGAATTCGTTTTTTAATTCTTTATTTTCTCTCGGAATTATATCATTAAGTTCTTCATCTCCTATTTCACACATCTACATTGATGCTACTATATCGAACTTACCTTTATTTTCATCAGTATAAAGATTTAACTGTTCTAAGAATTCTATGAACCATATATTATGGCAATAATCTTCAACATAATCTGCAACTAATTGTATTCCGTGGTCTATCATTGCTGTAGCAGTTGTAGTTCCATACTAGTTAGCAGTTCTTCTTTTAATATTATCTCCATAACATACTCTAGGACGTTTCATAAAATACTACATGAATTTATTGTCTCTTGCGTATGTAAGAACTGATAATCTTGATGCTTCTATATTAGCCTATGCCTAATAATACATTAACAATCCGATTGTCTGTTTATATGCTTCTCTAATATCATCAGGCCTATCCATATAGAATGCTACATACATTGGTTCAGACATTCCATAAACTCTTCTTTTTATTGTAGTACAGAATTTAGATGGATCTCTAGTCTGTATAGATGTTTCTGCCTATCCAATATCAATACCGTCAATTCCAGATACATATAAGTTTCTTACTTTCTACTAATCTGAATTACTTTCCCAAATTGGATGTTCTAATATAAACACATGACCGCTTGGATGAGGTTTAAATCTAACACCTACAATATTATCACGTTCTCTCTTTGGACCATTATATATAAATTCCATGTATCCTCTCTAAATAGGAGGTGCTTGTTTTTTAATTCGAATTGATATAATTTGTTCCGATATTTTTATTTTATTGAATTTGTTAATACCTTCAGCAGCAAATGCTTCTTCAGCGGTAAAACATTGTTCTGCTTTATGGTCCATTAATGTTTTAGGATCGGTTATAGACGCTCTTCTTTCGTTATAAAAAGACTTTTGTTTTTCTATTAAATATTCTCCTCTATTTCCAACAAACTAAGAATTGTTCATTGATATATAAGCAGGAATAAAATATGCAGTCTTTACCCAAGAACCATCTTCTGTATAGTTATGATAGAAAGGCAATACTAAAAACATTTCTGGATTATAATAAACTTTTCTAAGTCCTTCTAGATTTGGACCAGAGTCTCCACCAGTTCCGACAGCTGCTATAATACCTATTTTATTACCACCAACAGTAACAAGTTCTTCAGCTTTAATGAAAGAACGTTCTAAGATAGGATTAGAACCAGATTCCTCAAGGAATAAAAATCCTACACGGTCACCTCTCATCTTTCTATCTTTGTCAACAACAATTCCTTCAATCTAGGACATAAATCCAGTTTCGATCTTTTGTCCATTTACTACTTTATAGTGAGAAGCTCTCTTCTTTGTGACAGTATTAATAACTTGTCTAAGTTTTAACATTCCTCCTTGAGTATTGTCATCAGTAAATGTTATTCCAGCATTTATTTTATCAAGAGTCTTTTTAACATAGTTATCATCAAAAGCGGTAAGAAGACAAATACTATTTCTAAAGCAATTAAAATAGTTATCAAATATAGAAGCATGTATTTCAGAAAACCCCTAATGTTACCCTAAAGGCTTTTTATCCTTTAGTTCTTATAGTTTCCTATAAGGTCAGCATACATCTTCATCTTTCTCATTAGAGTTAAGATGTTCCGCACTCGTGGGAGAATTATTACTCTCATTAACGTTCATCTCCTATGCGTTACGGTGGTCAGTGATAATCTGACTTACCTCGGTGTTGACATAATAATCAAATTTATTAAATTTTCTTTTTAAGAAACAATGTGAATTATCATATAATAGATGATAAATTTTTTTACATTCTATGATAGAATGAGAAGCTAATCTATACATGTTATCTCTTTTACATTCATATATATTAGTTTTTATTCCGTTATTATTAAAAAACAATTTAATATTTTCTAATATAGTTTTTGTTTTAGAATCTATTTGAAATTGCATTCTTACTCTAGGATTAGGTCTATTTTTATCTTTAACAACACTTCCAGAAAAACTTCCATCTCCATCAAAATAACCTCTAATAAAATGATGTATATATTTACTAGGAACTTGTTTAGGAATATTTTGTTCTTTATAAGTTTTATTTTGTTCTACTCCTAATTTATGTAAATCTTCTATTAAAATAACACTTGCAATAGCCAATCTTATAGATTTACTTCCTACTATCATTTTATCATTTCTAATTCCTTTAGATGGTTTTGGAATAAATTCCTAAGTATAGGCTTTAGGACATATAAATTTATAATAATTTAAAAGTTCTTTATCCTTTTCATTTACTGTATGAGATAAAGTTGCTCTTTTATTATCTATGCTTCCATCTGACATTATTAGTCCTAGTAAGTAGGCATGTAGTTCAGTATCTATATTTTTGAAAAAATCATGCCTTATTTCTCTTTTACTAATATGATTAGTATAAAGAGGATAATTTATATTTAAATATTCACTTAGTTTCATAATTACGATTCACGTATAAAAATTTAAAATTTAATTATCTTAGTTTTCTCCGATTTTGCGGAATTTTTACAAACTTATTTCTAAGTAAGGGTTGCAGGTTTATTTACAACCACGATTCTTCATTACAGTCATATTCCTTCTTAACTTTCTACATAATTCGAAGTAATGAAAGAATTCATATTGATAAACAAAGAATCTTGGAAAGATAATAGAACGACTATCACCGGCTATATCCTATTCAGTATTAGGTAATTGATAATAGTTTAAAAAGTAATAATTAAATCCAGTAATTGTATATCCGTTTACTGTATATCCGTTCTTACATCTTCTATATTCTTCATCCCAGAAATCTCTATATAGTTTTGAACCGAAATAGTATGAACAGTATTGTCCTGTTTTTAAATATGTATTTCGCGCTTCCGTAAACCATTCTGGATTAAAATCTAATCCTTCAGTTTCTGTAATTGGTCTATAACCAGTTAATTCGTAGGATAATCTTTTATCAAAATATTCAATTTTATCTCCTATTCTAATATCCCAAATTCCTTCTTTATGTTCATCAATAGTAGGTTCTTCTTTTTTAAGTTCTTCGTCTATTTGCTGTTGAAGTTCTTGTTGTTTTTCCTAGACTTCTTCTACTATTGATTTTATTTCTTGTGGAATTTCAGGAGCTGGATTTTTACGAGGACGTCCTCGTTTTCTTTTTATCTCTTCCATTATTCAGATGGCATAAATCCTTCAACAGCTCCTCCACGAATTTGACTTCTTTCTGTAATTTCTTTCTTAACTAAAGATTCAATCTATTTTAAAGTTTCTATCTAATCAGCAGCTTCTTTCATAGCTTTCTATATGTCAGAAACTTTATTTACATATTTTCCAGATTGTTCATCTCGTTCTTCTAAATCTACATTATTAAAATAGTCAATAATTTTATCTGTTACAAGTTCTGCACTTTGTAGTAACCTTACATATCTATTAGAATCCTATAATGCTCTATACTTTCTACAAGCAGCTCTAAAATCTGGATCATTCCATTCTTCTTCTGTAATATGTCCATCTTTTAATGCTGCCTAATGTCTTTCTTGTTCTGAGAAATTTGCATAAGGAGATTTCCAAGCAATTGCAAGATAAATATATGTAAATTCTCTATCTGCTCTTAAATGTTCTAAACCACTTGGATCTTCCTTACACTTATTTCTAGATGGTTCTAATAGCTTTTTAAATTCTTCTATGAGAACTAAATCAGCATTTATTAGTCTAGCTTTTCCAGTTCTTTCGTCATAATCCCATACATCTAAATTCATATTTACATATTTACATTATTATTAATTATTATTTTTTACGGTGTTTGAATTGTTCGACGATTCCTCCGTTTTCTTTTTTCTTTATTTTAGTACCACATTTTATATGGTTTACTTTTGATTGTGGTTTTTTGGAAGAAGTATCATCACTTGATTCTAAATCATTCTTAGGATCATATTTCCTATTTCTATCAAATGTTGCGTTTTTATTAGCTTGATAATATACTTTTCCCTATGGTGTTTTCTTCCATCCTTCTTTCTTTTTAAAATCTTCAATAGATTTATTTACTTTATTTTTAAGCTTATTATATCTATTGGTTAAAGGTCCTCCGTCTTCTTTTTTCTTACAACCACAACCTACAGAACCGCCTTTTTTATAATAGTAAACTTCTTCATCTTCTGCACATTGATGTTTAAGAGATTTAATATAGTTTAATTTAGCTCCGTGACGTGCAGACTATTGCATTTCCTACATAAACTAACCTAAAGCCTATTCAAGAGCTTGTGGATTCTATTGTAACTATTTAACGTCTACACCTTTTTGTTGTGCCCATTGAGCAAAGGCTTGCATTATTTGAGCCTACTATTCTTTAGGTAGTTGCTATATTTGAGCTAATATTCCTCCTTGTTGAGGTCCACCTTGTTGAAACTTTTTAATCATATTAGTTAATTAAAATAAGGTCTTTTGTAGAGAATACTGCTTCTTGAATTTTCTAGTCTGTAGAGAACCAACGACAGCGTACTCCTCTTAAATAATCTTTCCCAGAATCGTTTTTAATTATAGAACGTTCTATTCTAACTACAACCATCTTAGGTTTATTGGGAATATCCTATTTCATTTCCACTATATTTCCAGGCTGGAAATATATTTTCTCATCAACATAATTATTTATCATTTCTTTAATTTATTAAATCTTTCTGTTAATCCTTCATTAACAACAGCAAGTATTCTAGTTTCATTTACAAGTTCTAATCCTTGTTTATAGAATGGAACTGGAACAGCACTTACTTTAGTATAGAATATAGTATCTCCAGGAATTGCAGCTTTACACTCATATCCTACTTCTTGAATAACTCCCACCTTAATAAATTGTTCTTCTTCTTCGAGTTGTCCGTTATCTGTATTTTTATATTCTGGAGCGAATCCACCAGTATCGATAATAAGTCCGCTCTTAGAGTCTCTAACAATTCTTTGGAAAGGATTTTCTTTAAATGGCTTTACAAGAACATAATTTCCTATAGGCATTATCTCTATAGTTTCAGTTCCTTCGTTCATTTTCTCTGCAAAATCTTTCAGATTAGTAGAATGTTCTTCAAATCTTTCAGACCACTTGTCTACTTGGTCATTAAATTTTTCAAGATTTCTTTTATTAATAACATCTTCTGCTGTAGTTCCATCTAAAGCCATTACTCTAGTAGTGCTTTCACTTGCTAAATCCATTGCTAAATTTTCTTTCATATTACCATTTATTCATTAAACATTTTTCTGATTCCACTGTGGTTTTACTCTTTATTGGACATCCACAGTGTTCACAAACTCTTGTTCCCATTATCCTTATATTCGAAGAACAAAGTTTACATATCTATCTTCTACGTTTAGTTTCATCTGATGTATAACCGATTAAATTTCTCCAGTTACCAACTATTATATTTCGTATTTTAAGAAAGAGATTCATTTTATTATTTTTAAATCTAGTGTATACTTTGGATGATTATCTAATTCTGCCCAATAATCTATCATGTATTTATAAAATAATAAAGACTTTTTGTCTATTTCTATATTTGTTTCATCAATATTATATTTTACCATTTTCCAGCTATACAATGATTATAAGGACTCTTAGCTTTAACTGAAATTAAACAATTACATCCTCTAATAAATCCAGGTTTAGAATAGGTACTAACTTCATTTGTGTCAGGATTAATCCATAAGTTAGAATTACATCTTCCTTTTGAATAAATTGGACATTTTTTACATATCTCTAGTCTATTTTCAATACTCAATCCGCTCATACTTTTTTCTTTGTTTTTCTAATTTATTTTTCTTAACAAAATCTTTTATCATTCTTTCTACATCTTCCTTTAAATAACTACAATCATATATTGTATTTCTTCCATCATGGTCATAATGATTAAGTATTAGATTTTTAATAATAAAATCTGGATTGATTTTCTGAAGCATCCAAGCATAGGTAGATAGTTGTAATTGATAATGATTATAATTACATTCATCTAAATTTGTTAAAGGATATAACATTTTATCTGTAGATCTTGTAGAACTGTTATAAAATCCTTTAAGGTCTATTTTAGCATTAGTTTTGTGATCTATGATGCTTATTTCATTTCCAGATTTAATTAATAAGTCAATTTGTCCTGCTAGATGTAAATCTAATTTAGGATTATCATAATACACAAGATATTCTGGATAAATTCCATATTCTAAATCTAGATTATTGTAATTCTTTTTGCAGGAAAATTTACCTCCTATTCCAAATTTCTTTAACGTAATATTAGAGCCTGCGTTATAAAATGAGTTTTCTAATTGAGCGTGTATCTTAGTTCCTCTTTCACAAGCTATTCTATTTGTTTCAGCCCACTCATCTAATATATCTTGCTGAACTTTATTTAATTCATCTTTTGATATATTATGTACTTCTAAAAAGCTATCTGGAATCATACGTGATTTCCAAATTCCTCCTTTTTCTTTCTTCCATTCAGGAGTTGAAATTAATCTTTCTAATGCCTTATATTTACTTATAAATTCTTTATCAAAAGGCTTTCCATATTTTTCTATAAGTGTTGTTACTGAAGTATACACTATAGAATCATCATTAACATTAAAATATTTGTGAGGTCCTTCTAGGAAGGCTACATCACCATTTATTTTATCATAATTCATATAACATTTGATTAATTGTTTTCAATATAATTTATAATTCCATCAACGTGAGTTTTAACTATCTAATTAAATCCTATTTCACTTGTTAAATAATCTACATCTGATTTATTATCTTGAAAGAAGTTTTCAGTAAGTACTGCTGGACAACTTGTATGTTTAAGAACATAAAAATTTGATTCTTTATCAGGATCTCCATCAGTTGTATCTTTTCTTATCTTCTTTCCTTTTAAATTCTTTTCAGCTGCTTTATATAAACAAGTAGCAAGTCTATCTGCAGAAGTATTTCCAATAGTTGTATATGCTTCCCAGCCAGTTGCATTCATCCATTTTGAACCATTACCAGCACCATTTACATGGATTGAAACATATATACAGTTTCTGTATGTTTTCTACATTTCATTGACAATTTTACATCTTAATGATAATTCTCCTGATTGTGATGTTTTTAAATCATCATCTTCAATATCAATAACAGCATTATATCCTTTAATTTCTAGTTCTTTCTTTATAGCTTTGCAAACTTTTCTAGAATATTGATATTCATAAAATTTTTTATCAGGAGAACATTTGCCAGGAGTGCTTTTTAAATGAGCAGTTCCCAAAATTATTGTTTTTTTATTTGTTGTCATAATCTAATAATATTGCTAATTTCTAAATTGAAGGCATTATTATTTTTGGTTTATCTGCTTTATCTACTATTGGTTCTTTATATAAACAAACTATAATTCCTATTGGAGAATTTTTACCTTCAACTACATAGAAAGAAACAGCTTTTGCTTCACTTGATTTTACTAATCTATATAATTTAGGAAGCGAATATTTCATATTGTCTATGTTACAAAAATTAACTATTTCCTAGTTATGAATTTTTTCTAGTTCGTCTACATAATATATATAATCTAAATTAGACCATTGTTGTCCTATCAAAGGAACGTCTATAGATTTAGGAGCTTCTGTAATGCAAGATAAATATAAAAATTTGTATCCTTGTAAATTCTATTTACTATTATGATAACTTAATAATAATACATCAAAAGCTTCATCATCTTTGTGCGCTATTAATCTTACGTGTCTGTTTACTTCAATTGCTGTGTTTTTAGTATACTATTCTGCATCCTTTTCTTTTTTAATAGTATACTACGTCTTTTCATCAATAATATCCAGTGTAGATCTATTTATCTAGGAGTACAAGATATATCCAAATAATATTATAATCAATAAACTTCTTGTTTCTGGATTAATCTTATTAATAAACTCCCATACTTTTTTAATCCATTTTAAAATATTAAACATTTAATTCTTGAAATAAAAATATTTGTATTTATCCAAAATTATTAATATATTTACTATAATCAAAATAATTAACAAAAAATTAGAAAAAATTTATGAAAAATTCAATTAAAAAATATCAATTTGGAAGTCCTATTAAGTGGGGGCAAAATGATTGGAAACCTGTAACTCCACAGTAGATTTCAGATACTGTAAATAAAAGAAAACTAGATAAAAGTCCAGTTATTTATTATAAAAAAGGAGACAGTAATAAGTCTTTTCCTGTAACTTATAAAAATTGGGACGAAGCAGTAGAACGTTCTTCTTGGGTACAAGGTAGTTATGATGCTTTTTAGGAAATGCGTTCTCCAGAAATGCCGAATATAATGTCATATCCTGTTAACATTCTTCCAGAGGTTGTAGTCGAAGGATATAGACCCATAAAATTAAGAACTTATTATCCTGGAAATAAATGGTATCCTTTAACTGGACATAGTCGATTAGAAATACCTTTTAATAAAGATGAATATATTGATGTAAATAAAGGATTTAATGATAAAGGATATAATTTAGTCACTAATAATTGTTCGAATTTAACTTATAACTTTTTAAGTAAAATGTTTGGGAAAAATGAAGACTTTAATTTATTTACAACTCCTGGAGATGTTAGAGAATTTGCTATAAAAAAATTAGGAGGAAAACCCAAAATGGAAAATGGAGTTGATACTGTAATTATTCCTCGTGATGGACAAAATGTAAGTCCTGGTACTCTTGCTGTTAGAGCTACAATGTTAGCAAATAAAGCACTTGAGAATGACGATGAAAGATATAGTGGAAGTACTTATATGTATTATAAAAAAGGCGGAGGAATACATATTAAAAAGAAAAATCGAGGTAAGTTCACAGAATATTGTGGAGGAAAAGTTACAGATGCTTGTATAAGGAAAGCCAAGTCTAGTGGTAATCCTACTTTAGTTAAAAGAGCTACATTTGCTGCTAATGCTCGTAACTGGAAGCACTAGAGAGGCGGAATAGTTGAAGCAGATGAAGGAACTAAATTAAGTTTAAGTTAGAAGATAGGAAACTTTATGAATAGTGATTTTGGAAAAACTCTTGCAAGCGGAGTTAATAGTTTCCTTAAAAAGAAAACAGATAATGCGATAAATCAAGCTTAGATTGAAGCTAATAATGCAGAGATTGATTATAATCTCAATAAGTAGAGAGAACAAGCTGCTTTGAACGCTATGCAAGAAACAGACGCTTTCTTATAGTCAAAGTTTGATGAAGATAACCCAAACAGTTTTGGTGGAAATATTGTTAGAAACTATATATAGAATAACATCCTTAATAAAAATTTATCCGCATTAAATGCTGAAGCTGAACATTAGAAATTATTAAATAAAGCTAAAGCTGATAAATCTAGTAGTTTCTTTGGAGATATTCTTTAGTCGGGACTTGGATTAGTTGGAAACTATCTAAGTAGTAAAGGCACTACAGAAACAATATAGGCGACTTCCTAATTAAAGGGAGCCGCCTATTTTTGTTAAAGTCTATCTGGATCAATACTTAAAATATTTAAAGTATCTTTCCATAATAAGTATTCTTGTGTGTCTAACATTTCATTTTCTATAGATAAATTCTCTATAATGTATAACATTTTAATACTAGTTTCATAAAGCTAGCAAAGTAGTTCTTTAGTTTTCATAATACAATGTCATTAAATATTCTTCTGTTATTTCCTTTACTCCAGTTTTTGTTTCTGGATTCCAGATATGATTTTTAAATAATTCTCTAATAGAAGGATGTCTATCTTTTGGAATATAACATACTCTTCTTATTTCATCTTGATTTGAGCAAACTATTACTTGACGTAAGTTCAATTCCTCTTCTATTTCTTCTTCTTTTTTAATGATAGGATTATCTACTATTTCTATATCATCTATAGAAATTTTCATTCGTTTTAATTTCTTTTCTAGATTCGGTGTAGTATAAAGTTTTCCTTTGTATTTAAATGTTGTTTCCATATTGTAGCTCCACCCAGACTCGAACTGAGACTAAGGGATTTAGAGTCCCCTGTGACTAACCTTTACACCATAGAGCAGTAATAAAATATAAAAAGGCTGTTCCTTAAACTCCATTTAACTACAGCGTTATACGAACTCGTCAATATCACATTGACCTCCTCAGTCTGTCGTAGCACCTTATTATATATGAGCAACTGATGGGAGTCGAACCCACGTCCCTGGCTTGGAAGGCGAGTATAATAGCCGTTATACGACAGTTGCAATTATCTTTAATACATTAGTTTTTGTAATTCTTTAATTTTTCTAGCGGCAATCTCTTTTGTCTTTGCCTTTACTTTTTTAATTACAACTTTATAATCTTTTGAATTATACAACTTATCTACATCTATAAGGTTATCTTCCTTTTTTAATGCATCCAAAACTTCTGAAAATAGGTCATCGTCTATTCCTTCTAACCATTTTTCAAATTCTTTCTTATCTTTATTTTCTACAAGTTGTACTTTAATATTTAAAGTATTACCTTCTTTCTTAGTATCTACTACAAAATGAGTATCATTATCTTGATATTCTTGATGCAGTGTGTCCATTTTAAATAACTCTTCTATCAGAGTTTTCATTACTTCTTCTTGTTTCATAGCAATATTAATATATTATTACTTTTTAAAAACAAAAATTAAAAAATGTTAATTATTTATTTTGATAAGTTTTAATAGTTTCTTTTAAGATGCTAATTTGTTCTTCATATTTATTACATAATTTTTCCATTAAATCCTATTGTTTATGTAATAATTCTCCTCTTTCTTCAAGTATATTTTTATATTCTTTGATTTTAGATTCATAATATTCTAATTGAGTATCATACCAACTTCTTTCAATATAATGTTCATACTGAAGAATACTTTCTCTAACTTTAGGTCTGATTTCTTTATATAATTTCCACAATAGAAGTATTTCTTCGTTATATTCCATCCATTCTCCTTTAATTATATATTTGTCCAGAAAAGAATGTAATAAACTTTCTTCTGGAATACTTCCTTCAAAAGTATCTATTAATTCAAATTCAGCACAATTAGTATTATACTGTTGTATTCTTTTATTTACATTATCTGCTTTTCCTATTTTTAAATATTCTTTATTATTTTTACCATATTCCTTAATTAAGTATAACATAATTATTCTT
>Ga0310690_10006280_pt1 | contig 15683 bp, 9 predicted proteins | sample AusTroGonzalo_MG_2_FD_207661 | JGI IMG/M metagenome (GOLD analysis project Ga0310690, IMG submission 207661) | Bovine rumen microbial communities from tropical cattle in Woodstock, Queensland, Australia - Gonzalo_04 (v2) (version 2) | ecosystem: Host-associated > Mammals > Digestive system >... | reverse complement strand
GTTATATTTTTAAAAAAATAACCCTGGTCATTATACACGTTGACCGGGGTTCATTGTCAAGAGCAGAGACGGTTTTTTCCGGTATTCTTCAGCTCCTTCAGTTCTTTACCCTTCCAAATCTGCTGCTGTATATTTTCCGGACCTGTTCCATCTTTTCGGGTGTATCCACGTCCCACAATTCCCATTCATAAGCCGCCTGAACAATATCACAGGGAATCTGTTCCTTTTTCAGCACATCAAGGCCGCCGCGTTCTCCCTCATAAGCCAGCAGCTTCTCCCTGTAAAAAGCCGGAAACAGTACGGGACTTCCCGGCGTATCGTTATATCCAAGACGAATTGCCCGTTCCGGATGTTCCGAAAAAAAAGCCGTTATTCTTCGCAGGGAATCAGGCCGGACAAGTGGCTGATCTCCGGGCATGAACAGATAACCCGACAGATCCGGATCCAGGTTCTGAAGGCCAGCGTGCATCGTATCGCTCTTTTTCGGTCCGTCATGAAGAATACAGGCAAACCCTGCCTGTATCAGTATTGTTTGAACCTCTGTGCTTCGGGTTACTGCCAGAGGGTTCAGGTCTGCCTCCCGTAAGCTGTCTGCCGCATGCAGAATCACTTCTCTGCCATCCAGTTTTTCCAGCAGTTTATTACGCCCGTATCGCTCGGACAACCCGGAAGCCATGATAATGCACCCGATCATACCAGCACACTCTTCCCCCGCCGCAGATAACGCCCGTCGCCGCGTACGCCGATAAACATTCCATCCTTCACAATGGCCTTCCCGCGCAGCATCACCCGCTCCACGACGCCTTTGATCTTCATTCCTTCGTAGCAGGTATAATCCGCGTTCCCATGCAGCCTTCCGGTAGTCATCGTCCATTCCTTTTCCGGATCAAGGATCACCAGATCCGCGTCCGCGCCGGCTTCAATGACCCCTTTGCGCGGATAAAGTCCGGCTACCCTGGCGGGATTCGTACAGGCGTATTTCACCAGCTGCGGCAGCGTGATCCTGCCCTTGACAACACCTTCTGAATACAGAAGAATCAGCCGCTCTTCCACGCCGGGAGCGCCGCTGGGGCATTTCATAAAATCTTCTGCCCCCTGCTGCTTTTGTTTCGCAAATGTGAAGGGACAGTGGTCCGTCGCGACCGTGTCCAGTTCGTTCTGGCCCAGCGCCGCCCACAGTGCTTCCCGGTCTTCCTGTTTCCGGAGCGGAGGCGCCATGACCGCCTTCAGACCTTCCTGCGGATCGTCGTAAAGTTTTTCATCCAGCAGCAGATACTGCGGACAGGTTTCCGCTCCGAAATGCTTCTGCCCCGCCCTTTGGGCCTTCCGAACTTCCTCCAGGCCTTCTCGGCTTGACAGATGCACGATGTACACAGGTGCTTCTCCCGCAGCCTTCGCCAGATACAGCAGCCGGCTGACCGCTTCTGCCTCAGCCTCGGCCGGTCTGCTGACCGGATGCCACTTCGTCTGGGTTTTCTTTTCGCGTGCAAAGCGTTCCCGCCAGTAGGTCACGATTCCGTGATTCTCGCAATGGGAAGCGATCAGGATGCCTTCCTTTGCGGCTTTCTGCATGATCTTCATCAGGTCCAGGTCGTCCAGCCGGAAATCATAGGTCATGTAGATCTTGAAGCTGGTAATTCCTTCCTCTTTGGCGATCTGCGCCATATCTTCCAGCACCTGGTCGTCCACATGCTGCAGCACCCCGTGGAAGCCGTAGTCCACCACAGCGTTACCGTCCGCAAGCCGGTGGTATTCCTTCACCTGATGCCATGGACTGCAGCCTTTCGGGCCAAACGCCATATGATCTACGATCGTGGTCGTCCCGCCGCAGGCCGCCGCCACCGTCCCGGAATAAAAGTCATCGATTACCCGGGCGATGCCGACGTCCAGATCCATATGCGTATGGATGTCAACCGCCCCGGGCAAAACGTACTTTTCCGTCGCGTCAACGACTTCATCAGCTTCAGCAGGCTCATCCGAGACCCCGGTCACTTTCAGAATCTTCCCGTCCTCAATCAGCACGTTTCCCGGAAATGTTCCCTGCTCAGTTACAACGGTTCCTCCGCAAATTATCGTCCTCATAGTTGTTTCTCCCGACAGTTTTCTTTATTCATGAAGGCCGAAGGGGTTAAGGGCCAAAGGCGCCAGTGGCGCCTTTGGCAAGCAGGAAAGCCCCCTTATTTTTTATAGTAAGTCTTCTCCATCGGCAGCTTCGTCCTGAACACTCCGTCCAGCGCGTAGTACGCTCCCTGCACAGCCGGCGCCGTGGGAATCGCGGCAATCTCGCCAATGCCCTTCGCGCCATATGCAACGGGCAGCAGTTCCTTCTTTTCCACATAGATCGCGTGGATCTCGGGAATCTGCGTCGCGCGCAGCAGTCCCAGCGTCCCGAACTTGGCCTTCGGCACACCGTCCTCCAACGGGAAATCCTCCGTCAGCGCATAACCCATGCTCATCAGTACGCCGCCCTCAATCTGCCCCTGGATCGAGATCGGATTGACCACCTTTCCGGAGTCGTGCGCCGCGTAAATCTCCTTTACCATGCCGTTATCGTCCAGGATCACCACGTGGGTCGCGTATCCGTAGGCAATATGGCTCTTGGGATTGGGTTTGTCGGCTCCCAGCTTGTCGGTCGGCTCAAAGTATTCATAGAAGTATTCTTTCCCGTTAAGTGCGGCAAGATCCCCGCCGGTTTCATCCAGCGCTTCCTTCAGCTGCAGGGCAGCCATCCGCACAGCTTCGCCCGACAGCAGCGTCTGCCGGGAACCGGACGTCGTTCCCGAATCCGGCGCCGTTTCTGTACTGCCGCTGCCGTTTCGGATCTTCGAGAGGGGCAGGCCGGTTGCCTCCGCCACATCCTGGCAGAACACTGTCAGGCATCCCTGTCCGATATCCGACGCGGCACAGTAGATCACGCAGACGCCGTCCTCGATCGCCAGCTTCGCCCGTCCTTTGTCCGGCAGGCCGACGCCCACGCCCGAGTTCTTCATCGCGCAGGCAATCCCGGCATGAGAACGGTTGGCTTCGTAGACGTCTTTCACCGCCAGCAGCGTTTCCTTGAGCGCAGTGGAGCAGTCGGCAATCTGCCCGTTCGGCAGGACTTTTCCCGGTTCAATGGCATTGCGGAACCGGATTTCCCAGGGAGAAATCCCAACCTTTTCTGCCAGCAGGTTGATCAGGGTTTCCAGGGCAAACTCGCTCTGGCTGACCCCGAACCCCCGGAATGCGCCGGCAGGCGGGTTGTTGGTATAGTATCCGTATCCGCGGATATCTGTGTTCTGATAGCAATAGGGGCCCACAGAATGCGTGCAGGCCCGTTCCAGCACGGGGCCGCACAGGGAGGCATAGGCACCCGTATCGAAGTATATATCGCAGTCCAGCGCTGTAAAGATTCCGTTCTCGTCACAACCGAGCGTGAAGGTGCCTTCCATCGCATGGCGCTTCGGATGGAAGTTGATCGATTCCTGCCGCTTCATGCGGGCTTTGACCGGCCGTTTGTAAATCCATGCAGCCAATGCCGCGATGTGCTGAACCGACACGTCCTCCTTGCCGCCGAACCCCCCGCCGACCAGCTGATTCTCCACAACGACCCGCTCCGGCTCCCAGCCGAACATGATTGCCGTTTCCTTCCGGGTGTCGTATACGCCCTGGTCCGTGCTCAGGATCTTGACGCCGTCCTTGTAAGGGAAGGCTACCGCGCATTCCGGTTCCAGAAACGCGTGTTCCGTAAACGGTGTACTGAAAGACTTTGTGACTGTATAGGCTGAATTTTGAAGCGCTGTTGCCGCGTCTCCCCGGGTCACATGCCGAGTCTGGCACAGATTTCCGGCACTGTGCACCTTCGGAGCGTCGGGAGCCATCGCCTCTGCAATGGATGTAACCGGCTTCAGCACCTCATACCCAATCCGGATCTTCTTCTTGGCTTCCTCCAGAATCTCTTCCGTCTCCGCAGCCACCAGACAGATCGCGTCGCCTACGCACCGTGTAATATCCCCCACGGCAATCATGACATCCCAGTCCTGCTGCAGATGTCCGACCTTGTTATGCGGCACGTCCGCCGCCGTCAGGACGCCTGCTACACCCTCCATTGCCAGAGCTTCCGATGCGTCTATGGACAGCACCCGCGCCCTGGCGTATGGCGAGCGCACTGCGGAAAGATGCAGCATACCTTCCATGTCGATATCGTCCGGATACTTGCCGTACCCGAGCACCTTCTCACGGATATCGACGCGGAACGCTTTCTGTCCCACACCGTACCGGTCCCCCTTTTCACAATCCGGATCGATCCTGGTCTCTCCCCGGAGGATGGATGCCGCGAGCCGAACTCCGTCAATGATCTTCCGGTAACCGGTGCACCGGCACAGATTTCCCTTCAGCGCAGCCCGGATTTCCTCCTCCGAGGGATCCGGATTCCTGTCGATCAGTGCCTTTCCGGCCATCACCATACCCGGCGTGCAGAAGCCGCACTGAACAGATCCGCTGGTCCCGAAGGCATAGACGAAGGCTTCCTTCTCGAAATCCGTCAGTCCCTCCACCGTCTGGATCGTTTTCCCTGTCGCTTTTCTCGTAGTCAGGATACACGCTCTGGTCGCTTTTCCGTCCACAATCACCGTGCAGGTACCGCAGGCGCCCTCGCTGCACCCGTCCTTGACCGAATACAGGTGCAGATCATCCCGCAGATACCGCAGAAGCGGCTTATCCGCCTCCGTGGCCCGCTCAATTCCGTTCACAACAAACCGAAAAACCTCAGACATTCAGTCCCTCCATAAAAACGAAGATGTATAAAAAACGTTTTTCCGATTATACCCATAAGCTTATTTCCGGCCGAAGGAGTTTAAGGGGTTCGGCGCGCCCGGAGAAAGAGCCAGTGGTTCTTTCTCAGCAGAGGACGGGCGACAGCCCCGGAAGATCGGAAAGCCTTCTTATACTATAACCGTTCCCGTTTTCCCCTTAATCCCGTCCCTGGCCTTCTCCAGCAGCGTGATCAGCGTTTCCCGTCCCGGTGCGGATTCCGCGAAAGCCAGCGCTGCTTCCACTTTCGGAAGCATAGATCCTGGGGCAAACTCCCCGTCAGCGATATACTTCCTCGCCTCTTCCGCCGTCAGTCTGTCCAGATCCTGCTGATCCGGTTTTCCGAAATGGATCGATACCTTCTCCACAGCCGTCAGGATAATCAGCAGATCCGCGTTCAGCTGTTTCGCAAGTACCGCCGCCGCGAAGTCCTTGTCGATTACGGCCGCGGCTCCCTTAAGGTGATGTCCGTCTGTCTTGAAAACAGGGATTCCTCCTCCTCCGCAGGCTACAACGATGTGATCTGTTTCCACCAGCGAGCGGATCGTATCGATCTCGATGATGCTCTTCGGTTCCGGACTGGCCACGACCCTGCGCCAGCCGCGCCCGGCGTCTTCCATCACGTGATACTCACGGTTCTTCTCCAGTTCGCGGGCTTCCGCTTCCGTCATGAAAGGGCCGATCGGTTTGGTGGGATTCTGAAATGCGGGATCTTCCGGATCCACTTCAACCTGCGTCAGCACAGTCGCTGCGCCTTTGTTGATGCCCCGGTCCAGCATTTCCTCCCGCATGGCGTTCTGCAGGTCATAGCCGATATAGCCCTGGCTCATCGCCACGCAGACAGACAGCGGACACGGAATATACTTTTCCGGATTCGACCGGGTCAGTTCCACCATCGCGTTCTGGATCATCCCGACCTGCGGTCCGTTTCCATGGCAGATCACGACTTCATGGCCGTCTTCAATCAGGTCCACAATCGCTTTGGCTGTAATCTTCACAGCCTTCATCTGTTCCGGCAGATTACTGCCCAGCGCATTTCCGCCCAAAGCAATGACGATTCTCTTTCCCATACTCAGTCCTCCAAAAGGCAGGAAGCTGCCGGATATGAAAATCCGGTCAGCTTAACCGTAAAAGTGTTATTTCTGGAAGAATCGGGCAACATTGCGATCCTCAAGCGCTTTAAGGGTTGCCTGCGGATCCTTCACCTTGGCCAGGAAGATCATCGCCGCGATGATATACGGTTTGAAACTGGCCTCCTTGTACAGCGGTGTGCGGTACCGGTCAAACACGGATGCCGCCACTTCGCCGTCCACGCAGCTCACATCGTTGATGTCAGCCGGCAGGCAGTGCAGATACAGGGCCTTGCCGCCGCGGGTCGTGGCCATCATTTCTTCCGTGCAGCACCAGTCCTTGTGCTCTGCGTTCTGATTCAGCAGTTCCTTTTCCAGTGCCTTGATGCCTTCGAAATCGCCTTTGCCGTACAGGTCCGTACGTTTCTCCATCGCGGCAAACGGCGCCCAGCTCTTGGGATACACGATGTCCGCGTCCTTGAAGGCATCGGCCATGGAGTAGGTCTTCCTGTAGCTCCCGCCGGTTTTCGCAGCGTTGGCCTTTGCGACCTCTTCCACCCCGGGCATTACCTCATACCCTTCGGGATGTGCCAGTACAACGTCCATCCCGAAGCGGGTGAACAGGCCGATCACGCCCTGGGGAACGGACAACGGCTTGCCGTAGCTGGGGGAATAGGCCCACGTCATGGCGACCTTCTTCCCCTTCAGGTTCTCCACTCCGCCGAACTCATGAATCACATGCAGCAGATCCGCCATGCACTGGGTCGGATGGTCGATGTCGCACTGCAGGTTGACCAGTGTGGGTTTCTGCTCCAGCACGCCCTGCTGATGGCCTTCCGTCACCGCGTTCACCACATTATGCATGTATGTATTACCCTTGCCGATATACATATCATCCCGGATGCCGATGACGTCTGCCATGAAAGAGATCATGTTCGCTGTTTCCCGGACGGTCTCCCCATGAGCGATCTGGCTCTTCCCTTCGTCCAGGTCCTGAACTTCCAGACCCAGCAGGTTGCAGGCGGAAGCAAAGGAGAACCGGGTTCTTGTGGAATTGTCCCGGAACAGGGAGATCCCCAGTCCGGAATCAAAAATCTTTGTGGAAATATTGTTCTCCCGCAGGGTACGAAGGGCGTCCGCTACCGCGAAGACAGCCGCCAGTTCCTCGTCGGTCTTTTCCCACGTCAGGAAAAAGTCCCCTTCATACATCCTGCTGAAATCCAGCTTGTTTAACCGCTCAATATAGCTTTGCATCTTATTACCCATTCTCATTCCTCCTTACTGAATATCGTTATTTGTCTTTCCCGCCCGGAACTGCGTCACATCCCCCGTCTGTTCCTCTTCCGGATACAGATTGATTGCCGCCGTGTACAATGCCGCGCAGGTCACCAGATCCTGCTTCCAGGTAATCTCATTCGGCGCGTGCGCCTGGCTCTCCGCGCCGGGCCCGAAACCGACGCACGGAATCCCGTACCGTCCCTGGATCGCCACGCCGTTGGTGGAGAATGTCCACTTGTCGGTCAGCGGCCGTCCCTCCCGGGTACTCATCGAACTCGGCGCGCCGATGCGCTCTTTGCCGAACAGCGCCTTGTGTGCGTCTACCAGTGCCTTCACGTGCGCCGCGCTCTCCCGGTTGATCCAGGTCGGGAAATAGGCTTCCGTCTCATACACTTCACCGGTCCAGGAAGGCCGGTCATACATATACATGGACACCTGAACATCTTCGCCGTATTTCTTTACCGCCGGCAGATCCCGGATCTCCTGCAGGCAGCTTTCCCAGGTCTCCCCGGCCGTCATTCGGCGGTCTACGGAGATGGAGCAGGAATCAGCCACCGCGCAGCGGCTGGGAGACGTGAAATAAATCTGGGAAACCGTGCAGGTTCCGCGTCCCAGGAAGCGGGCGTCCTCATAATGCTCCGGATTGTACTTGGGATCGAGCATCTTCACCAATCCCTTGATCTCGGTGCTTTCCGAACACCCGTTATTGTTCAGCTGTCGGATCTCCTGCAGGATGTCAGCCATCTTGTAGATCGCGTTATCCCCGCGTTCCGGCGCGCTGCCGTGACAGGAAATGCCCTTCACGTCCACGCGGATTTCCATCCTTCCGCGATGTCCGCGGTAGATGCCACCGTCCGTTGGTTCCGTGGAAATCACAAACTCGGGACGAATCCCGTCCTTGTTCACGATGTACTGCCAGCACATGCCGTCGCAGTCCTCTTCCTGTACAGATCCGACAATCATCAGCTTATACCCCGCGGGAATCAGACCCAGATCCTTCATGATCTTTCCGCTGTAGACCGCGCTGGCCATGCCGCCTTCCTGGTCGGATCCACCCCGGCCGTAGATGATCTCGTCCGTCTCGTATCCCTCATAGGGATCTGCCGACCAGTTTTCCCGGTTCCCGATGCCGACGGTATCGATATGGGAATCGATCGCGATGATCTTCTCGCCATCCCCGATCCAGCCGATGACGTTTCCGAGACCGTCCACCTCTACCTTGTCATAGCCGAGTTTTTCCATCTCCGCCTTGATACAGGCCACAACTTCCTTTTCCTCGCAGCTTTCGCTGGGATGGGAAATCATCGCCCGCAGAAACCGGACCATGTCCGCCTTATACCCTTCAGCCGCTTTTTTAATCGCCTCATAATCCAGTGCCATTTTGCCTACTCCTTCCTTAATGCTTGAGATCAAAAATCTATAATAAATAACCGTACTCCCTGATCACCGTCCGGATCACGGCAGCCGCGTCAGCGGATACGCTCTCCAGTTCATTGACGCTGACCGTCTTCTCCTGTCCGTCCAGTCGTATTTTGACGCTGTCCTTCCCGACCATCAGGAACCCTTCATTTGAGCTGTCCGCGAAATCTTCCTCGGTCCAGAACAGCGTGAACTTCACCCGGTATGGCCTGCCGGTGTACGGGCAGAACACAGCGCAGTTTCCGCACTCGTTGCACATCCCGTCCACATGGATAATCTGCGCCTGGCATTTCCCCGGCACATGAATCGCAACATTCGCGCGGTTCGGGCATACGTCCGCACAGACTTCGCAGACTGTCGGACATCCCAGACATCTCCAATCCGGAACGTTTGCGGGCTCCGATGCCACCTGTCCCTTCTTGTAAAGATACAGTTCCTCCCCCAAACCACGGGCTTCCGCATCCTGAAGGCCGGATTCCGACTGCTGAATAGCTGCCGCCGCTGCCATCGCATCCGCAATTCCCTCGACCACCGTCGCCGGTCCCCGGCGCGCATCGCCGATGGCGTAAACGCCTTCTGCGCTGGTCTTCATCCCCTTATCCGTGACCGGCCGTCCCTTCGCGCTGATTTCGCAGCCTGCCGCCTCAAACAGCGCGGTATCCACTTGCTCGCCCACGGCGGCGATGACCGTATTCGCCGGAATCTTCCGGATCTCGCCCGTATCCACCGGTGAACGCCGTCCGCTCTCGTCCGGCGCGCCGAGTTCCATCACATGGCAGATCAGCTTTCCGTCCTGCAGCCGTTCGGGAGCCAGAAGCTCCATGAACTCCACGCCGTCCTCCAGGGCCATCTGCAGTTCTTCCTCATCCGCCGGCATGTAGCGTTTTGTCCGCCGGTACACCAGCCGGACGTTCGGGCTACCAGGAAGCCGCTTCGCTGCGCGCGCCACATCCATCGCCGTATTACCGCCACCCAGTACAACGACGTCCTTGCCGATCTCAACCGACGACGGATCTTTCTTGATCTTTTCCAGGAAATCCAGCGCGTCCAGGCATTCGCCCTCTTCCAGCGGATTTTTGCCGTGCTTCCAGGCGCCGACGGCGATGATTACGTCGGTATAACCCTCTGCCTTCAGTTCATCAACGGATTTGATCTCCCGTCCGCACACGATCTCTGCGCCGAAGGCCTTGCAGATGGCAATATCCTTTTCAATTGCCTCCGCCGTGATGCGGAAATCGGGAATGACATGCGCGACCACGCCGCCGGGTGAATTTCTGCGTTCAAAGACAGTAACCGGAATACCTGCCCGGCTCAGGAACATCGCCGCCGCAAGGCCCGCGGGACCCGCGCCGACCACAGCGACCTGGCGGGAAGCTTTCCGACTCTCCTGCGGATGAAGATCCGGGATAACCCGATCATACGCCCGCGAGGCTGCCGCCAGCTTGGTCTCCCGGATGCGCAGGCTGTCCTCGTAGTAGTTGCGCATGCACTTGTCCCCGCAATGATGGGGACAGATCGTTCCCGTGATATGCGGCAGCGGATTGCGTTCCAGAATAATGCGCAGTGCCTTTTCCGGATCATTTTCCAGCATCGCCTGCAGATAGGCCGGGATATTCTGTCCGATGGGACAGCCGTCCCTGCATGGAGCCGTGAAACAGTCAAAGAGCGGAAGCGCCCGACCGGTCTTTCTCTCCGGCAGCGGTTTGACCGGCTTCCGGTACAGTCCGGCTGCTGTCACACCATCATCCAGTGCTTTCACCGCCGCGGCGTTTACGCCCCGGAAGGGTTCGCTGCCGCAGTCCGCCAGGATTTCCGCAATCTGGATCATCCGCCGGTATCCGCCCGGTTTCAGGATCGTCGTCGCCATGGTAATGGGCCAGATCCCTGCTTTGAAAAGATCCGCCACGTTGTGGACATCAGCGCCGCCTGAATAAGATATACGCAGTTTTCCGTCGAAAGTTTCGCTGATCTTTGCCGCCAGATGAATCGTCAGCGGGAAAAGCGCGCGCCCGGCCATATACATCTCCTCGCTGGGCAGTTCGCCGGCTTTCACATCCACCGGGAAAGTGTTCGTCAGCTTAACGCCGAATTCAAGCCCTTTCTCCTTCGCCAGCGCTGTCAGCCGCTCCAGCATCGGCACTGCGTCCTCCCACTGCAGGTCTTCCCGGAAATGCCGGTCGTCGAAGCTCACATAGTCGAACCCCAGGCTGTCCAGCCGTTCCCGGGCAAATTCATACCCCAGCAGTGTCGGATTCAGTTTGATATAAGTGTTCAGATGTTTTTCCGTGATCAGGTATGTAGCGATCCGCTCAATTTCATCCGGAGGGCAGCCGTGCAGCGTAGACTCTGTGATGGAACTCGAAATCCGGGAACTGATGCCCTGCACATATGCCTCGTCCACATTTTTGAACCGCGCAATATTGGCCCTGGCCCACTCAATACACTCTCGGAAGGTTTCCGCATCCTTCGCCTCGATCAGACCGTCGATAAAGGCATTGATCTTCTCGCTTTTGATTCCGGCCAGATCGTATCCGACCGACATGTTGAACACGAAAGCGTCCGGATCTCCCAGACCGAATTCTTTCGCCAGCAGTTTGCACGCTACCCAGGCTTTAACGTACTCCGAATATGCCTCCGGTACATACAGTTCCGTGGACCATTCGCAGTTGTAGCACTCGTCCCCCGCCGTAATACAGGGCTTGTTGATACATGCCGCCAGCTCCGGGCCATCCATCACCTGTACCGTCTTCAGTTCGAAGAACCGGGCGCCGGCCGCGTAGGCTGCGATGATATTCTGTGCCAGCTGCGTGTTCGGCCCGGCTGCCGGTCCGAAAGGCGCCTCAATCTTCTCCTCAAAGATCGGCAAAGCCTGTCCGTCGGTATGCTTCACAGGATCAAAGACACCGAAGATGCTCCCGTTCTTCGCATACTCCTCCAAAACCCAGTTCATCAGCTGCCCAAAACTCATGGGCCGCATAACATCACTCATGGAATATCCCTCCCAACAGTAAAAACCAAATATTTTCGGCCGAAGGGATGTGGGGGCGATCGGAAAGCCCCCACATCAATACTTTCTGTGATTCAACTCACCCCAGAGTTTTTTGCTCTGTTCCAGCGTCCAGTTGTTGATCTTCCCCTCGTCAACATCAACAAACTCCCTGTCTTTATACAGCAGCCGTCCGTTGATGATCGTTGTGCGGCAGTTCCGCCCGTTCATCCCGAACAGCATATGTCCGTCGATGTTCGTATCGTCAAACGGTGTAAAAGGCTTGTAATCCATCACGATCACATCCGCCGCCGCGCCTTCCTTCAGGATGCCGACCGGAACGCCGAAGTACTTCTCGGCGATAACGCGGTTGTTCACAAACTGCATCGTCACATCCTCGCCCCAGGCAACGTTCGGAAGCGCCGCGTTATGCCGCTGGATGATCAGGAACACTTTCATGCTTTCCAGCATATCGTGGGTATAGGCGTCTGTACCCATACCGACTGTGATTCCCTTCTTCATCATCTGCAGCACCGGTGCGCATCCCACAGCATTTCCCATGTTGGATTCCGGATTGTTGACCACCATGGTCCCGGTTTCCTTAATGATATCCATCTCCGCGGGGCTGACATGGATGCAGTGGCCCAGCAGCGTCCGTTCGCCCAGGATCCCGTTGTAAAGCAGGCGGTTCACCGGACGGCAGCCGTAGTTCCGGAGACTGTCGTATACGTCGTTCATGCCCTCCGCTATATGGATATGGAAACCTGTCATGCCGTTGTTGGCTTCAACCATCTTTTCGAAGGTCTTGTCGGAGATCGTGAACAGGGCATGGCCGCCGAACATGGCTTTAATCATGGGATCGTCGGCTTCCCTGGCCCAGGCGGCAAAGTCAGCGTTCTCCCGGATGCCCTGCAGTGTCTTTTCTTCCCCGTCCCTCTCAGATACCTCGTAGCACAGGCACGCGCGGATCCCCAGTTCCTTCGCTACGTCCCGGATCGCAAACAATGACCCCGGAATCTCGCAAAAGCTGGCATGATGGTCGAAGATCGTCGTCACGCCGTTGCGGATGCAATCCAGGATGGTCGCATAGGCGGAAGCCCGCGTCCCGTCCAGCGTCAGATGCCGGTCGATATTCCACCACATGCCCTCCAGGATCTCCAGGAAGTTGGTGGGATTGTTTCCTTCGATTGAAAGCCCTCTGGCCAGGCCTGAATAGATGTGCGTATGCGCGTTGATCAGGCCCGGCATAATCACTCCGCCCGCCGCGTCTACAAACTGTGCATCAGGATACTTCTTTTTCAGCGCATCGCTTTCCCCAACAGCAATAATCTTCGTACCTTCCGTGACGACCGCGCCGTCCTTCAGATAGGGTTTCTCCGGATCCCGGGTAATCACCTGTCCGTTTCCGATCAGCAGCATATCCATACCCCTTTCCTGCAACTGCCCCGGCTTTTTTGATATTTCCGTTATTCCGGCAGGCTTACGCCTTTTGCGGCGAAAGCCTCCAGAAGCGCGTCCATTTCCGGCCGGATGCTCATGGGTTCTCCGGCAGCCCGGATCGCGTTGTTCACATCCTTCAGTCCGTTCCCGGTGACGATGCTCACGACGGATGCGTTCCGTTCGATCAGTCCGGTCTCCACGGCCTTTTTAACGCCTGCTGTACCGGCCGCTCCCGCCGGTTCCGCGAAGACCCCGGCGTGTTTGCCCAGGAGGCGCATGGCCGCCATGATCTCTTCATCGCTGACGTTCACCGTTACGCCGTTGGACTCGCTGATTGCGCGCAGCGCCTTGACGGGATTCCGGGGCACGCCCACCGCGATGGAATCCGCCAGCGTGTTTTCTTCCTGGGGGATCCATTCCATGGTCCCCGCCGCCGCCGCCGTATTGATAGGGCAGCAGCCGGATGCCTGTACGCTGATGATGCGGGGCAGCCTGTCAATCAGGCCCGCCTGATAAAGGTCCCTGAATCCCTTCCAGACGCCGCCGATGGTACAGCCGTCCCCGACGGAGACCGCCACATAGTCCGGCATTTTGAACGAAAGCTGTTCGGCGATCTCCAGGGAAACCGTCTTCTTTCCCTCCATCAGGTACGGATTGATGGCCGCGTTGCGGTTATACCAGCCCCATCGCTCGATCGCCTCCGCAGAGATCCGGAAGGTATCCTCATAGCTTCCCTCCACCAGAATAACCGTAGCGCCGAACATCATCAGCTGCGCCACCTTGCCTTTGGGTGCCCTGGACGGCACAAAGATGAAGGTGGAAAGACCCGCGGCAGCCGCGTTTCCGGCCAGGGAGCTGGCGGCATTCCCCGTGGATGAACAGGCGATGGTGGTTTTCCCTGCCTCACACGCCTTGACAACGGCCATGGCGGAAGCCCTGTCCTTCAGTGAAGCGGTAGGGTTCTGCCCGTCGTCCTTGATCCACAGTTCCCGGATGCCCAGCTCTTTCCCCAAAGCATCCGCCCTGTACAGGGGGGAGCCGCCCACACGCAGCTTCGGCCGGGTTCCCGGGCCTTCCACCGGCAAAAGCTCCAGGTAGCGCCACATGGTCGGATCGCCCCGCTCCTGAAGCGGCTGCTTCCGGAAGCAGGAACGGATATAGTCATAGTCGTACTCGATATCCAGAATCCCGCCGCAGTGCGGGCAGACGGTCGTCTTCGGTCCGGCGGGGCTGACTTTTCCGCAGATCGTGCATCTGGCTCCCGTAACGTTCCGCATCGTCATGCGTATGCTCCCTCCCTTACAGATTCTTCAGCAGTCCGGTATCCTCGTTGAACTGACGGATCAGCTCGTCCACCCTGTCCGCGTCCGCTTTCACGCTGTCCCAGGTGTGCTCCGTATCGTACCACAGGTTCTGCAGTTCCTCGGAAGTCTTGCCCTGCTGCTCAACCCAGGTATAGTATTTCAGGTTATGCACCCGTTTCCGCTGCTGATAGGTCAGCTCCTGCATATTGTCGGTCTTTTCCCCGAGAATGTGGGTGTGGAAGTCGACTGCCGCCATCTCCCGGGTATATTCCCCGTCCTCTTCCTGGAGTTCACGCACACGGGAGGTGTACATCACGGCAGAGTCCGTCATGACCGAGGCCACCACGTCGTGTTCGGTCAGTTCATAGTACTTCGCCATCTTGATCGCGCAGAGCATGTTGGCGATGCCTGAGATTCCGAAGAGTTCCAGGTTGTTCAGCGTCTCTTCCGGAACGCCCGCGCTGCGCAGGTATTCCCGTCCGATCGGCTCATTGAACAGGCGGAGTACCTTCTGGGAATCCTCATCGTCGATATCGACGACCAGGTCCGTGTTCTTCACGTTGTGGATCCACGGAACATGCTTGTCTCCGATCCCTTCGATCCGGTGGGCGCCGAAGCCGTTCTCCAGCAGCGTCGGGCACTGCAGTGCCTCGCCGACGCCCAGCTTTGCCTTCGGATACAGGTCCTTGATGCGGTCTCCGGAAGCCATGGTGCCGGCGGAACCGGAGGTGAAGATCGCTCCGAAGAGCTGGTCGCCCTCGCCTTTGATCTGTTCAAACGCCTCGGCAATGGCGTTGCCTGTTACGTGATAATGCCACATATAGTTGCCCATCTCAGCGAACTGGTTGAAGATGATGCAGTCCGGTTCCTGCTCCAGCTCGTGGGTCTTGTCAAAGATTTCCTTCACGTTTGATTCCGTACCGGGAGTCGCGATGATTTCGCTGGCTACCGTTTCCAGCCATTCAAAGCGTTCACGGCTCATTCCCTCGGGAAGAATTGCGACGGAGTGGCAGCCCAGCAGCTTTGAATTAAACGCGCCGCCGCGGCAGTAATTGCCTGTGGACGGCCAGACCGCCCGGTGCGCTGAGGAGTCAAACTGTCCCGTCACCAGCCGCGGCACAAGGCAGCCGAAGGACGCGCCGACCTTATGGCAGCCCGTGGGAAAATACTTTCCCACCATCAGGAGGATCTTCGCCTTTACGCCCGTCAGTTCAGGAGGCAGGACGATGAAATTCGGTTTCCCGAAGAGTCCGCCCGATTCCTTCGGCTCGTTCTTCCAGGTGATGCGGAACAGATTGAGCGGGTTCACTTCCCACAGTCCCACGTTCTTCAGCTGGTCCCGGATCTTTTCCGGAATGGTCTGCGGATCCTTCATTTGCGCGATAGTCGGGATGA
>Ga0310690_10006279_pt1 | contig 15685 bp, 13 predicted proteins | sample AusTroGonzalo_MG_2_FD_207661 | JGI IMG/M metagenome (GOLD analysis project Ga0310690, IMG submission 207661) | Bovine rumen microbial communities from tropical cattle in Woodstock, Queensland, Australia - Gonzalo_04 (v2) (version 2) | ecosystem: Host-associated > Mammals > Digestive system >... | reverse complement strand
TATGAAGTGATACTTACTTGCCCTCTACGATGTCGCGGGTATCGCGGGCGATGACCAGCTCTTCGTTGGTGGGGATCACCATGACCGGCACGCGGCTGCCGTCGGTGGAAATGAAGGTGTCCTCGCCCCGTTTGGCGTTGTGCTCATCGGAGATCTCCACACCCAGATAGCCCAGATAGCGGCAGATGGCGGCGCGGGTATCGGCGCTGTTTTCACCCACGCCCGCGGTAAAGATGATGCCGTCCACGCCGTTCATGGCGGCCACGTAACCGCCCACGGTCTTGGCGACGGCGTACTGGAACATCTCCAGTGCCAGGCGGGCCCGCTCGTTGCCCTGCGCGGCGGCGGCGTCCAGATCCCGGAAGTCGGAGCTGACGCCTGACACGCCCAGCACGCCGGACTTCTTATTGAGGATATTGGTCAATTCCTTCACGTCTTTGCCGGTGTTAGCGGCCAGATACTCCAGGATGGATACGTCGATATCGCCGCACCGTGTCCCCATAGGCAGACCGGCGATCGGCGTGAAGCCCATGGAGGTATCCACGCTCTTGCCGCCGTCGATGGCGCAGATGGAACTGCCGTTACCCATGTGGCAGGAGATCAGCTTCAGCGCGTCAAGGGGCTTGCCCAGCATCTCGGCGGCACGCCGCGCCACGTAGCGGTGGCTGGTGCCGTGGAAGCCGTAGCGCCGCACCTTCAGATCGGTGTAGTATTCATAGGGAATGGCATAGGTAAACGCCTTGCCGGGCATGGACTGGTGGAACGCCGTATCAAAGACAGCCACCTGCGGCACGTCGCCCATCACGGCGCGGCACGCCTCGATACCGGTGATGTTGGCAGGGTTGTGGAGCGGCGCCAGAGGAATGCATTCGGCGATGGCGTCCATCACCGACGCGTCGATACGGACGGAGGCGGCAAACTTTTCGCCGCCGTGCACCACGCGGTGTCCCACCGCGCCGATCTCCTTCATACTGCTCACCACGCCGTATTCGGCGGAAGTCAGCTTATCCAGCACCGCGGCGATCGCCTCGGTATGGGTGGGCATCGCCACGTCCTCGTTGAACACCGGCTTGCCGTTTTGCGGCTTATGGGTCAAATGCCCGTCAATGCCGATGCGCTCGCACAGACCTTTGGCAAGCAGCGTTTCGTCCGCCATGTCCAGCAGTTGATATTTCAGGGACGAGGAGCCGCAGTTGATGACAAGAATTTTCATACGTTTTTACCTCTTTTATGAAAAATTTAACGGATACCGGCCGGTGCCGCGCCATCGGGCGCGTTCTCTAACAGTATAAAAGGGGCGCGCCGTTTTTGCAAGAGGGACGGTGCGGTTTTTCCCGAAAATTACGAAAGCTCCAGCACCACCGGGCAGTGATCGCTGCCATACACTTCGCGCCGGATCTCCGCGGCGGCGATTTGCGCCGCCAGCCGGTCGGACACGATGAAATAGTCGATGCGCCAACCGGCGTTGTTTGCCCGTGCGTTGAACCGGTAGCTCCACCAGGAATACGCCCCTGTGGCGTCCGGATGCAGGTAGCGGAACGTGTCGGTAAAACCGGCGGCGAGCAGTTCGGTCATTTTCTGCCGCTCATCGTCGGAAAAACCGGGATTGAGGCGGTTGGACGCGGGATTTTTCAGGTCGATCTCCTGATGCGCCACGTTCAGATCGCCGCAGTAGACCACCGGCTTCACCGCGTCCAGCGACAGGAGATACGCCCGCAGATCATCCTCCCATAAGAGACGGTAGTCCAGACGGCGCAGACCGTCCTGACTGTTGGGCGTATAACAGCAGACCAGGTAAAAATCGGGATATTCGGCGGTGATCACGCGCCCCTCGTGGCGATGTATGTCCTCGCCAAAGCCGTAGGACACGGACAGCGGCTCCGTGCGTGTGAGGATGGCGGTGCCGGAATAGCCCCGTTTATCGGCGGAATAGAAGTAGCGATAGTAGTCCGGCAGATCAAACACCGCCTGTTCCGGCTGGAGCTTCGTCTCCTGCAGGCACAGAATATCCGGCGCCTCTGCGGCGACGTAGTCCAAAAAACCCTTATTCAAACAGGCGCGCAGACCGTTGACGTTCCAGGACACCAGTTTCATCTCAAACCCCTCCCCCGGTGTATCAAGCAGGAATAGTATAGCATATTTGCGGCAAAATGGGAACGGACAAACAGGAAAAAACCGGCTTTTTACCGCCCGTTCATTGACAAACGGGACGCGTCGGGGTAAAGTAAAGAGCAGATCATTTCATGCCGCTCTTCCATTCGGAGCGGCAGAACAGGAGAAGACCATGGAGAACAAGACGTTTTATATCACCACACCGATCTACTATCCCTCGGATAAACTGCATATCGGTCACACCTACTGCACCGTCGCCACCGACGCTATGGCGCGCTATAAGCGTTTGACCGGCTGTGAGGTCATGTTCCTCACCGGAACCGACGAGCACGGGCAGAAGATCGAAACGAAAGCAAAAGAGGCGGGTGTCACGCCCAAGCAGTTCGTGGATCAGATCGTGGAAGGTCCCCGGGGCGTGAAAGATCTGTGGAAGCTGATGAACATCTCCAATGACCGTTTTATACGCACCACCGACGGATACCATGAGCGCGCCGTCCAGCGCATTTTCAAGAAAATGTATGAAAACGGCGATATTTATAAAGGCACCTATCGCGGCAAATACTGCGCGCCCTGCGAGAGCTTCTGGACAGAGAGCCAGTTGGTGGACGGCAAATGTCCCGACTGCGGCAGGCCGGTGCAGGACGCGGAGGAGGAGGCGTATTTCTTCCGTTTGAGCAAATATGCCGATCGGGTGCGCCATCTGCTGGAGGACACCGATTTTCTCCAGCCCCGTTCCCGTGTCAACGAGATGGTCAACAACTTCATCAAACCCGGTCTGGAGGACCTGTGCGTCAGCCGCACCAGCTTTACCTGGGGCGTGCCGGTGGACTTTGATCCCGGCCACGTGGTCTACGTCTGGGTAGACGCGCTTTTCAACTATATGACGGCGCTGGGTTATGAAAACGACGCCCATGACGAGTTGCGGAAATTCTGGCCGGCGGACGTGCATTTTGTGGGCAAGGAGATCGTGCGTTTCCACGCCATTATCTGGCCGGCGATGCTTATGAGCGTGGGCGAGCCGCTGCCTAAACAGGTGTACGGACACGGCTGGCTGGTGTTCGACGGGAAAAAGATGAGCAAGAGTCTGGGCAACGTGGTGGACCCCTACGTGCTGGCGGAGCGGTACGGCGTGGATGCGTTGCGGTTTTTCCTGCTGCGCACGTTCCCCTTCGGCACCGACGGAAACTTCTCCAACGAGCTGCTCATCAACACTATCAATGTGGATCTTGCCAACGATCTGGGCAATCTGGTGAGCCGTACCGTCGCCATGGCGGAGAAGTATTTCGGCGGCACGTTGCCGGCGGAGCGGGAGGACGCGAGCGGTGATTGTGAGCTCAAGACCATGGCGTCCGCTCTTCGTGACCGCTATGAAGCGGAGATGGAAGCGTTCCAGTTCCAGAACGCGCTTTCGGAGATCTTCAAGGTCATCGACCGCGCCAACAAATATATCGACGAGAACACGCCCTGGTCGCTGGCAAAGGACGAGGGGCGCCGTGCGCGGCTTGCCACGGTGCTGTATCATCTGCTGGAAACGGTGCGGATCTGCGCCACGTTACTCACGCCGTTCATGCCGGAGAGCTGTGAAAAGATCTTCGCGCGGATCGGCGCGTGTGAGGCGTGCCGCGGCTGGGACAAGGCGAACGTCTGGGGCTCGCTGCGCGCCGACGTGACGGTGAGCAAGGGCGAGGCGCTGTTCCCCCGGATCGACGCGGCGGAGGAGCTGGCGGCGTTGGAGGCGCTGACGGCGGCGCAGAAGACGAGCAACCTGGAGCTGGAGCCGCCGGCGGCGGAGAGCGTGTCGTTCGACGCGTTCTGTCGGTGCGATCTGCGCGCGGTGAAGATCAAGGACTGCGTGGCGGTGAAAAAGAGCGAGAAGCTCCTACAATTCACGCTGGACGACGGTACCGGCGTGGAGAGGACCATTCTCTCCGGCATCCGCAAATACTATGCGCCGGAACAGCTCATCGGCAAAACGGCGGTGGCGATCGTCAATCTGCCGCCCCGAAAGATGATGGGGATCGACTCCTGCGGGATGCTGTTGTCGGCAGTGCATAAGGTAAACGGCGAGGAAAAGCTCCAACTGATGCTGGTGGACGACGCGATTCCCGCCGGCGCCAAGTTGTGCTGAGAGGCGCGGCTATGCTGTTTGATACACACGCGCATTATAACGATCCCGCCTTTGATGGGGATCGGGAGTCGCTTCTCGCGTCCATGCCGGAGCAGGGCGTAGCGCGGATCGTAGACCCGGGCTGTTCGCTGGAGAGCAGTCGGGACGTGGTGGCGCTGGCACAGCGGCATGACCACGTGTTTGCCGCCGTGGGGATCCACCCCCAGGACTGCGGCGATTTTACACCGGCACAGCTTGAGGAACTGCGGTCGCTGGCGCATCAACCCAAAGTGGTGGCGATCGGTGAGATCGGTTTGGACTACTACTGGGCGGACAATCCGCCCCGCGAGAAGCAGAAAGAGGCGCTTCGGGCACAGATGGCGCTGGCGCGCGAGCTGGACCTGCCGGTCATTATCCACAATCGGGACGCCCATGCCGACTCGCTGGAGATCGTGAAAGAATTTCCGGAGGTGCGCGGCGTGTTCCACAGCTTCGCCGGAAGCGTGGAGATGGCGCGCGAGCTGTTGAAACGCGGCTGGATGCTGTCCTTCAACGGCGTGATCACCTTCAAAAACGCCCGCAAAGCGCCGGAGGTGGTTGCCGCCGTGCCGCTGGATCGGCTGATGATTGAAACGGACGCGCCGTTTTTAGCGCCGGAGCCGTACCGCGGCAGGCGCAACGATTCCGGCTATGTGCATCTGGTGGCGGAGAAGATCGCCGCCATCCGCGGTATGACGCCGCAGGAGGTGGAGCGCGCCACCTGGGAGAACGCCAACCGCTTTTTCGGTCTTACGTAATATAAAAAAGAGCCGCTTCCTCTTGGGGAAGCGGCTCTTTTTTGTCCGTTACGCCAGATTCAGGCGTTTTTTCAAAAGCAGGCGGGTTACAATGTAGAACACCGCCGCCAGCACAAGGGACCCGGCGAGGACGATCAGCAAAACCGTCTGCACGATAACGGCGGGATCACCGGCTAAAAACAGCGGCGGCGTATCGGTTGCCAGATATACGATGCCGAAAACGGACAGGAACGAGCCGAAGGTTTGCAGTCCGAACGTAAAGGCGAAGTAAAACACCACCGACAGCAGGACCTTGTGATTGGCGAAGCTGTGCCCCAGCGCGATGGCGGCGTAAAACAGCAGAAACGAGGCGGACGTACTCAACACGAGCGCCAGGATCGCCTGCAGGATAAAGGAGATCCACTGCCCTGTGGAAAAAAGGCTGAAGATGATCGACCAGTCTTCGGCGAAAAGGAGCTCCAGCCCCTCCCGCACAAAGACGCCTCTTGCGCTGATCCACAGCGCCAGCGCCTCCGCCAGCACGGTGCAGGCAGACCAGATCAGCGCCGACAAAAGCTTGGAACAGATCAGTCCGTCCACCGTGGCAGGGAGGGTAAACATCAGATACCCCTCGTCCGTCATCAGGTTCTTATAGAAGCGATATACCATCAGCGCCGTATTGCACACCAGCGTACCGGCAAGGGTGATGGTGAACACGGTGGACAGGATCCCCAGAAAGATATCCAGCGCCATGAGGTCGTATGCGTCCGCCAGAAACATGGTCAGCGTGAACAGACACGCCGACACCACCAGCAGGAGATAGACCGGGATCATGATCCGCGCCGTGGCGCGCAGTTCGTGCTTTAAGAGCTTACCCAACATAGCGGAACACCTCCCGGAACAGCTCGTCTACACTGCACTGGCGCTCGGAACGGATCGCCTCCACCGAGGACTGCAGTGCGACGGTGCCTTTGTTGATAAAGATCACGTCGTCCAGCACCTCCTCCACGTCGGCGATCAGATGGGTGGACAGGATCACCGAGGCGGCGGGGTTGTAGTGCGTGAGAATGGTGCGGATGATGTAGTCCCGTGTGGCGGGATCCACGCCGCCGATGGGCTCATCCAGCAGGTACAGCCGCGCCTTGCGGCTCATGACCAGAATGAGCTGTACCTTCTCCTGGGTACCCTTACTCATCTGCCGGATGCGGAGCTTGGGACTGATCTCCAGCGCCGTGAGCATCCGCTCGGCGGTCTCCCGATCGAAATCGGCGTAAAAATCGCAGAAGAAATCCAGCAGCTGCACCACGTTCATCCAGCGCGACAGATAGGTGCGCTCCGGCAGATAGGAAACCAGCTTTTTGGTTTCGGTACCCGGGGCAAGCCCGTCGATGGTCAGCGTGCCGGAGGTGGGCGTCAGCAACCCGTTGGCAATTTTCAACAAGGTGGATTTGCCGCTGCCGTTGGGCCCCAGAAGCCCCACGATCCTGCCCGGCTCTACCGAAAGATCCACATTGTTCAGCGCCTGCACGGCGCCGTAACGCTTACAAAGCTGTTTACATTCTAATAACGGCATGGTGATCCGCAGTCCTTTCTCAATGTAATATCAACGCTGTCAATAAAGCGCGTCCAGTTGTTCGATCATGGCGGCGATGGCGTTTTCCCTGCAATGGGGCAGGATCCGGATCCCCGGTATCGCCTTGACCTCGTCGATGGCGTTGGCAGGGGCAAAGGGGATTCGGGCGCGGCGAAGCATGGAAATATCGTTGGCATGGTCTCCGGCGCAATACACGTGCTCCGGCGCGATGTTCAGCATAGACGCCAGTCGATCCGTCATACTGCCCTTATCCGCGCCGAAGGCGGTGCATTCCAAGAGCAGCGTCGCCGAACGGGCGATGGAGAGCTGTCGCCCCCAGGTCTGTGCGGCGATAAACGCCTCCGCCGCATCCAGTGCCGCCATATCCTCGGAGGGAAAGACCATTTTGCTGTACGGCGCCGGTACTTCCGCTAAACTCCGGCACGTCACCGTGGGCGCGTGGGTCAAATGCAGGCGCCGTCGGGACAGTTCATTGGGCTGCACGGCGTGGATATTGTTATCGTCATGATACACCTCCAGCGCCAGCGCGGGAAACGCGTCCAGCACCTGCTGGGCGTAGACGGCGGCGTCGGGGGGCAGAAAGGCGGTACAAAGATACCTGCCGGCGGCGTAGTCGTATATGGCGGCACCGTTAAAAAGGACGGTCGGTCCGTTGAACGGCACGTCGCTTCGCACCAGATCGAACGCCGGAAGCGCCCGCCCCGTCGCCACGGAGAAGATGCCGCCCTGCGCCATAAAGTATTCGATGGCGCGGCGATTCTCCTGTGAGATCGGCGGCGGAGGCGTCCCGCTTTTTAAAGACGGTTCCGTAAAGTTGATGGTGTTGTCATAGTCGCTGAGGATCAACACCCCTTTGAATTTTCCCATGCTCAAGCCTCACTGTTTTTCGGCGCGCTCCGGTGATGGCGCTTACCGCCGCGGCGGTTGCGTTTTTTGCCCTCGCCGCCGCCTGCGGGTGTAGCGGGCGCGGCACTCTCCGCGGCGGGAGCGCTCTTTTCACCGCCCTTGCCGCCGCGGCGTGCGCGGCGGCTTTGTCCGGCGGATCGCTCCGGTGCGGTTTCCGGCGTCGGCTGCGGGTTGGCGGCGCCTTTGCCGCGATGGCGATTGCGGCGGCGCCGAGGCTCCGCGCTCGCTTCCGGCGCCGGCGTATCCTGCGCGTCAGGCGCGTCGGTCATCTCGTTGGCAAAGAAGGGATCCTCCTCCCGCCGCGCCGGCACGTATCGCGCCGGACGCTTATCGGGGATCTCGATCCCGTCACGGCTTCCCTTGCCGCTGCGCAGGACGCAAACCTCGCAGTTATGGTAGCATCTGGGCGGCTCCTGCCGCTCGTCCAGCTTAACAGATACGGTTTCCCGCAGGATATTGATATCCGTCACGTTGCCGGTGCCGTCCGGCGTGAGAACGAAAGAATCGCTTTTAGGCAGACGCTTCGCCGCGTCCTCGTACGCGTCCTGCTCGTATTTCAAACAGCACATCAGTCTGCCGCAGGTGCCGGAGATCTTGGCGGGATTCAGGCTCAAATTCTGGGTTTTCGCCATTTTGATAGACACAGGCAGAAAATCGTCCAGATATTCGGCACAGCAGAAGGGTCGGCCGCAGATTCCCAGACCGCCCAGCATCTTCGCCTCGTCCCGTACACCGATCTGGCGCAGTTCGATCCGACTGCGGAACACGCCGGCCAGATCTTTCACCAGGTCGCGGAAATCCACGCGCCCGTCGGCGGTAAAGAAAAACAGGATCTTGCCGCCGTCAAAGCTGTACTCCACCCGCACCAGCTTCATATCCAGCCCGTGGGCGGCGATTTTCTTCTCGCACACGTCAAAGGCGTCTTTTTCCCTCTGGCGGTTGAGCGCGTCGGTGCGTCGGTCGTTTTCCGTGGCGATGCGCACCACACGGCGCAGCGGCTGAACCACGGCGGCGTCGTCCACCGTGTGGTTGCCCCGGCTGCAGCGCCCGAACTCCTGCCCCTGCGCCGTATCCACGATCACGTCGTCACCGGCGCTGACGGTCAGATCACCCGGGTCAAAATAATAGGTTTTCGGTCCGTTCCGAAAACGAACGGAGATCACAGTTGCCATATTGTTTTCTTATCCTTTCCTGCACAGATCGTCCCACCCTGCCAGCAGGGCGCCGAGGACGTGACCTGTGCCTACGTTATAATCGCATTCGTCGCCGCATCGGCGCAGCAGTTCGATCAGGCGGTTGAGCCGGACACGGTCAAACTGCCGGCTGATCTCGTGACAAAGCGCCTGCGAAGTTTGGGCAGGATCCGGCTTCCCGCAACGCAGCAGCAACGCCTCGGCGCAAACGCGCCACGCGTCCCGCAGGATCGATTGCAACTCCTCCCGTTTAAGGCGCCGGTTTTCCAGCGACACCAACCGCTCCGACAGGGCGACGGCGTCCTCTTTCAGCAATACGCGGCACAGCGCCGCGGCGTCCTCCTGCGGAACGAACGCGCCCTCCGGCAGGCGGAGGTTGATTTCCACACAGCGGGAGCGCACCGTCGGCAGCAGCAGCGCCGCGGAAACGGCGCAGAAGATAAACGCCGCGTAGGCGGGTCCCTCCTCCACGATCTTCAACAGCACGTTTTGATCCCGCTCATTGAGCCGGGCGCTGTCGGGGAACACGAAGATCTTACGCGCGCCCTCGTTGGGTCGGATATAAGCGTCCTGCCGCACGGAGCGCATCAGATCCATGGAAAGCTCCTTGTGGTCGGGATCGTCCGCGATACACACGTCGGGATGGATGCCGCCCAGAACTTTCCGGCAGGCGGCGCAGTGCAAACAGGGTTTATCCTGCTCCGTGCAGAGCATGGCGGCGCACAGATATTGGGCTTTCGAAGCGTCGGAGCCGGCGCCGGAGAGGATCACGGCGTGGGGCAAATCGCCGCGGCGTGCCAGGGCGCGTACGCGCCGGAGCCATCCGTTTTCTTCTGCCATGTCCGCCCTCCCTGTTTAAAAGACGTCTATACTTCCCGACAATATAGTATAACACACGCAAAAGCAACCGCGCAAGCCGTAGAAGCCGTTTTCCGGAAAAATGTTTTACCGAAGCGGACTTTCTTTGGATTATCCCTTGCTTTTAGCGATAAAGTCGATTATAATAAATTGTTCTCAAAAGAAAGCAAGTATATTTTAAATAAAGACACGGAGGAGAAACATGAGCAAGAAGTATTGTTATCTGTTTACCGAAGGCAACGCCAAGATGCGCGAGTTGCTGGGCGGCAAGGGCGCCAATCTGGCGGAGATGACCAACATCGGTCTGCCGGTGCCTCAGGGCTTCACCATTACCACCGAGGCATGCACCCAGTACTATGAGGACGGTCGTCAGATCAACGATGAGATCATGGCGGAGATCATGGTCTATATCGAGAAAATGGAGCAGATCACCGGCAAGAAGTTCGGTGATCGGGAGAATCCTCTGCTGGTGAGCGTGCGTTCCGGCGCCCGGGCCTCCATGCCCGGCATGATGGACACCATTTTGAACCTCGGCTTGAACGAGGACGTGGTAGACGTGATCGCCAAGAAGTCCGGTAATCCCCGCTGGGCGTGGGACTGCTACCGCCGTTTTATCCAGATGTATTCCGATGTGGTGATGGAGGTCGGCAAGAAATACTTCGAGCAGCTCATTGACAAGATGAAGGAGAGCCGCGGCGTGAAGCAGGACGTAGAGCTGACCGCCGACGATCTGAAGGAACTGGCGATGCAGTTTAAGGCGGAGTACAAAGCCAAGATCGGCACCGACTTCCCCTCCGATCCCAAGGAACAGCTCATCGGCGCCATCAAGGCGGTGTTCCGCTCCTGGGACAACCCCCGCGCCAACGTGTATCGTCGGGATAACGACATCCCCTATTCCTGGGGCACGGCGGTGAACGTGCAGTCCATGGCGTTCGGCAATATGGGTGACGATTGCGGTACCGGCGTGGCGTTTACCCGTGACCCCGCCACCGGCGAAAAGAAGCTGATGGGCGAGTTCTTGACCAACGCCCAGGGCGAGGACGTGGTGGCAGGCGTGCGTACGCCGATGCCCATCTCCGAGATGGCGGAGAAGTTCCCCGAAGCGTATGACGAGTTCGTAAAGGTCTGCGGGATTCTGGAAGACCATTACCGCGACATGCAGGATATGGAATTTACCGTGGAGCACGGCAAGCTCTATATGCTCCAGTGCCGTAACGGCAAGCGCACCGCGCCCGCGGCTTTGCAGATCGCCTGCGATCTGGTGGCGGAGGGCATGATCACCGAACAGCAGGCTGTGGCGATGATCGATCCGCGCAATCTGGACACGCTGCTCCATCCCCAGTTCGACCCCAAGGCACTCAAAGCCGCCAAGCCGGTAGGCAAGGCATTGCCGGCGTCTCCCGGCGCCGCCTGTGGCAAGATCGTCTATACCGCCGAGGACGCGAAGGCGTGGGCCGAGCGCGGCGAGAAGGTGGTGCTGGTGCGTCTGGAGACCTCTCCGGAGGACATCGAGGGCATGAAGGCGGCGCAGGGCATCCTGACCGTGCGCGGCGGCATGACCTCTCACGCCGCCGTGGTGGCGCGGGGCATGGGCAAGTGCTGTGTGTCCGGCTGTTCCGCCATTACCATGGATGAGGCGAACAAGTGCTTTACCCTTGCCGGCAAGACGTACCGTGAGGGCGACTGGATGAGTCTGGACGGCTCCACCGGCAATATCTATGACGGCGCGCTGCCCACGGTGGAAGCCACCGTGTCCGGCAACTTCAAAACCGTGATGGATTGGGCGGACAAGTATCGCCGCCTGCAGGTGCGCACCAATGCCGACACGCCGTATGACGCCGCCAACGCCCGTGCGCTGGGCGCCGAGGGTATCGGTCTTTGCCGCACCGAGCACATGTTCTTTGAGGGCGACCGTATCGCCGCCATTCGCGAGATGATCTGCTCCGACACCGCTGAAGAGCGGGAAGCGGCGCTGGCGAAGCTGATGCCGATGCAGCAGGGCGACTTTGAGGGTATCTATGAAGCGATGGAGGGTTGCCCTGTGACCATCCGCTTCCTCGATCCGCCGCTGCATGAGTTCGTGCCCACCGACGAGGCGGACATCGCTCTGCTGGCTAAGACCCAGGGCAAGTCTGTGGAGCAGATCAAGGCGATCATCTCCTCTCTCCATGAGTTCAACCCCATGATGGGCCATCGCGGCTGCCGTCTGGCGGTCACCTATCCCGAGATCGCCGCCATGCAGACCCGCGCCGTGATCCGCGCCGCCATCAACGTGCAGAAGAAGCATCCGGATTGGAAGATGGTGCCGGAGATCATGATCCCGCTGGTGGGTGAGGCCAAGGAGCTGAAGTTCGTCAAGGACGTGGTGTGCAAGACCGCCGATGAAGAGCTGGCGGCGGCCGGTGTGACCATGAAGTATAAGGTCGGCACCATGATCGAGATCCCCCGCGCGGCGCTGACCGCCGACGAGATCGCCAAGGAGGCGGAGTTCTTCTCCTTCGGCACCAACGATCTGACCCAGATGACTTTCGGTTTCAGCCGTGACGACGCCGGCAAGTTCCTGGGCGCGTATTACGACAAGAAGATCTATGAGAACGATCCCTTTGCCCGTCTCGATCAGATCGGCGTAGGCAAGCTGATCCGTATGGCGGCGAAGATGGGCCGCCAGACCCGTCCCGACCTGCATCTGGGTATCTGCGGCGAACACGGCGGCGATCCTGCCAGCGTGGAGTTCTGCCACAAGGTGGGTCTGGATTACGTTTCCTGCTCGCCGTTCCGTGTGCCCATCGCCCGTCTTGCCGCCGCCCAGGCCGCTATTAAGGACAGCGAGTCCGGCAAGAGCGAGGCGCAGGCGGAGCTGGAGGAAAAGGTAGCGGCCGCCAAAGCGGCGCTGCTGGATGCTGCCGGCAAACTGCAAAGCGCGGCCTCTGACGCCACCGACGAGCTGAAGGACGCCGCTTCCGCCGCCCTCAAGAGCCTGAAGGCAGGCTGGGAAGAGGCGAAAAAGACCTTTGAGGCAGAGCGCAGCAAATAAGCAAAAAACAAAGTAAAGCCGCCGCACCCGTTGGGGTGCGGCGGCTTTTTTCACACATTATAAAGATCAATCACTGTCCAGCTTCAACACCGCCATAAAGGCTTCTGTAGGTACTTGCACCGTACCGAGATTCCGCATCTTCTTCTTGCCCGGTGAAAAAGCGGTGTTTTTCACCGGGGCATTGCCCCGCGAATGATATAGACGCCGCACAGCGGCGGCTCGCTTTCGCTCGCAAGAGGGCAAGAAGATCAATCGCTGTCCAGCTTCAACACCGCCATAAAGGCTTCTGTAGGTACCTGCACCGTACCGAGATTCCGCATCTTCTTCTTGCCCTCTTTCTGCTTCTCCAGCAGTTTCTTCTTGCGGGTGATGTCGCCGCCATAGCACTTGGCGAGCACGTCTTTGCGCATGGCTTTTACGGTTTCACGGGCGATGATCCGCCCGCCGATGGCAGCCTGGATGGGTACCTCGAAGAGCTGGCGGGGGATGTTGTCCTTCAGCTTTTCGCACAGGCGTCTGGCACGGGGATACGCCTTGTCCTTGTGGGCGATAAAGCTCAACGCGTCCACACCGTCGCCGTTTAGGAGAAGATCTACCTTCACCAGCTCGCTGGCACGGTAGCCGGACAGCTCATAGTCCAGCGAGGCGTAGCCCTTGGTGTTGGCTTTGAGCGTGTCGAAAAAGTCGTAGATGATCTCGTTGAGGGGCATCTGGTAGTGCAGTTCCACCAGTCGGGTATCCAGATACTGCATATCCTTGAACTCACCCCGGCGATCCTGGCACATGGGCATAATGTTGCCCACATAATCCTGCGGCGTGATGATAGACACCTTCACGTAGGGTTCCTCCGCACGCTCAATGGTGCCAGGATCGGGATAGTTGTGGGGGTTATCTACCCGCACCAGGGTGCCGTCCGTTTTATACACGTGGTAGATGACGCTGGGCAGTGTGGTGACAAGATCCAGATTGAACTCCCGCTCCAGACGTTCCTGAATGATCTCCATGTGGAGCATCCCCAAAAAGCCGCAGCGGAAACCGAACCCCAGCGCCACGGAGGATTCCGGCTCAAAGGTCAGCGAAGCGTCGTTCAGCTGCAATTTTTCCAGCGCGTCACGCAGGTCGGGATACTTGCTGCCATCCTCGGTGTAGATGCCGCAGTAGACCATGGACTGGGCGCCCCGATAGCCCGGCAACGGTTCAGCGGCGGGTCGCTCCGCGCCGGTGATGGTGTCGCCCACCCGGGTATCCTTCACGTTTTTGATGCTGGCGGTAAAGTAGCCCACCTCGCCGGCTTGCAACGCCTCGGCCGGCTCGTTGCCCAGCGGCTTGAGATAGCCGCACTCCAGCACCGTGTATTCCGCGCCGCTTGCCATCAGACGCACCGGCATTCCCCGCCGGATCGTGCCGTCCATGATGCGGAAATACACCACCACGCCCACATAGGGGTCGTACTGGCTGTCAAACACCAGCGCCCGAAGCGGCGCGTCGGGATCGCCGGAGGGCGCCGGCACGTTTTGCACGATGTCCTCCAGCACGGCGTCGATATTCAGCCCCAACTTGGCGGAGATCTCCGGCGCGTCCAGCGCGGGCAGTCCGATGATGTCCTCCACCTCCTGCTTGGCGCGGACAGGGTCGGCGGCAGGCAGGTCGATCTTATTGAACACCGGCAGGATCTCCAGGTCATGTTCCATGGCGAGATACGTGTTTGCCAGCGTCTGCGCTTCCACGCCCTGTGTGGCGTCCACCACCAGCACCGCGCCTTCACACGCCGCCAGCGAGCGGCTCACCTCATAGTTGAAGTCCACGTGACCGGGGGTGTCGATCAGATTCAGTGCGTACGTTTCCCCGTCGGCGGCGGTGTAAAAGAGGTGTACGGCTCTGGATTTGATGGTGATGCCTCGTTCCCGTTCCAGATCCATATTGTCCAGAAGCTGATTTTCCATATCCCGTTCCGCCACGGCGTTGCACTTTTCCAGCAGACGGTCCGCCAGCGTGGACTTACCGTGGTCGATATGGGCGATAATAGAGAAATTGCGGATTTTAGAAGGATCAAACATAGCAGTACCTCACGGATTCTTACAGCAATTTTTTGGCGCGCTCGTCCACATTGTGGAACACCTGTGCGGCGCTCTGTCCCAGCCCGGGATAGTCGGCGGTGAGCGTCTGGCTGGACAGAGCGGGGAACGCGTCCGGCGCACAGCCGTCCAGCGCCTGCAAATACCGCGTCCGCGCCAGGGACGCGTCCGCGTCCACCAGCCCGGCGGCAAAATCCGCGCCGTTGACGCTGAAATATTCCTCGCTGACGCCGGCGCGCTGATAGAGGTGCCGCATCAACTGATAGAGCGCGTCGCACAAGTATTCTCCGGCGGCGGAGATCGCGGCGCGGCTTCCCAGCTTTGCCAGAAGGTCAAACAGCACGTTGGCGGTATTTACCACCAGCTTTTTTTGCAGTGTGGCAAGGATACTGCCCTTAAGCGACCCCTTTTCCGCCGAGGAATCATATACGTCGTCCGCGCCGATGATGGCGCCGTCCCGACTCATGGTGCGGCCCAGCAGATAGTCCGCCGATACGCGGTAATAGTCGCAGACCTTTACCACAAACGACAGTCCCGGTTCCCGAACGCCGTTTTCATAATGGCTCAAAAGCGCCTGGCTGATGCCCAGCGCCGCCGCCGTTTTCCGTTGAGACGCGCCGCGCTCCTGCCGCAGAAGGCTCAAAGTGCGGGAAAAATCCGTTGCCATGGCAAGCTCTCCTTTTGCTCGTTTCTCTTTCACTATACAGTCAGTAGATTATAACCCGATTTATACATATTGTAAAGGTTTTATTTGCGGCGGTCCCTTAATACGGCAGGAAAAAAGTTTTACTTGACATGGAAAAAAGTTCTGCCATAATATAAGGCAAGGAAACTTGCGCTTTCCCTGCGCGTGGGCAAGAATGTGAACGTGCCGCGGAGCGGCGCGATACGGGAGGAATACAAATGGAAAAGAAACGCTATACGCCGGCGGAGATCCGGAAGGCACCCTTTGTCGGATCTGACGTGATCCGCACTTCGCCTGTGGCGAATCCCTTGGACGACGAAACGCCGATTCAGGGGAATTGACAGG
>Ga0310690_10006278_pt1 | contig 15685 bp, 15 predicted proteins | sample AusTroGonzalo_MG_2_FD_207661 | JGI IMG/M metagenome (GOLD analysis project Ga0310690, IMG submission 207661) | Bovine rumen microbial communities from tropical cattle in Woodstock, Queensland, Australia - Gonzalo_04 (v2) (version 2) | ecosystem: Host-associated > Mammals > Digestive system >... | reverse complement strand
GCTTGATAATCTTTTCCACATACTCACCCCAGAACTTTGGGCATTCTTCTTTCGCCTCATTAAAGGCAATCTTTTTGGCCATGCCAATAATCTGCACATCGTGCAGCTCAATAATCTCGTGTTTCATTTTTTATTCATTTATCACTATACGGTTTGTCATCCAACGGTCGGGTGCAGCCCCAATCCTTGGCAAAAGAATCGAACTCTTCGTTAACTTTTTTCAAAAACAGCAGACTAACCATTTTGCGCAATAACCAGGGATACTGTTCCGGGCCCGTGAACTTTGCCGCTTCAGATGTGAGGAAACTGCCTTTCTGTGCAAACAGGCGACCCATTTCAACGTATGGAGTCACCATCTTTTCCACTTGATTGGCTGGGGCGGTACGGATGCGAAAACTGCCACCATGAATCAGCGTGCCGCCATAGCTGCAACCGAGTTGTGCCGGTAAAGTTTTCAGAAATCGCTCGCACAGACGGAATTCATTCCCTTCGTCCATGCCCCCGTGAAGGAGGAAAGATAGCTCGCCAGTATTCTTGCGCTCAGTGGGCAGTATCTCTAAAAACTCCAGCATCAGGCCGGGCACACACTCCACATAGAGCGGGAATGCGATGAGGGTGCGCTCGTGGGTGAGGAAGGCTTCGCGAGCCGCATCCCATTCTTTGCGGTTAGAGAGGTTGTGGAGTTCCCAAGTGATGCCAGTCTCTTCCAGCCCCTTGGCGAACGAATGGATAATCTTGTCCGTATTGCTGAACTTCGCCACACGCGGGCTGCCGTTGATGATGACCAGATGGGAGAGTTTGGAGTTGATAGTTGAGAGTTTATAGTTAAGAGTTGTTTCTGAAGTTTTTTCAAGAGGGATTGCTCCGAGTGATTGCCCGCCTATGTTCGCGGCGGTACGCTTGCACCAGTCTTCCATCATTGACTGTTCGGCATCGCCCATGTACAGAAGTCCGATATTGAGCGGATGGTAACGCAACTCATGCCGCATCCAGCCGTCGCGAAAGCCGATGGTCATGTTCAACATGGGCATGATGCGGTCCATCATTTGTTTGCCCTTGTAGTCCAAAAAGCCGAAACGCGCATCGGAAACAAGCCATAGGTTATCGGCATGTACCAGTTTCTTGAGGATGCTCTCGTAATCGTCCTTGATGGCGCAAATGCCCGGAGTCTTGAGCCAGCATTGGTTGCAGCCCATGCAATGCGCAATCTTCATGTTGGAGGTGTCTATAATTTCCACCTCTTGATTCGGAATCAGGGCGCGGATCACGTCGTTATCGATGCTTGCCCCTATTGTATTTAAAACCAAATTCATCGTTTTGTCTATAATAGATTGTTTGTATAAACTACGACTTCATTCTTGCCTGGGCATCCTTGCCGGCACCCGTGCCTTTGTATTTGCTGCGCGTCGAATTCAGGCGATAATACACCGACACTTGGAACTTGTGCGTCGAGAAGCGGTTGTTCTGCTGGATTTGGTAATAGCCCATGTCGCTGTACTCGTTCATACAGCTGCGTTGCAGGATGTCTAAAACCGCTGCACGGACGGTGAGCGACTTGTTCAAGAAGCTCTTCTGCACGACAACGCCAAGGTTTGTGTAGTCGTAATCGTTGTAGAAATTTGACTGATGGCCGTGCGATCGGAACATGAAGTTGATGTCGACCTTCCAGTCGTGCTTGAAGCTGAAAGTGTTGAAGGCGTTGAAGGTAAAGACAGGCTTGTCGAAATAAACCCTGCGAATGCCTTCGGGAGCGTGAATGTCTTCGAGGTCGAGCCATAGGTCTTGTTTTTCCACACCTGCTGTAGCGTTGAGCGACCAGATGCCCGCCCTTGGTGTCGCCGAAATGTAGGCACCAACGGTGTTAATAGGCTTGTCAAGGTTGATATGCTTGATGAGGGCCGCATCGCCATCAGTGAGATAGGCCCACTGCGTGATGGGGTGCTTGCACTTGCCGTAAGAGGCTGAAAACGAAACCCATTTGTAGGCGACATTCAGCGTAAGGTCATGAAGGCGTTCGTTGAGCAACTGTGAGTTGCCCGCCTGCATGGAGTAACGGCTGATGTAGGTGACGGCGTCGTTCATGGCGAAGAAACTCGGACGGTTGGTCTTGATGCCATACGACAGGCCCATCTCCACCTTGCCCAAGGCGACGGAATAAGAGGCCGTCGGGAAGAACTCGTCTTGTGGGCGATACAGGAAGTCATCGTTGGTCACATCTCTATAGTCCAAAAGCGTGTGCTCGTAACGCATCCCAATGCTGGCCTGTCCCCATTCCCCAAAGTCGCAAGCGTATTCCGCAAAGGCGGCAATGTTATCCTCCATGATGTCGGCATCGGTGTTGGCAATGGTCTGCTTGTCAATCCAATAGGTGTTGTGACGCTTGGCGAAGGTCATCTCTGTTCCCGCCTCGATAGTTCCTTTCCAAAGGGGATAGGAGAGCACCAACTTGGAGGCGTAAAGACGGCTCTCTGCTCCCGACTTGCTCCTGACAAAGTCGTCCTGAATCAGACTCTGCTCTACGTTTTCGCGGTCGGTGTATGTCGCAGTGTTCAGGTAATCGAAGTTGAAGTCGATACCCAGTTTGCCTACGGTTCCATTGTAATAGGCGTTGGTGAGAAGGCCAAGCGGCTTGGTCTCCTTGCTGGTCTGCTCGCTGTAGAGATGGTCGAGAAACACACCGTTTTCAAAGACATCTTCATCGTAGATGACCTTGTTCTCGCCACCGAGAAAATGCGTCAAGTCGGCGCGGATACCCACTGAATGGTTGTCGGAGATTTGCCAGTTGGCACCAGCGGTATAAACCAATTGGTCGTTCTTCCAGGTCATGGTGTAGGGTCCGATTTGGCGGAATACTTTGGTGGTGTTGGCGATTTCCTCTAAAGAGCTGTATTGATGATAGTTCAATCGGCTGTAATACACCGAGCCAAACACATCGACGCCGTTTTTCCGATAGTTCATGCCGACTTTCCCTCGTGGCGTATTGAAGCCGTAACGCAAGTCCTGGTCGTCAATAAGGTTCACATCAAGGCCGAGACCTTCACCTTGTTGCTTTTTGGTACGGATACGGACCACCGCCCTCACTGTGGCATCATATTGTGCCCCCGGGTTGTTGATGACTTCCACGTCGCGGATGTCCTCGCTGCGCAAGCGACGCAACTCAGTGTCGTCGCGCATCAGTCGTCCGTTGATATAGACAATGGGCGAGCCTTTGCCTAACACCTCGAGGCCGTCCTCGCTGCCTGTCATTCCAGGCACTTTGGTCAACATCTCCTGCGCTGTACCAGAATCCTCAAGCACCGAGCCTTGTATGGTGGTAATCATAGAGTTACCTGTCAGCCTTGTTTGGGGCAACTGGCTTTTTACGACCACTTCGCCAAGCATTTGTGCATCCATCGTCATTTGGATGGTCAAACCGTCTTTTGCCTTTGCGTATTGGGTGAGATAGCCCACGAACGACACTTTCAGCAATCCGTCCTTTTTGTCGGTCGGCAAGTTGAATGAGCCTTGCTCGTCGGTCACGGTTCCCTGCACGAAAGCTGAATCGGGGAGGGAGAGTAACACCACATTCACGAAGGGCATCGCCTCACCATTTTCATCAGTGATGCGTCCAGTTAGGTTTTGGTTCTGTGCAAATGCTGAGATTGTCATCAGCAGCACAGCAATAAGGAATGTTGATTTCAGGTTTTTCATCTTTTTTATTGTTTGTCCATATTAAATCGGCTGCAAAATTAGCGTATTATCCGTTCCGAAATGAAAACTGGATATGGACAAAAATGTGGACATTAGAGCGATTTGGGCTGGACATATAAGTGTTTTCCCTACTTTTGCAGCGTACAATAACGGAGCAATAGTTTTATTATGGCAAGACCAGTAAGCATCACAAAAGACAAAATTCTTGCAGCCGCTTTGGATGTGGTGAGGAAAGGCGGAGCCTCCAACCTCACCGCTCGTAGCCTCACATCGGCGTTGGGCTGCGGTGCCAATGCCATCTTCTCGGCATACGGATCAATGGAGGGCGTCATGTCTGCCGTAAAATCCGAAGCCCGCAGGTTGTTCAGTGAACGCATAAGTGAAGGCTTTTCGCTGAATCCATCTTTCAAGGGCTTCGGCCTGGCTCTCCTATGGTTCGCCATGGACGAGCCTCAACTCTACAAAACAGTAATGGAAGAGAGGGTGGCGGCAGTGTCTATTGAAGATTACATTGACGTGCATATAGGCTTCAAGGTGGAGTCTGTTGCAGCCATCAAACAATCCTTCGGCCTGCAAGGGAAGGAGGCTGAAATGCTTTACTATCAGATGGTTATTGTGGCACTTGGGATAGCTCATATTTGTGTCGAAGGTGGCGTCCCCTTGAGCATAACGCAGGCTTCCGAAATCTTTGGGAAAAATGTGCGTGCTTTCCTGATGGTCATACATGCTGGTGTCGATGCGCGTGAATCCTTCATACCTCAAAAAGGTGCAGGGCCGGAAGGCGACATCGATTCCTATCTCCTGATACATTCCCTGACAAGCCAAAACCACCTGTTACAGGAACTGCACGCTGAGCCTCGATACATTCAGGACGGCGAATGGGCCGAATTGGAACGGGTGCTCCGAAACAGTTTCTCGCTCACTCCTGAATATCTTCGAGAGAGACATCCCAATCTTACTCGTGGCGATATCCGTATCTTCATCCTTTCACATCTGCATTTCACCGTTGCCGAGCAAGCGCTACTATTAGGCATCTCGCCCGCCTCCGTCACCAAAGCCCGTCAGCGACTTAAGGGCAAGATGGACGAAAGCACTAATATATCATGTCAATCGTCATCATCATAGTTTTAGCACAACAACCATGAGTAAAGTCCTGCCCCGATAAGGCAAGGGATAAGCCCGATGAGCATTCCCCAGCAGGATTGCACGAAGTGGTATTTCTTTTGGTGATAGGCTTCATCCATGTGCTCTGTTCCGGGCAAACGGACCTTTTTCATGTTGGCGAAAAGGACCCAGTCGAGGAAGAAGCAGTCGTACCAATCGATGAAGAACCATATACCATAGCCTACCGCCAACGCCGACCAGAAATCATACGCTCCAGCCAGCTTGACCACTAAAAGCAATAGTGCAAGCGCGATGAGTAACGCCATACCTTTCTTCAACAGCACAGTCGGCGAGAAAAATTTGGAAGGAATGCGTTCGTGCGTTTTGAAATACTCTTCCTGAATATCCTCGGGGTAGTCTGCAATCCACCACACGGGATTTTTCATCAGCGGAATCAGGATCATTGCCGTAAAGGCGAGGGTGAGAACGATAGTCTCGATGATTATGATTGTCCAGTTCATGGCAGTAGATTAACTATTTTTTTTCATGGCTGCAAAAGTACAAAAAAAGCCGCAACCCAAGCCTTCGTTCAAGTTTCCATTTTTTTTATTGCTAGTTACAGCCTTTTCTGTATATATTATTATCTCTAAAGAGATAATAATTGGTACGGTTTTTGCGTTAAGAAGTGACTATAGGGTGATTCTACTGAAATTGTAGGGTAATTCTAGGGTGATTATAGGGGATTAAGTTCGGAGTAAGCCCGGACTTGGCTCACACCAAGCTCAGACCAAGCAGAGGGCAAGCAGAGGGGAACGGAGCTGTAAGCCAAGGGAAGGGGAACGACTGGATAGGATAAAGGAGCGGCAATGTGGAAGTATATGACAGGCAATTAACAATAACACAATATAAAAACACCACAACTATGTCGAAGATAGATGCATCAGGAATAGAGCACGGCAAGCGCGGAGGCAAAGTCTACCAGGAGGTCAGAGGCCAGCAGATTGTCAAGAATCTCTACAAACCCACCAATCCGCGCAGTCCCAAGCAACAGCAGCACCGCGCCAAGCTGGCTTTCATTAACCGCCTCTCGGCGCATTTGGCCGAAGCTGTCAACCTCGGCTTTGCCCGTGTGCCCGATGCCGATGTCAAGCACACGCCCCGCAACGCGTTCGTCAAAAAGAACTGGGACAACGGAGCCTTGCTTTGGAACGAGGAGACGGCCTTGTGGGAACTCTGTCCCGAGCGCCTGAAGGTGGCCGACGGTCCGCGCTATATCCCTGACAATATGACCGCCGAAGTCAGTGATGGACGGTTGTACATCACCTGTCCTGACCCTGGATTGAGCCAGAAGAATGCCGTTGCCGATGAGCGGCTCCTCATCCTGGTCTATTGGCCTGACGCCTCCAAGTCATGCCTTTATTCCGGCCCCCTGCGAAAAGACTGCTCAAGATTCTTCATCACCCTGCCCGAGGAACCATGTTTGGCACAGGCCACAATGCACGTCTATGTCTGGTTCCAGGCCCCTTACTACCACCGCGCTACCGACGGCCACGACCGTGTCTTCATTGAACACGCCAGCCCCAGCCAGTATTTGGGGACGTTTGGATGATACGTGATTTCATCCTTTAATGTAGGTTTCCCACCATCCCCTGATACATCCTAAACAGCTCCGCCACGCATTCGCTCTCGCTCATCTTGATGTCGAAGCCGTAGGCCGCCATCACACCTTTGAAGTATTGTCAATTTTTCAAGTGTGTGGGTAAGATAATCCCACCTTCGTAATCCCGATAGTACGATAGCACGCATACCGATTTTCCGCACATTCCGCAGGTGCTTTTTCTGCGGAAATCGCCAAAGTTTACGTAAGCTTCTCGTAAATCTCGCGTAAACTATTTTTCTTATCTATCTGATATTAAGATGTTTATTTTCAAATCCCGCTTAAATCTCGCTTAAATCCCACTTAAACCTCGCTTAAATCTCACTTATTTTTTGCTTAAATGCCATAGTCTATCCTCATCTACCCATATCACTCTTTGTTTCCTCATCTTTGTCAGCAGATTTCCTATCTTTGACAATTTCTGCTTTTCACTGTAATCTATCGGCAGCTTTCCCCAAAGCAACTCGTTGATCTGCTTCCGGCTCAGCACCTCGTGGTCGTTCAATGCTTTCATCACCCATTCCTGGCACTCAGCATCGTCAAAACCTTTCTTCAAGGTGTATTCTACCTGCTTGTTAGTCGCTTTCGCGATCTGCTTCGATACATAAAAATGTGGTTTGCGGCCCTCGATTAGACCTTCTTTTCTCAGTCTCTTTACTGCGCTGTCATTTATAGGTTTCCCTTTCTGTACCCTGTCAAGCAGCACGGCGGTCGTGAGGTCTATGTCGGAATGTTCCAATAGTAATAAGCTATAGTTTTCGTCAATCACATTTCCCGGAAGCGTCAGCACCACATTCTCGCTGTCGCTCTTGTCGTAGTCAGGCATCGGCAGATAGCGTTCTTTCTGCGACACGAACATCTTGTGGATTCCGAAACCTTCGGTGTCAATCATCTTGATATTGGCCATTGCCTGCGCAAGGAAAGGATTGCGGTAGTGCTTGGGAATACGTTCACCAGAAATATAATCCTCGTAGGTGCCTTCAAAGAAGCGGCCACTGTTGCTAAACTCCAGTTCATCCTCACGCTCAATCACTATGATACGGGCGTTTTTGGTATAATCTTGATGGGCGATGCAGTTATGAAGTGCTTCCAGAATGGTCTCTGTGTCATACTTCATGCCTTCGCCGGGCAAGAAACTATTGTTTGGAAAAATCTTGAACGGATAGTTCCTTATCTTGTGCATCACCTCCGTAGTAGTCAGTAGGAAAGGAATGGAGAACACTTGTCCCACATTGTCCTTGCCAGCCAACCGCCATACGATTTCTCCGATGTGATTCAGGTAATGCACCGATTCAGGCTTGCCAAGCAACAGAATGGCTGCCTTCGTTATCTTTCCGTCAATCGTCAGCTTCGCCTTGTTCAGAAATACTTCATCACTCCAGCCATCCACCTCTTTCTTCTGTTTCGGATAGTGTTGCTTATAGCCCTCACGAGCCTGAGCGATGGCCTCATTGTCCAAGTCGTTAATGGAGGCATCTTTCACAATCTGCTTCGACCAGTCCTCGTCCACCGTCTGTCGGCGAATCTCCTCATACTTGGCTATATCGAGTGCAACAAGGCTCTCGCCACGCCTGGCATAGAAGTGGCCCTTCCATGAAATCGGTATGCCCCTTGGAGCCGCTGGAACCTGAAACATCAGCACACGTTTTCCATCCACCTTCAGCTCAAAGATGTCGCGGAAAGTGTTTCTGTCGGTGGTGTGTTGTGCCAAGTCGTGCTTTAGTTTCTGGAGGCTTGTCATGCTGTTCTTGTACGTTGTGCCAATGGCCTCACGCGTCTTGTTCTCAACGCCAAAAACCAACCAGGCAAAGTCTTTGTCTCTCAGATTAGCCTCGTTGCTCAACGCAGAGAAATACTTGCCCAAGTCATCGAAGTCGAAGTTGTTTTCCGCTTTCTTGAACTCCACTACCTCGTCTTCATAATGGTAGCGCAGGTTGTTGAAAATCTCGTAAATGTCCATCGTCGCAATCGTTTTTCAGCCCGCAAAGTTACAACTTTTTCCAAATCGTCGTAAGCACGATAACCCGATAACACGTATAACGAAACCTTTTATACCTATCTTCACCTATCTATATTTTTCCTATCTTTACCGCCTCTAATCAAAGATGCAAACGCAAATAATGGTTATAGGCATCATTCTCATAGTATTGGTCGTTGCCTTTATTGTTTGGCGAGCAATCAGGAACACCCCGGAGCACAAAGGCAAAGAGGGCGAGCTTCACGTCCACAACACCCTTGCCCAGCTGCCGCCAGATTACACCATTTTGGATGATGTGGTCCTGAAGACCAATAGCGGCACCACTCAGATAGATCATGTCGTGGTGTCGCGTTACGGAGTCTTCGCCATCGAGACCAAAAACTACCGTGGCGACATCTACGGCAACGACGATCGCCAGCAATGGACACAGGTCATCGTCACCGATGTCACCTACATGAAGAAATGGTACGAGACCTATACCTACGTCACAAAGAACCGTTTCTACAACCCAGTGAAGCAATCGGTTTCCCACGCCAACGCGATAAAGAGAACCCTTGGTGCCTGGTCCAATCTGAAGGTGGTGCCCATCGTCGTGTTTGCTGGCAGTGCCGTCCTGAAGAACGTCACCACGCAGCACCATGTCGTCTACGACGACCAGCTGCTGGCCACTATACGAAGCTACAACTATCCCTGCCTGTCTGATGCCGATGTTACCCAGGTGGTCAATCGTCTAACCCAGCAGAACGTCAGAGATCAAGTGGATGACCGCACCCATTTGAGCAACGTCTATGCCGCCAAGTACAAAACCGACAGCAAAATAGCTTCCGGCATTTGTCCACAATGCGGCGGCACCCTCGTTCTCCGCCACGGCAGATACGGCAACTTCTACGGCTGCTCCAACTATCCCCGCTGCCGCTTTACGACGCAATAACTGGCTTACATTATAAAATAATTCACTTGTTTTATTTGCCAATCCAATTATTATCCCTATTTTTGCGCCATAATTCATTCAACAATTGATTTTAAGGGTATTCCCTGTCGCAAATTCTTGAATTATGGAAATTAAAACTAAAGTAAAATTCGTCAGCCTTAACAAGGTGACAGTTGAAACGCCACAAGGTGACCGTTTCACATTGGGACTTAGCAGTGTAGTCCCCATCGGCCTCCAAGAACAGGATGCCAAAATCATTGCCTACCTCTTCGATAAGTATTACCAAGGCGACCCCGCTGTTATCATGGGCCCGATTTATCGGGAAATGTTGCAGAGGGGCTGCTGGTCTACGCCGTATTGGTTCGGTCCAGACCGCGACAACGAGCGCGAACGCATCGGCGCACAAATCCGAAAGCTCCGCGAAGACCGTCATCTGGAGGCCAAAGATCTGGCTAAATACGCCGACATTGATGCCTCCAACCTTTCTCGCATTGAGAAAGGTAAATTCTCACCTGGTCTTGATGTCCTCTGCAAGATTGCCGCTGCGATGGATTGCTCCGTGGAAATCATGCCTATCGGTGCAATCCACAACAACTACCAAGTCCATTGTGCACCGCGTGAGGTTCCTGAAGAACACAGAAACATCCTCATCACGGCCAAACAATCCACCTTCCGTTTGGCAGAATGCCTTGCCAAATACGGTGAGTACCATTGGCAACAGACACGCTTCAACATCAACGCTGGCGACATCGTTTATGTCTATGTGTCTGAAGAGCGTGAGATCAAATACAAGATGACCGTTGAGCGCGTCGATGAGCCATACGACCGTTGGATGGTCAAGGAGGAAGAGTTTTGGGTAGATAAAGGACGCATCCAAGACGAATCGCAAACCAAGTATGCGCTTCTGCGTCTGGTCAAAGAATCCCATTCCGGCAAGCTCACTGAGGAAAACCTGGTCAAACATGGTTTTCTTCGCGCTCCCCAAGGCATCAAGTACCTCGAAGGTGATTTACTGAAGTTTATCGAACGCAAGTTTTAGTCATGGGTGCCTTATTGGCTTATGCGTGGGATGAGAACAAAGTTCTCGTCCACGTCAAGGATGTGCCCAAGGGCGCATTATGCCGTTGTGTTTGTCCTATCTGCGAACAGCCACTCTATGCAAGAAAGGGAGAGAAACGTGCATATCACTTTTCCCATGCCTACAATCACGATTGCAAAGGCTCTGACGAATCCTTGATCCATAAAATAGCCAAGGAAGTGCTATTGGAAGTCGGACGGATAATGTTGCCACCTTCGTCGGGCAAATTCCCGTCAGGGTTGGTAAAACTCCATCAAGTAGAAGCCGAGAAATGGGATGAGCATTATCACATCAAGCCTGATGTAGTGGGCATCATGGAAAATGCAGAACTATTGTTGATAGAGTTTTACTACAGCCATAAAGTGGGGAAGAAGAAGCGGCGGCTTATTATAGAGAACAACCTTAAATGCTTAGAAATCGACCTCGCTTTTCAAGTCTTCGACAAAGCCTCGCTCTTTGATTTCATAACCAATTCTACGGATGATAGGGAATGGATAGTACCAGAGGAAACAGTTCAAAAAACAGAAACTGAAGATATATCACACATATCTTCGCGCAATCCCGTGTATGGCCAAGCCAACGATTTGTTGAGACAAATCTTTGCTGAAAACACGCTCTATCTGCATCCCTATCTGGAATACCAGGACAACTATTCCATGTTTGATTCAGATGCGCTTTACGACCTGAAGGAATTAGGCTACGACTTCCACAAAGCGCATTACAATAATCGAAGATTCAAGTGTGACATCCTTCTATCCAAAAAGCATGAAGATGGTAAGAAAAGCTTTATCGCGATAAGTGTCAAAGGCCGTCGACGAACCGAAGGATTTAAATATCCCAAAAACTGGTTGATCATCGACATCATCCCAAAACGAGGAAGCACACTTGATGACATAAAAGAACGTTGGGCAAAGGCGGTTATCGTCAAAACTCCAGCCATGAATGTCATCTACACTAACTTCGATAAATGGTATAGGAGGGAGAGGCCTCTGCCCAAAGTGTTTGCATAGCATTTACTTTGTCATCCCCAACCCCGCCAAGGTGTTCCGCGCCCCGCCGAAGCCTTTGTCTTAGACAAACCACTAAGCTCCCATCAAACTCCCAATAAACCGGGCGAACCCCTCAATATTCTCCTCCACACTCGCCTGCTCCAATGCCGCCATATACTCCTGTCGGCGTTCCACAGGAACCACCACCCAGGGATAGCCTGCCGTCACCAATTGGCTGTTCATCACGAATCGCGCCGTGCGGCCATTGCCGTCCATATACGGATGGATATAGACAAAGAAGAAGTGCCCTAATACCGCACGCACCAGCGCATCCTCTTCCTCCGTCATCAAATCCGACAAGGCACCCATCGCATCCAACACAGCATCAGGATTCAACGGCGTATGCATCGAGTTCCGAATATACACCTGATGCCTGCGATACCCCAGCAGGTCCGAAGCCTTCACGATACCCGCCCTAATGCACGGCTCAAACAGCTGGAAGTGCCAGTCGTGATGTCCTTTCACATACAGCTGAGCGGGTGACTGCCCCGACAGACAGTCGGCCACACCCTGCTTCAGCAGCTCGTATGCCTGGTAATATCCTCGGGCAGCCAACGCATTCTTGCGCTCCTTGTCCTCCTCGTCTTTCTCTGGATCCCAGTTGCCACTACGGACACGCTCCAATAGACCCTCCGTGATTTTATAGCCCTCAATCGACAATGAGTTGTAGCTGTCCTTCACATATGTCGCATCCATCATCGCCAACACCGATGCCGCATTCTGTTGCATGGGCTTCACTTTCAACGTGGCCAGCACCACCTCACGCATCTGCATCCACATTAGGCGGATGCGCGACACGTATGGCGACACATGGGCATCCTGATACGACTTCAAAACCGCCAATGATTCCGCCAATTTCTCCTGTATTGTTGCCATAGTAGTCGCCTTTTGTTAGTTTATTATGTATTGCTGTTGTTAGTTTATTTTGTCCTACAACCATTAGTTTTTGACGTTGCAAAAGTACAAAAACATTTCAAAATCAAGCTAAAACCATCGGTATAATCTTGCACATCCCCAAATTTGTGCGCCCCCTGCATCACTACTCTTGAACCGCAATCGTTGATCGAAGAACACGAGGAAGCATTGCAAATGGCTTTGGAGCAATACTGAAGCCACATTACCCATTCCCCACCAAGGTGTTCCGCACCCCGCCGAAGCCTTTGTCTTGTGTCCGACAGTGCTACGGCCGCTACCGTTCCGCGACGGCCAATACCAGCAGCCGCACCCCGTATGAAAGGACCCTGAGCCTGTCGAAGGGCCGTAACCTTTAGCCACATCGTTCCTGAAGCACCACCAATTAGGCTTTACCGACCAGGCCGCCGCTGTCATGGTTTTTGCAAAGGGACCAAAAAAATCCGCAACCCAAGCCTTCGCCTGAATTGCGGAATTATTAGATAAAAACGAAAGTTCGTTTACTGGAACTTCTTTCCCGAGCCCCATGCACGGGCCACGCTGTCGCCCACCACATGATAGGTCAAAGCGGCCGAGTTGAAGACGATTGGCTTGAGTTTCATCAGATCGACTTTGCCATCGGTGAGGACGCGCTCGTCGGCACTCATGTTGACGACTTCGCCCACCACACGAGTCTCGTTGAGCATGGTCTGGGTAATCTCTATCACACGGCATTCTAGAGTGAGCGGATATTCATTGATGATGGGAGCATCCACATTGGGCGAAGGCGTGACGGTAAAGCCCACCTTGGCCACTTTGTCGGGCACGTTCTTGGCCGACACAATGCCGAAATAATCACTTTCCTCGATGTTGTCGACACTTGCGAAACTGGCTGTGAAAGCCTGTTTGAGTTTTAGGTTGTCGGTAGTCTTGTGAGGCGAGAGGTTGAAGCAGATGTGGTGAGGGCCACACTGTCCGCCCCAGGCCGCCATCATCACGTCGGGGTTCTGGTTCTCGTCGTAGGTGGCAATCATGATGGCTGGCAGGGGAGTGATGACCGCCTGCTTGCCGCCGAAGTTCACACGTCCGGCCACGTCGTTGGTTTTCTGTTCCATAGCGGGTTCTGTTTTAGGGTTGATGTTCTGTTGTTCGTTGTCGTTTTTCGTGTTGGTGCAGGCAACAAAAGCCAATGCCAACAATGCTAATGCTAACTTTTTCATATTATTTGGTGATTACTTGTTTCTTACCATTGATGATGTAAACGCCTGGCTTAAGCGATTCGGTGTTTTTGTCGTCGCGTTGGAGCAATCTCCCGTCAATCGTGTAAACACCGGTGGCGTTTGGAGTGGTCTGGTCATGGTTTTCTTCGATGCCTGTCGGGTCGTAAAGGCCGATGCTTTCCAGCCATTCACTGACGATGTTCATGGCGTTGTGTGACGCACTGGCCGAGATGCGGATGCCGTTTCCGAGCAAGGTGGCGTTGGGACAAAGCCGTTGCAAATCGCCCCAAGCAGTCTCGATGCCCGTGGCGCCGCTGGTCACCACAAGGCTCATTTGCTTGCCGTCGGTCATCTCGCTGTAGGTGTGCAGGAAACTCTGCATCGAGGTGGCGATGCGGCTCCACCAGATTGGGGAGCACACGATGACGGTCTCATACGCATCCATCGACTCAATGGTGGTGAGGATTTCGGGATAGATGCCATACTGGTCGATGTTGTTGATTTCCTCTGTGGCAATGGGAAGCGTTTCGCTATAGGTCTCGGGATAGGGCACGGCCGGAATAATCTCAATCAGGTCGGCACCGGTCAGTTCCACGATGTTTTGTGCCACAGCCATTGTGTTGCCCGTCTTCGAATAGACAGCCACAAGGATTCTTCCGCTTTGGGCCTTTGCGACTATCACGGCCATCATCAGCATCACCACCAAGGCGATTCTCATTCTGAATGTTCTTTTGTTGCTCATATTTTTACTGTTTAAAATGTTTAAATTCTCGACAGCAAAAGTACGGACTTGTTTCAACGCATCACTTTTCTCCGCTGTCTTTTTTACTTTGCTCAAAAGTCAAATTGAAAACTTTACAGAAAACAAAATTTGACGTTTAAGAAAAGCGCAACCCAAACCAAATGTTGTATCTTTGCATGGCAAAACATAGGGATATGTTACAGGCAGGCGTAGAACTATACAACTATATGGACACCTTCTTCTGTTGCACGGTGACGAGCAAGAAGGAGTTCGAGAGCGTGATTACCGAGCACATGCTGGTGTATGTCATTTCGGGAGAATTGGACGTGGTAGGCCGTGAGCGTCGCCGTCATTTGCAGCGCGGACAAGCCTATCTCATCCGCCGTAACTGCAAGGCGCACAAGGTAGAATATCCTTCGCCGGATGGCACGCCTTTCAAAGGGCTTTTCCTGCAACTGAAAGTGCCGATGCTGAAAAAGACGATGCACGAATATGCCCTGAAAATCGACGACGAGCCACGTTACCGTTCCGCTTCGCCGTATGTGATGTTGCCCGAACATCCCTTGCTTAAGGGGCTTTTCAAGTCGTTGGAGCATTATTTCGAAGTCAGGGATTACCCTTCCGAGAAGTTGATGGAGGCGAAGATTAAGGAAGTGGTTCTCACCCTGATAGAGATAGACCCTTCGCTGAAATCGGTTCTTTTCGACTTTGCCGGGCCGTGGAAGATCGACTTGGAGGAGTTTATGGAAGCGCATTATATGATGGACCTCGATTTGCAAGGTTTTGCACACTACACTGGGCGGTCGCTGTCGTCGTTCAAGAAGGAGTTTGAGGAGGTTTTCTGCGCCACACCGATGCGCTGGATTATCCGCCGCCGCTTGGAGGAAGCCCGACGGCTTATCGAGCAGGAACACCAGCGCCCAATCGATGTCTATCTCCGTGTCGGTTTCAAGAATTTGAGCCACTTCTCCACGGCCTACAAGCGCGAGTTCGGTTATTCGCCGAGCGAGTACAGGGGAATGGACTGAAAGATTTTGCAAGGAACGAAGTGAAGATCACCATGGCGATGGTGGGCATACTGCCTTACATCATGTCTTGACTTTTTATCCTCATAAAGGGCCTCCGTCTCTTTTCAAGAATCCCTCTCGACAGCATTGAACTCATCCAAGGTCAAAATCTTCAGTTTCGGGTATGGAAGCGATTTAAGCCGATTGAAATCTATCCATTTTACGTAGGCTGGCATCTTCATAAAATCCCAAACTATACTTGCAGCTTCAACAAATGGGATGATGAAGGTGGTTATCTTCAAGGACGTTTCAATACGGCGTTGTTCAGCTGGTTTATT
>Ga0310690_10006277_pt1 | contig 15686 bp, 14 predicted proteins | sample AusTroGonzalo_MG_2_FD_207661 | JGI IMG/M metagenome (GOLD analysis project Ga0310690, IMG submission 207661) | Bovine rumen microbial communities from tropical cattle in Woodstock, Queensland, Australia - Gonzalo_04 (v2) (version 2) | ecosystem: Host-associated > Mammals > Digestive system >... | reverse complement strand
TCTTCGCCGTGCGGAGCCGGCGGAAAAAGTCCCCGGGGTGCCGATGGCATGAAAAGGATCCTTTCGGCATGGCCGAAAAAGCGGAAGGAGCGGGCCTTATGAAGAAGTGTTGGGGAATGGCGGCCGCGGCGGCCGTGCTGACGGCGGGGCTCCCGCCGGCGGCGGCCGAACAGACGACCGAGGTCAAGACCGAAACCAAAACGACGACGGTGATCACCCAGACCGTCGTCACCGAGAAAACCAAGACGAAATGGTCGCCCTTCAAGGTCTGCGTGCTCGACTTCACTTCGCTTGACATCCAGGGGCAGAAGCGTTTTCTCGACCAGCAGAACCGGCCGATCGAGATCCCCCCGCAGTGCACCCTCAACGACGCCGACCGCGCTTCGATCAACAGCGTGATGCAGGGCTTCGTGAGAATGATCGACGCGTGGGACAACACCCGCACCAACACCGCCAACCGCGCCGCCCAGGCCGACGACAACGTCTTCGACCGCACCAAGGCGCTCGAACTTTATCACACCGTGGTCAAGGGGCCCTCCCGGCCGATGGTCATCGGCGCGGACTACCTCAGCGCCTACCTCGGCCGCCACAACGACGTCTTCGGTTGTATGGATGCCTCGCAGATGGCGGCCGCGATGCAGAAGCTCCAGCAGGCGCCGGATTTCCCGCGCGACTTCATGCTGCGGCTCGCCCGCGAGACCGGGGCGACCCACCTGATCTACGGCACCGTCTCCGATCTCCGCACCAGAAGCAATTCCTTCAAGGGCTACGGCATCGAGACCAAGACCACCAACTACCAGCTCGATGTGATCATCAAGATGGTCGATCTCGCCGCCCAGCACACCGTCTACAGCAACGTCTACACCGGGAACTACCGCGAACAGCGGCCGGTCAGCACCGAGCAGTTCGACAACAACATCTTCCAGAGCCTGATGACCTCCGCGCTGGAACAGGCGGCGGAGGAGCTCTACGACGTCTGCAAGCCGGGCCGCAAGAACCGGGTCAGCGTCACGCCGCTCCCCTGCGCCCTGACCGTGATCACCTCGGGAGGCGGTTTCTTCAAGTCGGCCAAGTCCGAAATTTACATCGACGGAGCGCTCGCCGGCGCGGGCGGAAACACCTTCCTGATCCCCGCCGGACGGCATACGGTCGAAGTTCGGGCGGAGGGCTGCAAAAGCCGTACTTTCGAGGTCGATCTCACCTCCGATCGAAGCTTAAACGTCAAACTCGAAAAACAATAAGGGAGTCCACTCATGATCCGCAGATCTCTTCTTTCGTGCGCACTGGCGGTGCTCACCGCGTTCTGCGCCGCCGCGGCCGACAAACTCGCGATCGCCGAACCGGTCGCCAAGGGCGGAGTGAACGCCTCCGAGATCGAAGCCTTCTGGGGGATCCTCGAAGCCTCGGTCCGCTCCGGCGAATACACGCTCATCTCGCGCGGCGCGCTCAAGCAGATGCTGACCGAGATCGGTCTTGTCGCCAGTTCCGATCTGGTCAACCTCAATTCCGCCCAGAAGGCGAAGTTGGGCAAGCTCGAGGGCGTCAAGTACATCCTCGTTTCGGAGATCGGCAAATTCGGCAGCCGTTTGAACTGCACGATGAAGATCCTCGACGCTTCGACCGGCGAGATCGATCAGGCGCGGACCAAAAATCTGCGCTGCCGCGATCTCGACGAACTCGCCGACAAGATCGAGGCGGCGCTTGAAGACATGCTTTCGCGCGAGACCGCCGGCTACGGCAACCGGCAGGTGCGGGTGGCGCTGCTCGCGCCGGTTGTCGCCTTCCCTCCGGGGGCGTCGCGGCGTTTCGTCAACGCGACCGGCTTCCGCTGTCAGACCCACACGCTGCCCGCCAAGGAGATCGCGCTCAACTTCAGCTCCGGCGTGAAGGGCGCGTTCGCGAAGCGGAAGATCCGTCTTCAGTACTTCACCGCGCTGGAGAAGTTCCTCAAGCGCCAGAACCTCGACGCGATCGGCGAGATGGACGGCTACGCCTACCAGAAGCTCGGGCGCGAACTCCGCGTCACCTATCTGATCGTCATCACGGTCACCCGTTTCGAGATCACCCTCGGAGAGAAGTACATCGAGGAGACCGGCAGCCGTTCGAAACTTTATCTCGCCGACATCGAATGCCTGGTCGAAGTCCGCAATGTGGAGAAGCAGGGCGACATCGTCTGTCAGGAGACCTTCGCGGTCAAGCAGGATCTGCGGCGCTCGGTCGAGCGTGCGGTTCTCCGGAACTGGACCGTCGAGGATTGCGGCAGATATGTGATCCTGAGTCTGGTCGAGGGGCGGATCGCCCCGTGGCTCGACTCGACCCGGGAGTTCGGCGGCAAGTGAGGACGGCTCGCGGCATGATGCGTTCGGCGGTCGTCTGGCAGGGAGCCGCCCTGCTCGCCGCGGCGTTGCTCTCCGGCTGTTCGACGGTGGAGAACTCCCACCGTCAGAAGCTGGAGATGATGCGCGCGTACGAGAGCGGCGACAACGCTGCGGTGCTGGAGGAGATCGGCAGCAGGCTCCGCGAACCGGCGTGGTACAACACTTCGGCGGTCGATTCCGGCGACGAGGTCATGTGGCGCCTGGAGGCGGGCAGCATGAACTTCCACCTGGGGAAGTTCCGCGAGAGCATCGCCGAATTCAGGATCGCCGAGCGGCTGATCGGCGAGTATGACGACCGGGCGAAGGTGAGTCTCCGCGACGTCGGCGCCGAGGCGGGGGCCGCGGTGACCAACCTCAACGCGCTCCCTTACCGCGGTTTCTGCCGCGACCGCATGGCGCTGTCGGTCTACAAATCGCTCGCCTACCTCGGCGTGGACGACGAAAACGCCTTCCGCGCCCAGCTCCGGCGGCTCCGCAACGAGCAGAAGAAGGTGCAGGAGGACTACCGCGAATTCTTCGAGAAGGAGAAGGCGGAGCTCGCCGCGAAGCGGAAGGAAAATCCCTCCGCGGCGGAGAAGGCGGATTCCTCCGCCAGCGCCGCGAAGCTCGCGAAGGATCCCAGGAACGCCGATTTCACCGCCGGATTGGCGGAGGTGCGCAGGATCGCCGACCGGGGGTACGGCAACTTTCTGAATCCGGCGGCGATCTTTCTGTCGGGGCTGGGCTCTCTGCGCGACGGGAATCCCGACAACGCCCGGATCGACTTCCGCCGTCTCTACGAGGCGATGCCGCGGAATCCGCTGACGCGGCGCTGGTACGCGACCGTGCTCCGGATGGCGGAGCGTCCGCTCCCGGCGGAGCTGGAGGGAGTGAAGCCCTTCGGTTTTCCGCCCGACCGCGACTGCGTTTATGTGATTTTCGCCAACGGCAGGAGCGCCGCCTTCCGGCAGATCGCGCTTTACTTCCCGGTGATGACCGCGTGGCCGATGTGCGAATTTTATCCGGCTCCCTTCTCGAAAGCGCGCGTGAGCGCGGGGGGAGGGGAGAGCGCCGATACGGAGATCCTCGCCGACATGGACGGCATCCTCGCGCAGGAATTCCGCGAACGGCTCCCCGGCATGATCGCCCGGATCGTGCTGAGCACCCTCGTCAAGGAAGGCGCCTACTATGGCGGTCTCGCGGCGGTGCAGAGTTCCAACATGGATCCGACCGTCAAGGCGATCGTGCTTCTTTCGGTGGCGCTCGGCGGCGCCGCCTACCGGACCGCGATGAACACCGCCGACACCCGCAGCTGGGAGATCCTGCCGAAGGAGTTCCAGCTGGCGCAATTGCCGATGCCGGAGTCGCGGGAACTCGCCGTCGAACTCGTCGGCGGAGCGGCGGGGAACGTCCGGAAGGTGCGGCTGCCGGAGAAGTGCCGGTCCGCGATCGTTTTCATCAGTGCTCCCTCGGCGCGGAACGTGCGCTGTCATGTATTGCCAATGTCATCCAGATAAGGAGGTTGTGGAGGTGCGGAATTTCATCATGTCGGGAATCGCTTCGGCGGCGGTGCTGCTCTTCGCCGCGGGGTGTCAGGATACGGTCAACACGGTGGAGAACGCCGACAAGACCATGACTCCGGAGACCATCCGTGATTCGCGTTTCATCACCGACGGTTTTCTCCGGGACCGTCTCGCGCTCCGCAGCGTGACGGTTTCGCGGACGCCCGAGGGCTTCATGCGGGCGCAGATCGAGGCGGTCAACGTGCGTACCGGGGTCCTCGCGCAGGCGTGGAGCGGGATGACCGGCGAGAATCCGTACCGGATCCGCTACAAGTTCACCTGGTTCACGCAGGACGGCATGGCGGTCGATTCCATCCTCTCCGACTGGCGGACCGCGACGGTGATCCCCGGCGAGATCGTCCATCTGCAGGGAGTCGCTCCCGACGCGAACTGCCGCGACTTCCAGATCAGTCTCCAGGAAGCGAAATAAGCGTGCATGACGACGGCATCGAAGATATCCGAAACCGAAAAGGAAGGTGAAAGCATGAAAATGAAAACACGAATTCTCATCGCCGGGGTCTCCTGTTCCGCAGCGCTGTTCGTCGGGTGTGCCCCGACCACGACGATCTACGAGCCCGGCGCGGTCCAGACCAATCTCCGTCAGGAGGGCTCCATCTCCAGCGAGGAGATGCGGCAGGTGACGGTCGAGGCGGTGCGCGGAGCGATGACCAATGCGAAGTTCTCCGCGTTCCTGCGCCGCTACAAGCGCGAGATGAACGATCCCGACGCGATCCCGGTGCTGAAGCTCGACAAGGTCGTCAACAACACCGACGATCCCGATCTCAACGTCGGCGAGATGACCGACATGCTCAACGAAGCGCTTCTCAACGCCGGCAAGGTCGATGTGACCATGGCGGAGGGCGCGGGCCGCACCAAGGCGATCGCCGCGTCGCGCAACCTCGAGGACGACGACAACTTCGACCAGAAGACGGTCGCTCCGAAGGGAACGCTGCAGGCGGCGCGTCTGGTGCTGCGTCCCAAGGTGACTTCCAACACGGTGCGCGACGGCAACCGCAAGGCGGTGGTCCGGACCTTCGTGATGGATATGGCGGACGTCCGCACCGGGCTCGTGATGTGGAAGTTCACGAAGCAGCTCGGCTTCATGAAGGAGCGCGGCACCTTCGGGTGGTGATCCCCGCCGGATTCGGGCGAGGCGGAAATGACGCGGGAAAAATTCAGCCACATCGCATTTGCCGAATTCACCGATTGCGGTCTGGTCAGACCGCAGAATGAGGATTCTTTCGCCTCTTTGCCCGCCGACGGCTGCTTTCTGGTCTCCGACGGCATGGGCGGCGGAGAGGCGGGAGAAGTCGCCAGCCGGATCGTCGCGGAACGCCTCGCCGCCGCGGTTTCCGGAACCGCCGCCGATTCTCCCGGCCGCCGGAAGTTCGCGGTGCAGCAGGCGATCCACGGTGCGAACCGCGAGATACGGGACTACGCCCGGGCGCAGGGCTACGCCCAGATGGGAGCGACGCTGGCGCTCTGGCTCGCCGATGCGTGGAACCAGCGCCGCGCATGGCTCTGCCATGTGGGAGACAGCCGCATCTACCGGCTGCGCGACGGCGTTCTGGAGGTGCTGACCCGGGACCATACCCTCGGCGCGGAACTCGCGGCGAGAACCGCCAACGCCGCGTTCGCGGAGCACTCCGTCTCGTCGCTCTCGCACATCCTCACCCGTTCCATCGGGGTCGCGGGCAGGGTGCTGCCGGAGTGGGGGACCGCCGATGTGCGCCGCGGCGACCTCTTCATGGTGTGCAGCGACGGGGTCCCGACGATGCTCTCCGACGCGGGGATCGGCGGGATCCTCGCCGGAGCGGAGCGCGATTTGGCGGCAGCCGCGGCGCAGCTCGCGGACCGTGTGCGGCTGGCGGGGGCGCGTGACAATTACACCTTCATCCTCTTCCGGATCGCGGCGGAGCCGCCGGAGCCGGAGGTCCATTCCGAAGAGGAGCAGGCGGAGGACCGCCATTTCTTCGGGATCGCGGGAGAAGGGACCGGTCGCGTCTGAAGGAAAAACACGGCAGCCGCGCTGTTGCGGCTGCCGGAACAGAGATGGGAGATATTCGCAAGATGAACCGAAAACGTTTCTCGTTCGCCGGCGCGGCAGCCGCTCTGCTGCTCGCCGGATGCACCAGCGTCGCCACCTTCGACTATTCCGCCGCGCCCGGGGCGATGGCGAAGTTTCAGGAGGCGGGCGCCGGCGGAAAGACGGTCGCGGTGATGCCCTTCATGGATCAGCGCGGCACGAAGTATTTCGACGCGCAGCGGGGGGCGCTGGTGCATCCCGCCGGGGATCGCGGCTCCTTCTATCTCGGATTCCTCCCGCTGATGCCCTTCGGTTTCGTCTCGAAGGACGAGCCGGAAAGCAGCGAAGACTTCGTTTCGATGGGGCGTTTCAACTTCGACCTTCAGAACGACCTCGCCGCCGCCGCGTACACGAGTCTCAAAAGCTCCAACCTCTTCGCCGGGGTCAGGCGGGCGAATACGCTGAAACAGGCGGATACCGACTACATCTGGCGCGGCGCGGTCCGCAGCACCCGTTACAGCGGTCACATGTATTCCTACTGCATCACCTATCTGCTGTCGCACGTTCTGTGGGTGATCGGCGCGCCTTACGGAAGCTCGACGAACGAGTTCGCCGTCACCTTCGAGCTGGTCGATCGCGCCTCCGGCAAGCTCCTCTGGCGCTACGATTACAGCGGCAGCGACTGGATCGTGCACTGGATCTACGCCCGCATCGGCAAGGATGCGAGCCTCTATCCGACGCTCATGAAGCAGGCGATGAACAGCGCGCTCTGGGATCTTTCGCAGAAGCTGCCCGAACTGCAGTGATCCGGGAAGATCCGTCGCGGAAGCCTCCCGCCTTTCCGACCGGACCGCGTTCCGCCGCCGCGCCCCCGCCGCCCGCGGGGGCGTTCCGCGTTGCCGTCACCGCTGGGAAATGCGGTAGGTCATCGTCGCTCCGAGGATCTGGAAGATGATGTTGGGCAGCCACAGCAGATATTGCGGGTAGAGCTTCGGGAAGGAGCTGAGCGACTCGCAGAGGATGATCGAGAGGAAGAATGCCCCCGCGAGAATGACGCTCAGAAAGAGCCCCACGGAAGTTTCGCGGCGGTTGGTCCGGATCGCGAGCGGCAGTCCCAGCAGCAGGAAGGCGATCGGCGAGAGGGCGAAGGCGATGCGCTGATTGAGTTCGACTTCGAGGTCGGTGGTGTCCTCGTTGAGCTGTTTCGTGAGGCGCACCCTGCCCATCAGATCGGCGAGGCGCATGAATTTCGGCCGTATGCTCACGTTGTCGGCATTCGCCTCCTTGCCGTAATTGAAGTGAAACTCCAGCGACTGGCAGAAGAAGCGGTCGATGCCGTCCGCCTCGCGGCGGTTCTTGTCTTCGACCATGCAGTCGTGGAGCCGGATCGTCAGCACCTGGCGCTTCTTGTCGACGAGGATCTCGCCGGTCGCCGCCGAAATGTCGCTCGACACGGTGTTGGCGTCGCTCAGCGTGTAGATCTGGATCCCGCGCAGCCCGTTTTCGCCCTCCTTGTCGTCGATGTAGATGATGGTGTTCTCGAAGGAGATCTGACGCCCCGGCTCGAAGATCGCCATCGGCTGGTTGACCGCCGCCTCCGACATCAGCGCCCGCGAACGTCCGAGCAGCGGGGGACCGATCTCGACCTGAAGGTAGAGGCAGAGCCCGGTGAGCGCGACGGTGATGAGCAAAATCGGCGACACGATCTGCATGATCGAGATGCCGCAGGCGCGCATCGCGGTGATCTCGTTGTCGGCGGAGAGCCTGCCGAAGACCAGCATCACGGCGACCATCACCGCCCACGGCACCGTGAAGGTGAGGATGATCGGCAGGATGTAGAGCGTGAATTTCAGGAAGACCGAAAAGGAGATGCCCTGCGAAACGTATTCGAGCACCTTGATGAGGTTGGCTCCGGTCATCCCGAAGGTCAGGATCGCGATCGCCATGAAAAAGGCGAGCAGAAAATCCTTGGTCACATATCGGTTCAAAGTCCACATGGCGGCGGTTCTCCCATTCAGAAACGCGGAAATCATTTTTATACAAAATACACGATGAAGGCGACTTTCGCAACCGCTTTTTGCGAAAAATCTCTTGAATATCCGTCTTTCCGGTCGTATGTTATGATCGGTTCACCGTCGGCGCGGGATTTCCGCCGGTGCGGAATTTCCCCGCCGGGAACGGGTTAACGGCATTTTTTTTAGGAGCAACGTTCGAAATGAAAAAATCCGCGGCTCAATGGAGTCTGGTCCTTGCGGTCGTCCTTTTCGGGATCGTCTTCGTCTTCGTCATGAGTTACGCCTTCCGTCACTCCCCCGCGCTCCGGGAACTCTTCTCCGGAGCGTCCGGCGACGCCTTCGGCGAAGTCGCCGCGAACTCCAAGGAGAGCATCGCCAGCCGCAACCGGCTCACCGCCACGATCTCGATGTACATCTTCAGCGTGATCACCGCGCTTCAGTTCGTCGCCTTCGGCGTCGGCGCGGCGGTGGTTTCGGGGATCCGGAAAAGCGGCGAGGCGGCGAAGACTCAGCTGAGCCGCCTTGAAAACGCCGAGATCTTCTTCGACGTGCCGCTCTATGTCGGACTTTTCGGCACCATCTCCGCGTTTCTGGTGATGGCGTTCTCCCCGCAGAGCAGCCGCCTGATCGCCTACAGTTCGACGCTGATCGGGATCATCTTCAGCCTGATCCTGCGGCTTTCCCTCCAGTATCCGCTGCGTCAGGCGCTGATTTCGCGCATGAGCGCCGCCGAAGGGGAGAGCCGCCAGTGAACCGGGCAATCCTGATCGTCATCTGCGACTTTCTGGTATCGACGATGCTGTCGATGATGACCGGCATGGTCCCGGTGCACACCGGCGGCACCGGCGTCGGACTCGACGAACACACCACCCGCACGCTGCTCGCCGACCTCGCCGCCAGCCAGAAGGAACTGGAACGGGTCCGGGCGATGCTGCGCGAAGCGGCGAAGCGCGCGGGCGGTTCCGACGCGGCGCAGGAGGCGAAGCTGCGCGAACTCACCGAAAAACTGGTGGAGAACCTCCGCCAGCAGCAGCAGCTCCGGCGGCAGCTCAAAAGCGATCCGGAGACCACCGGCAAGCTCACCCCCGCGCAGCTTCAGGCTGAACTCGAGAAGGAGCTGCGCCGGCGGATGGCGGCGGAACTTTCGCTCCGCGACCGTCAGGAGGATCTCGCCGGAGCCCGCGCCGAAGCGCGCGAACTGCGGCAGGCGAACCTCGCCGCGGGGCGCGAGATCCGGCAGCTCGCGAGCGAGAACGTGAAGATCCAGCAGGAGAAGATCCTGATCCAGCAGCAGAACCTCGAAGCCCAGCGCGAGAAGGGGGAACTTCAGCGGCAGGCGGCGGCGGCGGCGGTCCGGCTCACCGCCGCGGAACGCGAACTTTTCCACAGCCGCGAGGCGGAGGCGAAGGCTGCCGCCGATCTTGCCGGAGTCCGCGAAACGCTGCGCCAGATGAATGCTCGGCTCGGTGAGGCGAGCCGCGACACCCGCGAACTTCAGCAGTCCCTCGCCTTCGTGACCGGCAAGTTCAACGTCGCCGAACGCAGCGTCGCCGACTACAAAGGCCAGCTCGCGAAGCTCCGCCGCGAACTCGTCCGCCGCGAACTCGCCGTCGGCGAGCGGGACCGCCGGATCGACGAACTCAAACGGCTGGTGCTGCTCAACGTCGGCGAATTGAGCGAGGCGAAGCGCGAAGTCACCGTCAGCCGCGAAAAGGCGGTCGCCGCCGTCGAACGCGAAAAGGCGATGAAGGTCCGGCTTGACGAGGCGATCCGCCGCACCGAAAACAATGTGCTCCGCAGTTACGGGAACGCCGCGATGCGGGTCGAGATCGCCATCGACGAGGAACGTCTGATGCTCGATCAGCACGGCGGCGGCACCTATTGGCTGCCGCTGGTCGATTTCAACGGCAGACATCTGCTGATCGGTTCGCTGCGGCAGCTCGCGGGCGGCGGCGGGGTGCCGATCATCTTCAACCGGATCACCCGGTTGTCGTACCGGCTTTCGCCTCCCGTTCAGGGGACGCCCCCGCGGGAGTACGCCGGAGCGCTGCTCTCCTCCCCGGCGGAGCGCCGGATCGCCGCGCTCGAGTGTCCCGAGCTGCCGGCGGGCCGCACGCCGCTCGCGGTCGTCACCGCCGAAGAACTGCGCCAGCGCGGGCTCCACGATCTCTACCTCTTCAAGCCGACTTCCTTCGGCAAGGAATCCGCGGAGCTCGGGGGGCGCTGTTCGCTCAGTCCCTCGGGGGGGCGCGTCTATCTGCGGATCCGCAATCCCGAGCGGGGCGCGAGCGAGCTGCGCGCCGAGCCGGGCGACTTCGTGCTGACCCGCGAAGGCGACTTCGTCGGCGTCGTCGCCGCGGGGGAGCAGAAGGATTTCGGCCGTCAGCGGTCGGCGCTGGTCTGCCTCTTCCCCGACCGGGATCTCTGGCGCGCCGCCGAACGCATCCCGCTGGTCAAACCCGCCGGAGCCAAGTATTACGAGGCGTTCGGCGAACGGGTCCGCCGTCTGCTCGACGGCGGCGCCCCCCGGTAGGCGTCATGACGGGGGGAAGCGCCGGAGGCGCGCCGGATCCGTTCCGCGACATGGCGGGCTGCATCCCCGACGAGGATGCGACGCTGCTCTACCGCGACGGCGTCGCCGACGGCGAACGGATCTCCCCCGAGGAGATGCGCCGCCGCCTCGCGCTCGCCGGCGAGGGCGGGGAACGGCTCGGCGACTACGGAACGCTCCGCACCATCGGGATCGGGGGCATCGGTGCCGTCTTCTCGGCGCGCGAACCGGGGCTGAACCGTGAAGTCGCTCTCAAGATCCTGCGGCCCGAGCTCCGCCGCGATCCGGCGCGCATCGACAGTTTTGTCCGCGAGGCGCGGATGACCGCCCAGATCAACCATCCGAACGTCGTGCCGGTCTACCGGCTCGGCGTCTTCGACGAGGTCGGTGTTTTCTTCTCCATGAAGCATGTGAAGGGGGAGACGCTGCGGATGATCCTCCGCAGCCTGACGGAGGACCGCCCCGGATACCGCCGCAAATACACTCTTCCCCGGCTGCTGGAGATCTTCGTCGGCGTCTGCAACGGCGTCGCCTTCGCCCATCACCACGGCATTCTGCACTGCGATCTCAAGCCCGCCAACCTGATGGTCGGGGACTTCGGCGAAGTGTTGGTGATGGATTGGGGCATGGCGACCTATCATCCCGACTACGACCGTTCGCCGACGAAACTCGATCTCAACCGCGGACTTTCCGCGCCGCGCCGCGATGTCCGCCCGGGGGGGACTCCCGCCTTCATGGCTCCGGAGTGCTTTTTCCCCGATCCGCCTCCGCCGTCGATCCGGGGCGACATTTACAGTTTGGGGGCGATCCTGTATTCGATCCTGACGTGGCGCAGCGCCCCCTTCGACGCCGAACTCCCCCCCGGCGAACTGGCGGCGGCGGTCTGCGGCGGCCGCTGCGTGCCGCCGCATCGGATCGCCCCTCCCGGACGCCGACCCATGCCGCGCGAACTCGAGGCGATCTGCCTCAAGGCGATGGCGTGCCGCAGCGAGGATCGCTACGGTTCGGTCGACGAACTTCTCGCCGATCTGCGGAACTACCGCGACGGTTATCCGGTCGCCGCCTATTCTCCGCCGCCCTTTTACCGCGCGCTGAAGTTTCTGAACCGCCGCCCGATGATCCCCGCGGTCTTCGCGGCGGCGCTGGTCGGCGCGTTTTCCTTCTTCGCGGTGGTGCAGATGAACCGGCTCTCCGGCAACTGGGAACTGCTGAACCTCGCCGAATACAATTTCCGGCGCGGACACCAGATCGAAGCCTCGCTCCGTTCCGATCTTCTCCGGCTGGAGTCGGCTCCGCGCTCCGCCGACTTCGATCCCGAGGGCGGAAACCGGCGGGAGATCGAACTCATGCGCCGACGCGCCCGGATGAACGACTGTTACGAGACCGCGCTGGAACTCATCTCGCGGATGCCCGACGATTCCGGCAGCCGGTGGGAGCCGAGCCGCCGCCTGGCGGGAGAGATCTTCCGCAATATATTGATGGTCTCCTCCGAGAGCGGCGACGGCAGGCAGATGGCGGAGTCGCTGGAGCGATTCCGGAGCCGCAACGGATTGCTTCTCGCCCGCGCCGCCGAGAGCAATCCCGCCCTCGGCAGGCTGGTGGAACGCATCGACAGCGGCATGGGCGTCGTCGAACTGGTCGCTTCCGCCTCCGCCGCGGAGTGGACGATGACGGCGGCTCCCGACCCCGGCACGGGCGGATCCGGGACCGGGGAGGAACCTTCCGGCAAAGAGGAGGCTCCGCGTTGCATCTGCTGCGGCGGGACGCATTCGTTCGGCAGCGGTGTGCACGTCGAAAAGATCTCGCTCGCCGCCGGACATTACGAACTTTGCTTCCGGCACCGCTCCGGCGCGACGCTGCGCTTTCCGCTGGAAGTGCCGCTGGCGGGGACCGTCCGCTTCACCTTTTCGCCGCCGCGGCGGCAGCGCCCCGGTTTCGTGCTGATCCCGAGGACCGAGACGGTCGGGATCGTCGGCCGTGAAGTCCCGCCGCCGGGGTTCCTGATCGGCCGCGGCGAAGTCACCATCGGCGAATATCTGGAGTTCTGGCGTTCGCTGCCCCCCGGCTCCGTCAGGGAACGCTGCCGCGCCTTCTACCGGCCGGGCGGCGATGCCCCCGTGATGATGCCGGTGTGGAACGACGTGGGGATCCTCGCCCCCGGATTCACCCCGAAACTTCCCGTCACCGGGATCTCCGGCGCCGCCGCGGAACTTTACTGCCGCTGGCGCGGCGCCCTTTGGGGCGAAGCCGTGCGGCTGCCGACGAGCCGGGAGTGGAAGATCGCCGCGAGCGGCGGACGCGCCGCCGTCTATCCGTGGGGAACGGAGTACCGGCGCGGCATCGCGCTTCTGGCGGATTCTCCGCGGCGGGCGCTGTACCCGCACGGAGCCCCTGCCGGCAGTTTCCCCGCCGACCGCTCCTCCTTCGGCGTCTGCGACATGGGTGGCAACGTCCGCGAATGGCTGGCGGTCAATCCCGCGGAACCGGAGATACAGCCGCTGGCGGGAGGTTCGTTCCGCACGCCGCTCCGCTTCGCCCGGATCGGAAATTACCAGTACCGCGTCGGAGGCGCTTCCGCCGACGATGTCGGATTCCGCTGTCTGATCGAATTGCCGCGCGACCGCTCGGGAGCTTCCGCAGCGGCCGCGGCAGGGAGGAGAAGAAAAGAATGATTCTGCTCGGTCTGGATCCCGCGATCCGCACCACGGGTTACGGGGTCATCGAAGCCTGCGAAAACGCTCCGGTGCGCCTCCTCGATTGCGGAGTGATCGCCAACGGAGCGAAACTCCCCCATACCGAATGTCTGCGCCGCATCTACGGAGGAGTCGCCGAACTCGTCGCCGCCTTCGGCTGCGAATGCGCCGCCATCGAATCCCCCTTCGTCGGACGCAACAGCCGCACCGCGATCATCCTCGGCATGGCGCGCGGCGCGATCCTCACCGCCCTCGCGCAGGCAGGGGTCCCCGCGTATTCCTATCCCCCGTCGGCAGGCAAGCAGGCGGCGGCGGGAAGCGGTTCGGCCCGCAAGGAACAGGTGGCGATGATGCTCGCCGCCGAACTCGGGATCGAGCCCGTCAACATCTCGCTCGACAGCACCGACGCGATCGCCCTCGCTCTCTGCCATTGGCAGCGGCTCCGTCATCCGGAACTCGGCAAAATCGGTCAGCAGCTCTGATCTTTTCCGAATGTCTCCGGCAGAGCTTGCGGGCGGACCGCGCACCGTCCGGCGGAGCATCATGCTGTCGTCGTACAGGTCCGTCAACGGTGAATACGGATGGGCGCGGAGGATATCTGCGGAGAGCCCCGAAGGAGCGGCGGAATACAGCCCCGTGCCTCCTCGAGTTTCTCAAGCGCAAACCGGGCGTTGGCGAGGGGCTCCGACCACGATAGCGGCTCTTGGGTACGGGAATTTTTTCGCATATTTTCCGTTTTTCGGTATTGACAAATCGGGGCGGCTGTGGTAAAGTAAAATATAAGACTGGAAGAGACTTTCGTCGACGGAATGTCGCATAATAAATCTTATGTGAAATTCCCTGAGCTTGTTTTTCATCATTCCTCCCTCGCGTTCTCCGTTTTGCTTTTATTTATGCTGAGCGCAAACATGTTGCGGCTTTTCTGTTTCACATAAGATTTATTACGCGACGTTTTACGCTCATCGAATTGCTCGTGGTGATCGCGATCATCGCGATCCTCGCCGCGATCCTGATGCCCGCCTTGCAGCAGGCGCGGGAGCGGGCGAACACCACCAGCTGCACCAACAACCTCAAGGCGATCATGACCGGTTACCGACTTTACTCCGACGATCATCAGGGGTGGCTGATGTCCGGCGTTCCCAACGGGAACCAATCGACCAAGTGGAACAGTGTCTTCCCGTTGTATGTGAACGGTGACGGCACCTCCTCGGGGTGGATCCCGACAAGTCAGGAGAGCAATCCCAAGTGGAAGGTCTTCAAGTGTCCCGCGGAGCCGTCGGGTTTCGGTGAATGGGCATCGGGGGGGCTGCCCTACACCCATTACGGACTGAATGTCCGCCTCGTCGGATACGGTCCCGGGTACGATACGGCCACCGGCGACGGGAAAAACTGCCAGAAGCCGTGCAAAGAAACCGAACTTACCAAACCTGCCATGGCGGCGATCTTCTTCGATGCAAGAGTTCGATATGTCAAGGATATCAAGGATTTGGCTTTTATCGTCGACAGAACCCCCAGTGATTGGGGCGGAGGCAAGGGGGAAACGAATCCGCTGCGCCATCAGGGGGCGAAGGCGATGAATGTCGGCTTCTTCGACGGGCACGTCGATACGCTGTCGGATCCGAAGAACTACTGGCATTACGGCGCCAGCAATGCCAGCAACAACCTCCTTTGGGGACGCATCGACACCGTGTATGAATGATCGGTTAGGATGACATCATAAAAAACTTGAAATCGGGAGAACTTTTATGAAGCGTTCTATGAGATTTTTGACTGCCGCCGTGCTTGCGGTCGCCTTCGCCGCGTCGCTCGCCGCCGCGGAATATGTGAAGAACGGCGACTTCGAGAGCGGGAACGTCGCGCCGTGGCGTCTTTCCAAACCCAACGCCGAGGTCACCCTCGCCATCGTGCCCGACAGCGGTTCGCCCTGCGGGGGGAGCGGCGCGCTGGGCATCACGCTGCCGGGGGTGAAGCGCGTTGACGTGACGCAGCGTGTGAAGATCGGTCCGGGGACCTACAAGCTCACCGCCTACATGGATACGACCCGCTGCACCAAGCAGGGCGGCTACATTATGCTTTACCTCTCCGGCACGGTCGACGGCAAATGGCACAACTTCGGCACTGTCGCCACTCCGGGGACCCGGAAGGGGGTCGGCTGGCGGAAGACCGAGTGGCAGAAATACGAGAAGATCGTCACCGTGCCGGAGGGCGGCGTCATCAAGAGCGTCAACATCTCCTTCATCAGCCTGACCGGGACCGTCATGCTGGACGACATCTCCGTTCAGGAATGCGCTCCCGATGCGCAGGCGACCGCGCAGGACGAAAAAAAAAAGTAACTGACAACACTTCGGCGCGGCGGCTTGCGCCGTCCGCCGCGCCGCAGGGGGCGCTCCTCTCCCGCAAGCACCGCAATCTCTACCGCGAGACGGAGACCCCCGAACTCGCCTTCGAGCTCACGAACCCGACGGACCGGGCTGTATCGGTT
>Ga0310690_10006273_pt1 | contig 15690 bp, 12 predicted proteins | sample AusTroGonzalo_MG_2_FD_207661 | JGI IMG/M metagenome (GOLD analysis project Ga0310690, IMG submission 207661) | Bovine rumen microbial communities from tropical cattle in Woodstock, Queensland, Australia - Gonzalo_04 (v2) (version 2) | ecosystem: Host-associated > Mammals > Digestive system >... | reverse complement strand
CGAGAATATTTGGAAACAGGTGTGCCGATTGAGGCAAGGTTAGGTATTGTGTTTATTCGTGCGCTGACACATATAACCAAGGTATTGGATTCGTCTTTGGTGCGTTTTGTAGAGATATTTCTAGTTGTGGCATTTATATTCTGGGCTATGTTTGAAGCATACAAGTTGATTACTGACGGCAAGTCCAAGGCAATACCGACATTTGAAGATGTTTTAAGGAAAGCAATCATACTGGGGATTTGGCTTGCAATACTTGGTTTTGGACTTACGGATACTTTTGCTGCGATTATGGGACCGATAGTTGAATTTGGATCATATATTTCAAATATTATTTTGGACAGTGTGGCCAGTGCAGGGAATTTCCAATTGCCTGATACATGCACTGCGCTGCATAATTACACTGCGGCGCATATGACAGATACATCGATTATAGATGCAGATAGCGCGGCAAGTATTATGTGTGTGCCGACGCGGATGTCTGGGTTTTATTATGGTGCAATTGCATTTGGTTGGCAATTGATAGTGCACGGATTGGGCACCAGTGTGTTTACCGTTATTTTGGGGATTTTATTCGTTTGGCTGTTCGTGTACAGTGCGTTTAAGTTCGCATTTGTTGCATTTGGTGTTATTGCGGATTTGTTCTTGGTTATAATTTTGTTGCCATTCACCGCAATCGCCGAAAATTTAAATAAAACTTCGTATAAAGGAATTGCAGGTGATATTTATAATGGATTCCTTGGCGTATTCAAAACATCTAATTTATCTTCACAAATCAAGAAATTTATAGACGCGGCAATATATTTCATATCTTTATCCATAGTGGTTGCAATTGGTGGTGCATTGCTTGCGGGCGCAGTATCGTTGAATTCTGAAACACATATTGTGACAATTTTGGATGGTAATGTTTTGACTTTGTTGGTGACTGGCGCACTGATTGCCTATATTGCATCACACGCAGATGATATAGCAAAATCTATTGGCGGCGGCATAGATTCCGCGCTTGGTGGCGAATTAAAGAAAGATATAACGAACTTTTATAACGGTGGAAAAAAGCACGTGACAGAATTCATCAAGGCATTAAAGAAATAATTTTATTCTGTTATAAACTCAACAAAATCTTGTGCAACTTTTTTAATGCCAAACTTGTTAAATGCGATGGTCAGAATGTTATTGTTTTTTTCAATAACGACACCGCGCCCAAGTTCGGGGTGTGTAACCAATTTTCCAACCATTGTTTCTTGTACATGTGTTTTGTGTTGTTTGGGTGCGTGATGTACAGGTTCTTGTTTTGTTTGGGGCGCCCGTCCGCCAAAGTCCAGATATCGTCCATCCATTTCCGCAATGAAACGTGCAGGTGGATAGTATTGACGCGACCCAAAAATCACGCGCGACATAGTATTTGTAATTATTGCACGTCGCTGTGCCCGCGTTAATGCCACATAGGCCAAGCGGCGTTCTTCTTCCATCCCACCTTCTTTGATAGATTTTTCATTTGGAAAAATACCGTCTTCCCATGCTGGTAAAAATACAGTGTCAAATTCCAACCCTTTTGCGGCGTGAATGGTCATAATGTTTACTGCCTGTGTGTCATCAGATTTTTCTGAATCATTTTCATCGGTTGTCATCAGTGCGGCATGTTCCAAAAAGTCTGGCAAAGTATCATAGTTCGGAATAACATTGGTCAGCAAATCACGAATATTAGATAATCGTTCTTCGGCCTCGGCTTCTTTAGATTCGCGCCAGAATTTCATATAACCTGAATCTTCCAACAGTTTTGCAACTGCATCCTTTGGACGCATTTGTTGCCAATCAAAATCAAAGGTGGATAAAAATTCATTTGCGGCCACACCTTGCTTTCCGCCAAAGCCAGCCATACGCAGACCATTAAATAATGAACCGCCCGCCGCGCGCATTTTTGCGATTGCGGATGCACCAAAGCCACGCCGCGGGCGTGTGATAATGCGCGCAAAAGAAACATCATCTTCGGGATGTGCCAGCAAACGAATATACGCAATCACATCGCGGATTTCCATGCGGTCATAGAACTTTGTTGTTCCAACCAAGCGATACGGAATATGGGCGGCGGCAAATTCTTCTTCGAATCCGCGCGACAGCGAACCCGACCGAATCAAAACTGCAAAGTCCGAATATTTCCCATCTGCATATCGCGCAATAGTGTCAGCAACAAGACGCGATTCGTCATAATTTGATGGTACAGTCAAAACATATACAGGATCGCCAACGGCCTTTTCATCCGCCGGTCGTAAATCTTTGCCAAGTCGTCCATCGTTATGGCGAATAAGTGAATTTGCCGCCCCCAGAATATTTGCCGTACTGCGGTAATTGGTTTCCAGTCGAATGATTTGTGCACCTGGAAAAGTTTTATCAAAATCCAAAATATTTTTAATTTCTGCGCCACGCCAAGAATATATAGATTGATCATCATCGCCGACACAACAGATATTTGGGTGTGGATTGTCGCGTGTTAAAGATTTCAAAAACTGCATTTGTGCATTATTAGTATCTTGAAATTCATCAACCATAATGTATTTAAATTGCCCAGCATATTTTTCGCGTATATCAGGCGCATTTTCAAACAGTTCCAGTGTTAGCAAAATAATATCACCAAAATCCAGTGCCCCTTGGCGGCGTAATTCTGCGTTATATTCATCCAGAACTTGTTTTGTGCGCGCGCCAATATCTAAATTTGTTGTTCTGCCGCGGTCTTTGATATTAGAAATTTTTTCAACCCATTCGCCCGCATCCATTTCCTTTGTCCCGGCCCCCATATTCGCAAAGACGGTTTTCAGAACCGATTTTTGGTCGTCTTCACCGAATATTATAAAGTCGGGGCGCAAACCTGCACGTGCGGCATTAACGCGCAAAATGCGCAGGCATACAGAATGAAATGTTCCACACCATAAATCGCGCGCAAAAAAGTTCCCCGGTGTTTTTGCAAGCATATCCGCAATTCGATATTTCATTTCGTTGGCGGCTTTGTTGGTAAAGGTCAGGGCTAAAATCTGCCATGGTGCGGCCAGTCCAGCCGTTAAAATGTGCGCGACCCGCGTAACCAATACGCGTGTTTTGCCGGTTCCCGCCCCAGAAAGTACTAAAACCGGACCCTCGGTTGTCTCGACCGCTTTTTTCTGTTCGGGGTTAAGATTTGCTGGCATTAAATTCATCGTTCTATTATAATAGCATAAAAATTTTTTATGAAAAGCACAAATCTGGGGCACAAGATGGGACGTGTAATTTGTTTTGATATTGAAACAACAGGCTTTGAATATATGCGCGGCGATCGCTGTATAGAAATTGGCGCTGTTGAAATTGTGGACGGCAAGATTACCGATAACACTTTCCACGAATACATAAACCCCGAAGGAAAAATAATTCCGCCTGAAACCTATATGGTGCATAAAATTTCAAATGCCTTTTTGGATGACAAGCCGAAAATGTCCATCGTTGCACCAAAGTTTTTGGAATTTATTGGCGATTCGCCGGTTGTCGCGCATAATGGATTGGACTTTGACTTTCCATTTGTGAATCATGAATTAGAAATGCTGGGGTTACCAAAAATTCCACGCACGCAACAGCAAGATACACTGGTCATCGCGCGCAATCGTGTGTTTGGCCCCAAGGCGTACACGTTGGATGCGCTGGCCAAATGGTATGGAATATCGCTTACTGCGCGCGCGGATGCGCATGGGGCTTTAATTGACTCGGAAATTTTGGCCAAGGTTTATTTGGAATTGGAAAACACTGCACCGGCACCCGAGATTTCAGATATTATGGCGAAACAACACGCCGCATTTTTGGCGCATCCGAAAATTGGTGCCAACTTTCCACATCGCAGTTTTCCTGTGCCAGACGCCGAAGAAGCGCTGCATCAAGAATTTATGAATAAACTCACTGAATAGTGGTTACAATTACTTGCAAACGGGAATTTTTTATCTTAAAATTGCAAGTATGAAATTTAAAAAAGTTTTTCGCTTATTTTCGCATTTTGTTTTCTGGTGTGTAGTGGCCGCGGTTGGTGCGGTTGCAGCACTGTTTTTAATTTATGGTGGAAATTTACCTGATTATCGAAAACTGGCGACTTATGCGCCACCGGTTGCGACACGCCTTTATGCATCAGATGGCAGTTTGCTGATAGAATATGCCGAAGAAAGACGTGTTTTTATTGACTTTGACGACATTCCAACGCAGTTGGTGAACGCTTTTGTTGCCGCCGAAGACCAAAATTTCTGGACACATCCAGGGATAGATGTCCAAGGTATTTTACGCGCATCTATAAATAACGCTATGCGCGCGGCTGGCTTTAATACTGCGTTCACTGGCGCCTCAACGATAACGCAACAGGTTGCCAAGAATTTCTTTTTGACCGCCGACCGGACTATGTCGCGCAAAATTAAAGAAGCGATTTTGGCGTTGCGTCTGGAGCGCGCCTTTTCCAAAAAACATATTATGACGCTGTATTTGAACCAGATATTCTTGGGTGCGCGTGCATATGGGATTGGTTCGGCGGCACTGATGTATTTTAATAAACCTGTATCAAAATTGACATTATCAGAGTGTGCGTTTTTGGCCTCGCTGCCCAAGGCGCCAAATGACAGGGCGCGTGCCGAAGAAAGACGAAATTATGTTTTGCGTCGCATGGTCGAAGAAGAATATATTACCCAGGCCGATGCGGATGCCGCTATGGCGGAACCGCTGAATATCAACAGTGGTTTTACCGCACAAATGGATGGGGATTCTCAATACTTTGCCGAAGATGTGCGGCGCAGATTGTTGAATCAGATTGGCCGCGAAACTTTGTATAACCAAGGTCTATATATCAAAACGACAATTGTCCCGGAATACCAACACGCCGCGTCTGCCGCACTGAACAAGGCGTTGGATGCGTATAACGAAGCGCACCCGGATTCGCCTGAAAAACTGCAGGGCGCAATAATTGCGATGAATCCGCATACTGGGCGTGTGCTTGCGATGGCGGGGGGCAGGGCATTTGCGGACAGTTCATTTAATCGCGCAACCCAAGCATTTCGCCAAATTGGCAGTACGATAAAACCTTTTGTTTATTTGGCGGCATTGGAACGTGGTGCTTCCCCAGAATCTATGATTTCAGATACGCCAGTTGTAGGTTGGCGCGAAAATAACACGCAATGGAAGCCTGAAAATTACGATAAAAAATTCTTGGGCGATGTGCCGTTGCGTATGGCATTGGAAACTTCACGTAATGTGCCCAGTGTGCGCCTTGTTGACCAGATTGGGGTTGAAAATTCTATCGAAGTCGCCCAGCGTTTTGGCGTTTATCCTGAAAATATGAAGAATTTGAACCTGTCTATGGCGCTGGGGTCTGGTGAAACGACATTGGAAAAGTTAGTATTGGGTTATTCGGCATTTGTGAATGGTGGTCGCAAGATAAAATCGCAACTGGTGGATTATATCGAAGACAGATACGGTAATGTGATTGGCGGCGCACCCCAAGAAATTATTGAATGGACCGATGGTCAAGAACCAAGTGTTGCCGAAACAGAAACCTTGCCCTTGTCAGATCCACAGAGTTTGTATCAAATAGTTTCTATACTACAGGGTGTGGTTGAACGTGGTACGGGACGTCAGGCCGCGGTTTCTGGACATACAATTGCGGGTAAAACAGGCACAACCAATGATGTCAAAGATGTTTGGTTCGTCGGATTTTCCAAAGATTTAATTGCAGGCGTTTATTTGGGTTATGATACGCCAGTTCCGCTTGGCAAAGGCGCAGGCAGCCATATGGCGGCACGTGTGTTTTCTGATTTTATGAAAGTTGCCCTAGCAAACAAAAAGAACCAGCCTTTTTCAGTGCCTGACGGATTGCATTTTGTACGCGTAAACCGCCGCAGTGGTGCCGCCGCCGCAGATGACCCAACAGGTACAATAATTCAAGAGGCGTTCAAAGTTGGACAATATCCGAATCCACGTCCAGAAAGCGCGCAAGAACACCAAAACGCGGTTGTTGGCGGCGTGTTCTAAAAAAATCGAAATAACAGTTTATTATTTATTTAATTGTGATAGAATAATTGCATAAGAAAGGAGTTTTTATGCTTACAGATTATTTGTTGTCGCATGGATATGGCGTATTTTTTGGTGGTTGGACCCAGTTTGGGTGTGCATTTGGATTGGCCTTTTTGATAATGTTCTTGTGTGGTCGGCCGTTTATTCGTGCTATGCACCGTTGGCAGGGTAAAGGTCAACCGATAAGTGAAAATGTGCCACTTGCGCATGTGAAAAAGGTCGGTACCCCAACAATGGGCGGAATATTAGTCGTTGCATCTATATTGCTTGGCGCGATAACATTTATGCCATTGGCCAGTTTTACAGGTTGGGTTGCTTTGCTGTCTTTGATAATGTTCGGCCTGATTGGTTTTGCAGATGATTATAAAAAGGTAACAAGTCAATCTAAAAAGGCGTCAAATGGTTTGACACCACTGAAAAGGTTAGTACTGGAAGGTGTGTGTGTTGTAATTTTGGCATATCTGATAAATAGAACTATGCCGGCGTATTTGCCAGAATATTCTTTGGCGGTACCGTTTGGAATAATATTCCCATTGGGGCTTTGGTATTTTGTTTTTGCATATTTTGTAATCTGTGGTTCGGCGAACGCGACAAATATTACAGATGGTTTGGATGGTTTGTTGGCTAAACTATATATTCCTGTTTTAATTGTTTTGGTGGTTGCGTTGTATGGTACAACGCGCATAGGCTTTATGGATACTGTTCTTTTCTTGCCTGCGACCAGTGGTCTGTATCCTGTGCTGGGCGCGGCGTTTGGTGCAGTGCTTGGGTTCTTGTGGTTCAATGCGCGGCCGGCATCAATATTTATGGGCGATACAGGTTCACTTGCGCTTGGGGGCTTTATGGGGACGGTTGCAATGCTGTTAAAGTCTGAAATTATAATGGCGGTTGCCGCGGGTATGATGGTTTTGATATTGCTGTCTTCGTTTGCCCAGACAATGTGTTTCAAAATCACACGCAAATTGACGGGTACTGGAAAACGTATCTTCTTGCGTGCACCATTGCATCATCACTTTGAAGAACTAGGCTGGCCAGAAACAAAAATCGTGGACAGATTCTTTGTGCTGGGGATTTTGTTTGCGGGTCTGGCTTTGATGTTATTAAAGTTTGCATAAAGGGCGCGAGGCTATGTTCAAAAGGACAGAAGAAAGCAGATTGACCAGTTGGTTTTTTGAAATAGACAGACCGTTGCTTTCTATGGTCCTGTTGATGATACTTATCGGCATGGTTTTTGCGGTTTCCGCAGGCAGTGTTGCCGCCGGCCGTCTGTCGGTGCCGCAACCTTGGTATTTCTTTTTTATAAAAGGTTTGCCGTTTTATTGTGCGGGCTTGGCGGTATTATTCATAACCAGTTTGTTGAATAAAAAGGCGATATTGGGGCTGTCGGTTATAAATGTGGTGGTTGGATTGGTGCTGTTGGGTGTAACGGTTGTTGCGCCGCATGTTATCAAAGGTTCTGCGCGATTCGTTGCGTTTGGACCGGTGAATATATTGCCGTCTGATATTATGAAGCCTGGGTTTATATTTCTGACTGCGTGGTTCTTGGCCAAGATGCGTCATTTATTCGGCGAAAAAATGTTTGTTATCAAAGACGCATGGAAATTAAATTGGTTCAGTTGGTGGACATATCTTGCGGTGTTCGTGCCTATGATGGTGGTTGTGTTCAAGCATCCCGATGTGGGTACCAGTTTATTGTACCTTGGGGTTTTGATGATAATGCTGTTGATTGCGGGGTTGCCATGGTCTGTATTTGGTGGTTTGCTTGCGATGGGTGGCGGGCTGTTGTATTTTGCGTACCTTGTTATGCCGCACGTGCATAATCGTATAGAAGCACTGTTTGGTGGCGGTGGTGACAAGTACCAGATTACGCAATCATTACAATCTATTCAGCATGGTGGTTTGTTTGGACGTGGTGATGACGCGTTTGTAAAGCAATTCTTGCCCGATGCACATACGGACTTTATATATGCGGCAATTGCCGAAGATTTGGGTGCTATATTGGCGTGCGCATTGTTGGGGTTATTGCTGTATATGTTAAAATTATTGGTGACGGACGCATTGCGCGCGCGTGACAGATTCGTATTTTATGCGGTCTGTGGAACGGCGGCGTTGTTCGGTATTCAGTCTTGCATAAATCTTGTTTCGACATTAGGACTGTTCGCGCCAAAGGGTATGACTTTGCCGTTTATATCATATGGTGGCAGTTCGCTAATAGGTTTCTGTATGCTGTTTGGGATGGTTTTGGCGGTTGTGCGTGAAGACAGATGGAAATCATAAAATAAAGGAAATAAAGATGAAAATATGGATTGCAACAGGTGGTACAGGTGGACATGTTTTTCCTGCACTTGCGGTGGCATCGGAATTGGCGGCGCGCGGGCATGGGGTGATAATTTCCTGCGATGGGCGCGTAAGAAAAATGGTCGCCGATGGTGCGCCAAAGGGCGCAAAGTGCGTTCATATCTGGGCATCGGGTGTTGGCGCAAAAAGCAAGATAAAACAAATGTGGGCATTGTTAAAAATAGCGGTGTCTGCGGCGGCACTGATTGTGCGGTTTGCGTTTTCACGTCCGCAAAGGGTGGTGGCGTTTGGGGGCTATGCATCTGTGCCGGCGGTGTTTGCGGCGCATGTGTGGCACATTCCAACATTCTTGCACGAGCAAAATGGTGCAATCGGTCGCGCGAACAAGTTTGCTATGCGTTGGGTTAAAACCTTGATGACCAGTTTTCATGATGTGTCGGGAATTCCACAAAACACAAATGTTCGTGTGGTCTATACGGGTCTGCCGGTGCGGCAAGAAATTATGGCGCGCGCGGGCAGTGCGCTGGCCGGTGAATCCAAACTGTTGGTAACGGGCGGTTCACTGGGGGCGCAAATATTGGACGATGTTGTGCCATTGGCGATTCGCGATATGAAAAATAAAAAGATATTTGTAACGCACCAAACGCGCCCAGAAAATGTAAAGCGTTTGCAAAAGTTCTATGCAGATAACAAAATTCGTGCAAATGTTTTATCGTTTATTCACGATATGGCGGGCGCGATAGCGGATGCAGATTTAATCATCGGTCGCAGTGGCGCCAGTACGGTTATAGAAATAGCAACAATCGGGCGACCAGCAATCTTTGTGCCACTGGCTATAAATCCAGATCAAGCGGCAAATGCGGTGAATTTCGAAAAAACAGGTGGTGGTTTTGCAATCGCGCAAGATAAATTTACGCCAAAATGGTTGACTGCAACATTGACTGATTTGTTCGAAAATCCTTTGCGTTTGACCAAAATGGCGAATAAAGCAAGAATAGAAAATCGTGCAGTTGAAAAGATAGCAGATACGGTATTAAAGGATTAAAAACCGAATCGATTCTTGTTTTGGTGTCTTTAAAAGCGCTTGGAAAATCAAGGTCGTGTTCTAATAACAATTGAATGCTTTGATTTTGTTCTTATTTATTGTATAATACCACCATAACTTATAACAGGAGGTATTTACAATGACTCACAAAGAAATCTGGGAAACAATATCGATATTGGCGACGGTTATGAATTTGTCGTGTTCGGGGTTGGCGCGTGCGGCGGGACTGGATCCGACAATATTTAACAAAAGCAAGCGAATAAATCGTGACGGCAGTCCGCGTTGGCCGTCAACATACAGTCTTGCCAAGGTACTGGATGCGGCGCATATGAAGTTGTCGGATTTTGCGCGTCTTATGCCAACCGATACCCCAAATCGTATAAGGCGCGGGGCGAGATAACCTCCGGATTTCTGGACCAAAATCGGTTGATTTAAACGTACCTTTAAATCAACCTATTTTTTTCGAGTTTTTAAAAATTAAAAACCCCAGATTTCTGGTTTTTTTTGTTTCCAAACAATATTTTCGTATCGGTCGATTTAAAGGTACCTTTTTGTCACAATTTTATTAGTGGCTGGTGGTCGGTGTTAGTTCCCCTCGTGTACAAGAGGGGTGCCCCGTGGAATGGGGCGGGGTGTCGCAAACAAGAAAAGGAAAGAAAATATGAAAAAATTATTGTTTGTTATTTTGGCTTTGTTTGTGGTTTCTGTTCGTGCCGATAATACTATTACATCCAAAGAATATGTAGATACACAGGTTTCAAACCTGCAAACACAAATTCCCGCCAAGAATACAAATACTGTTCTGACAAATACTGGTACTGCGGGCACTGTTGGCGAAAAAGCAATTTATGATACAACCGCGGCGTATGGTACGCAAACGGACGCGTTGGTGACGGCGGGTGCGTTTAACAGCGCAGTTCAAAACGCCCTTGAAAGCGAATTCGTATGCATAGAGTGGCAAGGCAGTGTTCACGACAATGCACATTGTTTGCTGTACGAAGTCCGCGCTGCAACCGCAAACCAAATCTTGCCAAGTGGTTATACACAGTTGGAATATCTGGAAAGTACTGGGACACAGTATATTGACACCGGCGTCAATGTTTTACTTGGTACACTTCCTTTTAAAATGAGCACTTCTGTATCCACTACCAACAACTCTTCGTTTGGTGTGGTTTTTGGTAACAAACCAAGTCCATCTATTTCACAAGGTTTTGCTGTATATATAAATCATACGACCAGCAGAATCTTGTACGCAAGGAACCACGAAGACGGTGGACAATTTGCAAGCTTTCATGATGGCACTTTTCATCAAATTGATGCGATATATTACGGTGATGGCAAGGGCTCTTTATTGGTTGATGGGACAAACATTATGTACCGCGATACATTATCAGCCGCTACTGTTGACAATGGGAATAATTATTTATTATTTGCCACCAATGATGGGGACACATATCGTCACGCATGTGTTGGAAAGGTTAAAAACATAACAATAACGGTTAATGATCATATGGAAATGAATTTTATCCCTGCCCGCCGCAACAGCGATGGCAAACTGGGCATGTATGACACCGTATCAAATACATTCTTTACTAATTCTGGGTCTGGTGAATTTATTGCGGGGCCAGCGGTTAGCTCGAACTTGTACCTGCCCAGTGGCAATTAAAAAAATCGCCATTTGGCGATTTTTTAATTTTCTGCCGTCACAGCAATTCTTTTGCGGCCCGTCGCGCGACGACGATTCAAAACATCGCGGCCACCCTTGGTTGCCATACGCGCGCGAAAACCATGCGTGCGGATGCGACGTGTTTTTGACGGTTGATATGTTCTTTTTGTTGCCATTTCAAATCCTTTTGTGCGTATATTTAATCATATGTTTTATAAAAACGCAACTATTTTATTTACTTTTTACTAAACCCAGTTTTTGCAGCGCCAGCAAAATCAGATGATATGCAAACAATGCCGCAAATAAATTCCAAAAAACCATCAGTAAATCCTTTATTTTTTCGCATAGTAATATACCACAATAAAATCTTTTGTCAATGTAAAATTTAGTGCTTTATTCCTTGACCTGGGGCGCGAAAATTTGCTATCTTTTGTTTGTTAAAAACCAAGGAAAAGAGCAAGTTATGTCAGAAACAGAAAACACAAACGAAATAAACGAAATCAAAGTTCCACAATCTTCGTTGGAACACGAAATGCGGACCAGTTTTTTGGACTATGCGATGTCTGTTATTGTGGACCGCGCTTTGCCCGATGTTCGCGACGGGTGCAAGCCTGTGCATCGCCGTATTTTATACGTTATGAACGAGGTTGCGCCTGCGACCAAGGCGACCGTAAAGTCTGCGCGTATTGTCGGTGATGTTATGGGTAAATATCACCCCCATGGCGACAGTTCTATTTACGAAGCAATGGTTCGTATGGGACAAGATTTTTCTATGGGCGAAATGTTGGTCCAAGGCCAAGGTAACTTTGGTTCGCGCGACGGGGACAAGGCTGCGGCTATGCGTTATACCGAAGCGCGCCTGTCCAAACTTGGTGCGACACTTATGGAAGATATGGACAAAGATACGGTTGATTGGCAGCCGAACTTTGATGGCACCTTGCAAGAACCGGTTGTGTTGCCGACAAAATTCCCAAACTTTTTGGTAAATGGTGGTTCGGGTATCGCCGTTGGTATGGCGACAAATGTTCCGACATATAACCTTGGTGAAATTTGCAATGGTATTTTGGCGATTTTGGATAACAAGTCTATTTCAGATGATGAATTGTTTGACATTATCCCTGGGCCAGATTTTCCAACTGGTGCAATTATTATGGGGCGTTCTGGTGCGTACAAAGCGCATACTACTGGACGTGGTTCAATTATCGTGCGCGCAAAAACGCATGTTGAAAAATTTCACGATCACGAAGCGATTATTGTTGATGAAATTCCTTATCAGGTCAACAAGGCGCAAATGATTATTAAAATTGCCGAACTGGCCAAAGATAAAAAAATCGAAGGCATTTCAGAAATTCGCGATGAATCATCCAAAGAAGGTCTGCGCATAGTCATTGAATTAAAACGCGATGCGATTGCGGATGTTGTGCTGAATCATCTGTTCCAATACACAGAAATGCAGGCGAATTTCCCTGTGAATATGATGGCGCTGAATCGCGGCCGCCCAATGTTGTTCAATGTTCGTGGCGTGCTGGATGCGTTTATAGAATTCCGCGAAGAAGTTATTCGCCGCAGAACAATTTTCGATTTGAACAAAGCGCGTAATCGTGCGCACACATTGTTGGGCTTGTCCGTTGCGGTCGGCAATTTGGACGAAGTTATTGAACTTATCAAATCTTCGGCAAGTCCCGAAGATGCACGCGTTGCCTTGGTTTCGCGTGGTTGGAAAGCGTCTGATATTGAAAACTATATTCAACTGATTGACGACCCGAATACAGAATACAAGGACGGTATGTTTTATATGTCCGAAGACCAAGCGCGCGCAATTTTGGAATTGCAGTTGCACAGATTGACCGGTCTGGAACGTGATAAGTTGCACGCAGATTTGGTAGATTTGGGCGCGCAGATTCGCGACTTGTTGGATATCTTGGCATCGCACGAACGCATCGTTCAGATTATTCGTGAAGAAACGGCGGCGGTGCGCGATAACTGGGCTTCACCGCGCAGAACCGAAATTTCTGATGCAGAAATCGATATAGATATCGAAGACCTGATTGCGCGTGAAGATATGGTGGTTACTGTTTCGAATACTGGTTATATCAAGCGCGTATCGCTGGATACATATCGTGCGCAGAAACGCGGTGGCAAAGGACGCAATGCAATGACAACCAAAGATGATGACTATGTGGTTCAAGTGTTTGTTGCAAATACGCATACGCCGTTATTGTTCTTCTCGTCCCGCGGATTGTGCTATAAATTAAAGACATACAAGTTGCCAGAAGCCGCGGCGGCGGCCAAAGGGCGGCCACTGGTGAATTTGTTGCCTTTGACCGAAGGTGAAACAATAACCGCTATTTTGCCTGTGTCCGAAGAAGATGTTGCGGCAATAAAAGAATCTGGTAAAGAACATTTCTTGATGTTCGCGACGGCATCTGGTACTGTGCGCCGGAATCGGTTTGAAGATTTTGATTCTATTCGTGCAAATGGTAAGATTGCAATGAAGTTGGACGAAGGCGACAGTTTGGTTTCTGTGCTGCCTTGCACCGAAGACCAAGATGTTTTCTTGGCAACATATCGTGGCCGTTGCATCCGTTTCCCTGTGCCGGAAATTCGCGTGTTTGCAGGACGTAATTCGACAGGCGTGCGCGGAATTACGCTTGGTAAAGATGATAGAATTATCGGAATGTCTATGTTGAATCGTGGTGAATCTGATTCTGCGGTTCGTGCGGCGTATGTAAAGCAATCGCGTGCGGCGCGTCGTGCAGAAACAGGTGTGGAAGAAGAGGCAGACACCGAAGAAGAAGCAACAACACTGGTTCTGGATGATGCGAAAATGGCTGAATTGGCGGCACGCGAAGAATTCATTCTGACTATTTCTGAAAACGGATTTGGAAAACGCACAAGTTCGTATGAATATCGCCTGACGCATCGCGGTGGTGGCGGATTTACGAATATTAAACTTGGTGGCAAAAATACAGCAGTTGCTGGCTCGTTCCCCGTAGCCCCAGACAATGACGTTATTATGGTGACAGACGGTGGCAAAATTATTCGGACACCGGCATCTGATATCAGAATTGCGGGTCGCAGCACTGCGGGCGTGACATTGTTCCGCACTGCAGAAAACGAAAAGGTTGTGTCTGCGATTTCGATTGAATCAGACGGCACAGATGCGAACGAAGAAAACACTGAACCAGAGGCATCGCCAGTTGAAAACGGATAGTGAATATTTTGCACCGATAAATACCGTCTCACGCGAACTGGGAATTCCGGCGCATACACTGCGGTATTGGGAAAAACAGTTTCCAACCGTTGTGCGCCCAACCACTGGTGCGGGTGGACGGCGTTATTATCGTGCCGAAACAGTTGAAAGGTTAAAGACTATTCAAGATTTGCTGTACAACCGTGGTATGACAATTGCCGGCGTGAAAAAAATGATACGCGGTGGTGAATTTACCGCACAGTCGCCTGTACAAACGGTGGCTGAACCTGAACCGCGCAGTGCATCAGTTGCAGCACTGGACACAACCAAGATAGATTTGGCAATCGGTTTGTTAAATCAAGCGAGAGAGTTATTAAAATAACCAAAAGGCTGATAAATGACACAGATGACTGAATATGAAAAAAACTTACTTGCGCGCGTGAAGAAAAATGGTGGCGGCTTTGCAGGAACAGAGATAAAGCATCCAAGTACAGAATTTTTGCGTGCGGCGGTTGTAATTGACCCTTTTGTAATTCGCTTTGTATCGAATCAGTCTTATGATTTACGTCTGCGCGCAGTGCGCCAAAATGGATTGGCACTGGAATATGTAAATGTTCCAACCGAAGAAATTGAAATTGCGGCAATGCGTCAAAATGGTATGGCAATAAAGTTTATAAAAAATCCTTCGCGTGATGTGCAAATGGCGGCAATAAAGCAAAATATGAACGCGTATAAACTTATTGCGCGCCCGCACAAAGATGTCGCTGCACTTTATTTTGAATATAACAGAACATTGCATTATGGCCCCGCGCAAGGTTTGACGAAGTAGGGTTGTATGAAGGGTAAAACAAATGACACCAGAAGAAAAACTGGCAGAATCAGAAAAATTTAAAGAAAAATTTTTTAAAAGACACTATTACGGTGGCTTAGGGGCAATAGCTGTTTTTTCTGGCCTGACTGTTTATATGGTGGTCGGTGTTATTATCCCGCGGGACAGAGAAAAAGCCAAAGAGCAGGCAAAACAAATTATTATTGATAAAAAGGTGAAAGAATACCAGCAAACGTTACCTTATTATCAAGAATACCTGCAAACCAAAGAACAAATCATACATTATCGTGATAGTTTACAACGCACGATGAAATAAAAAGGCAACACTATGAATCGCGCCATCAAATTTAAATTAAAAAATGGTAAAGTCGTCACTATTCGTCGTGTTTGTGGAACAGATTATGATGCTGTGGTTAAATTCTTTGACAAAGCTGTTCGTGATAAAAGTGTAAAATATACAAGTTTATATCTTGGCCAACCAAAACAGAACAAAGATTCATTTGTTGCGATGCATAACAATCCAAATAATTTATTTTTGGGTGCATGGTATGGGCAAGATTTGGTTGGTGAATGTACGACTATAAAAATTTCCCCGGAAA
>Ga0310690_10006272_pt1 | contig 15692 bp, 19 predicted proteins | sample AusTroGonzalo_MG_2_FD_207661 | JGI IMG/M metagenome (GOLD analysis project Ga0310690, IMG submission 207661) | Bovine rumen microbial communities from tropical cattle in Woodstock, Queensland, Australia - Gonzalo_04 (v2) (version 2) | ecosystem: Host-associated > Mammals > Digestive system >... | reverse complement strand
TCTTCGTCCTCCGGCTCTTCACGTCTTCTGCCTCCTCTACGAACAGGGACTTCTTCATCATCTCCGTCCGGAGGGAACTGCCTTTCCTGTAAGAAATATTCCATATCTTCAGCTGTCTTTTCCAAAACTATCTTTCCCAGTACCTGCGGCAACTGAAAATCATCTACAGTAGAATCGTCTTTGAGTATCTCTCCAGTATCCTCATCTGTTGATGCATATATCTCATAAGTTGTATTGGTATCGTTTGCCTTCCCATGCCTTTCCACTTCAAAAATGTAAGATACAGGATTCTTATACCTCGAACACAAACTGGATATCTTTGAAAAGAATGTTTTACCTCTTTCCCATACCTGACACTGGTCTGCGTCTACATTATAAACCGGAATAAATATCTTTGCCTGCTGTGGTATCTGGTCTCTACAAAAAGGACAATCGTCCAAAGGCTGTCCATACTCACGCAAGCAGTTTACATTGATATAATTCGGCTTACCATTATCCTTGACTCCTGCCTTCACTTTATGAATTGCATATCCCTCAACATCGTCTATGCTACTATACAGGAAACGAACTCTTGCTACATCCTTATCATTTTCCAGTTTGAAGAAGCCTGTTCCTCCAGAGCCCCCATAATGCTCTGCATCTCCCATGTTAAATCGTGCCATATCATTTTCCTCCTTTTTCCTTTTTTACGATTTTCCTTGCTTTGAGAATTTCGACTATTGTATCTACCTTATCATACTCGATATCAAACGCCGCTCCCAGAGGGCAATTCCTTGTCCTGCTCGGTGTGTATCCATCCGGGACTTCTGCTACCCTTATACACAGTGCGCACTTCTTGGCTCCGAGATACACATTGCAAAATGCCTTCTTTCCATCAGCCTCCATTGATACGGGAATGATTTTAGGTTCCTTGTCATACTGCTTAACAAAGTATCCTGCTTTCTTAAGCACGTCGCTTACCTTATTATAAGCGTCTGATATGTCTGTCTTTACACGCGGTGCCTTTTCCTTTTTAACTTTCCCAGTAGCTTTCTTACTGCCCTTCTCTGCCTTTTCCTTCACCGCCTCATCATTCTTTTTTACTACTTCTTCTGACGATGTACTGTCTTCTGCTGATGTCTCTTCAGCCGCCTCTTTTATTTCTTCGATGGGCTTCCACCATCTCTGAAATGTTGAGAATGTAGGTCCAGTAAGATTTCCATCTTCCAGTCTCAAAATCACATTCCTTGTCTTCTCATTCTTCTCAATAAGTTCTGCTTTGTTGCCGTTTTTCTTGTGTTCGTACCACATAATCTTTCTTCCTCCTTTTTTGAAAGTGTTACGAGTTTCCACCCATGTTTTGGGCTCAAAAATATTATACTACATAATATTAGTAAAAACAACTCCAGATTCTAATTTATTTTGTTACCATACCTCATAATTTAATATATTCTTCAATTCATTTTTGGTAAAATCTCCAGGGTCTTTTATTCCTGATGGATATTCAATCTCGGTAAATATCTTATTCTTCACAGTTTTTCGTATTCTATCCCGTGCCCGTATCCCTGCTTCATCATTATCTGTTGCTAATATTAGCTTACGACACGGTAATTCCTGTAATTGCTTAAACTGTAAATCATTGCCAAGGCCGTTTAATGCAACTGCATAATAACCCACTTGCCATAATAGAATACAGTCTATCATACTTTCGCATACTATTATAGGCTGAACTCTTAACATCTCTTTGTAAAATCTACTTTTATGATTATTGATTGTGTCCTGTAATTCATATAATCCGTATAAAGGCTTCTTTACTCCTTCGGGGTAAGAAAAGAATTTGGTCTTAACTGACCGCCTTGCGACAAATAGGCAATTACCATTGATATCACGCACAGGGAAAGTGATACAGTCAGTATTGCGGTCGTAACCCAAATCAAATAATTCAATAATCTCTTCATCAACAATCCCTCTTTCTTTCCAATATTTATGCGTATATCTATAACTATCTAATTCCGTATCATTTATAAATCCATCATTTTGAATACTATCACTATCAATCCGATTGCTATTACATATCTTAATATTATGTCTGTGAATAACCACATCAACATTTCTCTGCTCCTTTTCCAGTATGGCGAAATTCTTTAATAACCAATTCCATCCAAACTTTCCCAGCATATCTTCTGTGTGTCCAAAACAATATGAGATAACTTCCGGAAGGCTGTGTATCTCATTACAGGCAAAGCAGTGAAACATTCCATCACTTTTCCGTATGCCCGCTGACGGTTTTCTTTCCTGTCCCTCTCCGTGATATGGACATTGAACTTGTAAACTGTTTCCACTTTGTTTCGGTTCCTTTTGCAATAACGGTATATTATTTGCTACAAGCTGGGACCTTAACTCTATTATTATATCCTCTAATTCTGCATTGAACAATACATCATTGATTATCATTAAAATACATCCTCTTTATCTTTGTACTGTTTTTTGATTTCCCTCACCTTACGTTCTGTCTGCTCTTCCGGCTCTCCGTCATCGTATGCGGGCATAAATGTGAATACTCCATTATTTATATCCCAGTTATAATTCAATTTACCGCCCACCTTTCCAATTCTCTGTTTCTTTATTTGCATTACAAGTGTATTATCTTTGAGTTGCCGTATTGAAAGGACTTTCGATGCATTATATGCTATGCCATCACTGTCCCTTATACTTTCCAGCTCCGGTGTATTTTCGTCTTCGCCTCCAACTCCATTTCTATTTACCTGGGCCACTACCAACACAGGGATTTTCAACTCTACTGAAAGGGACATCAAGTCCTCGCTTATATTTGTGAGTGAAGTTGTCTTATTATCGCCGCGCTTATATCTTTCATCTGTAAGATATGTTATTCCATCAACTGCTATCATGTCAAGTTTATTTTGTTTAATCCAATTCCTTAATTTTGAAACAGTTATTTTTCTATCAAAGTCTTCCGAAGGTGTAGCAACTAAAAATTTATTCTTTTTCTGTTTCAGTTCCTCCGTATACTTTTGATAGTCTTCTTCTTTTATATCGTTTTTACCCCATGCAAGGGAACTGTTTGAAAAGTTCTTATATAAAGTATCAAATCTATAACCTATACTATTAGGACCCATTTCGGGACTTATATATCCCACATTAAAACCTAATTGCCATATATGCGTGGTCATCTTTTCAAGTACCCACGACTTTCCCTGATTTGTTCTTGCTACTATAACAACAAATTCCTCTCCCCTTTGCAGGCCGTGCCACAAATCGTCCAGTTCCGGGAACCCACAAGTAAAAAACCAATCATTAGGATTATTTCTTCTTTCTATATATTCCTGATATCTTATGTCTGCTTCGTTTATAATGTCAGTTCCACCTAATTGATAATTAGGTTGCAAATCTTTTATTGCCATGAGCATATACTCTGCGGCGGAATTAGCATCTGTTTCAAGCAATTTACCTATCTTATTCACTACCGGAACTGATTTATAAAATAAATATTCTTCCCGTACTGTGTCTATAAGATACCTATCACTTTCATTGACTTCTACAAGCTCTATTGTGGGATTCCCTTTGTCATCCATGAAGTGGGATAAAAAAGTGTTCTTATCCGGAACATTACCATATTTCTTTATATGGTCTTGTATAAAATTAAATTCCTGTTCATAGCCTACAAAGTATTCTTCTGTCAATAAATTGTTTTCTACAATTGAATTATCTCCAGTTTGAATTATCTTACTGATTATCTGTAATGCAACCACGTTTATCTTTACCTCTGAATTCTATAATCTCACTCGTGTTCCAAATTCTGCTTGCCAACTTGTTTCCAACTATGCCTTCTAAAGATTCTTTTGATACGCTATTGCTGGTATATATATTTGACTTTCCATTAAGCAATCTATTTTCTAGAAACATAAGTAAATTTGAATAATCATATTGTGATATTGTAGTTGATGCTATTTCGTCCCATATCACCAAATCCACATCCATTATATTTTGCTTATACTCTTCAGGCAACGGATTTGAAAAATTTTTAAGTTGTAGAAGTAGCGTTGGAATATGTATAAACAACCCTCTTATCTTTAACCCGTTTCCTGCCCACACTTCATCAAAATATTTTAACATCAATTTTATTGCCCAGCTTGTTTTTCCGTTCCCAGTATTTCTGCTTGCAATGTATAAGTTATATCCGTTATTTACAAATTCAAATATATTATTCTTAATCTCTGCAAGTCGTATAAACTGTTCATAATCTTCTTGTGCTTCAAGTAAAACAGGATATTGCTTGGATTTTGGAATGCCACTATTATCTACCAGGTATTTCATTTCAATATACCGTAAACATGAAACAGGCTGACAAACTGACTGGCATACATCCTTATACCAACATTCTTCAAAAATATATCTGTTTTCCTTCTTTTTTGAGTTTCCTTTGGAATTCATGTAAATTCTTTTCATCCTCCTCTGTAAACGATTCAACATGCTGATTTCCAGATTCTATGAATTTCTTTGTTCCCTGTTTACTATTCTGTTCGTAAAAAGTAGGATATCCATGTTCTATACTATAATTGATTATATCATTGTACTGGGAACCTTTTTCATGTGCTTGTTGTAATTTATTAAGAATGCCTTGATATTGTTTTTGTCCTCTCAATTTCTTTTCTTCTACTATCAAATCTAAATGATGTATCAATAATTCTCTTATATCAAAGCAATTATTTGTTTTTATAAAGTTATCTATGAGAGAAATACATTGACTATATAAATTTTGTTTAGGTTCTTTTTTAACACTACCTAAAAAAGATTCGTTACCATTTTTCGAAGTATTTTTATCTTTAGATAAAATCTTATTATTTTTTTGTTTATTTATATTATTAGTACAACTTTGTTCCATGGGCATACAACTTTGTTGTATAGGGTCATACAACTTTGTTGTATAGTATGCAACCTTGTTAGTTCCTTTATATACTTCATTTTCTTTAACTATTAGTCCCTTATCAATGAGATTTTTTAGATTTTTTTGGATTCCGGCCTTTGTAGAATTACACCAGTCTGCCAGATATTGTAAGCTCCCAGTAAATTTCTGTTTCTCTGTTTGACTGAAACCGTGAATAACCGCATATACGATTAAATCATTTCCTTTCAAATCAAGTTCTGTTATCATCCATCCTTGTATTACTACAAAATTATCTGCTTTCAATATATATCCTCCAGATAAAAATAGAGCTTATACAATTCAGCCGCTACTCTGTTTTGTATAAGCTCCTGCCAGCTTGTACTTCGTCTGACGCCTTGTATATCGCAAGGACCGTAGCGGAAGTCCAAGCTGGCGTATTTAAGAAAGATGTGTGTCTCACAAACAAAAATATTATACTACACATCATCTACAGAAATAAAGTTATTTCTTAAAATGCTTTCTTTGTTGCTGCTCCTTTTTCCATTGCTCCCATATATCGTCAATCTGCTTATCCACTTCTACGTTTACAGCATCCCACAACATTTCTTTTTCTTTATCTAACTTAATTCCGGGAAGGTCAGGAATGATTCTTTCCTCGCAACATTCTACTGTAAAAAAATTATCGCCTATTTTAACAGATTCGCGACTTGTAAATCTTATGCTTGTCGTGACAGCTTGTGATTTATATTCATTTTTTCTTCCCGCCATCTTTTACCTCCTTTATAGTGAGAACTTCTACAGGGTCTGAAGTTCTACAAGTATCCATCTTCATTAGCAATTCTTTTGAGATACTTCCATTGTAAATAAGTCTTTCCATTTCATTCTCGTCGATATATTCTTTTTGACGAATAACTGCTTTTTGAATTTTCTTGTCTGCTTCTGTCTTAATTAAGTCCAGCAACTTATCCATATTCCACGACTCATTCTCTCGAATTGATACAGTTGCTGTATAACCCTCAACCGTCTTCTCTTTTTTTCCATCCTCTGTAAGAAGGCTATCATCGTTCCGGAAGAGCTCCTTAATTTTGTCACCCTCCTCTTTACAGATTTTCTTATAGCGCTTCAGTTCTGTGTTATTTGCTCCATACTGCGGAATAAGAGTATCAAGTCCCAGCTCGTTTTGTATTAACTTTCTTCTTGCCATTGTTTTTTCCCTTCTCTTTATGATAATATTTTTGTGTGACACTTCCCAGCATACCATTTCTACCATGTGGAAGTTTAGACCTAAATTCTACAAGCTTATATATATCTTTTTGAGTCCAGTATCTTGTCATGCGTGTTCCGAGTTGTGTAAATTCTGGAATAAGTTGTGCTAATTTTTCTTCCGGGTTTTCTTTCTTATATCTGTACCAATAATTTATAGTGGGAACAGAACATCCTATAAGAACAGCAACCTCTTCTACTTTATACAATTTTTCACTCAAAATATCACCTCCTTCCAGTTAATATTATACAACACATTTATTCCAGAAATAAAGTTTAGTCCAACAGGAAGTCCAGGAGCTCTGAATTTGTTATTTCCAATTTACCATCTACAAGTGCGTCTGCCATCTTACCCTTCTTATCTACAAGTTCGTGGATTCTTTCATCTATTGTATCCTTGCACATAAGCGTATATATCGTGACATTCTGCGTTGTGCCTATTCTGTGACATCTGTCTTCTGCCTGTTCCTTGTTTGCCCTGTTCCACGGTTCATCCATAAATATTTCCACGGTGCCCGCCGTTAATGTTATTCCCGTACCCATAGCTCCAACAGTTCCTACAACTACATTCAAATCACCGTTCTGAAAGTTATCTACCACATCCTGTCTTTCATTGTCTTTTGTATCTCCAGTGATAATGCCTACATTATAAGAACCTTTAAGTCTGTTCACTACTACATCAGTGACTTGCGTCCAGTTTGAGAATATAACAACTTTCTTGCCGTTCTCTACCGCTTCTTCTACAAGTTCTTCCATACGGTCCATTTTAGCACTTTCCTGAACTACGCTGGAAAGTATCCCAGTATAGCCAGTAGCCTGTCTCATTCGTATAAGTTCTGCCAAGGGGTTGGGAGATGTTTTTATGATGTCTATGTTAGACTTAATCTCCATCTTAATTTCCTTATATACCTGTGCCTGTTTAGGTGTCATCTCTACATACTCATCTATATGTAGTTTCTCGGGCAAATCAAATACATCACTCTTGAGCCTGCGTAACATTATTTCTCCGAGCCTTGCCTGTAATTCATTCAAGTTCTTGTACCCTACTATTTCATGACCTCCGAATCCACCCATCTCACAATAATGCTTCCTGAAGGAATAGTATGAATGCTTCTCATATCCCAGCCACTTCAGTATTACAAACAAATCTAATGGCTGATTCATTAACGGTGTTCCCGTCATTGCTATACGACATTCAGGCTCCAGTTTCAATATTCCCTTTGCCTGCTGGCTTGTAGGGTTCTTGCATTTATGAACTTCGTCTACAGCAACAAGTCCAATTTCCCTGTTCTCACACAATAATTTCAGTTCCTCTACTATTGCTTCGCTACGAAGTGTTTCTACATTTGTGATTATGAAGTAATCCTTGATGGACGATAACTTCTTTACATCCGTTAACTTGTCTGCATTACTTCCTATTGTAACCTTACTCCTCTTTATACGCTGTCCCAGTATGTAAGCTCCTTCATCTGAATGGGTATGTATCTCATTAACCCAATTCCACTTGAGGCCGTTCACTCCACAAATTATCAGGCAATGCTTATATCCATGCGATAACTTTTTAGCAACCGCTATATCAATGACCTGTTTTGTTTTGCCAAGTCCCTGTTCGTCTCCCAGTAGCCACCTATCACATTCCAGTCCATAATTGAAAGCATCTACTTGATGTTCAAAAGGCTTTGTCTTAAACTTGAAACCTTCCGGGATAACTGCCCTTTTCTTTTCCATAGGAACGTATATACCAGAAACTGTAAATTCCTGCTCCGGGAACTTCTGTGTTAACTCTCCAAGCTTGTTAATAGGAAGTTCCCATTCCTTATTCCCTGCGTGCCACCACTTCATCGGAAACTCTCTTATCCCTTCTACTATTCGGTTATCATATGGGAAGCTTACATATAAGGAAAACTCCCCGTTTAGCTGTTGTGCCCTGTTTACTCTTACAGTAATCATAATTACTCCTCCTTTTACCGTGTTTTGAGTGTTTATAGTGATTTTTTAGACATAAACAGTCCTCAAGAATATTATATTACATATTTATAGTAAAAACAAGTCCAAATTTTATGGTAAAAATAACTGAAAAAAGCCCTATTTTATGGGCTTTTCTACATATTTTTCATATAATTCCTGAATCAGGGCTCTTATACATCGTCGTTCCTTACCCATATCCGTCCCAGCGTACAAAGTACACATAAAATCCCGGATTTCTGCGCATACCTGCTTTATATTAGTACAGACTGGCTCCTCTGTTATTTCTCCTAACTGATATTTTTTCTTAACTTGAATATATCTATTATAAGCAGGGAGTATCTCATTTAACTCTGTTACCACGGGATTTAATCCCTGTTCCATATTTTGAGCGACAATGTATAATGAAGCAAGTTCTTGGATGTTATCAACGACGGTATCCGATTGTTCAAGTTCTTTTATAGCCTCTTTGATTATTTTAATATCCATCTTTACTCCTTATCATGAGAAATGGGACGGATATTTCACCGTCCCATCCTGTTTAATTTTTACATTTGGTCCAACTTGCGTTGCATTTCTTTGATAGTGCGCTTCATAGTTTCTTTTTCATCATCTCTACTGGTATAGCGACCTCTTGCATCTCTGCCTCGGGCTTCACTATATCTGCCATCACCATCTCCGTCACGACCTGCTCTTGCATTGCTCATTCCGTCACGATAACTTTGTCCATCGTTTGACCACATATCACCGTAACTTCCATAACTTTGATTTCTGGAATACCCATCATTTGCGTATCCCTGTCCGCCTCTTTGAGAATAGTTATAAGAATTATAACTTCCTCCTTTGGCATCTTCCATTTCGTTCATGACAGTAAGATAATAAACGGTCTTGACTGCTTTATAAGCATTGTCCATTTCTGAAGGAGAGATGTCGCCCTTCTTTATCATTTTGTCAAGTTGGTCTTCTATTAACTCACAAAATTCCTCACTGATTCTTTCTTTCATGGCTCATACCTCCTTTCTTATGCGATGCGTGCCACTGTCAAATTTGCATTCTGAACAAGAATTGCCGGAGCAGGTGTAGTTGCCGGAGTCGCTGATTCAGAAACATTCTCTACAGATATATTCATGCAACATCCTCTCGGGACGGTGATGATTGCTGTAGAAGTTACATTGAAGAAATTATCCGTCGTAGGTGGATTTGCGGCAGTTGCCGCAGGAGTAACAATCGCTCTACTTGATAATACAGGTTCACCGTCAATGGCAACTGAAACTGCAATAGGTCCGACAGTTCCTCCATCAGGAATTGCTATATTACCATTAAATGTTACCTGATATCTTGCAAAGCAATTATTGGTGACTCCTCGGAGAGTTACAATACCACTTCCATTTCTGTGATATACATATCCTTTATTGCAGCCGATGATTGTATTAAGAGTCACAGGCTGATTAGGATTGACGGTTTGAAATTCGTTTTTCGCAAACTCTGCCATACCACACCTCCTTATGCTATTCCAGCTGCCCCACACCCACAACCATAATTCTGGTTGCAGGTAAAGATAGGAGTCCTACCATAAACCGGAGTTGACGGAACAGGACAATTAGAAAGCCTGTTATAAAGTTGGTCAACCTCATCACTAAATCCCTGCTGAATGAAAGCATTCTGTGCTGTCTGTGATTCACGAAGAGTTGCCATATTAAGTTGGCTGCGAAGATTATCATTCTCCCTCTTATAACCATCAAGTTCAAGCTGGCAAAGTTTGTCAAGAATAGCCTGTGTATTTGCTGTACTTGTTGCTCTATCAGCACAAGCCTCTGTTGCTATTGTGTACTTGACATCATTTGTTGCCAGTCTATTATCGCAGCAACATTGAGCCAACTGTGCCTGAAGGTTATTGAAGCCTTGATTCATCGCAGTCTGTCCAGCAAAAGCAGTTTGCATATTTGCTATCTGCCTTGTATTTGCTCCCTGCTCAACTCCTGCAAACCCATTAGCAAGAGACATTTGTATGTCGCTGCCAGTATTACAAAGTTGAGTTGAAAGTTGCTGAACTCCATCTCTTATAGAAGTAATGTTGTCATTGAGCATTGCATTCTGGAATCCGTTATTGGTATTTGAATTTATTCCCTGCTGGCCATTCATAAGCCAAGGAAAATCATAACCCATTCCTCCACCGAATCCGCCGAAGCCTCCGCCCCAGCCATTACCCATAAGAGCGAACAGGAACAGAATAACCCACCAGCCATCTCCGCCAAAACCGCCGAAGCCATTTCCATAGCCTCCGGCATAAGCAGGAGCGACAGGCATATACATTCCGGTTCCATTTCCATCTGTTAAAGCCATTTCTTTTTCCTCCTTGTAGATTTTATTTATACTCAAAACCTATGCGCATCTTGGTTTAAGTATCATGAAAGTTTTATTCCTAATTGACTTGCTCGTTGTGTCAATGTATTTAATTGCTGTTGAGTCATCTGCCCATTATTAAGAAGATATTGAACCGCTCCGTGCGGGTCATTTGAATATTCGGCAGGAATATTTATTTTTCTTTGCATAAGCCATTGAATAGGATTTTGCATAAATTGATTAAACATATTTTCATTCTGTGGATTTAGATTAGTATTAGATAAGGGATTTCCGGTCTTTAGTTTCATCTTTCTTCTCCTTTCCTAATTCGGCTATTCTCTTTTCAAATTCTTCTCGGGTTATAAAATTATCTGTATCTATATGTTGAGTTGTATTTTCTGTCCTTTCTGTAAAATCAAATACTCTTAAAGGTCTCGGCATTCCACTTGTATCTACAGTTTTGATATAGAATACAGGTTCTTCACTATCAAGCATCATTACAGAATTTCCAGGAGCGACCGGATAAGATTTTGCTGCCGCATTTCCTTGTACCCATATAATGCTATTATTTGTTTGTTGGTTGTTTTGTGGTTGAGGTTGCTGTACTTGAGGATAAGATGAATATCCTGTAAAAGAAGATTGATAAGGTGCTGGATTAAAAATAGACATAATTTATTCCTCCTTGTGCCAGTAATATATCGGGACTTCATTTCCTGAATCCCATGCATCATAATAGTTACCATTTTCAACCGCCACGACATGAGTACCTGTGGCAAGTACATATTCTCCAAAAGTATGTTCTATACAGAAATCTTTTATTGTGTAACAATTAGGACAGGTATCAGGAATTATATGCCTGTGAAATCCATTATTCTTTAAGACATTTCCCCATACTGAATTTGATGAGGGCATATCATAATCGTTATAGCCTTGAGCAACAACTTCCATATAAACATATTCCCAATCTTTATTGAGTGCTTTTGTTAATGCTCTGATTACACAATCTCCTACGAATTTCCCTTCCGGATTTGGGTTGTATGGAATGAACATTAGAATTTTCCTCTTTTCGTAAAATTAAAAGAGCATTGAGAGATGAACATTCCTTTTGCTTCATTACAGTTTGAAGTTCTTTGGAAATATCAACCATTCTCATACTCCTCCTTACGAAAAGAAGTATAAAAGAAAAGGAACCGTATCACTTATACGATTCCTTTAAGAAAATTATACAAAAATTATATTACTCGAATTATTTTAGATTTGACTTTTCTTGCCAGTATAGAAACTTTTGCTTCTGATACATTCATAGCCATTGCGATTTCTATATTAGATTTATCTTTTGATTTTAGATTGAAATAAGTTTCTTCTTCATCTGTAAAATTACAAAGTTCTCTAAACTTATCCAATTCAGGTTTTGTAAAGTCGCATATTTTCAATATTTCACTCCTATAACATTTTGGAGGATACAATAGTTTGCTGTATCAACTATCAAATTATCCCCTGTGATGTCAGGATGAAAACCAAACCATCCTGTACCATTATTATAGTGATATTCATTTGTTAGGTAGATGTTGGACGTAGACCCATATACAAAATCACTTAACGCAAATCGTGTTTCAAGATTATATGCTGTTGCGTTTGAAGGGCTACACTTTAATATCAATTCATCATAATTCTTTATACTATCTGATAAAGCAATCGTCATACCTATTGTTGTAAGGTCTATGGGTGCACTTATCAATTCTGTTTCAGTTCTTGAACCACCGCCACCCTTATATCCATAAATAGCACGAAAACCATAATCGGTACTAACAGACGTTATGGCAAAATGGGTAGAATCTGTTACTGTAAAAGCACCATAAGAACCAACAGCACCGGGAACAGTTATCATTTTAGCGGTTAATGTTTTAGAAATATCCAAATCTTCTATTGATATTATTCCATTTCCTTGCAATGAACCGTTGCTTCTTGCGCTTGAAAAAATCAGAAAATCATAATTAGTATAATCATCCGAAAGTTCCATTGTACCCGTTGTAATTCCAGCGGGTGAATCGGGATTTTCCCATAGTTTTACTAACCCTGATATAAGACCACTCTTTAATGCAAGTTCATCAATGGCATCCTGACAGTTAGTTGCTTCAAGTCCACTTTCGGTATTATCGTAACTTGTAGTTTCAGCTGTTGTTCCACCATTCGCAACTATTTCGTCTATGGCATCCTGTACGTTTTCTGCTTGTAAACCACTTTCGGTATTGTCATAAGTAGTTGTTGTGGCTGTACTTCCCCCTGCTCCTGCGGCAAGTTCATCTATTGCCCCTTGAACATTATCCGATTCTAAACCACTTTGAGTATTATCGTATGATGTATCTGCGGCTGTTCCTGTGTCTATCGGATTTTCTACAAGATAATCTTCGATATGCTCTATCGCTTCATCGTAATCATCCATGATTTCTGCTATAACAGGAGTGGTCCTATTAGGTAAATCTTTCCACCCACTTGGATAAGGTTTTTCAAATATTTTTTCATATCCCATTCATATTACCTCCATTTATATATTCTATATCTTAAATTCGAGGGAATTACTTGCCCGTTTACATATCCTGTGACAAGCAAGCACTTATGACCTACAAACTTTGCTCCTGAAATCATAAGGTCGTGCAATTCATCTGATATATTGACTATTGTTCTTCCTGTATTTATATCAATTATCTTTGCTATGCCCGTCCAAGTGGTTGTAAAACGAAAATCAATCACATATTTATGAGAAGGGTCTATATCCCACGCCCTGTAATCAGATACTTCTATTTCCGTTTCCTCATACTCAATACTGTCTACTTGCGGTTTAACAAACCAAAGCCGATTAGAAGTATCTAATATGGGTAATATTTCATCCCTTGTAACACCGTAACCTTGTGCGTTAGAACAAGGGATAAATGTTGGATTATCTGTAACTGTTACCGAATACAAATCCCCATAACCGTATTCCCATATTCTAAATTGTGTTCTATCGGCGGATAACCCTAAAAACCTCGGAAACAGCCCTCTTGCTGTTCCATCGTTTAATCTTCCGATATCCCACACCCAACCATCAACAAGTGTTCCCGTACCTTCTCTATTTGCCAATCCTAAAGCGGAAATGCCTGTAGGTGCTATGAAGTATATAAAATTCCACGGCTGATATGTTGCACCTGCACTATAACGAGCCAATATACTCGCATAATTATGATTCATTCCCGATTCAGCCGGAGTAACTTCCTGATTAGTATATGTAGGTGGGTACACAACTTCGGGAAGTGTTAAATAGTCGTAACCATTGAAAACATCATCTTGTGTATGATATGTGCCATCTTCAAGGTTAAGTATTCTGTAATGAAATGATACGCCTATATATTGTGGGGCTTCTCTATATACAGCAAATCCTCTTGAACTGATAGGAGCAGTAAATATTTTATATGTATCGCTTGTGTATTGTTCTTCTCTTTCGGGTTCTCTATCATTTACCTTTATTCTGTAAATAACACTTGCATCATTACCTTCTACAAAATACAGATATTTGTTATTTTCAGATGAAACAGGGTCTATGGCCAATTCTGTTTCATATAACAATTTCAATCCGTAGAGTTTTTCCCAAACAAGTTCAAACTCACTACCGTTCCACAGATATGCTTTGTCGTGATAGACATACTTACTTCCGTCCCAAGTCACCATTTCTTTATGGTCTTTTCCGTTGAAATATATCCGGCTTGATTGTCTACCCATTATTCGACTACGACCTCACCTTGTATTAGATATAATACCTGGTCTTCTCCTGAAGGAGGAAGTTCCGCTACACTTTCGACACTCCAGCCTTCTTGCTGTATTTGTTCAAACATATCATCAATGGTATCCATATCATAATAATTATCTTCGATAAATTCTTGAATTTCATTCTTGACCTTTTTAATCTTAACGTCAATATTCAAGCCAACATCTGAAATAAATTCTCTTTGAAATTCATCTCCCTCTGCTCCGTATTCGTCTCTTAATGCCTGAATGCCTGACATATTACGAGTAAGATTATAGAATTTCATTTCTTTATAAACATCCACAGAATGCTCCGCATAATATGTCTTATTAGGATTTACTGTTGTATCTTGTGAGCGAACATAGGCACTTCCTGATAATTCATACCACCTTTCATTCCAAGGATTTTCAGTTCCTTGCGGACTGACTTCTGTGTATACTAATTGCGGGGAATTATCAAAGTCATAGACCATATAACTTATAACAGCATCTCCACACTCAATCCACGGGTATCCATTTGTATTTGAAGTATAAGGCATGTAAGATACATTGATTACATTCGGATAGATATTCGCCGCCATTTTATCAAGCGTAGCCTTTTTCAATCCAAGTGTGAACATATTACCTTGAATGATGTATTTATTTTCACCTGTACCATAAGAGCCACCTGTGTCTTCACTATCTTGCCTTATTATAATTTTATCAACTGGCTTTACAGAAAATTCCTGATACTCTAAACTTTTATAATAAGGAACCTCATCAGCGGGCGTCTCACCACTTCCCGTTCCTACATAAAAAGGAGGATATAATGTTAGTGAAGGATAAGGTTCTGCCTCTGTGGGCATTATATCAGGCAGTATAAGAAATTTGAATTTAGGAGATTTATTATTTTTATAATTTCCGTTTGAATCTAATTCTCCTCTATCCCATATTCCAAATACTCCATTTATTTGACATACAGATTTGATGACACCTATTGCTGAAAGGGAACTCGGATTATATTGTTTTTTTATCTTTATTCCATCATTAGGAAGAGTGGTATAAAAATCATATGGTATATTAAGATAGTAAAACAAGCTTTTCCAAATATCACCAATAGACTTTTGTCCTTGAGGGAATACCATTCCTTTATACCAGTCTGATACATCTTTTTTGCCTATTGTATAAAGTGGGTCATATGCTACAATCTCTTTTATCTTATGATTAGATTGTAATTTTGCTTCTTCGACTATTCCATAAAATAATGGGATAGGTTCTTGTTCTGTTCCATCTGTATAGATATATGCCTGTATTTTCTTCCCTTTTATATCTTGTCCAAAATCTCTTATTGAAACTTGAAATTTTGAAGATATACATCCCACAAATTCAATACTATTATCATCTGAAATAGATTCAGATAATCTCATTGATTCCTCATACACCTCATTTTCAGGCACGGTGTAGTTAATTTCTGGAA
>Ga0310690_10006271_pt1 | contig 15695 bp, 11 predicted proteins | sample AusTroGonzalo_MG_2_FD_207661 | JGI IMG/M metagenome (GOLD analysis project Ga0310690, IMG submission 207661) | Bovine rumen microbial communities from tropical cattle in Woodstock, Queensland, Australia - Gonzalo_04 (v2) (version 2) | ecosystem: Host-associated > Mammals > Digestive system >... | reverse complement strand
CTGGTCAGCAAGAGTCAGGGCGATAACGCTATCGGCTACGACTCTTGCACGGTGTATTATGGCTGGATCGTGGCGTCCCTTGATAACGAGGGTGGTATCGCTCATGTCGCGCATATCCACGGTCTGCTGCTCCTTGTAAATAGAGGGAGTAGGCTTTATCGCCGTCCTTATGATAATAGGCATACCGTTGGAGATTCCGCCAATGATACCGCCGTTGTGATTGGTGGAGGTATGCACCTCACCGTCAGTACTGCGATAGGGATCGTTGGCGGAGCTTCCCACAGTGTCCGCAAGACCGAAGCCATCGCCGAATTCCACTCCCTTTACCGCCGGAACGCTGAAAAGCGCATGAGAAAGGACTCCCTCCAGCGTATCGAACCAAGGCTCCCCTACTCCGGCAGGGAAACCTGTCACGGCAGTCTCAAGTCTGCCGCCAACGCTGTCGCCCTCTGCAGCAGCAGCCTCGATGCGAGCTGTCATGGCAGTTCTGGCACTGTCGTCCAGAACAGCGAAATCCGAGGCGTTGAGCTTGTTTATATCCGCTTCAAGGTCGTTGAAGCCGCGGTCGCACACACCGCCGCAGGTTAGGATATGGGTGCCTATGAGTATATTTTTCGCTCTCAGAGCCTTTATCACCACGGCTCCGGCAGCTACGAGCCCAGCGGTTATCCTTCCGGAAAAATGTCCGCCGCCGCGGAAATCCTGAAAGCCGTGGTACTTCATCTGCGCTGTGAAGTCAGCGTGTCCCGGACGTGCCTTGTACGCCAACTCGCCGTAATCGCGGCTGTGCTGATCCTGATTTGCAATGAGCAGAGTTATGGGAGTACCCGTTGTCCTGCCATTGAACACTCCGCTCACTATCTTCACCTCGTCAGCCTCGTGACGGGCTGTGGATATCTTGCCCACAGCCTTTCTCAGATCCATCTGAACGGCTATGAACTCCTCGTCCACCTCTATTCCCGGCGCTATGCCGTCCAGCACAGCACCTATCATTGCTCCGTGGCTCTCGCCGAAGAGTGTTACCGATACGCTTGAACCAAATGTATTTTTCACAGTATTCATCTCCAATTATGCGTTTTCCGTGGGACTTCTCAGATGTATTCTACACCCAGAGCTCTCAGCTTTTCGCGCATTTTCTTCTGTTTTTTCTCCGGGAAGCGGCAGCCTATGCAGTCCTCCAGAATATACACCTTCACACCGGTTTTGGCTGCACCCTTTGCAGTTGCACCCACGCAGCCGCATTCATCCAGACCGCACAGTACGACCTCGGTATATCCCTGCTTCTTCATGTGCTCCCGGAAAGCCCTCGAGCTGTATGTATCCGGCAGATTTTTCTCGAAGTAGAGATCCGAGACCTTGTCCATTCCGCCGTAGAGCTCCGCGCCCTCGGTGCCCTTAATGGAAAAGCCTATCAGCCAGCGGTTGGTGGGCAGATTCGGGAACATCTGCGCGATATAAATAACGTCCCAGCCATTTTCGCTGTATTCCTTCACCGCACCGTTCACCTTTGCCACCAGCTTTTCGGTGTCATAGGAAAAAGCGGGCTTTCTCTTTTCCCAGAGGTAATCATTCTGCATATCTATTACCAGCAATGCCTTTTTTTCTGCCATTTTATTCCCTCCCAGCGCCGCGGCAGCTCATCACCGTAGACCGGCTCTAAGCTTTTAAAGCCGGTCTACGGCAGCCAAAGCGCAGATATCAGATTCCCCGTGACCACAACTCCCCGCCTCTGCGCTTTGGTCCGCCCTGAAAGGGCGGAATGAGCTGCCGCGGCGAAAGAACGAGCCTACTGTCAGTACAACGGGGACATATCCATACATAAGAATTATAACATTTCAGCCTGAAGATGTCAACAAAAAGTTTTATTGCTTTACAGCCGAAAAGCAAGTTGACATTTTTCCTCCGGTGTGTTATTATGTAATAAACATCACCGAGAGTCAACGCGAATGGAGGAAGTATTCATGAAAGGCAAGCTGATAGTTGTTGAAGGTCTGGACGGAAGCGGTAAGGCTACCCAGTCCGAAAGGCTGTACGAATACCTGAAAAGCACCGGAAAGAGCGTAAGGAAGGTATCCTTCCCCAACTATGGGAGCGATTCCTCCGGTCCGCTGAGGATGTACCTTTCAGGACAGTTCGGCAAGTCTCCGGACGCTGTAAATCCCTATGCCGCATCCAGCTTCTTCGCAGTGGACAGATACGCCGGCTACAAGTCGGACTGGGGAGAGTTCTACGATAACGGAGGCATTATCATAGCCGACCGATATACCACCTCCAATGCCATACACCAGTGCTCAAAGCTGCCGGAGGAACAGTGGGACGGCTTCCTTGAATGGCTTTTCAGCTTTGAATACGAGCTTATGGGCATACCTGCTCCGGACTGCGTTATCTACCTGAGAGTGGATCCTGAGGTGAGCCAGTCCCTGCTGGACAAGCGCTACAACAATCATGAGGAGAAAAAGGACATCCACGAAAGCGACCTGGGCTACCTGAAACGTTCCCGTACAGCAGCGGACTACTGTGCCGTAAAGCTGGGCTGGCTGCGTGTGGAATGCGTAAGCGGCGGAGGAATAAGACCGATAGACGAGATAGCTGCCGAGATAGCAGAAAAACTGGATATATAATAAGCGGGTGCGATGATCTCTCATCGCACCCTATTATTATCCTTCTTTCATTCGTCCGTTAAAAGAGTTGAATAGTATAATTCATTGTAGAGCTGCTTGTTTCTCTCGAACCTTATCTGATCCTTTACGCTGAGAGTTTCCATGTCAGCGGAGGTTATACCGAAATCGCACATTGTATATACATAGTCGCCTATATAGATAGCTCTGCGGTTTCCGGCATAGCTGTCATCATCGGAAGACAGCTCATAATTATCGTAGAGAGAACCCTTTTCCACAAATTTGCCGTCCTTGTAGGAGAGGAACTTATAGCTGATAACTTCCTTAGTGGGTACATAGGTCTCCACAGCATCCTCATCGTATACAGCATAACCGTCGTACTCGTAATAACCGTAGGTGGTCTCGCTTACGGGGAACCCTATGATGTTCTTCTTGGGATCAATGAGAAGAGCCTTGCGGTCGTTTACACCTGCGGACCATGAATAGCCTCTTTCATTGCTGCTCCAGTTCAGGCTGTAAGTGTCCTTCAGCTTTAAGGTGGTGGGATCGGAAGTATCGAACATAGTCACCTTTACGCCATTGGTGTTGCCCTCGTCGTCGGCGTCAGGTCCGAAGCCGAGGAGGAGTCCGTCGCCCCACTGCTGCATATAGCTGCTGTAACCGTTTATCTTATACTCGGAAAGGATAGTAGGAGAGGTGGGCTCGCTGAGGTCTATGGCAAAGAGGGGATCCCTCTGCTCGAAGGTCACCACGAAAGCCTTATCGCCGTTGAAGTTTACGGAGCGGATGTCCTCATTGATGCCGAAATCGTCGATGCTGCCGATCTCGTTGAAATCGAGGTCAAGCACATAGAGGATATTGTCGTGCTTGGTATTTTCAAAATCGTAATAGCCGTACTCTACCAGCTCGGGCTTGCCACTTATCTCGTTGCCCTCGTCATCGAAAGTGACGCCGCTGTAATCGAAGTATTCGCCCTTTGTATAGGTCAGTTTGTTCTCTCTGCGTGTAGAAGCAACACGGAAGAATCCTTCGTACTCGCTCATGGAGAACTGGTCGTTAACATAGCCGTCGATAGTGCCGCAGGCAGCGGGAACTATATTTCCTGCGTTTACAGCGAAACGGGTTATCTCAGTCTTAGCGTTCTGGAACTCAACGTGACCGTACTCAACGTCCTCAGGGAGCTCGTTTCCGTAGCTGGGGGCTGTTGTATAGAGATTATTAGCCGAGCAGTATATCTCGCCTGTATAGCCTGCAAAAGCCTTTGCAGCAACGGGCTTGAGAGCGCCCTTGGTATTGAGGTCAACACTGCCTACGACAGTATAGCTGAGGACTCTGTCAACGAGGCTGGAATTATCAGGCATATATATATCCTCAGGTGCAAGGCACTTTATATCCTCGAACATACCTGCCGCAGGGATATACTTCTTAATATCCTCAGCGCCGTTAACGTTGATATAGTTCAGTGAATGGTGCTGTGAAACGAGATACATATATCCGTCGGGAGCGATACGCACGTCATGCATATATCCGTCCTGACAGTATACGCCGAGATTCTTGTGGTCGGCATCGGTGGAATAAATGCTTACGAATGTAACGGACTTGGTATTTCTGTATCCTGTCCACCAATTGTAATTGCCTTCCTGGTCGTCGCCCTCTCTGAACTCCTGACCGCTGGCAGTACCTATAACGATAATAGAGTCGTTATAGAGGTACATATCATTGGTGTATATGGAGTAACGGTAGCCCTTGCCCATAATGCCCTTGATGTCCTTGGATATGTCTATGGATACAAGGTTGCTGAGGTCACCGTTATCAGCGTCCACGATGTTAAGAGCAGTCTTGTTGCCGCTGTTGTTTATGCTGTAAATGCGCTTGCCGTCGGTCTTGATTATGTCTGACTCAAGGACGCCTTCCTCCTGGTTAAAGGTAAGGGAATAATCTCCGCCGCCACCCTTGCCGCCTTCAGCAACGTTGAACACATCATCGCCGCTGAGGGAGAGATCGCTCTGACCGTCAGCCTCCTCTGCTCTGTTCTGAACAGCTTCCTTGCTGTTGTAGCCTCTGAGAGCATTCTGCTTATACTTTTCTGCTGAACTGCTGAAAAGGGCGTATATCTCGTCGTAGTCCTTAGCGCCGCTCATGTATGCAGTTGGCTTGACTGTATTATCATTTTTAATATCAGGCTCTGTTGTCTGTGTAGTCTGTGTGCCTGAATTGGAAGTGGGCTTCTGTGCTTCTGTGCCGGAAACGGTCTCAGAGCTCTTTGATCTGCTCTTTTTGAAGACGTCGCCGCTGGAAGCAAAGTATACCGCAGTTCCGCTGACTAAAGCACAGGCAGCAGCTATGGCTGCGAAACGGGAAACAGCAGTTATCTTCTTTCTCTTTACCGCCGGAGCCTTTCTGTCAAGCATTTCCTTTATGTTTTCAGGCAGAAGCTCATCCGGTACCTTTTTCTCTTCAAGCATTCTTTTAACCTCTTTATCGTTCATAATATCACCTCTCTGAAAATCTGTAACATCATAACTCCGGTGTAAGCTCAAGTCTCAGCTTCGCTTTTATGCGCGAGAGCTTTGATCTGACCGTTACCGCCCTGATACTGCATATGCCGGCTATCTCATCGCTGGTATAGCCTCCGAGCACTGAAAGCGAAAGCAGCAGACGCGACTCGCTGTCAAGTCTGCCGAGAGCCTCCTTCAGCTCAGCAGATTCGTAATCGAAGCTGCTTACCATAATATCCTCGCTGAGTTCTTCTCCCGCAGAGAAATATTCCCTTTGCTTCTGCTTTATCTTAGCAGAGAGTATCTTCATTATCCATCCCCGGAACATTGCCGGATCCCGCAGTTTTTTTATTGAACAGAAAGCGTCGAGCACTGTATCGCTCACCGCGTCGGATGCATCCTGATCGCTCCTTAGGCTGTAAGCAGCTATGCGATACATATCCTTATACACCTCTGAATATAGTCTTGCGAATGCTTCCGTATCACCCTTCTGGGCAAGTTTAACATCTTCTGAATCATGTGCCATGCGTAATTCCTCCTTTCATATAAAACCTTTATCGGACCGGTTCACTAATAAAGTGTCAAAAAATGTCTGAATCGTTGCAGGGCAAAATAAAATTTGGCCATATGCACAAAATTTCGCTCGTTTCTTTGTGCATATGGCCAATAATACTCTTATGTATTGTCTCAGGAATTAGCTCTGCCGAGGAATGCAGCACCGATTATACCGGCGTCGTTGCCCAGCTTAGCAATGACTATCTCGCAGTTCTTGGGGGAATTGCGGGTGTATACCTCCTTGGCAACGAGCTCCTTCATGGGCAGGAGGAGCGGATCGCCCTCGTTGCATACGCCGCCGCCGATACAGAGAATGTCCGGCTGGAAGATATTGATAGTATTGGTTATGCCTGCTGCAAGGTACTTGATGTACTTGTCGACAACTGCCTTAGCATACTTGTCGCCGGCTCTCATGGCGTCGAAGGAGGTGCGTGCTGTTACCTTGCCCTTTTCCTCAGCCATCTTGTTCATGATACTGTCGGGGAACTGCTCCATAGCCTCCTTTGACATACGGATAAGTCCGGTAGCTGAGGAGTAAGCCTCGAAGCAGCCCTTTCTTCCGCAGGAGCACTGTGCGCCGTCCACCTCGATAACAGTGTGTCCGATCTCTGCTCCGGCGAAGTTTGAACCGGAATAGATCTTGCCGTCGATGATGATACCGCCGCCGACGCCGGTTCCCAGAGTGATGCAAACTGCATTCTTAGCGCCCTTGGCAGCTCCGGCAACGTACTCGCCGTAAGCAGCAGCGTTAGCGTCGTTCTCGATGTAAACAGGCTTGTTTATGTTCTCCTGTATGTATTTCACCATAGGTGTGTTCTTGAAGCCAAGGTTGTTGGAATACTCGATTATGCCTGTGGAGCTGTTTGCGATACCGGGAGTGCCCACGCCTATCCACTCGATGTCGTCCATAGTGAGCTCTGCGTTCTTTACAGCCTCAACAGCCATTCTCGCCATATCGTCGGCTATCTCCTTCTCAGGACGGGGACAGTTTGTCTTTGTGCTTGCCTTTGCTATTATCCTGTACTCCTCGTCAACGACTCCTGCAACGATATTTGTACCGCCAAGGTCGATTCCTACATAGTATTTCATGTTTTTTCCTCCTGAATCTTCTTTGTGATGATGATACTGCACTTGCCTTTTATATCTAACGCTTCATCCCCGGCGGGAACGAATACGCTTGAACCTTTTCTTATGGGGAGGTTCCCTCCCTCATATCCGACTGTACCCTCGCCGTCAATTACGAGAAGGTGCATGAACGAATTACTGTCCTGTTTCAGCTTGTAGCTGCCCTTGCATTCCAGCTTCAGCACATGGAAATAATCGCAGCTGCGGATGACATCCAGCTCTCTGCCGCAGGCATTTTTCAGGTGATTCTCAGCCTTGTAAGCAGGAACGTCCGGCACTGTAACGTCCAGAGCCTTTTCTATGTGTAGCTCCCGGGGCTTGCCGTCCTTACCGAGCCTGCCGTAGTCGTAAACGCGGTAGGTAACATTGGAGCTCTGCTGTATCTCCGCTATGAGTATGCCCTTTCCGATAGCGTGAAGAGTCCCCGGCGTGATAAAGAAAACATCGCCCTTTTTCACAGGCACCCTGTTCACGAAGTCCATGAGAGTGTTGTCCTCTATCGCTCTCCGGAAGCTCTCTTTCGACATTTTTTCACGGAAGCCGTATATAAGCTCAGCGCCCTCGTCGCAGTCCACGATGTACCACATCTCGGTCTTGCCTGAGTCACCCTCGTGCTGACGTGCGTAGCTGTCGTCAGGGTGTACCTGCACCGAGAGATTCTCCCTTGCGTCTATGAGCTTCACCAGCACAGGGAGCCCTTCCCCGTCCTTGCAGCATTTTCCGGCAGCCTCCGGACACATACGCAGGAATTCCGCAAGAGTCATCCCCTGATACTCGCCGCTTGCTATGACGCTTTCGCCGTCCTGATGACAGCTCAGCTCCCAGCTCTCCGCGAGCCTTTCAAGGCAGCTCTCCTTGCCGAATTCGTCTCTCAGTCTCGTTCCGCCCCAGATATAGTCCTTTACAGGGGCTCTGAGTTCAAATGGTCTCATATGTCCTCCATTGTTTTTGTCTGCACAAACATACATATTAATATAATACTCTAATTCGCGGAAATAGTCAAGGGTTTCATGAGAAAAAACTGCTCCGGCAGGATGCGGCATAATATTTCCCATCCCTATTTGCAAAAAAATAAGACGGGCGCTCGGAAAGCGCCCATACGTTTCGCTGCTGCAACATTAATTCCGCATTCCGAATTCATAATTGATTTATGTCGCCTGACGGCGAAGGGCTGCCAAAGGCAGCCCCCTACAATTTGCTGTTATTAACAATACTTAAAGTCTCAGCCCTCTATCTGCCGCGAAAGGAATTGCGCTGCCGCATTGATAAGGCTCTTCTGGAGGTCGCTTACCTCCGTGTTCTTATCACCGCTGAGGAACGTCACTGCTCCCGATACGTCGCCTGCCGTGATTATGGGCACTGCCGCTATCGCTGTGCGGTTGACTCCCTCTGCCGGAAAAAAATTGTTGCAGCTGCCGTCGGGACAGAAATACTGTCCGCGGCTCTCCATGAGTTCCTCCAGCTGACCTGTCACGCGGCGCTCCGCAAACTCCTTCTTGGATACGCCTCCCGAAGCTACCACGTGATCCTTATCGAAAATCACTACCCCGCAGCCCGCTATCTTATGCATTATCTCCGCCACGTATGCAGCGTTTTCGCTCATCTCGTTCATGGCAGAGTATTTCTTGAAAATGACCTCGCCCTCGCTGTTTGTGTATATCTCAAGGGGGTCACCGTCACTGACAATATTGACACTAAGAACTTCGCCCTTCCTGCACGGAATATGGGCGAAAAGTGACGAAACATCGGTTATCTTAGTGCCTGACTTAAAATTTGCAGAAACGGTCTCCATTTCTTTCTGAAGCTCCGCAGGTACTCCCGTCCTCAGAAGAGTATCTATGTCTGAACGAAGTCTGACGTCTATGCGGTCTGTGAAAACGTCTATGCGGTCGATGATGAAGTCAACGTCCACCTTGGAAAGCTTATCCTTGCTCAGTATGGTATCGAATACCTCCATGACCGTCTTTGCGGTACGGTTCATCTTAACGATAGCATTGTGCTTGTCGGTAGCTATCTCTATTTGGTTTCTGAAGCCGTCTATCTGCTTCATCAGGTCACCCACCTGCTCCTGGTATATCTCCTCCAGCATATCCTCGTTCTCTGGGTGCTTTGCGAGGTCCTTGACGTGCTGGCGGCTGATGAATTTCAGTTCCGTCTTGGCATCCTCCATTCTCTGCATGAGTATCTCCACAACATCCTTGCTGGAAGATGTTTCATTCTGCTCCCTGTCAATGGACTTCTGCAGGTCTGCAAGCATTTCCTCGGAGTTCGCCTTGACCTTAGCGATAAATGCTTTCAGCATCAGGTCAAGAGTCTCGACTCTGATATGGTGAGAGGTACACCCCTTCGTTCCCATTCTATGGTAGGTACCGCAGGTATAAGCCTGCGGTATATCAGCGCGGCTAAGGGCAAACATCGGACTTCCGCAGTCTCCACAGAAAATGTGTCCCGTATACACGTTTGCAAATTTCTTAACGCCGCGATAATTGTTATTGGAGCGCTGTTTCATCTGATCCTGTACTACTGAAAAGAGCTGATAATCAACAATAGGCTCATGATTGCCCTCGATGACTATATGGTCTGTCTCCTGCAATTTTTCATCGCTGCCATTGATTTTCTTGCGGCGGTATTTTCTCTGCCGGAGAGTGCCGATATAAAAATCGTTGCTGAGGATAGTGCTTATCGTGATTATGCTCCATGCATCCTTTGAACGGGCAACGTATTCCTCACCTTCGGCTTCCTTACGCATTTCCTCTACCTTACGCGGCGTGGGGATATGCTGTTCAGTCAGGTAGTTGGCTATCTTCTTGTAGCCCCAGCCGTCTGTGTACAGTTCAAATATCTTCCTGACGACCTCCGCCGAAGGTTCGTCCACCTTGAATTTCATTGCCTTGGTGTTGGTCATAACATAACCGTACGGCACAGCGCATATCCACTTGCCTTCCTTCTGACGGTTATTGATTACTGCCTTGACCTTCTTGGAAGTATCCGTAACAGGCATCTCATTAACGAGGAAGCGGAACTGTATCGCCATCCACTCGTCCGAAGTGGGAAAGTCTATACCGTCGCCGATAGATATGATACGCATACCTGCATCGCGAAGGTCCTCCAACTCCACAAGTCCGCGGCTCGTTCTACGCGAGAAACGTGAGAAGTCCTTGACGATCAATATATCATACATATGACTGAAAAGCTTACGTCGAAGCACCTGATAGCTCTCACGCTGCTCAAACGTATATCCGGAGCGGTCACGATCCTCATAGAAATCAAGGATAGCGTTCGGAAACGTTCTCTTCACATAATCGGCGATAAGCGACTTCTGGTTCTCAATAGAGGTATTATCGCGGTCCATTTCTTCATCCACAGATATTCGGCAATATCCTGCTATTCTCATTGTATCACTCACAGCCTGTCCCCCCCTCCTTTCAGTGTTAAATAGTCAATTCTATATTGATATATCAACATTGTATCATATATAATCGCATCTGTCAAGTAAAAACGCGGGCAATGCCCGCGTTCACCGTTATTTATTATATCCATTAGGATTATTCTTCTGCCAGTTCCAACTGTCTCGGCACATATCCTCAAGAGTCTTTTCAGTCTTCCATCCAAGAATCTTGTATGCTTTATCAGCATTTGCATAACACTCAGCAAGGTCGCCGGCTCTGCGAGGACCATATACATGGTTGACTTTCACACCATTTACTCGCTCAAAAGTTTCGACTATCTCAGTTACGCTGTAAGGTGTGCCGGTACCAAGGTTAAAGATCTCACAGCACTTGCTGTTATTGAGAATATAATCGATAGCCTTTACGTGTCCCTTAGCAAGATCAACCACATGGATGTAGTCGCGTGTGCAGGTGCCATCCTTGGTAGGATAGTCATTACCAAAAATAGTCAGGCACTCACGCTTGCCTACTGCAACTTGTGTCACATAAGGCATGAGGTTATTTGGAATTCCCTGAGGATCCTCTCCTATCATTCCAGACTCATGTGCACCGATAGGGTTAAAATAGCGAAGGAGAATAACCGAAAGTGCCTTATCCGCCCTTGCTGCGTCCTCGAATATCTGCTCCATCATGGACTTTGTCCAGCCATAAGGATTTGTACAGGCTCCGCGAGGCATTGTTTCAAGGTAGGGCACAGGATTAGCTTCACCGTAAACAGTAGCCGATGAACTGAATATGATATTCTTCACGTCAAACTGCTCCATTGTTTCAAGCAAGGAAAGAGTTGTGTCGATATTATTGCGATAATACATTATAGGTTTGTCAATTGACTCGCCAACTGCTTTCAATCCTGCAAAATGGATAACTGCATCTATCTTGTTCTCCTTGAAAATCTCGACAAGCTTGGCATTGTCCTTTATATCAAGCTCATAGAGCTTCACGGACTTTCCAGTTATTTTCTCAACTCTCTTGATAGACTCAGGTGAGCTGTTCGAAAAGTTGTCCGCGACTATCACATCATAGCCTGCATTCAAAAGCTCAACTGCTGTATGTGAGCCTGTGTAGCCTGCTCCACCCGCGAGTAATGTTTTCAAAATCAACTAACTCCTAAAAATATCGTACAATTTATTACGCGGCGTCATTAACTCAATTCATAAAAGACGACAAAAATGAATTCTTTATAGAATTATTTACTACCACCTTTAATCTTTTCACTTATAATATGAATAACAAATGCAAGTGGGAAGTTCATAATAACAACAAGCAAATAGTAAAAATAATTACCATATGACAAATCCACATTTCCCACTTTATACTCAAACGAGAATAGCAGAGGAACTAGAACACAATTTGCAAGATATAATTCTAAACTTAATTCGCCACATTTTTTTAATATGTTTATACTTATTCCCTTATTATTTAGAAATCGAAGAATAATGCAGAAAGAAAATAATAAAAAAATTGAAAACGGAATATATATATATATCCCACTAAATATATGAGATACTAAAATATTTCCAGCAAATATAAGTAATAAAATTATCAGAAATGAACTTCTAACTTTTTCTCCTTTTTTTACATAATATCCCGAATAGTATCCTAATATATATAATGGTATTCTGCACATAACAAATTGAAAATTAGTAATTACATCGCATAAAGTGGAATTATCAATCCGATCATTATAAATTGGAATTGATAAAAATATAAAGAAAGCAACCAATACTGTAGTAGGAATCCAGCGTTTTTCAACACCATCAATTAATTTAGCAAATAATGGTGTTAACAAATACAAGGGAATAAGCAAATCAACATACCACATTCCTATATGTTTAGTCCAAAAACTTATTGATGAAACATAAAGAATAAAGTTTCCTATTTCCTCACCATTATATACAGTAAACCAAATATAAAAAGGTATTGCAGCTACCAAATATGGAAGAACCACTCTTATTAATCTTGTTTTATACCATTTAATTATTGACAACGTGGGCTTATTTAAGGAATAATACATTCCCAGACCACCAAGAAATAGAAAAATATCAACACATTGCGTTCCCAAGCTCAAAAGCTTTGTTACAATAAATGGGAAAGTGCAATGTTGTAATGAATGGCACATAATTACTCCCAAAGCGCATATTCCCATTAATTCATTTCGATATTTGCTAAAATCATTTAATTCTATTTTTTTCATAACTAATCTCTTCTGAATAAATCTCTTGTATAAACCTTCTCCTGAACATCATCAAGACAAGAATCGTATCTGTTAGCAATAACAGCATCAGACTGTGCCTTGAACTTTTCAAGATCATTCACAACAAGACTGCCAAAGAATGTATCTCCATCGTTAAGTGTCGGCTCGTAAATAATAACCTTTGCACCTTTAGCCTTAACACGCTTCATAACGCCCTGAATTGAGCTCTGTCGGAAATTATCGCTATTTGACTTCATTGTGAGTCTGTAAACTCCAATAGTTACTTCCTTTTCCTTGCTCTGGTCATAAGCAGAGTTCGCATCATAGTATCCAGCAATCTGTAATACTCTATCAGCAATGTAATCCTTTCGTGTACTATTGGAAGCAACAATAGCGGACATCATATTCTGCGGAACATCTGCATAGTTTGCAAGAAGCTGCTTTGTATCCTTAGGCAAACAGTATCCGCCATAACCAAATGATGGATTATTATAATGAGTACCGATGCGAGGATCAAGGCATACACCATTGATAATCTGCTGAGTGTCAAGACCTTTCATTTCTGCATAAGTATCAAGCTCATTGAAGTAGCTTACACGAAGTGCAAGGTATGTATTAGCAAAGAGCTTTACAGCCTCTGCTTCGGTAAATCCCATAAACAAAGTATCAATGTTTTCCTTTATGGCTCCCTGCTGAAGGAGTCCAGCAAACGTATGTGCTGCTCCAACAAGTCTTTCATCGTTCATATCCGTACCAACAATGATTCGGCTTGGATAAAGATTATCATAAAGAGCCTTTGACTCACGAAGGAACTCAGGACTGAAAATGATGTTATTGCTGCCAGTCTTCTCTCTGATAGATTTTGTGTATCCAACAGGGATCGTAGACTTTATGACCATTATCGCTTCAGGATTATATTTCATAACAAGTTCAATTACAGATTCAACCGCACTTGTATCAAAGAAGTTTTTCTTGCTGTCATAATTAGTAGGAGCAGCAATTACTACAAAATCCGCATCCTTATATGCTGACTCAGCATCCAGTGTCGCTGTAAGGTCAAGTTCTTTTTCTGCAAGATACTTTTCAATATAATCGTCCTGTATAGGCGATTTTTTGTTATTAATAAGCTCAACTTTTTCAGGAATGATATCTACTGCTGTTACAGTATTATGCTGTGCAAGCAGTGTTGCTATCGAAAGACCAACATATCCTGTTCCTGCTACTGCTATTTTCATTTTCAACACTCCTCAGACTTTATAGAATTCTTTATACCACTTTACAAACTTGCAGAGTCCAGTTCTTAAATCTATCTCTGGTCTATATCCAAAATCACGCTCAAGAGCTGTTGTATCTGCATATGTAACAGGTACATCTCCCGGTTGCATTGGAACCAGTTCCTTATGCGCTTCAAAATCATAATCTGACGGAAGTACACCTGCACGCACAAGTTCCTCCTGAAGTATGTTTACAAAATCTAGTAAGTTTTCAGGACGACCACCGCCTATATTATATACTGCATACGGTGGAAGAGGAAGTCCATCTTCACCGTTTTTCTTTTCAGGAGCTTTTTGCATAACTCTATAGATACCTTCAACGATATCATCTACATATGTAAAGTCTCGCTTGCAGTTTCCATAATTGAAAATCTTGATGGTCTCATTATTTATCAGTTTATTTGTAAATCCAAAATAAGCCATATCAGGACGGCCCGCCGGACCGTACACTGTAAAGAATCTCAATCCTGTTGATGGAATATTATAAAGCTTTGAATAAGCATGTGCAAGCAATTCATTACTCTTTTTTGTTGCCGCATAAAGTGACACAGGATTATCAACCTTATCATCTGTGCTGAAAGGAACTTTTTTATTCCCGCCATATACAGAAGATGAAGAAGCATATACTAAATGCTCAACAGGATTATTACGACAAGCTTCAAGTATGTTATAAAAACCAACTATATTTGAATTAATATATGCATCAGGATTTTTTATAGAATATCTAACGCCAGCCTGCGCCGCAAGATTTACAACGATATCAGGATGGTAATCGCCAAAAACCTTGTCAATAAGCACCTTATCCGCAAGATCTCCTACAATGTTTGTCCACTTGCATCTTGATTCTTTTGCAAGCTTTTCTATCTCACCAACACGATATTCTTTCAGAGAAATATCATAGTAATCGTTCATATTATCAAGACCAATAATGTGAATATTTTCTTCTGAAGATAACAAACGCATTACGAGATTGCTGCCTATAAAGCCTGCCGCGCCTGTAACTAATACTATCTTTCTATACATACTCCATCCCCCGTTTAACTTTTTTTGGATTTTAAATTTAAACTATTAAAGCGAAAATATATTAAAGCAACCAAAAGAATAAAACCAGCAATTATTAAGTATCTAATAATATTATGTAAACTATATCCCAATAAGCATGACATACATAACATAAATGTGCAAAATGATATGCAAAAGATTTTTTTATTATCATAAACACTTATATCAATATAATCTTTCTGCTTATTCATATAATTATTTGCTACAATTGCTTGAAAGGAAGCTAACACTATATATGCAATCAATGTTGTATATGCAGCCGCCATATATCCCCATGTCTTTATAAAGATATAATTCAGTATCAGATTTAAACTAGCTGCAATTATAGAAGAAATCATAATATAATGCGTTTTCTTATAATAAATCAAAACATTTGAATATATGTTAGAGACAGAGGTAAAGAAAATTCCAGCAGCGATAGGCGGCATAATATATATAGCTTCATAGTATTCATTTGTTGCCAAGATTCTAACTATTTCTGGCGCAACGGACGTTGCAAGTACTGCAAAAAAACCGTAAACTAACATTAATTTTGTTGATATTGCTTGAACAGAAATCCTTCCCTCTTTTTTATCAATTTTTTCAAACAAGAACGGAACAAAAGAAGAATTAATTGCACTCCACACTATAATAGAAAGTGAACTAACAGAATACAATACACCATAAATACCAAGTTCTCTATTTCCAACCATCTTACTAATCATTGTTCTATCAGATACGCTTAATATTTGCATTGCAACCGAATTTACTATCAAAGGAATACTAAGAGCTAAAGAATACTTCCAATAATGAAAATCTATATGTTTTTTCCCTTTTACCATTATAAATATCCAGAAAAAAAGAGCAATTCCGAAAACGACAAAATTTGTAGAAAAAAGCCTTATTTCAGCTAAATCGCCATATTCCTTACTTCTTCCAAT
>Ga0310690_10006270_pt1 | contig 15696 bp, 13 predicted proteins | sample AusTroGonzalo_MG_2_FD_207661 | JGI IMG/M metagenome (GOLD analysis project Ga0310690, IMG submission 207661) | Bovine rumen microbial communities from tropical cattle in Woodstock, Queensland, Australia - Gonzalo_04 (v2) (version 2) | ecosystem: Host-associated > Mammals > Digestive system >... | reverse complement strand
GGACGACTGGCGCTGGCAGGGGGCCCTCATGACCGGCAAGTTCACTGAAACCAGTCAGCTGAGCGTTATCGTCAACGCAAACAACACCAACAACCGCGGATTCAACGACCTCTCCGGCAGCATGATGAGCAACATGATGGGCGGCAGAGGCGGCATGGGCCGTGGAGGCGGTGGCATGGGCGGTTGGGGTGGAAACTCCAACGGCATCACCACCTCCTGGATGGGCGGAGTCAACGGCAACTGGGACCTCCTGGGGGACAAGATGGACCTGGGCGCCAACTACCTCTACAACGGCTCCATCGTAGATGTGGAGGAATCCACCTACAAGGAAACATACAAGGACGATGGTTCTACGCTCATCTCCAAGTCTGACGGCATCAGCTCACGCTACACGGACGGCCACCGCTTCGGCGTACGCCTGGAGCACAAGTTCTCCGAGAACACCTCCATCCTGTTCCAGCCGCAGTTCAACTTTGGAACTGGCAGTTTCGTGCAGCAGAACGGCTTCTCTACGGACACCCGCGCCGCAGACGGGACCGTCTCCAAGACCAATGACGGTTACTCCAGCAGCAACGGCAGCAACAACAACTGGAGTTCAAGGGGCTTCCTCCTCTTCCGCCAGCGCCTTGGCATCCCCGGACGTACAATATCGGCAAACCTTAACTGGAATATCTCCAACAATAAGATGGACAGCTGGAACCAGTCCCTCACAAACACCTATGCAGGTGCCGGCAGCCAGGACATCGTGAACCAGAGGATTGCCCAGAACACCAACAGCCAGGGCGTTAATACCCGCGTGGTTTATACCGAGCCCCTTGGTAACTACTTCTACCTGGAAGCAAGCTACAACTTCAACTTCTCCCAGAGCAACTCCGTCAAGAACACCTACGACAGCGCTCCCGGTTATGACTGGACAGGCATAAACTACCAGGGAGATCCCGTATCCAGGATTGCCACCGCATCCGGCAACGTCCTTGACACCCTCCCGTACACGCAGGCAGGCGAAACATATAACGATACGTACAGCAACACCATCCTCAACATCAACCGCAACCACAACATGGGTCTTGCGTTCATGTATCAGAGGGAACAGGCCCGTGCGCAGATTGGTTTCTCCGCAATCCCTACAAGTACCACCAACATCACCAACGGCAAGGGATATGAGAACAATGTCTGGAACTTCGCCCCGCGCGCGATGGTGTTCTACGACTTCAATGACAACGCCAATGTCCGCCTGTTCTATAACGGCCGAAGCAGCCAGCCTTCAACATCACAGCTGATGCCTGTCATGGACAACTCCAATCCTCTGTCCATGAGCCTTGGTAACCCTTACCTCACTCCTTACTTCAGCCACAACTTCCGTAATGAGTGGGAGTATTCCAACAAGCAGACATTCTTCAGCGCCCGCGTCAACATCCAGGGCGGCATGGTGGAGAATCCCATCACCAACGCCTCCTGGTACGATATGACCGGCCGCCAGTATTCCTTCCCGGTAAACGGTCACAACACCTACAACGGCAGCGTCCGCGTCATGATCAACGCCCCCATCGCCAAAAGCGGCTTCACCATTTCCAACACCAGCAATGCCTCTTACTCCAAGAGCGGCAGCTACGTTGGAGGGTCATCCCTTGACATGAGCGGCTACTTCAACGGGGCAGGGGAGTTTGATTACGAGAAATTCCATGCCGATTATTTCGAAAACGGCTCCACCAAGTGGGATGCGGACTTCCTGGACAACACCACACGCAGCCTCAGCGTAATGGACCGCCTCCGCCTGACTTACCGCTCGGACAACCTGGAAATCACAGCCAGCGGCCGCACCCGCGTGAGCAAGCCGTGGTACACCCTTCAGGACAACGTGGCCGCAACCTGGAACAACCAGGCTTCCAGCTCATTCAAATGGACATTTGGAAGCAGCGGCGTTGAGTTCAGCACCGATGCCAACTACAACTGGTATTATGGTTACACAACGCCTCAGGATCCGGAGTTTGTGTGGAATGCATCCCTTTCCACTCCGCTGTTCCGCCGTCAGGCAACCCTGTCACTCAAAGCATACGACATCCTTGACCAGGCCAAGAACGTGCGTGTGACCACAACGGACAACTACTATCAGGAAACCCGCAACAATACTCTTGGAAGGTACATCATGCTGTCCTTCACATGGCGTTTCGGTAACTTTGGCAAGGCCCGCCAGCAGATGCAGAACCGCATGGGCGGCGGTCCCGGCGGTTTCCGCGGCGGCCCGCCCATGGGTGGCGGCGGCTTCCGCGGCGGCCCCTTCTAGCCTTCTTGTTGTACGTGATTTGCAACAGCCTGTAAATCAAGTGTTTAACAAAAGTACCCGGGTACCTTGGTACCCGGGTACTTTCTATAAATACCTAATTATAAGCAAGTTAACATTCACGTTTGCCGGACGTAATCCCGCCACTTGGCAATCAGTGCCTCCATATCGGCTGGAACGGGCACCTCAAAGTGAAGGCGTTCGCCGGTGCGGGGGTGGGTGAAGCCCAGTGTGCGGGCGTGGAGCGCCTGGCGGGGGCATAGCTCGAAGCAGTTGCGGATGAACTGTCTGTATTTGGTGTAGATGGTGCCCTGCCTTATCTCCGAGCCGCCGTACCTTTCGTCATTGAAAAGCGGGTGGCCGATGGAACTCATATGCACGCGGATCTGGTGCGTCCGGCCGGTTTCCAGGCGGCATTCCACAACGGTTATAAAGCCATATCGCTCAAGGACTTTCCAGTGCGTCACGGCCCATTTTCCCTTTTCCGGATCGTCGTACACGCGGAAGCGGAGGCGGTCGTTTGGATCCCTGCCGATGGTCCCGGAAATGGTACCCTCGTCCTCCGCAATATTGCCCCAAACCACGGCGGTGTAAATCCTGTCGATGGAATGCACAAAGAACTGGTCCGCCAGGTTCAGCTGCGCGGCGGGGTTTTTGGCCACCACCAGCAGTCCGCTTGTATCCTTGTCGATGCGGTGCACCAGCACGCCCATCCTCTCATCGTCCTCTGCGTCCGGGGTAAGGTGAAGGTAGTACGCAAGCGCGTTGACCAGCGTGCCGTTATAGTTGCCGTGACCGGGGTGCACCACCATGCCGGCGGGCTTGTTGATGACCAGGACGTCATCGTCCTCAAAAACTATGTCCAGGGGGATGTTCTCCGGCAGGATCTCCATGCCGCGGCGCTCGTAGGGCATCACGAACTTCACCACGTCCAGCGGCCGTACAATGTAATTGGCCTTGGCGGGGACGTCGTTCACCAGCACGTACCCGGCCTCTATGGCCTTCTGCACGCGGCTCCTGGACGTATCTTCCTGATGAGATGCTATGAATTTATCGATCCTTACCGGCTCCTGCCCCTTATCCACCACCAGCCGGAAATGCTCAAACAGCTCATCCTCATTCCCGACAAAAGCATCCTCATTCCCGACCTGATCGGGAATCTCCTCCCAGATCATTGCGCCGGCAGTTTAGAGGTATCCAGCGTCAGGCTCACAGAAACGTTGGACCCGAGGTTCAGACGGGCGCCGGGGACGGACCCCTGCTGGTAAACCACTGCGTTCACGGAGTCCGCGTATGTGCGGATGTCCTTGTCAAAAGTAACCTTGCCGATGTTGAGGAAATGGTCGTGAAGCACGTCAATGGCGTTTACGTACTTCATGCCGGTGAGGCGGGGGACCGATGTTGAATTGTCCTCATAGTTCACGCCTACGGTGAGGTCGATGGTGGAACCGCTCACTACAAGGTCACCTGCGGCCAGGTCCTTGCCTTCGCACTTCCAGGCCAGCACGTTGTTGGTGGCTATGTCCCTGACATAATTGAGCTTCCCAAGGTTGAGGCCGCGGTTCTGCAACTCTGCGCGGGCTTCGGTTACGGAATAACCGTACAGGTTTGGCATTACAACCTTGCGGGGAACCACAGAATTTATGGTAAGGAAGATGCTGCGGCCGCGTTTTACAGTTGCGCCTGGGGCAGGCATCTGGCGGTACACTACGCCTCCGCCAAGGCGCCTTACAAACACGGAATCCACCACTTTCACGGCAACCCCGGCCTCCTTTGCGGCGGCCTGGGCTTCTGTCACGCTCATGTTTGTGAGGTCCGGCGCCTGCACTGTTTTCCCGTGGCGTGTTATCACATTGAGCAGTATTCCCGCCCCCAGAAACACCACAAACAGAAACACCGCCGCCCCAATCAGGTTATTCCAAATCCACTTATGCCTGGATGCCATATACAATATCTTTTTTTACCGCGCTAAGTTACGAATATTTTTGATAACTTTGCCTATCATGAAAAAGCCGGGCGCAATATACGCTGTACTAGCCATTCTATTCTGCATCCTGATGAGTTTGCCGTGGCTGGTGCCGCACTGCGGGGTGCTGGCCCTGGTGGGGCTGGTGCCGCTGCTTGTGATGGAAAGGCTGGCTTGCTTCAACAAGACAAAGCATTTCTGGTGGTGGCATTACGGGACGTTTGTCCTGTGGAACGCCGTAACCACCTGGTGGGTGGCCAACGCCACGGTTGGCGGGGCCGTCTTTGCAATCCTTGCAAACTCCCTCCAGATGTCTCTTGTGTTCGGCGCTTTCCGTATGGTTAAACGCCGCCTGAATGGAGTCCTGCCGTATTTTTTCCTTGCAGCCGCATGGATTGCCTGGGAAAGATACTACCTTACAATTGCAGAGATTTCATGGCCCTGGCTGGTTTTGGGAAACGCCTTTGCGGAGAGCACGTCCCTCATCCAGTGGTACTCCGTGACCGGCCATCTGGGCGGTTCCGTATGGGTATGGACGGCCAATCTGGCTCTGTTCGGGATCATGGTGGCGCTGTCGGACGGCCGCATGGGCCGCTGGAACGTCAAGGCCCGCGTGGCGGCATTTGCCGGCGTAGCTGTGGCGTTTTTCGGGCCGATGCTCTGGTCCGCCTGCCTCAAGCCCGCACCGGCGGAGAAGACACTGGAGGTAGTCATCGGCCAGCCCAATTTTGACCCTTACCAGAAGTTCCAGAGCCTCACCCAGGAGCAGCAGGACCGCCATTTCATGGACCTTGTGGACGCGGAAATCCCGGAAGGGGCGCCCTGTCTGGTGCTTGCCCCGGAGACGTTCACATCGGGTTTCATGCTGGACGATGTTCCCGGCAACGCCAGCTTCCGCCGCTACCAGACCTGGCTCCGGCGTCATCCGGACGCAACGCTTCTGTTCGGGGCATCGGCCCACAACCGTTCCATCTCCTACGCCGCACCGTCGCCCCTCAGTTATGACCGCGGCAAGGCCGACCAGGCCGGCCACCACCTCTGGATCACCAGCCGCAACAGCGCCGTGGTCACGGATACATCGGGCCGATACGAATTTTTCCATAAATCCAAGCTGGTTGTGGGCACGGAGCTTACCCCTTACCCCAAGGTCTTTATTCCGCTGGAGAACCTCCTCGGCGGCAGCCTCATGGGCAAGTGCGTCGGCCAGAAAGAGCCCACCTGCATGCATGTGGGGGACATTCCCTTCGGCACCGCCGTCTGCTACGAATCCGTTTACGGCGAGTACTGCACCAAGTACGTCCGCAGGGGGGCGCAGTTCCTTTGCGTCATTACCAACGACGCCTGGTGGGGCAATACCGCCGGCTACAGGCAGCACTTCAGCTACAGCCGTCTCCGCGCCATTGAGACGCGCCGATGGATTGCCCGCTGTGCCAATACCGGCATCAGCGCCATCATAGGCCCGGACGGAAAATACCAGTGTGAGACGCCCTGGTGGCAGGATGCGGTGCTGTACGGGCATGTGGGGCTGTCGTCGGAAATTACGCCCTTTGTACGTTACGGAGACATCGCCGGACGCGCCGCCGTACTGCTTTTCCTGCTCATAGCGGCGGCTGCCCTGATTCGCCCTAAGAAATAGGAACAATTTTTGTTCTGTTATTGAAAATAACTATATTTGCGTAAATAACATTAATCTATTGGCTATGAAAAAACTCGGTATTGTTCTCGCAGGCCTTGTGGCTCTTTCCCAGCTCATGATTGCTGCACCTAAGGAAACCAAGGTCAAATACGGCAAGAACATCTACTACTCAGGAGAGGTTGACAAGAACCTTCCTGCCGGCGCAGGAGCGCTCTATCTCAAGGTAAACAAAGACAACGCGGAAATTATCAACGGTATATTCCGGGACAACATCATCGACGACGGCACTGTCCGCATGACCCTCTCCAACGGAGACATGGCCATCATGGAGGGCCGATTCATTTTCGTGGCCCCCGTGGACAAGGACGCATCGGCCTTCGAGCTCATCCTTGAAAGGGGAGAAATCAAGGTCGGCGGTGAAACCTACACCGTTCCCACAAACATCAGCTTCCTCGTGAGCCCGGACGAATTCCTCGGCGTATCGTACCGCACAAACGATACCTTCTACACCACAATGCGCAAGAAGGGCTCATCTGCAATCACCTACGGCATGGTCCGTTCCGCCGGTTCTGACTTCGGCGCCCAGATTGCAAAGATTGACAGCCTCCGCGTGGGCGGGGATATGTACTATCCTCTTTCCAACGGCCTCTGGCGCAATAAACTCAACAAGACCGATTACATCGACGCCCGCAAGAACGACAACAACACCTTCACCCCCGTTGCCATTCATCGCGTCAATCCTTTCGACGGCGGCGTTGTGGATTCGGACACCCCCGGCTCCATCTATGCCGATCAGCTCTATACCGGCACCATCAAGTATCCGGACAACACCATGTACGAGGGCACATTCCACTACCAGATCACCGTGGATGTCCGTTATGAGGACGGTACCTTCACCGGCAAGGATTTCACTGACACCTGGAAGCAGGGACTCAACCTCACGGAGATTGAGCGTGAGCGCCTCCGCAAGATAGAGCGCATCAAGAACGAGATTGCCAACCTTGTTGCCAATGCAGACACCACTTCCGCAACCTTCAGCGGCCGCAGGTACATCTCCATCAAGGATGCAGACCACATCACCTACCAGAACAAGCCCGCATGGATTTTCCATCTTGACTATCTCGACTTTGCAACCAACACCACCGGCAGCATCCTCCTGGACAAGGTTCTCATCTATGCAGAGGACAGCGGCAAGCTTGGTGAAATCCTTTACAACCAGGAAGCGGCAGTCGGCTCCGGAGATCCCGTCAAGTATGTAGAGAACAACGGCAAGATCTATGTCTGGCAGGGTGCAGTTCCCACCGCATACGAAGGCTTCCATGAAATCATGTCAGGTTATGATATCGCCCTCCGCAGTGAAAAGAACAACGGCGTCCGCTACTTCCTCTTTGATGAAGCCGCCGATACCCTCACCAAGGAAATCTGCAAGAAGATCGGTGTCCCTTACATTTCCAAGGGAGAAGCCAACCTTGCAGTAGCAGAATCAATGAACATTACCGCTGAATAATTATGAAAAAGCTCTTTCTGATACTTTGCACCGCCATCGTGGCCCTGGTATCCTGCACCAAGGACGATGAATCCCTTGACGGCCGCTGGAACGCCCCCCGTTTCTCTGAACAACCTGACGACTACGCCTTCAGCATTATCTTCGAAGGCAACAACCTGGATCTTTACATCATCGCCTGGGGACAGCACTACAAAGGCACCTTCACCTATTCTGACGGTGTAATCAACTACACTGTAACCGCCGCTTTCCAGGCCTATACAGATGTTTCCTATGATGATCAAGGCAACATGACAACATGGTCCTGGATGGCCGGAGACCTTGATCAGTACACCCTCAAGCTTGCGGAAGGTTACAACTGGTATGACATGAGGCCGGATGAGCTTGAACAGAACAAGGAAATGTTTGCCAGCATCAAGTTCCGGATGCAATCTCCCGGTGTTGCAGTGAGTGACCTCTTCGGCATCGAAGAACTCACTTTCACCAAGGAAAAGTAATCCACGCCTTATTATCATAATGCCCGGCTTTGTGAAGTCGGGCATTTTTATTATCTTTGCAGCCACTTTGAGATGTGGTGTAATGGTAGCACTAGGGATTTTGGTTCCCTCAGTTAGAGTTCGAATCTCTACATCTCAACAAAAATAGCGGCAACCGCCGCTATTTTCGTTATTATAGGGCCGTAACGGCCCTATAATAGTATAGTGTGATTGGTAACTTATTGAGTGTGAATTTATTATATACGGTACCCGGGTACCAAGGTACCTGGGTACCTTAATTAAGTGCCTGATTAGCAGGGTGTTGCAAATCGAGCTGCGGGCGGACCAGGTATGGGAGGGGGGCGGTTAAAACAGGGTGGGGTGATTCTCCTCCAGTTCGGAGAGGATTTTCTGCATGATGGCTTCGCGCATGAGGGAGGCTTTGGCGCGGACGCCGAAGCGGGTGCAGTATTCGTCGATGGCGGCGAGTTCGCTGTCATTGAAATACAGCACGTAGCGGTTCTTGCGCAGGAGCATAAGCTTCTGCTTGGCAAGGTACTCCGGATCTACGCCGGGGATTTTCTTTCTGCGCGGGCTCATAGCTGGACGTAGCGGTGCTGGATTATTCCTTTCTTGTCCACCTGAATCACAAAGGGGATTGAAGTAAGGTCAAATGTGTCCAGAAGCGTCTGGCCCACAGGCTGGTTCAAAGCAGCGTCCATGTCCACCAGGAGCACTTTCACCTTGCGGTCAGAGACCACCTTGTCAACACCCTGCAGAAGCTCCTGACAAGTTGAGCAGCTGGGAGAATAGAACACTATGTATGAGGGATTTCCCTTAAGCTTTCTCAATGCAAAGGAACCTTCCTTAGCTCCCTTCACAAAGATAGGGAATGGCTTGCGGCGCAGAACGCCCGGGACCGTCAGGTCAGGAATCTCGGACCCAACGGGTGTGCGTGCCGTCATCTCGGAGAGGAACTCCCCAAGCGACAGAATCTGAGTCTTGTCCTCCGGAGCATCCCAGATATCTTCATTGGATATATACCTTTTTACAAAAGGAATGATGGCGTCCTTGTAAACCTCCTCTTTCTGCTGCGAAAGGAAGTAAAGGAGGTCTCCCTCCACCTGCTTGAAGCTGTCCGTATTGCCTTCCCCGAAGGTGCGGGCGGCAAGGTAGTCCGCAACGTCCAGGATGTGTTCCACCTTGAGCGTATCCCCATAGGCCGCGAACATCTGGCCATACCGGGCGGTCTGGGAATCCTCCCCGTAGGAATAGTCTCCGGTGGTGAACTCCCTGGACAGCAGGACCTTAAGTGCGGGAGTATCAAGCCCCCTGCCGATAATCACGCCATCCGGGTTCACCAGGAACATGGACGGAGTCTTGAGTACGCCGTAGAGCCTCTGCCAGTCGGATTCAATTGCGGGATCCCAAAGGTGGATGGCCTCGGGGAAGGTTTCCCGGTAGGTGCTCCAGGAGTCGGCATCGGCCCCCACATAAACGGCGTAAAGCTTGAGGGTAAAGGCGGGATCCTGGACTAACTCCCTCAGGCGCAGGGTTTCCAGCTTGCAGGTGGGGCACGATGTATCGTAGAAGAAGATGACGTTGTAGTAGCCCGATGCAGGTATGCGCACAGCCTTGCCGGAGCGGTCTTTCAGGGCAACGTGCGGGGCATTTTTCCCCACCAGCGAAGCCCGGTTGAACTCTGCAAAGAGCTTGGCGTTGCGGAGGTCCTCCTCCGAGTGCATCTTCACCCTGCCGGAGGCCAGCCACTTGTCCACTATGTGCACGGCAACGGCCTCATCGCCCATGATCTTTGACCCAAGGTAGTGCTCATAAATCTTCAGGGTGACGTACTGCCGCACCAGCGAATCCCGGGACGATTCTATCAGAAAATCGCACTCCGCATTCTGTACGGCGACGCTTTCCCCGGCAAGGGCGGTGAAGTACTCCTCCAGCTTGGCGCCCAGCTCCGGGTATTCCTGGGCCTGCAGGCTCAGTGCGGCAAATGCGGCGGCAACCGCCAAAAAGAACTTTTTCATAGCTTTACTCCTTCGGGTATGAATGCGCTGTAGTCTCCGCCGTGCTTCAGGATATCCCTCACGGCCGATGAGCTGATGTGTGCGTACTCCTGCGCGGTAGGGATGATGATGGTCTCTATCTCCGGGGCGATGCGGCGGTTGGCATCGGCAATGGAGCGCTCCGTCTCAAAGTCGATCATGTTCCGGACGCCCCTGACGATGTGCCTTATCCCAAGGGAGCGGCAGGTGTCTACGGTGAGGTTGTCGTACTGGATTACGGATACGCCGGCCATGCCCGCGGTGGCCTGACGGATTATGTCCAGGCGTTTCTCCATGGGGAAGAAGCCCTTCTTGTCCTGATTGATGCCCACTGCGATGACCACGTTGTCAAACATGGTAAGGGCGCGGCGCAGTATGTTAAGGTGCCCGGCAGTGAACGGGTCAAAGGAGCCGGGGAAAAGTGCGGTGGTATTCATAATTGCCAGTCTATGGGTTCCTTGCCCTCGGAGGCAAGTATCTGGTTGGTCATTGAAAAATGCCTGCATCCGAAGAAGGCCCCGCGTGCAAGAGGGGAGGGGTGCGCGGCAGTAAGGACGTAATGTTTTGACGTGTCGATAAGCTCCGCCTTGCCGATGGCGAACCGTCCCCAGAGCAGGAAAACGATGCCGCTGCAGTGGTCCGACAGGTACTTTATGACGGCGTCCGTGAACTCCTGCCAGCCGATGTTTCCGTGGGAGGTGGGCATGCCGGCCTGCACGGTGAGGACGCTGTTCAGGAGGAGCACTCCCTGGCGGGCCCAGCTTTCAAGGTTGGGGCGACCGCTCATGCGGATGCCAAGATCGTCCTCCACCTCTTTGAATATGTTCTTGAGGGACGGAGGAGCCGGGACGTTGTCGCGGACGCTGAAGGAAAGGCCCATTGCCTGGCCCGGGCCGTGGTATGGGTCCTGCCCCAGGATCACGACCTTCACCTTGTCCACGGGAGTGAGTTCAAAGGCACGGAAAATTTCCCCTCCGGGAGGGTAAATCACCTTTCCCGCGGCCTTCTCCCCATGCAGAAAGCGCACCAGCGCGGCGAAATACGGTTTCTCGAATTCCCCCGCCAGCGCGGCTTTCCAACTCTGTTCTATCTTTACGTCCATATAATAGATCCTTCGTCGCTTCGCTCCTCAGGATGACAAATAAGGGAGCTCCTGTCATTCTGAGCGTAGCGAAGAATCTAAAAGATAAAGTCAATTACATCCTTTATCGTTTTAACATAGACAAAGATAAGACCTTTTACGTAAATTTCCTTGATATCTTCCACATCTTTTCGGTTTTCTTCCGAAATGAGTATGGTTTTGACGCCTGCGCGCTTGGCAGCGAGGATTTTTTCCTTGATGCCGCCAACGGGCAGCACGCGGCCGCGGAGAGTCATTTCGCCCGTCATGGCGATGCCCTTTTTGAGCGGTTCCCCGCGCAGGGCGGACACCATGGAGCACACCATGGTGATACCTGCGGACGGCCCGTCCTTGGGCACGGCGCCCTCCGGGACGTGGATATGGATGTCCTTTTTCATAAAGGTATCCGTGGTGAGGCCGGCCATTTCCGGGTGGGCCTTGATGTACTGCCAGGCTATCTGGGCGCTTTCCTTCATCACGTCGCCAAGGTTGCCGGTCATGGACAGCGCGCCCTTGCCCTTGGAAACGGAGCTTTCCACGAAGAGAATCTCCCCGCCGGTTTCCGTCCAGGCCAGACCGGTTACCACGCCTACGCCCTCGTTGCCGGCAACATCGTCATGGAAGGCCGACGGCAGGCCGAGGTATTCGCGCAGGTGCTCCGGCTTAATCTCGCGCGGGAACTCCTTGCCCAGGGCCATCTTCTTGGCGGTGACGCGGGCTATCTTGGCAATCTGCTTCTCAAGGCCGCGGACGCCGGATTCGTGGGTGTACTGGTCGATAATCGCCGTCAGGGCATCGTCCGTAATCGAAAGCTCGTCCCTGCGCAGGCCGTGCTCCGTGAGCTGCTTGGGCACAAGGTATTTGTGGGCAATCTGAAGCTTCTCCTCCGCCAGGTAACCCGACACGTTGATCATCTCCATGCGGTCCTTCAGGGCGGGCTGGATTGTGCCCGTGCCGTTGGCGGTGGTGATGAACAGGACGTTGGAAAGGTCGTAGTCTATGTCCAGGTAATTGTCGTGGAAGGTGTTGTTCTGCTCCGGGTCCAGGGCCTCCAGCAGCGCGCTGGAAGGGTCTCCCTTGAAATCGGCCGAGAGTTTGTCAACCTCGTCCAGGACGATGACGGGATTGGAGGTGCCGGCCCTCATTATTCCGTTGAGGATACGGCCGGGGAGTGCGCCCACGTAGGTTTTGCGGTGGCCGCGGATTTCCGCCTCGTCGTGCATGCCGCCGAGGGAAATGCGGATGTACTTGCGTCCCAGCGCCCTTGCGACGGACTTGCCCAGGGATGTTTTTCCCACTCCGGGAGGGCCCCAGAGGCACAGGATGGGGGAGCGCATGTTGCCCTTGAGTTTGAGGACGGCAAGGTACTCGATTATGCGTTCCTTGACGTTCTCCAGGCCGAAGTGGTCCTGGTCCAGAACGTTCTGCGCGTGCTCCAGGTCAAGGTTGTCTTCCGACATCTCTCCCCAGGGAAGGTCCAGCATGAACTGGAGGTAGGTGAGCTGGATGCTGTAGTCCGGCGACGTGGGGTTGAACTTCTCCAGGCGGGAGAGCTCCTTGTCAAAGATGGCCCTCACTTCCTTGGACCACTTCTTTTCATCGGCCCTGCGTCGCATTTTCTCCATTTCTTCGCCCTCGTCCATGCCAAGTTCTTCCTGGATGGTTCGGAGCTGGTTATTGAGGTAGTACTCCCTCTGCTGCTGGTCAATATCGCTTTTGACCTTCTGGTTGATCTCCTGCTTGATTTGCAGGAGCTGGGTCTGTGCGTCCAGCAGCTTGAGCAGCGCCATCCCCCTTTCCCGGATGTTGGCAAGGGGGAGCAGGGCAGTCCTTTCCTGGAAGTTCTCTACCTCAATCGTAGTGGCGATGAAGTTGACCAGGAAGTGGAAATTGTCTATTGAGCGGAGTGCGCCGATAGCCTCTTTGGGGGCAAAGGACGATGCCTTCACCACGGCCGAGGCCTGCTCCTTGAGTGAATCCCCAAGGACGCGGAGCTCGCGCTCGTCGGCCCCCGGCTCAAGGATTTCCTCCAGGTAATGCACTTCTGCCCGGATGTAGGGCTCTGTTCCCAGAACAGCCTCAATCTCAAGGAGTTTCATGCCCTGGAGGATGGCGGTCATGGAACCGTCCGGCATTTCCAGGGTTTTCACCACCTTGCAGGCGGTACCGTGGCTGCAGAGGTCCTTTCCGGAAGGCTCTTCCACGGTTATGTCCTTCTGCGGCACGGCGCCCAGCCAGCCGTTATGCTCTTCCACCTCCGTCACAAGGCGCACTGATTTTTCCCTGCCGATGGTGACGGGGAAAATGGTTCCGGGGAAAATGACGGCATTCCTCAGGGCCAGGATGGGGAGGGTGTCAGGGAGTTCCGATGCGTCCACTTTCATGGAGGGGGCCTCTCCCACGACGGGCATGATGTTCACTTCAACGCCCGCAGGGGCAAGATAGTCTTCGTATGTATTCTTTTTCATATCGTATGTCATGGTGTGACGGAAACTGACAAAATGGCAGAATTCCGGGATAAATCAATACATATATGTATATTGTCAATCTCCGTGCCAGATTTTTGTCTCTAACATTTTGAATTTTCAAAAATTAAGCCTAATTTTGTGCCCGCTTTTCCCCGAGCGTATCGTTAAAACTTTAAACTTAATTAATCATGACTAAGGCAGACATTGTCAATGAAGTAGCTAAGACTACCGGTATCGAAAAAACACAGATTCTCGCAGTTGTTGAGGAGTTTACAAAGGTTGTAAAGGGGTCCCTCATTGCAGGTGAGCCTGTTTATCTTCGCGGTTTCGGCAGCTTCATTATCAAGCATCGTGCACAGAAGGCAGCTCGCAACATCACCCGTAAAACCACTATGACCATCCCCGCACACGACATCCCCGCTTTCAAGCCCGCGAAGTCTTTTGTTGAGGCCGTCAAGGAAAAATAAAACGTATTTAAACAGTTATCAGTAATTATGCCTAACGGAAAGAAGCATAAGAGACACAAAATGGCAACGCACAAGCGTAAAAAGCGCTTGCGCAAGAACCGCCACAAGAAGAAGTAACATTCTTCCCCTAAAATTTCCACATGGAGTCTGAGAAACCGGACAAAGATCTGATCGTTGACGTAACGCCAACGGAAGTACATATCGCCCTGATGGAGAATCACCGGCTGATAGAGTACAACACTGAGTCCAGCACTGGGAACAAATTCACTGTGGGAGACGTTCACCTGGGAAAGGTGAAAAAGATTCTTCCCAATCTCAATGCTGCCTTCGTGGACATCGGAGACAAGAAGGAAGCCTTCATCCATTATCTCGATCTGGGACTCTACTTCCATGCATTTGACCAGTTTGTCCGGGAATCCAACAGGAACACAAACCTGAAGGATTTATACTCAAGGATTCAGATTGGCGAGCCCCTTCCCAAGGAGGGCCGCATAGAAGAGTTCTTGCAGCCCGGGCAAATGGTTATAGCCCAGATTGTCAAGGAACCGATTTCCACCAAGGGATCGCGACTGACTGCGGAAATTTCACTTGCGGGACGCAACATAGTGCTGCTCCCGTTTGCGGAGAAGGTCTCCATTTCACAGAAGATCGGCTCCAAGGAAGAAAAAAGAAGACTTGAGACACTTGTCAGGAGTATCCTTCCCAAGAATTACGGGGCCATAATCCGTACCGCCGCGGAAGGCAAGAATGCCGCAACGCTGGTTGGAGAGACCGAAGCCCTGATACAGAAATGGGAAGACTCCTGGAAGAAGATCGCCAGGGACAAGACCGTCCAGCTTCTGTTCAGTGAGTACAGCAAGACTACAACCGTGCTGAGAGACCTTCTCAGCGACTCGTTCTCCAACATTTGGATCAACGACGAACGTGTGGCCGACGAGGCCCGGAAGTACGTCTCCCTGATATCTCCGGAGCAGGAAAAGATTGTCCACCTGTACGAAGGAAAACAGCCCATCTATGACCACTTTGAGGTCACACGCCAGATTAAGGGCTCCTTCGGAAAAGTGGTACCCATGAGGCAGGGCGCGTACCTGGTGATTGAGACAACCGAAGCGCTGAACGTGATAGACGTCAACAGCGGCATCAGGACAAAGACATCGGACCAGGAGGAGAACTCCTTCGAAGTCAACAAGATTGCCGCCGAGGAAATAGCACGTCAGCTGCGGCTCCGGGACATGGGAGGAATAGTGATCGTGGACTTCATCGACATGGAGTCAAACGACCACAAAAACGCCCTCCACAAGTACATGCAGGAGCTGATGGAAGAAGACAGGGCCAAGCACAACGTGCTGCCGCTGACAAAGTTCGGGCTGATGCAGATCACCCGCCAGCGCATAAGGCCCGTTACGGAAATCAACACAACGGAACAGTGTCCCCTCTGCCACGGCACGGGAAAGATACACTCCAGCGTGGTGATAGACGAAGAGATAGAGCGCAAGATAGCGTTCTATGTCATAGAGAAAGGTCTTAAGTCACTGGTCATCAAAACCAGCCCCATACTGGGAGCATATCTCAAGAGGGGATTCTTCAATTCCTACCTTGCCAAGTGGCGCAAGCACTACAAGGTGAAGCTGGAACTCATTGAAGTCACGGACTTCACCATCCTGCAGGTGGAATTGTTTAATGAAAAAGGCGACAAGCTCGAATAGCTTGCCGCTTTTTTT
>Ga0310690_10006269_pt1 | contig 15699 bp, 12 predicted proteins | sample AusTroGonzalo_MG_2_FD_207661 | JGI IMG/M metagenome (GOLD analysis project Ga0310690, IMG submission 207661) | Bovine rumen microbial communities from tropical cattle in Woodstock, Queensland, Australia - Gonzalo_04 (v2) (version 2) | ecosystem: Host-associated > Mammals > Digestive system >... | reverse complement strand
CTACGATCGGGTATCGATTCGTCATGTAGAGACGCAATGCATTGCGTCTCTACATCGCCCGTTTCAAAATTTCCACAACGTCTTCACGCGTCAATTGCATGAAACCGCCGCCGAGGACCGTTGCGTCGGCGATGGTCTCGATGTTGTCGGGGGTAACGCCTAATTCGGAGGCCTTCATCGTCACGCCGATCTCGCGCATCCAATCCTCCATAGCAGCGAGACCTTCCAAGGCAATCTCTTCGTCGGTTTTGCCTTCGGGGCGAACATCCCAAACATTCTTAGCGAAGCGCACAAACTGGTGCAACCCGCTGTGCATGATGTATTTGTAGTACGGAATGGAGACAGATGCGAGCGTCATACCGTGGGTGGCGTTGGTCACCACGCCGATGGCATGTCCGATCATGTGTACCATCCAGTCCTGACGTTTGCCCTGCTTGAGCAGCGTGTTGAGCGCCCATGTGGCTGTCCACATGATGTTGCTGCGTGCCTCGTAGTCCTGCGGGTTCTTCACAGCAATACGCGAACTGTGGATGAGCGAGCGCATAAGTCCTTCATTGAGGTAGTCGCTGGTGTTGTCGTCTTCGTTGCTGCAGTACTGTTCCAGAAGGTGCGACATGATGTCGAAGATGCCGGCCACCATCTGGTACTGCGGCACCGTGAACGTCAGCTTCGGATTCAGGATCGTGAACTTAGGCATCAGACGGCTGTCGAAGACCTTTCCGAGTTTGAGGTTCTGCGTGTGGTTGGAGATGACGGAGCCGCCGTTCATCTCGGAGCCGGTGCCCACCATCGTCAGCACGCAGCCGACGGGCAGGATGCGCAAGTCGGGATCGGGATTCTTACCTTCCACGTAGTAAGTTTGCCATGGGTCGCCGTCGAGCCAGGCGGAGGCAGCCACGCCCTTGGCGTAGTCGCACACCGAGCCGCCGCCCACCGCGAGGATGAGATCAACATTGTTCTCGCGGGCGAGCTTGCAACCCTCGTAGAGCTTCTCCACCGTCGGGTTCGGCATCACGCCGGGATCCTCCACGATGGTCTTGCCAGCCTCTTTCAAGATGGCCACAACTTGATCGTAAAGGCCAGTGCGCTTGATGGATCCGCCGCCATACGACAGCATAACGGTCTGACCATAACGGGCCAGTTCCTCTTTCAAGAATTCCAGACTGTTCTCGCCGAAATGCAGGCGAGTGGGGTTTTCGTATGTGAAATTTCCTAGCATAATTTTGCAATTTTAATCAAAACGGCAAAGATACACTTTTTTTGTTGACGGCGAATTTGACAAATTTTGCGAAGTTGGCTTTTATTTTATTTTTTGGGCGTTCCGGCGCGTAGGAGGGCCGACATTCCTGACGACCGCCGTCAGGATGTATGCAATACGCTCCTTCAACCCCTCATCGTCAATCTGTCACCCTCCTACGCGCCGTCGGGCTATCCGCTACAATGTTTTTGGCATAACGCGCACCACCATTCCGCCGCCAACAATAGGAGGTGGCGGAATCTCCGACTGACCACGGAACACTTTCGCGCCAAAAACATTTCCGCTTCTATCCCTAACGCGAAGCCCGCATCGAAACTGTGCCTGAACTTGTCAAAGCCACCACCGCAGGAACTGCCTCCGCATCCGTCTTTCTCCCTATACATGATTCTCAATACGAAGTGCCCAAGTTCGCATTGACGAAACAAAGTGAAAATGCACTTTTACTGCAAGTTACAATAGGTAACTTGCGGGCGGAAAGATACATTTTTTTCTATCATAACACCTATGTAATTTCTTGCGTCGAACAGTAGTGTGTCACTCCATCCTGCACTCCTGCTTCTATTCCCCCACCCTTTTATTCATTTGCTCAATCCGCTCAATTCGCCGACCCCTTTCAGCCGACAACAAAAAAAAATGTATTTTCGCAGCTGGTTTCGAAAATAACATGGATATGAGAAAAATATACCTTACCCTCGTCAGTTTCGCCCTTTGCGGGCTCACTTTCGCGCAATCCGTGACCTTGCAGGAGGCCGCCACGGTGGCGCAACGGTTCCTCGAAAGCCAGGGCAAGACGCTGGAAAGCTGTGCCAAGACCTTCGGCGACGCGCAGAATCCCACCCTCTACATCTTCAATGCGGAGAACGGCTTTGTGGTGGTTTCGGGCGACAAAAACGTAATGCCTGTGCTCTCCTTCTCCGACCAGCAGCGCTACAACGACAGCGACGTGGTGCCACCCTTCGAGATGTGGATCAACCACTACGCCAACCAGATTGAGCAGATTCGGAGAGAGCAAATCTCCCAGCCCCAGTATGTTGAATATTGGAACCGCATCCTCGCCAACGCCCCCGCATTCCGCTCGGGTGACGAGGTGGAGCCGCTGATGCTCTCGCAGTGGGACCAAGGCGAGTACTACAACTACTACTGCCCCCGTGACAATGCCGGGCAGAACGGCCGCGTGGTCACCGGCTGCGTGGCCACGGCGATGGGACAACTTCTCTACTATTTCCGCTTCCCCGAACACGGCACCGGCAGCTACTCCTACACCGACGAGCATTACGGAGTGCAGTCGGCGGACTACGAAAATGCCACCTACGACTACAACGCCATGTGCGACAAGCCGACGGCTATCAACCCCGAAATTTCCAAACTCATTTACCACTGCGGCGTGGGCGTCGATATGCATTACGGTCCGGACGGCTCCGGCATGACCAATCACAGCGCGGCACGGGTTCTGCGCACCTTCTTCAAATTCTCCCCCGAGACTGAGTACCTCTTCCGCGATTCCACCGACCTCAACTGGGACAGCGTGATTGTCAGCCACTTGAGCCGGAAGATTCCGATGTACTACGCTGGCTGGAGTGTGCCCGACATCAACGGCCACGGCTTCATTTGCGACGGCTACAAGACGGTCGATAGCAACTACTTCTTCCACTTCAACTTCGGCTGGAGCGGCTACATGGACAATTACTACTACACCAACTCGCTGTTTGTGGGTGGTTCCAACTTCAACCTCGCGCAGGAGCTGATTATCAACGCCTACCCCGACACCACGCAATATACCTACCCCACCCCGCAGACGCTCACCGGCAGTCTGACGCTCACCGCCGATGAAGGTACCTTCACCGACGGCAGCCAATCGTGGGCAACCTGCGCACCCGGCATGAATTTCACGTGGAACATCCAGCCCGACCCGGAGAATCTCGAAAACGTCACTCTCAACATGGATTACAGCCTCGCTGCCGGCGACACGCTCTTTGTTACCAACCCCAATGTGAACACTTTTGAGATGCGGACCGCCGACACAGGCACGCTGGCGGTTTCCTGGGGCACAACAGCGTTGACCGTCACTCTCATCACACATTCCTCGTCCAGTGAGGGTTTTAGGGCGCACTATACGGCGCACCGCCCCGTATTCTGTAACGGTTCAGACGTGTTCACCCCAGCCTCCGGCACTATCACCGACGGCAGCGGCGATTCCCCTTACAACAATCTCACCTCCTGCAAGTTCCGAATACTGCTCAACAACAGCTACTCCGCCATCCATTTCCACATCAACTCGCTGGATCTCGAAGAGGGGCACGACTACCTGCACTTCTACAACAACACCGTCTCGAACGCAAACTACTTATTCTCACTTACGGGTCACATCAGCGACTCGAACTTCGTACTTGATTCGCGCCGCTGTTCCATCATTCTGGAAACAGATGAGAGCGGCACTGACGCAGGCTTCGACATCGACTACTCGGGCGGTCATGTTGGCATTGACAATCACGGGATTGACGCGCTATCAATATGGCCCAACCCCGCCACCGACCAACTGAACCTCGCCTCCCCCACCCCGATCCAGTATGTGGAAATACGGAACACTGAGGGAAGAACTGTCTTTTCGAACAATAGTGACAATCAGGAAATTAACATCAGCACAAGCCATCTCCCTGCTGGCATTTACCTGCTGACCGTTCACACCCAGAAGGGAATCATAACTAAAAAATTGGTTGTTCTATAACCACGTAACCGAATCACATAAACGGAACGTCGTGGATTTCCGTGAGACGTTTGTAATCGGTGGTCGGTTGAATCTGATAGACTTGCCGGTCTGATTGCAGATAATAATGGTTGTTGTAGTGGATAATATAGGCGTTATCCAACTTCAACCCTTTTATCTTCAATACATTGCGGTCAAACTGATAAACGACTTTATTTTGGATGGGGGTGCTCCAAATCTGCACTTCGAGAGACTTCGGAGCATTGTCAGGAGCTTCCACGGCATTCTTGTGCGAATCAAAGTAGAGGATGGGGGCATCGTGGCGGGAAATCATCTTCTCGGAAGAAACCGTAGCACTGCGCACTTCTTCATACGCCTCATCTTCTTCATCCAGCATCAGATTCATCGCACTTTCCTCCAAAAACAGCGAATCGGTCTGTAGTGAATCGGCAGCAGCCTCGCGCGCGGCCTCTTCCGGACGACCCTGATACTGATGTACAATATATTTATATACGGTATCTTTCTCACCCGAAGACTCCGGTGCAATAACCTTCACCTCAGAAGCAGGCTTGGGCCGGATCTTGCTCTCCACGATAAACGCGACCAGCACTCCCACCAGCAGCCCGATAATCATTCCGAGCAGCAGGATAATTCCCTTCTTGGTGGCTTGGTTGGACTGGTTTTCCATCGTCTAAAAGTTATAAAAACAAACGGCAAAAATACATTTTTTTTGTGATCAGTAATCAGTGAACTGTGAGCTGAAATTCCCGTTAAATAACTGTGTAAACTAGAAGTCATACCCGATTCCGAAATAGAACCCGACTTTGTTGAAGGAGCTGTTCCAGTGGAGGTTAGCCATAATCGGGCCGAATTTGGAGTTGTACCCAAACTGCAGACCGGCCGCGTAAACGGGATCGGCCATCTCCTTGAGGGAAGAGCCGTCATGCATGGCCGCACCTATTGCCGACAGATAGATCTTTTTTCCCACCTTGAAGCGAAGCTCCAAATCGACGGTGGTCAATATCCTTTCGCAAGCCCTCACCATATTGTAGCCGATAAACGGAATCTGTTGGTCGTAGTAACGGCCGGCCATGGTGCCACCCACATAGTTGGCCATAAATGAATTCTGGTTTTTATCACCGAAAATATACCGTCCGTTAGCCGAGGCCAAAATGGTGAAGAAGCTACAACATGGGATCACACCGTGTACACTGGCCGCAGCATAATGGGTCCTGCGGAAGTCGTAATCGTATGCGGCCTTTATCCGGTAACCTTTATCTGGGAAATAGCGCTTGTTCTCGTGGTCGTAAATGAACCGCAGATAGACATACGGATATAAGTTCTTCCAATTCCATGCCGGTGCAATATTGTTCGTATCCATCGCAGGACGTATCTCCTTTCGATAAGGCATGTATTCCAGTCGAACACCAGCATTCAGATCAACCTGGCTCCACCGCGTTCCCGCAATATAAACCTTCAGTTCGTTGCGCCAAAGAGTTTCGTGATACTGGTAGTTATACAGATGGTCCTCGGTGCCAACCATATTACGATACAGCGTTTTGAAGGAAGCACCGAACTTGGGACCCTTCTTCGGCAGATAGTACCACTCGACCTTCAGGTACGGCGACATGGAGAGCCTAAGCGTGACATCAAGCAGCGATCCGAAAATCTTATTTCTGCCGATGCCCAAGTTAAACAGGGCGGCAAACCACTCCTCCGAATCGAGCCTCAACCCTATACCTATGGAGTTGGGCGGACGCTTTTCGCAATGGAATACCAGAACATAACCGTCCGAGCCGTCGCTCTCCAACGTGTAAGTCACCTTCGAGAAAGCCATGGTTCCGTAAATGATGGCCTGCAAGAGCTCGAACTTGCTCTTGTCGTAGTATTCATTGAGCTTGAGACGCATCTTCCGGTCTATGTAATCCTCCTCTATCGGCGTAACCCCCTCATAGTCCACATCGGTGATTTTCACCTTGGTTTCGCCAGTGTTAATTGCCTTCTGGTTATGGAGTTGCCGTCCGCCATTGCCCACCAGCCCCACAATGCTGTCCAGCTCGTGCGCATGTGAGGTAGCAGCGGTATAGCCGCGCTGGATCAGCGTGGCAATCTCCTCGGTGCCGAAACTCAGCATCCCGAAGCCCGATATGTCGGGGGTGATATAGACCGTGGCATTCCCCACATTGCGGTTGTGCGCCTCCAAACCACCTGAGTACTGAGCCGTCTGCATCAAGATGTCGGCCATATTATTCACTTTTTGGTAATCGCGAGGCATGGTCATCTCTACTCCGATGATGATGTCGGCACCGGCAGCCACAGCCACATCTGTCGGGAAGTTGTTCTTCGTGCCGCCATCGGAGAGAATCATGGAATCCACACGCACCGGCTGGAAATAACCCGGAATGGACATGGAGGAGCGCATGGCCTCCACCAACGGCCCCGAAGTCCAGTGCTTCTCCTTCTGGGTCACAATCTCCGTAGCAACACAACTATAGGGCGTCGGCATATCTATGAAATCCATGTCGTCCTGATAGTTAACCGATAACGCACTAAACATATTGTAGATATTCAGCCCGTAGAGGAACCCCGACGGGAGACTTTTCAGAAATTCCAGCTGTGTATAGGGGATATCAATGAGGTAAGTGCCCTTGTACATCTTACGGGTGTAGGTATAATAATCCATCGGAATGTTGTCGCTCATCATGACGTTCCAGTCGATGGAACGCACGATGGAGTCGATTTCGAGGGCGGAATAACCGAGGGAATAGAGGCCGCCGACAAGTGCGCCCATACTGGTGCCCGCCACGAAATCGACCGGGATGCCTTTCTCCTCAAGGTATTTCAGCACTCCGATGTGAGAAGCCCCCTTCGCGCCGCCGCCCGCCAACACGAGCGCCACCGTCGGACGATGCTCCTTTTTGCGAATATCAGCCATCCGTTTCTGCATTTTCGCAAAGAAAATCGAATCGGATTTCGGGTCGTAGCTGATGTTGACCAACCGATCCGTCTGTGCAAACAAACCACCAGCCGTCCATGCCAAAAAGATAGCAATTAGGGCAGATTTCAACACACGCCCAATCCATTTTTCTCGGGTATATATCCGTTTATTCATAATATTACCGTTTTTTCAAAAACAAAGCGCAAAAGTAAACATTTTACAGACACGCAGCAATAGTTAAAACGTGGTGTATAGGCAGGAGATGTCGCCCTCGGAACGGACCATGAGCAACAGCAGCGCCAAAGTGAACACTACAACGACAATCAACACTTTAACGATTTTCCTTTTCCAAAACATAATCCCTGATTTTCTGATAAATAAATGTAGCCCCGTAGCTGGTATGATGCTGCCAATCCTCAAACATGCCCGGCTCGGTCGAAAGGTCGGAACAGTCAATGTATTCCGCTCCTTCCTCCTCCAAAAGTCGCAGAATGTTTACCGGAATCTGCCGGATTTTCGGCAAATCCTCGGGATGCACCTGCGCAAACGCGACGTGGTTGTATGGCCCGACCACGAAAACGATATCGACCCCGCGCTCCTTGCAAAGCCGGATCATCGTACGCAACTCGTCGTAACGGTAGGCCTCCTCGGGATGCGGATGCAGCGTATAGGAATGGACATCGAAACTTTTCGCAACGTTAAGGGCATACTGATAACGGCTGCTGTCCGGTTTCGCGACGGAAGTGGCTGATGGATAAGCATCTTGCCGTTTCACCTTATTCAAACCATCGTAAAACTTCGAAGAATCCAAATCAAAAACCAAATCCTGGTAATATTTCCGGCGAATGCGATCCATCCAGTATTCCAACGGGTCGTTCAATTTTTCCGTCCACAATACGGGCTCCAGATTGGTTTTCAAGACACCATCAACCTCTTGATTTTCAGCTCGATTGGCTTTACGATAAGCCGTAAAAGAAACATACCGATGGAAATAATCCAAATTGCCAGTGGCAAGTTTTCCGCACCAATAGGAAGGGTTGATGTAATACAACACCTTGACATTCTTAATGTTATCATTTCCTTGAATCAGCGGGAAGTAGGTACATGCGGTTCGACCGGCACCTGCTATCACCGAAAAGCGGCAGTTCAGCGCGGTGTCAGCGTTCAGAAAGTCGTAATAGTTGCCTTTGGTGCGGGCGTTGCTCTCGGAAGTCCCCAACACCAGATAGCCGTCATGCGCTTTGATGCTGTTCAGCAACAAATTGGTATATAGCGGGTTATTGTCACGAAGATCCTGATGACGGATGGTGTAAAGCTGTTCATCCGGCTGTGTCGCACGGAACTTCGGGATAAGGCCGGCAACCATCATCCAGAAGAGGAATGCGACCAAAGCCGTCACTCCAATCCATGCCAAATTCTTCAATTTATACAGACGATTCATCAGAACAGCAATTTAATCATTTTCAACAACTTATCAACAGGATAGTTGAAAAGCACCCACCCGACGGTCACGAAAAGGAACGTGGCGCAAATGCCGGCAATCCTTCGTGATGTGGTCAGAGGTTTTAGCGTTTTCCCATACGTAATCAACTTATACACAGAGAGTCCAATGCCGTGCCAAAGGCCCCAGAGCACGAAGTTCAGAGTGCTGCCATGCCAAAGTCCGCAGACGAAGAAGGTAAACATGTAGGCGATGACCGAAACCAGCATCCGATATTTGGCGATGGGCAGGCGGTTCAGCAGCGAAATCACCGGTTTGAAGACATAGATTCTCAGGAATGTGGAAAAGGTGATGTGCCACCGTTTCCAAAACTCCGAAATATTGGGGGAGAAGTAGGGATTGTTGAAGTTTTCGGGGGTGCGCACGCCCATCGTGTAAGCCATTCCGATGGCCATGTCGCAGTAGCCGGAGAAGTCGATGTAGATGTAGAGCGAATAGAGCAGCGCTGCGGAGATGACCGCGCCCCAAGGTCCAAACTGAGGCAGAAGCACATCATAGTCAATCGCATACGGCTTTATCAGCGGTACCACCAATAGGGTTTTCACCGCCCCGATGAAGATGCGGCCCACGCCGGCCAGCAGCATCCGACGGTTGAAACGCACGCGGGTGGTGGTCGTCCAGTAATGGAAATTGTTGAACGTGTCGATGGGTCCGGCCATGAAAGTCGGGAAGAAGAAAAGGTAGTTGAGGTAGGTCAGGAAGTTGCGGCTGCGGAGCGTCCCTTTGTAGCTTTCCACCAGCCAATGAATCAGTCGGAACAAGATGTATGACAGCCCGATTTTCTCCACCGAGAGGAAGTGCTTGCCCAGAACCTCCGTCCACCAGCCGCCGAGCCACGACTGCACGAGCGGGTAGTTGCGAACGGCGAAGAGGAGGATCAGCAGGGAGAGTGCCAACGCCAGCACCCACCTAGATTTCCGTTTCCGAAGCAGGAGACCCGCCCCGTATGCCAGCAGGGCCAGCAGCGAAAGCAAAAACAGCGACTTCCAGGTAACGATATGCGTGAGTATCAGAATGTTGCCCCCGACGAGCAGAATATCACAGAGCCAACTCTTTTTGAGTCCCCATTTGACAACAACAAAGAGGAGGACGAAGAGCAGAATGCTGAAAAATAGCTCGTAAGAGGTGAACAACATAAGATTGTAGCTAGTATAAAAGAACTAATTTCGAATCACCAATCTTTATCACCCTCCAAAATCATCATAATGAATCATCTCCTTAGCAACGCCCAGACTGTCAAGCATTTTCAATACAGCCTGCAACATCAACGGCGGGCCGCAGATGTAGTATTCGATGTCCTCAGGGGCAGAGTGCGACTTCAGGTACTGTTCGTAAATCACGTCGTGGATGAAGCCCGTGGGACCAGTCCATTGATCTTCGGGCAGCGCGTCGGAGAGGGCGATGTGGAACTCGAAGTTGTCGTGGTCCGCGGCCAGTTGCTCAAACTCGTCCATGTAGAAGAGCTCCTTGCGCGAGCGACCGCCGTACCAGAAGGTGGTCTTCCGCTGAGTGCCCTTCACCTTGAACTGGTCGAAGATGTGCGAGCGCATGGGCGCCATGCCCGCACCGCCGCCAATGAACATCATCTCGCGGTCGGTGTCCTCCACGAAAAAGTCGCCGTAAGGTCCGGAAACATAGACCTTGTCGCCGGGTTTCAAGCTATAGATGTATGAAGAAGCGATGCCGGGATTCACCTTCTCCATCCGTCCTTTCTTGCGATTGAACGGCGGGGTGGCGATGCGCACGTTGAGCATCACGATGCCGTTCTCCGCCGGGTAGTTGGCCATCGAATAGGCGCGCACAGTGGGTGCGCTGTTCTTCATCCGCAGGTCGAACAGTCCCATCTTCTGCCAATCGGCGTGGTAGGGTTCCTCAATGTCCATGTCGGAGAAATTGACCGTACAGGCGGGGATGTCGATCTGGATGTAGCCGCCAGAGCGGAAGTCCATCACCTCGCCGTCGGGCAGCCGTAGCACCAGCTCCTTGATGAAGGTGGCGACGTTGTGGTTGGAGACGACCTCGCACTCCCACTTCTTGATGCCGAAGAAGCTCTCGGGGATCTCGATTTCCATATCCTCGCGCACCTTCACCTGGCAGAAGAGGCGGTAATGGTCGGCAGCCTCCTTGCGGGAGATGTGCGTCAGCTCGGTGGGTAGGATCTCGCCGCCGCCAGAGAGCACCTTGCCCCGGCACGTGCCGCAGGAACCGCCCCCGCCGCACGCCGACGGCACAAAGACCTTCCCGTCGGCCAACGCCTGCAGCAGCGTACACCCCCGCTCGTGTTCAATCTCCTTTTTCCCATTAATCTTGATCTTTACCGACCCCTCGGGAATCATCTTCTTCCGCGCAAACAACAGAATACCGACTAATAACCAGATGATTATCAGGAAGATTACGATTGCGGATATGATTGTTAAGATGTTCATTGTTCAAAGTTCAAAGTTCAAAGCTCAAAGTTCAAAAGTTCAAAGTCATAAGTCATAAATCACACGTCATACGTCTCACATTCCGAGGAACGCCATAAACCCCAGTCCCAGCAGTCCGGTGATGATGTACGCGATGCCGTTGCCCTGCAGCTTGGGTGGGATTTTCGCGTACTTGAGCCGCTCGCGGATGGCGGCGAAGGCAGTGATGGCCAGCAGCCAGCCGATGCCCGAGCCCAGCGCGTATGACAGACTGTGCGCCACAGTGGGGAAGTTGCGCTCCTGCATGAAGAGCGAGCCACCCAGGATGGCACAGTTGACGGCAATCAACGGCAGGAAGATGCCCAACGTCATGTACAGCGCGGGGAGATACCGCTCGAAGACCATCTCCAGCAGCTGCACGATGCCCGCAATCACCGCGATGAAGATGATCAGCGACAGGAACGAGAGGTCCGTGTCCGCGAACCGCGCACCCAACCACGTGAGCGCCCCTTCGCGAAGCAGGTATTTGTCTATCAGGTAGTTGACAGGCACGGTGACGGTCAGCACGAAGCAGACGGCCAGTCCTAAGCCGAAGGCGGTCTTCACGTTCTTGGAGACGGCCAAATAGGAGCACATCCCCAAGAAGTAGGCGAAGATCATATTGTCGATGAAGACGGAGCGGATGAAGATGTCGAACATGAAGGTTTAAGGTTTAAGGTTGAGGGTTTAAGGTTGAGGTACTAACTACTAACTGCTAACTGAATTTCGTTCCCAGAAGACGCCATCCGCATATCCTTGTATCGCAGGATTCTCATCGGCGAGGATGAGACGTTTGGCAGTCCAGAGACAATATTCGGGGTTGATTTCGATGCAGCAGAAGTGGCGGTGGAGTTTCTTGGCGACGACGGCGGTGGTGCCGCTGCCGGAGAAGGGGTCAAGGATGCGGTCGCCGACGTTGGAGGAGGCGAGGATGAGCTTGGCGTAGAGTTTCTCGGGCTTCTGCGTGGGGTGGTCGGTGTTCTCGGGCATCGACCAGAAGGGGATGCTGATGTCGTCCCAGAAGTTGGAAGGGTGCGTCAGCCGGAACTTGCCGTCGGCGGTGTCGTCCCAATCTTTCGGCTGACCGTCAACACGATACGGGGCCAGCACCTTCCGTTTCATCATGACGGCATCCAGGTTGAAGGTGTAGTGCTTCGGGTCCTTCACGGCGAACCAGATGTCCTCCATCCCGTTCTTCCAGTTGGACTTCGCCCCCCTACCCTTCTCGCGCTGCCACGTGATGCGGTTGAGGATGGTAAGCCGCTCTTCGACAACCCGTTGCATGGACGACGAGCATTTCCAGTCACCGCACATATAGAGCGAGCCCGTCGGTTTGAGCTTGTCGCACACCTTCCCAAACCAGCTGCGCAGATATTCTTCATAGTCTGCTGATTTCATGGACGAAAACTTCCGCCCGTGGAAGTCTTTGTCGAGGTTGTATGGGGGATCTATGATGATGAGGTCGAAATATTCGTCGGGGATAACGTCGAGGCTGTCGAGCAAGTCGGCATTGATGAGCATATCGTCGCGGAAGCCGGCGCGCAGGTCGTCCATACCGCTGACCATTGTTTCCAGCGCGGGGATTTCCTCAGCGCTGACGGTCAGGGTACGGTTACGCGGGGCCCGTCCCCCACACTGCGGCTGCGCCTTGTGTGGGGTTTCTACCGAGCTCTTGTCTCTCGGAGACTGCTCAAGGAATATGTTTGTCGTTCCACTCATCGTCTCTTATCGCTTCATCATTACCCCATTCTTCGCCCAAATGATCACCCCGATCAGAATCAGCGCCATCGGGGGCAGGATCATCAGCCCGTTGTTGAGGTAGCCGGCAGCGTACCAGCTGTCCGGGACGATCTGGTGGTTCCAGAGGGTGCCGGAACCGAGCAGCTCGCGGAAAAAGGCCACCACGACAAGCACTAACCCATAGCCGAGACCGTTCATCAGCCCGTCCATGAGCGAGGGCAACGGCTTGTGCGAGAGGGCGAAAGCCTCCAACCGGCCCATGATGATGCAGTTGGTGATGATCAGCCCGACGAACACCGACAGCAGCTTGCTCACGTCGTAGAGAAACGACTGCAGCAGCAAATCGACTAAGATGACGAAGAAGGAGACCACCAACAGCTGCACGATGATGCGGATTCGCGGCGGTATCGTATTGCGTATCAGCGAGATGATAAAATTGGAGCAGGCGCAGACCACGGTCACGGAGAGGGCCATGACGACGGCAGGCTTGAGCTGCGCAGTCACGGCCAGCGCAGAGCAGACACCGAGCGTCTGCACCAGGATGGGGTTGTCTTTGCTAAGAGGGCCGAGGTATTTTTTCATGAGCTCCTATTTCGGCGGCAAAGGTACATAAATTTCGAATACGGATAGAAATTCAACGATAACCAAAAATTTTGTATCTTTGCCCCGTAAAATTTTACAGAGTATGTATAATAGCGACCCGCGCACAGTTATCACATTGGACGCTGGCGGCACGCATTTCCGGTTCTCGGCGATGCGCGGCTGCGAAGCGATTACCGACACTTTCGAACTTCCCACCCACCCCAACGACCTCCCGCAACTTTTGGAGGATCTGCGGACGGGCTTCCAGCATATCATCGACCAGCTTCCGGAGAAGCCCGTGGCCATCAGCTTTGCCTTCCCCGGACCGGCGGACTACCCCAACGGCGTGTTCCCCGACCGGCTCTCGAACTTTCCCTGCTTCGAGGGCGGTGTGGCGCTGAGTGCCTACCTGGAACGGCAGTTCGGGCTGCCCGTCTTCATCAACAACGACGCCGACCTGTTCACCTACGGCGAGGCATTAGCGGGCGCGCTGCCCATGCTCAACGAGAAAATCCGCACCGCCGGCGGCGTGAAGCAGTACCACAACCTCATCGGCTTCATCCTCGGCACCGGCTTCGGCATCGGCATCACCTCCCACGACCAGATGTTCATGGGCGACAACTGCTGCTCGGAAATCTACTGCTCGCCCAGCAAATGGGGACAGGAGCTTATCGCTGAAGAGGGCGTTTCGCTCCGCGCCGTGCTACGCTACTACCGCGAACTGGCGAAGGACGAGAAGGCCGACAGCTACACCGACTCCTACGACATCTACCGTATTGCGGACGGCACCCTGCCGGGCGACCGCGAGGCAGCATTGAAGGCGTTCGGCAAGTTTGGTGAGGCGGCAGGTTACGCCATCGCGCAGGCTGCCTGCATGTTGGACGGCATCATCGTGCTCGGTGGCGGCGTAAGCAAGGCGGCGAAATTCTACATGCCCGCCCTGTTGCAGGAACTCCGTACCGAGATGCACACCCTTGGCGGTCTGACCCTGCCCCGCGTGCCTTCCCACATCTACAACCTCGAAGACCCGCAGGAGTTCGAGCAGTTCGTCCACGGACAGACCAAGGAGATCGAAATCTATGGCACCGACGAGCGCATCCGAATCGACACACAACGCCGCCTCGGCATCACGCTTTCCCAGCTCGGCACCTCCCGCGCCACCAATATCGGCGCCTACTGCTTCGCATTGCACGCGCTGGATTCGAAATAGAAATAACAAAAAATCACCCAATATGGCAAAAGACATCACCCAAATGAACATCGATTCCTGGCTGACCGGGAAATTCGACCAAAACACGAAAAAAGAGATCCTGCGGATGCAGGAGGAAGAGCCGGCAGCCCTGTCGGACGCCTTTTATAGAACCCTGGAATTCGGCACCGGCGGTATGCGCGGCATCCTCGGCGTCGGCACCAACCGCATGAACAAATACACGGTGGGCTTCGCCACACAAGGACTGGCCAACTACCTCATCAAGTGCTTCAAGAAGGACATCAAGGTGGCCATCTCGTTCGATTCACGGAACTTCAGCTCCGAATTTGCCAGCATCGCCGCCAACATTCTGGCTGCCAACGAGATTCAGGTCTATCTGTTCGATTCGTTGCGTCCTACTCCGGAACTTTCGTTTGCGGTCCGCCACCTGCAGTGCAACGCCGGTATTATGATCACCGCGTCACACAACCCAAAAGAGTATAACGGTTACAAAGTTTATTGGAACGACGGCGGTCAGCTCGTGCCCCCGCACGACAAGAACGTCATCACCGAGGTCAACAAGATCAAGGATGTTGATCAAGTGAAATGGGATGGTCGTCCGGACCTCATCCGTTCCATCGGCAAAGATGTTGACAATGTGTATCTTACGCTGATCAAACGGCTGTCGCTGAAACCCGAGGTGGTGGTCGAGAACCCCGATCTCTGCATCGTCTATACCCCGCTGCACGGCACGGGCATCTCTGTGGTGCCGCAAGCATTGTCGGACTTCGGTTTCAAGAACGTACACATCGTGGAGGCTCAGGCGGTTACCGACGGTAACTTCCCGACGGTGAAATCCCCTAACCCGGAGGAGCACGCCGCTTTGGAGTTAGCCATCAAGGAGGCCAAGAAGGTGAAAGCCGACATCGTGCTAGCCACCGACCCCGACGCCGACCGCGTGGGCATCGCCGTGCGCGGCAAGGGCGGCAAATATCAGCTGTTCAACGGCAACCAAACCGCCACGCTGCTGTTCCATTACGTGCTGTCTCAGTCCAACCTCAACCCGATGGACAACGACAATTTCGTGGTGAAGACTATCGTCACCACCGACCTCATCGACCTGATTGCCAGCGATTTCAATGTGGAATGCTACAACGTGTTGACCGGTTTCAAATACATCGCTGAGAAAATCCGCGAGTTCGAAGGCACGAAGCACTTCCTCGTCGGCGGTGAAGAGAGCTACGGCTACCTCGTCGGCGACTTCGTGCGCGACAAGGATGCGGTGTCGGCTTGCTGCCTGATTGCCGAGATGGCCGCTTACTACAAGAGCGTCCACAAACGCA
>Ga0310690_10006268_pt1 | contig 15699 bp, 14 predicted proteins | sample AusTroGonzalo_MG_2_FD_207661 | JGI IMG/M metagenome (GOLD analysis project Ga0310690, IMG submission 207661) | Bovine rumen microbial communities from tropical cattle in Woodstock, Queensland, Australia - Gonzalo_04 (v2) (version 2) | ecosystem: Host-associated > Mammals > Digestive system >... | reverse complement strand
TTCCGATAGATTCCCTTCAGGGAATGGAGTTGAGACATGGTTTATTAAGCGGCGGCATGAACAAGTTGACTGTTAGTAAGTTCCACAAGCCGCCGCCTGTAGCAAAACGGACAAGCTCCATTCCCCGAATGGGGAATCTCAACCTTTAGATTATGTAAACTAAATTTGCTCATTTACTTAACAAAACATCACAGATACTACCAAAAAATCATCTAGTTTCCACAATTTGGAAAAAAAATCGAATAAATTCTAAACACTAAAAAAAATTCCAGTATCTTTGCAACCAACTATAAAGTTATAAAAGGTCTGTTTAGGGAAAAACGGAACCTAGTTAACTTATTGGAAAACAAACCCTTATTAGTTGCACGCTGTGACTAACGGGGCGAAGCTATATGAACACATAATATAATAATAAATCAAAAATATGAAAATTTCAGTAGCAGGAACGGGCTATGTAGGCATGAGTATCGCCACTTTGCTTGCCCAGCATAATGAAGTGACCGCTGTGGACGTAGTATCCGAGCGCGTTGATATGGTAAACAATAAGAAGTCACCTATTCAAGATGACTATATTGAAGAATACTTGGCTACCAAGCCTTTGAATTTGAAAGCCACTTTGAATCAAGAAGAGGGTTATCGGAATGCTGACTTTGTGGTGATTGCAGCCCCAACTAACTATGACCCTCAGAAGAATTTCTTCGACACTAGTGCTGTAGAAGCGGTTATTGATGCCGTACTCAAAGTGAATCCTGAGGCTGTGATGATTATCAAAAGTACCATTCCCGTGGGCTATACCCGCTCGCTGTATGTGAAATACCAGAAACGGGGTGCAAAGAAATTCAACCTTCTTTTTTCTCCTGAGTTTTTGCGTGAGAGCAAGGCATTATACGATAACCTCTATCCTTCCCGTATCATCGTGGGTATTCCTAAGATGATGGGCGAGGAGTTCCGTGAAGAGAATGAGGCCATTCTTGCCCTCACTGATCTTGAATGGTTGACAGAACGAGCTCATTGCTTTGCTGAACTGTTACAAGAGAGTGCTATCAAGAAAGATGTGCCAACCTTATTCATAGGTATGAAGGAGGCCGAGGCAGTTAAGTTGTTCGCTAATACTTATCTTGCCCTCCGTGTGAGTTTCTTTAATGAGTTGGACACCTATGCCGAAATCAAGGGATTGGATACCCAAGCTATTATCGAAGGCGTCGGATTGGATCCGAGAATTGGGACGCACTACAATAATCCCAGTTTTGGCTATGGGGGCTATTGTCTGCCAAAAGATACCAAGCAGTTACTTGCCAATTATGAGGATGTGCCAGAAGACCTCATTCGTGCTATTGTGGAGAGTAACCGCACCCGCAAGGACTATATCGCGGATGCCGTACTACGTCGTGCGGGATACTATGAAGGTAGCAGTCAATATGAAGCTAATCGTGAACAGAAATGTGTGATAGGCGTGTATCGTCTTACAATGAAAAGCAATTCCGACAACTTCCGCCAGAGTGCCATTCAGGGTATCATGAAGCGCATCAAAGCTAAAGGTGCCGAAGTCATCATATATGAACCCACCCTTGAAGACGGCAGCACATTCTTTGGCTCTCTCATCGTCAATGACTTGGCCAAATTCAAGGAAATGTCTCGAGCCATCATAGCCAACAGGTATGACAGTTGCTTGGATGATGTGAGGGAAAAAGTATATACTAGGGATATTTTTAAGAGGGACTGACACCATTTACGTCACTTAAACAATGAAAGGCATTGTCCTCGCCGGAGGCTCTGGCACGCGTTTATATCCTATTACAAAAGGTGTGAGCAAACAGCTCTTGCCGATTTACGACAAGCCGATGGTCTATTATCCCATCAGCGTACTGATGCTGGCGGGAATAAGAGATATTCTGATTATCTCTACGCCTTACGATCTGCCGGGATTTAAACGTCTGCTCGGTGATGGCTCTGATTACGGCGTGCATTTCGAATATGCCGAGCAACCTTCTCCTGATGGTCTGGCGCAGGCTTTTATAATAGGTGAGAAGTTCATCGGTAATGACAGCGCTTGTCTGGTGTTGGGTGACAACATCTTCTACGGTAACGGTTTCATTAAGATGCTTCGTGAAGCCGTTCATGCTGCTGACAAAGAGCAGAAAGCCACTGTGTTTGGTTACTGGGTGGCTGACCCAGAGCGTTACGGTGTGGCCGAATTCGACAAGCAAGGCAACTGCATTAGTATCGAAGAGAAGCCGGCTCAACCTAAAAGTAATTATGCCGTAGTTGGCCTTTATTTCTATCCCAATAAAGTGGTCAACGTGGCCAAAACTATCAAGCCAAGTGCAAGAGGCGAGCTTGAAATCACCACAGTGAACCAGGAATTCCTGAAAGCAGGTGAGCTGAAGGTACAGCCTTTGGGTCGTGGCTTCGCTTGGCTCGACACGGGTACCCACGACTCGTTGAGTGAGGCCTCCACCTTCGTGGAAGTCATAGAGAAGCGCACGGGTCTGAAGGTGGGTTGTCTCGAAGGTATCGCCTACCGACAAGGCTGGATTACCGAAGAGCGGATGCGCCAGAACGCCCAGCCTATGTTGAAGAACCAATACGGACAATACCTGCTGAAGGTGATTGAGGAGTTGAAGTCATGAAACAATTAGACTTAAACAAAGAAACGTAAAAATAAAATGAAAAACATACTCGTTACTGGTTCGGCTGGTTTCATTGGTTCAAACCTCGTGTTGAGGTTGCTTAATGGCAAGGAACCTGTTAAAATAATAGGCTTGGACAACATGAACAATTATTATGATCCGAGCCTCAAGGATTACCGTCTTGGTGTTATAGAGAGCAAGGCCAAAGAAAGACCTGAACATAATTATCAGTTCATCAAAGGTGATCTGGCCGATAAAGCTTTAATAGATAAACTTTTTGCTGAGAACGAGTTCGATATTGTCGTGAATTTGGCCGCCCAGGCCGGTGTGCGCTACAGTATTGAGAATCCTGATGCATACATCCAGAGCAACATTATCGGCTTTTACAATATCTTGGAAGCATGTCGTTATTATCCAGTAGAGCATCTTGTTTATGCTAGTTCGAGTTCTGTTTACGGTGGCAATAAGAAGGTACCATTCAGTGTGGAAGACCGTGTTGATAACCCCGTGAGCCTTTATGCCGCCACGAAAAAAAGCAATGAGTTATTTGCGCATTGTTACAGCAAACTTTACAATATCCCTTCGACAGGTTTACGCTTTTTCACTGTCTATGGACCCGCAGGTCGTCCTGACATGGCCTACTTCGGTTTCACGAACAAGCTGCTGAAAGGTGAGACGATTCAAATCTTCAATTACGGCAACTGCCGTCGCGATTTCACCTTTGTGGACGATATTGTTGAGGGTGTTGTAAGGGTGATGAAAAAGGCACCTGAAAGAAAGACGGGAGAAGATGGTCTTCCCATTCCGCCCTACGCCATCTACAATATTGGCGGTGGCCAGCCCGAGAACCTGTTGGACTTTGTGCAGATCCTCCAAGAGGAACTGGTGAGAGCAGGTGTTCTTCCGAAAGATTATGACTTTGAAACCCATAAACAGCTTGTGCCCATGCAGCCTGGCGATGTGCCTACCACCTATGCTGATGCCACCGCCCTAGAAAGAGACTTTGGATTTATCCCGAAGATAACCCTCCGTGAAGGCCTTCGCAAGTTTGCCCAGTGGTACAAAGAGTATTATGGCTGAAACCTGAATCTTAAAACCTGAAACATATAAGCAATTAAGCAAACATAAAATCATACAAACAATGTTATACATCGAACTACAATTCCCCAAGAACTCGCTGTTTTTAGTCACTGGCGGGGCTGGCTTCATTGGCTCCAACCTCTGCGAGGCAATCCTTAAATTGGGCTATAAAGTGCGTTGCCTCGATGACTTGAGCACGGGCAAGCAGGCCAACGTTGACTTGCTCAGTGGCAATCCTAATTATGAATTCATCAAGGGCGACATCAAAGACTTTGACACCTGTATGCGTGCTTGCGAGGGTGTGGATTATGTGCTCAACGAAGCTGCATGGGGCAGTGTGCCTCGCTCTATTGAGATGCCGTTGTTCTACTGCGCCAACAACATTCAGGGAACACTGAACATGATGGAAGCCGCCCGACAGAAAGGAGTGAAGACCTTTGTGTATGCCTCCAGTAGCTCGGTGTATGGCGATGAGGAACATCTTCCAAAGCAGGAGGGCGTGGAGGGCAACCTGCTCAGCCCTTACGCCTTGACCAAACGCTGCGATGAGGAGTGGGCTAAGCAGTACCACCGTCATTATGGCTTGAAGGTGATAGGCCTGCGTTACTTCAACGTGTTTGGCCGCCGTCAGGATCCGCATGGGGCGTACGCAGCTGTCATTCCTAAGTTTATCAAGCAGTTGCTCAAAGATGAACGTCCTACCATCAATGGCGACGGCAAGCAGAGCCGTGATTTCACTTATATTGAGAACGTGATAGAGGCCAACCTCAAGGCTTGCTTGGCGCCTGCCGAAGCCAGTGGCGAGGCCTTCAACGTGGCATACGGGGGACGCGAATATCTGATTGACATTTACTACGACCTCACCAAGGCATTGGGCAAGAATATTGAGCCTATCTTTGGACCCGACCGCCCAGGGGACATCAAGCATAGTAATGCTGACATCAGCAAGGCTAAACGCCTGTTGGGTTACGACCCTCAGTATGACTTTGCAAGAGGCCTTGCCGAAGCAATCGATTGGTACAAAGCTAACCTTTAAGACCTCATTCCGAGCTTGACTCGGAATCTCCAACAGAGATAGTAATATTTAAATTCATAAAACAATGAAAGACACTAAAATCTGTGTTATAGGCTTGGGCTATGTGGGTCTTCCCCTTGCCCGCCTGTTCTCCACCAAGTATCCCACTGTGGGTTTCGACATGAACCAGAAGCGCTGCGACGCTCTCATGGCTGGTCACGATGCAACCCTTGAGGTAAGCGACGAACTGCTGCAAGATGCCATCAAGAACCATGGTTTCATTTGCACCAGCGACATTGAGAAGATTCGTGACTGCAACTTCTACATCGTTGCAGTACCTACCCCTGTGGATAGCGACAATAATCCTGACCTTACCCCGCTCGTTGGAGCTTCAACAACAGTTGGTAAAGTCATTGGCAAGGGCGATGTGGTAGTTTATGAATCCACTGTTTATCCTGGCGTAACCGAAGACGAATGCATTCCCGTTATTGAGAAAGTCAGCGGATTGAAAATGAACGTTGACTTCTACGGTGGCTACAGTCCCGAGCGTATTAACCCAGGTGATAAGCAGCACACTGTAGAGCACATCAAGAAGGTCACTTCTGGCTCTACCCCCGAAATCGGAAGGTATATCAATGATGTTTACAGCAGCGTTATCACCGCTGGTACTCACCTTGCTCCCACCATCAAAGTAGCAGAGGCTGCCAAGGTGATTGAGAATAGTCAGCGTGACATCAACATTGCCTTTGTGAACGAGCTTTCCAAGATCTTCAACAAGATGGGTATTGACACCCTTGATGTGTTGGAGGCAGCTGGTACCAAGTGGAACTTCCTGCCCTTCCGTCCGGGTCTTGTAGGTGGCCACTGCATCGGTGTTGACCCCTACTATCTGGCTCAATGCGCCCAGCGTCATGGCTACAACCCCGAAATCATTCTTGCTGGCCGTAGGATGAACGACGGTATGGGAGAGTATGTGGCAACCGAAACCATCAAGTTGATGTTGAAGAAAGGCATTCAGGTACTCAATTCCGAGATAATCATTCTTGGCTTCACCTTTAAGGAGAACTGCCCCGATGTGCGTAATACCAAGGTGATTGACATCTACAAAGCTCTGAAGGAATACAATCTGAACATCACCGTTTATGACCCGTGGGCAAATCCAGCCATTGTGGAGCACGAATATGGCATCAAGGTGGTGAACGAGCTGCCGAAACAGAAGTTCGACGCTTGCATCGCAGCCGTAGCTCACAAGAAGTTCGAAGGATTGGATGTTCCTGCTTTACTAAAGGACAAGCATGTCATTTTTGACGTAAAATGCACGTTGGACAGAAGTATTGTTGACGGAAGATTGTAAGGATCTTTCATAAAAAAGTAATCGAAGTCTTTTAAGGTTAATAATTATGGCAAAATTTAAAATTGGAGACGTTGTACGTCTAAAATCTGGTGGCCCGATGATGACCATTGAGGCTGTTTATAGTGCAGATAATGTTGGCCTAAATAAAATGGCCTATGAACGTTTGAAAATGAGTTTTCCTGGTTCAGAAGTTTTTTATACATGTAAATGGTTTGACGATAAGAACAAGTTGGAGAACAATACATTTGTTGAAGAAATAATTGAATTAGATGAAGATTAAAATAATTAAAAAATTGTATATTATGGATATTAAAGACTTTATTGAAAAATTTGCTGAAGCAATTGAACGTGAAGATGAGATCAAAATGGAAGATGAATTCCGTGAATATGATGAATGGAGCTCGCTTTCATACCTCTCTGTAATAGCATTTTTAGATGCAGAGTGCGATGTGCAAATAGAAGAGGCAGAATTTAAAAAACTCCATACAGTTGGAGATTTGTATAATGCTTGCATAAAATAATAATGGCATATCTACAATTTGAAGGCGTTGGTATCACCGCGATGTCAGCTGCCGTACCCAAGTGTGTAATCAAGAACAGGGAATACACCGAAATCTTCAGCACCCAGGAGGCCAATGATATTGTTGACAAGACCGGCATTGAAGAGCGTCGTTTCTCTGATGCAGAAACCTGCTCTTCCGACTTGTGCTTTGCTGCCGCTGAAAGACTGATTGCGGACAACAACGTTAACAAGGAAGAGATTGACCTGCTGGTGTTCATCTCGCAGACTCCTGACTACCGTATGCCCGCAACGTCCTGCACCTTGCAGCACCGTCTGGGACTCCCTAACAGTACCATTGCATTTGACATCACCCTGGGGTGCTCCGCATTCCTTTATGGGTTGTCGGTAGTCTATGGCATGATGGAGCGTAGTGGTTTGCGTAAAGTTTTGCTTCTTGACGGTGAAACACGCTCTAAAGTCTATTCTCCCCGTGACCGCAGAAGTGCATTTCTTTTTGGTGACGGAGGCGTAGCTGCTCTAATTGAACGCAACCCGAAATTTGGTAAAAGTACATTCTCGCTGAATACGGACGGCTCCCGTGCAGATCTCATTATGATTCCTGCCGGTGGCTACCGTAAGATGAGTTCTGCAGAGACTGTGGTAGAGAAGGTGATAGATGAGTTTGGCAATATGCGCAGTGAAGAGCAGGGCTATATGAGAGGTGGCGATGTATTCAACTTCGTTATCCGTGAGATTCCTCGCGACATCAAGAATACTGTGGCATACGCTGGTAAGGAAATGAATAGTTTTGACTATGTGGTGTTCCATCAAGCCAACAACTTCATCAATACTTACATTGCCAAGAAGATGAAGCTGGACTTCAACAAGATTCCTTCCACCTTTGCCAAGTTTGGTAACACCTCATCAGTATCCGTCCCTCTGACTATAGTAAGCGAACTTCAAGGCAAACTGGACGGCAAGAAAGAACTCCTGCTCACCGCCTTTGGCGTGGGTATGACCTGGGCCACGGGGGTAATACCTTTTGTGGATTGTAAAATCAGTGATATAGTTGAAGTAGAACATGGGAAAGCAGTATAATCCTTTCTCACTAGAAGAAAAGACGATATTGGTGACTGGTGCCTCTTCGGGCATTGGTTACCAATGTGCTTTTGATTGTGCTAAGATGGGAGCAAAGGTCGTGGCTGTTGGCCGTAACCAGGAGCGACTTGATGAAGTAGTAGGCGCAATGGATGGAAAGGGCGTAAGCTATTCGTATGATCTTTCCAAACTCGAAGGTATCAAGGAACTTGTTGCCAAAATAGTTGAAGAGCATGGAAAACTCGATGGGTTTATTCATGCAGCAGGCATTGAAGTAACTAATCCTATCAAATTATCAAAGCCAGAAGAGTACGAATCTCTATTTCGCGTGAATTGCCTTAGTGCCTTTGAAATAGTCAAGAATCTCTGCGGCATCAAGACTTTCAACAAAGGAGGTTCCATTGTACTGATTAGTTCAATTTCAGGTGTAATTGCCAGAAAAGGACTATCTGCATACGCTGCAAGCAAAGGAGCATTAATGAGCGCAGCTCGTGTGATGGCTCTGGAAATGGCACCCCGTGAGGTTAGAGTGAATACAGTGTCACCAGGAACTATTTTAACACCAATGATGCAAAAAGCATTGGACTCAATGGGTGAAGATGATTGGAAAAAGCGTGTTGATGGGTTCCCGTTGGGTCTAGGAAGAACGTCGGATATTTCTAATGCTTGTATCTATCTTTTGAGTGATGCCAGTCGTTGGGTGACAGGACAAAACTTGATAGTTGACGGCGGTTTCACTATACAATGATAGCTTATGATTGACATAAAAGACAAGAAAGACTGTTGCGGGTGCAATGCTTGTTATGACATTTGCCCAAAAGATGCTATTTCACTTGAAGTAGACATCGAGGGATTCTGGTATCCAAAAGTAGATCCAAAAAAATGCATAGACTGTCATCTTTGCGAAAAAACATGTCCGCAATTGCATGTGGATGAATTGAAGCATAACGATTTTGAAAAGCCGGTATGCTTTGCTGCCATTCACAAGAATATTGAAACTCGATTTGCAAGTACAACTGGAGGTTTGTTCTCCGCTTTAGCAGAACAGATGTACGAAGAAGGCGGATATGTTGGAGGGGCAATCTATCGGGAGGATTGGAGTGTTGCGCATTTCATAAGCAATAATCCAGACGATTTGCAGCGTCTTCGCCAGAGCAAGTATTCTCAGAGTGACACAAGAGGCTTTTTTAAAGAAGTTAAACGTCTTCTCGTTCAAGGAGAGAAGGTTCTGGTGTGCGGAGCGCCGTGTCAGATGGCAGCATTGAGGCGTTTTGTAGGGAAAAACTTTGATACTCTTATTATTGTGGATTATGTTTGTAAGAGTATTACTTCACCCATGTTTTACCAGAAGTATCTTGACTATTGGGAAAGAAAGGTTGGAAGCAAACTTGTATCATTTAAATTCAAAGATAAAGAACTTGGATGGCGCAGTCTTGTAAAACGATTTGATTTTAAGAACGGTAAGACAATATATAGTCGTGCATGTGACAATGACCTGTTTAGTACTGCTTATCACGGAAATATCGTAAGCCGTCCATCCTGCTATGATTGCCAATTTAAGGGATTCCCTCGTATGGCAGATATTACAGTTGCAGACTTCTGGGGATGTGAAAAAAAAACAAATTATAAAGAACTTGACGATAACGCCGGAACGTCAGCTGTAATAATTAATAATCAACATGGGCTTGAATTCTTTAAGAAGATCGAAAAACGTATTAAATGCATACCTGCTCAAATAGAAGATATGATACCTGGAAACCTGGCACTAATAACATCACAAAAAACGCCAGCTGCAGACAGGGAAAGATTTTTTTATGATTTAGGTAACGAGCCAATAGAAGACGTAGTACCGCGCTATTTATCATTTTTGGGCAAAGCTAAACCTAATAAACTAAAACAGTTTGCAAAAGTGTTGCTATTTGGATTAAAATATAGCCAATACAGACCACTCGTTTATTGTCGTTTTTTGTACTTAAATCTTTTCTGTGGTAGAGTGAAAACTGATATACTACGAGGCGGTGTTGTTTATGTAACGCCATACACAATTATTGAATTACAAAAAGGCTCATTGTTAGAATTGCATGGTCCACTAATCGTTGGTGATAAAAAAATCCGAAGATCCAAAGAGGAGACATGTCTTTTGTTGGAGAAAAATGCTCGCATGACTGTCAACGAAGATAGCCATTTTGGCTATGGGAGTCATATTGAGGTTTTTCCCAATGCACATTTCAGTATGGATCATTGTGGAACAAACTATAATTGCACCATCATTTGTGGAAAGCAGATAGAAATGCATGGCAGTGTCTCTCTGGGTAGGAATGTCAGCATCCGTGATACTAATGCTCATATCATTGCTATGGAGGGCTACAAGATACTACGACCTGTTACAATAGAAAATCACACTTGGATATGTTCTGGTGCAACAATTAGTCCTGGTGTAAAAATTAAAGCAGGAGCAGTTGTTGGAGCTGATTCGTATGTGGTTCAGAATGTTCCTGCACATTCTTTGGTAAGCGGAAATCCAGCAAAAGTTGTTCAGAAAGAAATAGCATGGAAATTGTAAAATTATGAATAGTAATATAATAATACCTAAAATTGGATTAGGACCAGGCTCCGTGATGCATGGAAGAAAGTGGTGCCCTTTCCCCCAGAATAACATAGTGGGAAAAAATCTTAATCGAGTAACTGACAAATTATACTATATGTATTTGGCACAGAAGTATGTGAAGAGTTTAGAAAATGCATTTGCTCTTGGCTTTCGATTGATAGACTATTCTTCTGCCTATGGAAGAGGCGAATTGTTGGGTAAGGCAATGCGTAATAGTGGAATCAGGAGAGAAGAATTCTTCATAACAACTCGTGTGACCAACAGTGCACAACGAGAAAGAACTATAAAAGATGAGTTTTTGAGATGTTTGGATGGTTTAGGTGTTCAATATGTTGACTTACTTCAGTTTCACTGGCCTGTTACAGATTATTATCTTGATACTTGGCGTGAAATGGAAAAATTAAAAGAAGAAGGTCTAGTGAAACATTTGGGCGTAGCTAATTGTCATCAGCACCATTTGGAGGAAATATTCAAAATATGTAAGTACCGTCCGGAAATTGGACAGTTTGAAATACATCCATTATTTACACAAAAATCACTTATTCAGTACTATAAAGACAACGATATTATTGTTGAAGCTTACACGCCTGTTGCCAGATTTGATGACCGGCTGATACGCCTTCCACTTCTAAAGAATATTGCCAAGAAGTATAACAAAAATGTGGTACAAGTGGTTCTCCGTTGGCATATTCAAAATGGAGTGATACCTATTGTACGCACGCTCTCATATGAACATCAAAAGGAAAACTTAGATATTTTTGATTTCGAACTTACACAAGAAGAAATGAGCGCTATTGACGGAATCAATATCAACAGTCGTTTGCGTTACGATCCTGATAATTGCGATTTCACAATATTATAAAAAATGAAGGAAAGACCTAATTGGATAGATTATGCTAAGGTATTTATGATATACCTTGTAGTGCTTGGGCACTACACTTATGCCTTAGGTTTAGATTTTAAACCTTCTTCGGTATGGAATCTAATGAAAATAATTACGCTATTTCACATGCCATTCTTTTTTATTGTAAGTGGGTTTCTTTTCAAGTCTATCTCTGTGTTTGAGACAATAAAAAAAGGATGGATTCAACTTATGCGTCCCTATTTCATTATGTGCGCCATTAGTTGTGTTATAATGGTTGTAATTGACCTCGCATCTAGACAGTTCTCTTTCAAAAATAGTGCATCCCTTGCAATTGGTATTTTGACAAGTAATGATGGCCCATATAGCTCACCAACATGGTCTAGTGCTTTATGGTTTTGTTATTCGCTATTTCTAATTAAGATTGCTTTTTCTGTAATAAAAAGCATTGATAATAAGATAGTACGATGGGGGGGGGATATTCTTATGTTAATTGGATCAATTCTTGTTCTATATAAAGGAAATTGTCTTCCTTTTAGAATCGATTCGTCATTAGTAGGCTTCCTGTTTTTCTTATTAGGCTATTATTTCAAAGACTTTCTTGTGAAACTTGGAGGATTGTCAGTAATGACAAAGTTGATTGCCATTCTGTTTTTGGTATTTATATTATGTGTTGTTGCTTATTATAATCTTGATTTTAGTCAGAGACCTGCTTTAAGCATTAATGCATGTACATTTGGTGCCCATCCATTTCTGTTTCTTGTAAGCGGTGTGTGTGGTTCGTTGATTGTATTAATCATGATGTCGTTTGTGAAAATAAAAAACAATAATATCAAAAGAATTATACTCCAAGTAAGCAATGGAACAATTGTCATACTTGGCTTTCATTGGGTTGTTTATAAACTATTGTTTGCCTGGTGGTTATCATCTTACAATGTGATTTGTGCATTATGTGTTGCTTTTGTCAATTTAATAGTATGTTATTTCTTAATATTACTATCATATAAGTATTTCCCCGCTTTATTAGGGAATCGTAAAATAAGATAAAATGGCATCTGATAATAAAACTATAGCAAAGAATACTATTTTCCTGTATATCCGCATGTTGGTGACAATGATTATTTCATTGTACACCTCGCGAGTGATATTACAGGTTCTTGGAGTTGATGACTACGGAATATACCAAGCCGTAGGAGGAATTGTGGGCTTCCTAGCCTTTATTAATAGTGCCCTCAGTGGAGGAACATCGAGGTTCCTAACATTTGAACTTGGTACTGGTAATAAAGAGAAACTGAAGAATACATTTTCAACCACATTGACCGTACATATTCTTTTAGCGTTATTTGTTGTATTGTTAGGTGAAACCATAGGACTTTGGTATTTTAACAATAAGATGGTTATTCCTGATGAACGATTTGCTGCAGCCACGGCAGTGTTCCATCTTTCAATGTTAACTGCAATTATCAGTATAATCAGCGTACCATACAACTCTGCCATTATAGCCCACGAAAAGATGAAAGTATTTGCATACGTGGGTATCGTTGAGGCGGTTAGCAAACTTGCCATTGTTTTTGCATTGACTATAGGTGATATAGATAAACTGGTACTTTATGCTATCCTGTTGTTGGCTATTCAGGCAAGTATATTCTTATTTTATGTTATTTATTGTAGAAAATCTTTTGAGGAATCGGGCTATCAGTTATTCTTTATTGACAAGAAGTTGTTCAAAGAAATATTCTCTTTCTCCGGCTGGGGATTACTTGCAGGAGGTGCGACAGCTCTGAACAGTCAAGGAATTTTATTATTGCTCAACTATTTCTTTACTCCTGCGGTAGTTGCGGCGAGATCAATATCTTTACAAGTATACAGTGTGGCTAATCAATTTGTCAATAATTTCAGAACCGCAGCTAATCCACAAATAGTTAAGCAGTTGGCTTCTGGTGATGTGGCAGGTTCTCATAGTTTGCTGCTACAATCGACCAAATTCTCATACTATTTGATGTTGGTGTTATGTTTGCCGATATGCCTATTGGCAGCACCATTGTTGAATATATGGTTGGTTGAAGTGCCAGAATACACGATTCCGTTCTTACAACTGGTCATTATTCAGAGTTTGTTCCAAGTTTTTGATACATCATTCTATACGGCACTATTTGCCAAAGGACGAATCAAAGAGAATGCCTTGATTTCTCCGACTATTGGTTTATTAAGATTCCCCATCATTTATTTATTTTTTAGGTGTGGTTACTCTCCTTTGGCGTTGTCATGGGCAAGTTTGATTACTTTTGTTATCTTGGGATGTGTGGTTAAACCTATTCTGATTGTGAAAATTGCAGATTATACTTGGAAGGAAATATTACAGACCATGTCTACTTGCCTATTTGTAACATTGGCAGCTGTACCTATGCCACTGGCCGCATACCTGTTGTTAGATGTTGAGGAGAGCCTCTTGCATTCAGCCATTGTACTTGTTTTAAGCGTAGCTTGTGTGGCATCATCTGTCTGGTTTTTAGGAATGACTAAGAATATGAAACAACTTCTTTTAAACGCTGTTTTATTTAAGTTGCATATTGAAAGGAAAGAGAAATGAAAATCGGTATTTTAACACAACCACTTTTAAATAATTACGGAGGACTGCTTCAGAATTACGCCCTTCAACATGTGTTGAATGTGATGGGGCATGAAGTGGAGACTGTAGATTGGGAACCAGTAAAAGAAGGGGCTCTAAAAGAATGGTTATATCATCAAAAACTGTTGATGCTGGGCTGTTTTAATAAGAACGTTGAACGGCCTAGATATATATTAAACAAAGCAGAGGCGGCTGTAATTGGGCAAAATACCAGTCAATTTGTGAAAAAATATATCCATGTTTGCTCTCAAAAAGCACGAAGCCTTGAGGATTTTGCTAATATAGACAGACAGTACAAGTACAATGCTTACGTAGTAGGAAGTGACCAGGTTTGGCGGCCTGATTACAACTCTACGATGATGCCAGCTATGTTCTTGAATTTTGTACAAAGGGAAGATGTGAAGCGTATAGCTTATGCCGCATCGTTTGGCACGGACAGGTGGGAGTTTACTACAGAAATGACCAAAACATGTGCACAATTGGCACAAAAATTTGACTTGATAACAGTACGTGAGGCGAGTGGTGTGATGCTCTGTCAAGATTATCTTGGCGTTAAGGCAAAACATGTTCTTGATCCTACAATGCTGCTTAACAAAGAAGATTATGTGCATTTAGTGATCGAAGAAAAAGAGCCTGAGAGCGAAGGAACCCTGTTCCATTACATACTTGATCCCAGCGCCGAAAAAAAGACTTTCATAGAAAAAGTTGCTCAAGAACATGGGCTGAAACCTTTTACCATTATGCCCAAATGTCAAGCAGAAAACCGTACCAAGCGGGACGTAAAGAAGCATATCGAGGATTGCGTATTCCCGTCTGTTACTAGCTGGTTATGCGGCTTTATGGATGCTAAAATGGTGATTGTGGATTCATTTCACGGAGCGGTATTTTCCATTATTTTCAACAAACCATTTTGGGTGATAAAAAACAACTACCGTGGAAATGCCAGATTTGAATCTTTGTTGGGTTTATATGGGCTGGAAGATAGATTGATCTCAATAGATAATGTCTCACAGTTAGATATGAATGTGAGTGTTGATTGGAATCGCGTCAACTCCATTAGGTCTAATGAACGAGAGTTGTGTAAGAGATTGTTAAATGATATGTTGTTGAAATGAATGTTTCTCCGCAAGTTATAAAGCCAAAGGTAAGTGTAATCATACCCGTTTATAAAGTAGAAGAATATATTGAGCGTTGTGCAAGGAGCTTGTTTGAGCAAACGCTTGATGAAATAGAATTCTTGTTTGTGGATGATTGTACGCCTGACAAAAGTATTGAAGTGCTTAATCGCGTATTGAAAGACTATCCACGACGCAAACAGCAGGTTGTGATTCACAGAATGGAGAATAATTCTGGGCAGGCGGCAGTTCGTAAATGGGGTATGCAGAATGCTACAGGAGAGTTTGTAACTCATTGCGATTCTGACGACTGGGTTGATAGGGATATTTATGAACAACTTTACATAACCGCAGTCAAAAATGATGCAGATATAGTTTATTATGATTATTACATAAGCGATGGGAATAAACATACAACAAGCCATCGGTTAAAAGAATCTTTTAATGATAAATATGATGTGCTAAGGTTGTTGCTTTCTACTCGACTGACAGGAAGTGTTTGTTGTAGTTTTTTTAGAAGAAGTCTTTATAAAGACAACTTTACTTATCCCACAGCAGATATGGGTGAGGATTTGGCAATGATGGTACAAATGGTTTACAACAGCAGTAAGAATATTACTTATTTGCCCCAACCTCTGTATTATTACCGAACCAATATGAATTCTATTTCGAATCAGGCTACCGAGGCAAACATCTTGCGTAAGTTAAATGATAATATAATAAATGGGGATCAAATGTTTACTTTTCTCCAGAACATGGGATTGGCAGATGAAATGCCACATGAAATTGAGTTATATAAATTTATG
>Ga0310690_10006266_pt1 | contig 15703 bp, 5 predicted proteins | sample AusTroGonzalo_MG_2_FD_207661 | JGI IMG/M metagenome (GOLD analysis project Ga0310690, IMG submission 207661) | Bovine rumen microbial communities from tropical cattle in Woodstock, Queensland, Australia - Gonzalo_04 (v2) (version 2) | ecosystem: Host-associated > Mammals > Digestive system >... | reverse complement strand
GTATAGTAATCCCTGAAGGTGTAGACATCATCGATGAGATTGCTTTCGAGAACTGTTATAGCCTCAATAGCATCGTCTGCGAGGATGTCGATCCGCCTGTTTTGCTCAGCGGTGTTTTTGCAGGAGTACCCAAAGACAATTTCACTGTCGAGGTGCCTAAGGGTTGCGTAGGGAAATACCGTGAGGCCCCAGGGTGGAAGGAGTTCAAACGTATTGCAGAATACTCGAACTTCGTCTGTCGTCCTATGCAGGCCAATGCGCTGAATACTGCACATACGGAACAACTCGTCCTGAATGCTGACGGTGCCTGGCAGGTGGAGCGCAAACCTGACTGGGTGACGCTTTCAAAGACCACAGGTACAGGTAAAAGCGAACTGATGCTGACCTTCCAACAGATGGAACACGGCAGCACCAACCGTACTGACACCATTTGGTTTGCAATGCCTGTGGAAGGTCATAGAACGTTCTGCGTAGTTTCACAATACGACTACCAATATGAGGAGGACAGTTACCTCACTCTGCAAGAGCATACCAAAGGTCGTGGCATAGACATTGTGTTCATAGGGGACGGCTACGATGGAGAAGACATCTCCAATGGCAATTACCTCACATTGGTAAAGGAGCAGACAGAGCACTTCTTCGATTTGGAACCTTACAAGAGCCACCGTGATTTCTTCAATGTCTATGTCACCTTTCCTCTCTCGCAGGAGAAAGGGGTAAACACAATGTACACCTATGTAAACAACCACTTCGGGACACTCTATGGATATATAGGTGAAGGCTCTAACAACCAACTGCTGACGGAAGCTGCTGATGTGCGTAGCTATGCTGTAGACCATACGCCGCTTACTCAGGATGTCCTTGGTCGTTCGCTCATCATTCTTGTGCCTAACAGCGATGCCTACATGGGTGTGACTTATTTCGATGGTGCGCCTATCAGCATCTGTCCGCCCAGCTGTCGTCCATACCCGCAGGATACGCGTGGCGTCGTCCAGCATGAGGCTGGTGGACATGGCTTTGGTCGCCTTGGCGACGAGGAGATTATCTATAGTTTGTGGGCTCCCACCAGCGTGAAGGATTACATTGATGGTAAGCACCGCAGTGGTGAGTACGCTAACCTTGCCACCACCAGCGGTCTGCACTCAGTACCTTGGGCTGACTTCGTGTTCGATACACGCTATAGTGATCAGGTAGATGTCTTCGAGGGAGGTTTCGGATATATGCGTGGCATTTTCCGACCTGAGCAGAACTCATGCATGAACTATGGCATACCTTATTATAATGCCCCCAGCCGCTTGAGTATCATGCGCCGCATCTTTGACTATGGGTGGGTGCATTTCTCGATGGATTACTTCTACGAGCACGACAGCAATGCATGGGGAAGTACAGATTATGATGGACAGACCAGAGGTATGGCCAGTGAAACGCGTGGTTCCTCCTATGCTGGCAGCAACCAGCATCATGCTCCACAGACCATCAATGGTAAGACCATGAGTCGCGAGGTGAAAAGAATACGTGAACAGCTAAAGAACAAAAACAGATAAAAATATGAAGACAACAAAATTGACTTTGATGGCTATCATGGCCGTAACAACGCTTGTAGCCTGCTCCAGCGATGAGGAGCGGAACGACATGTACATCCCCGATGAGGGTGAGATCGTACTGCAAATGGTGCATCCTGGTACTGTTAGTTTGAACCAGAAATCAATGACCCGTGCCACGGAAACGGCCTTTGAGGCCAATGACTCGATAGGAGTTTACGTTACAGCGGCAGATGCCGCCTTGCAGTTGGGTGGTAACGAGGTGAACAACGAGTTGTTTGTCTACAATGGTACGTTGTGGAACTCGAAACGAAAGGTCTACTGGAACGAGGGGCTGCACAATGTCTATGCCTATTACCCCTACTCAAAGCAGGTGAATGATGTGCAGGACTATTCATTCAGTGTGCAAGAGAACCAAAATTCGGTATGGGGCTATACGCACAGCGATTTCCTATGGGCTGGTGCCACCAATGTGGAAGCTTCCGCGTCGCCAGTGACGATGCAGTTTGCCCATAAGATGTCAAGTGTGGTGGTGCTGCTGGAGAAAGGTGAGAATTTCGAAGGCAGCATACCTGCCAATGCCGAAGTGTTTCTGTACAGTACAGTGACGAAAGCTACTATAGACCTCGCCACGGGAGATGTGGCACGCGATAGCTATGCTGGAACAGGTACCATTTGCTGTCGCAAAATGAGTAACACGGAGTATTGGGCTATTGTTGTGCCGCAGAATATCGCTTCTCGCCGTCCACTCGTCGAGGTGGTCATTGGTGATGTGAGCTATCTCATGGAAGGGAAAATTAGCTACAAGCCTGGTATGCGCCATACCATCACTGTGACGCTCGACAAGAATCCTGAGCAGACGAAGATTGACATTGGTGGTGAGATCGTAGGCTGGTAAGTGAGACGTGAAAAGTGAGATGTTATGAAACGATTGTTGTTTTATATATCAACTGTCATACTGTTGGCAGCCTGTGGCAGTGACGGCAGTGATGATACTGATACGAATGTACCAGAGCCTCCTGTTGACAATCGGGAATCCGTGCAGATGACGACCCGTTCTGATGAAGCTCCCCAAGGTGACCAATTGCGTGCCGGACTGTATATGGTAAATTATAGGGACGGACGTTCGGACGAATTGTTGGCAGATTATAACTATGTCAATAATCAACTAATGACATGGACTAATAATGGATGGACATTGACTGCTCCCATTTATTGGATGGATAGTGAGACCCGTGCTGACTTCTATGCTTACGCCCCCTATCAGGAAGAGGTGCCAGATGCTCGTCAGTTCAGTTTCAGTGTACAGACTGACCAGACGACAGCAGATGCCTTCGCCAAGAGCGACTTCCTGTGGGGAAAGGTAGAAGGACAGTCACCGACGGACGGAAAGTTCAACCTGTCACTGAGACACTTGCTTAGTCAGTTGACGATTATCGTCACGGCAGAAGCAGGCTTTGAAGAGGGTGAGTTGCAGGCCAGTGATGTCAGCGTGTCGATTGGCGGTTCCAAGACCTCTGGAGTGATTGATCTGGCTACGGGAGCTTTAGTGGTTGCGGGAGAAGCCAATGACGTGAAATGCCTGTCGTGTGGCGACCTGTCTTATAAGGCTGTTCTGTTGCCGCAACAGATTCCTTTCTCCAATCTGATACAGATTAATTGGCGTGGTAATGTCTATACCCTTCAGAACTCGTTCAAGCTGGAAGGTACACGTCAGTACAGCCTTACCATCAAACTGAAGAAAACCAAGAGCGGCTTTGATATCGGCATTGTCGGTTGGGATATTATCGAAGAGGACTTTGGTGGTACTATAGGAGGATAGTGATAAGTAATGAGTGATAAGTGAATAGTAAAGCATGAAACGACTAATAATATACCTGCCATTGTTATTCGGCATTTTGCTGCCCCAAAGTGTCCAGGCACAGAGTGACGATGACATTGAAGTGACCGACAGCACCTCGACTGAATGGGGTGGGGGCGGTGGAGGAGAATTGGGTCCAGACCAGCCTACCGGCCCTGTCACCAGCATCAGCCTTTCTAAGACCTCATTAACCTTGGAAGGCGGAAAATACTATAAGTTAGTGGCTACTATCAACAGTGATGCCCAGAACAAAACCGTCAACTGGAAATCTTCGAACAGCAAAGTCGCTTCTGTGGACAGCTACGGATTAGTGCGTGGCCTGACTGTGGGCAATGCCACCATTACTGCAACTGCGGCAGGTAATACGGCTTTGGAGGCTACCTGTGAGGTGACGGTGACCTCTGACTATAATGGCATTGTCGTTCCTGCTGTACCCTTTGAATTCTGTTTTAGTGCCGCTGACTATGATGCCTCGTACAATACTATTCCCAACCATCCCCAATCCAACCTGAGGGATGCTCAGTTACAGTTGTCTGAGAATATTCCCAGTTTTGTTAATGGTGAGTTCTTGCGGATTACGAGTCGTTGTGAGGGATTCATCAATCGTTGGAACAAGGGTGATACGGAGTCTGGTGGTCATTTCTACCGACAGGGAACTGATTGCATGACCATCGTGGCCAAGGTGACTCCCAAATTTAATACTGGCAATACGTGTGACTTTATCACTAATCGTGGCGGTGGTTATAACTGGATGTGGCGCATCGGTGACAACAATAGCTCGTTCCTGCATACAGGAACAGGCTACGCTGACGACCGTGCCCTGCCTCTCAGTGGTGAACAGCCTCAGTTGTTGGCCGTACGTGTGGATGGCAAAAACGACTACATTTTGCTACAGAACCTTACCACTGGTGAAAGCAAGCGTATTGATGGAGTGAACTGGGGTGGTGATAATAATGTTTTCAAACTGTTCTACAATGATGGCGGAGAGTATTTCCTCGGTGACTTTTACTGGATGTATTTGTCCTTTGAACTGCTCACTGACAGTCAACTGGATTTACTTGTAGGCTTAGTGCATAAAGGTGACGTGAATGGCGATGGAGAAATCACGGCACAGGATGCTTCGCTGGTACTTCAGTTGGTGGCTAAGAAGATTGAGCCCACTGTTGACGGCATCGTGTACGAGGCTGCCGATGTCAATGGCGATGGTGACGTCACTGCTCAGGATGCCTCGCTCATCCTGCAGTATGTGGCAAAGAAAATAAGTTGGTAATAACGATGAACTAAAAATGATGAGCTGGCCGAAAGTCAGCTCATTTTTTTGGCGTTTTTCCTTGGTTAATTGAAAATAAATTCGTATATTTGCACCGTAATAGTGTCTGTTCTTTTAAAGGACGGGTGTTTTACCTAGAACAAGATTTATTTATAGGACAACAATATAGTATAAACCAAAAACAATAAGATTATGAAAAAACTTTTAACTATTGTGTTAATGGCATTGGGTTCGGTGAACCTGATGGCGCAAAACGAAGATCTCAAGCCTGGAGATCAAGTGACAATCACAAATCCTGAGTTTGACGATGGAAGAACTGGATGGACTATCACATCAGGTTATTTTTATACCTATGGCTCTTATTATGGTCAAAGTTCATACAAAACATTTGACATTAATCAGACAATCAGTGGTATCCCTAATGGTATTTACCTTCTTAAAGTCAATGCCAACGACAGATTCTCGAACGAAGATTCTAAAATTGTTTCTACCTTTGATCCGACCGTCAACCTCAATACTTACATCTACATCAACGACATGCAGTCGTCAGTGAAGAGTATTATGGATGACAGAATTAGTACAAATATTTATTTAGAGAACAATTTTGAATATCTGGTAACTAACGATAATTGCTACATTACCTCTTCAACAGCAACTGTTACCTATTCGTTCAATCGTGGCTTGTATGAGAACTATGTTTTAGGTGTGGTGACGGATAACACCTTGAAGATTGGTATCCGCCACGACGACAATACCAGGACTACAAATATCGACTTCGATAAATTTGTGGTTACCTACTTGTCAGAGAACACCGACTTGGAAGCATACGCCACCGACCTGCTGAACAAATCGATGAGTCCTGGTGCGAAAACTGCCCTGCAGTTAGCGATGGCAGCGTTGACAGCGGCAAAGGGTACAGATGATGAGGCATCAGCTCTTGCTGCTTTCTATGACAAATTAGGCAAGGCAGAGACCTCCGTACAAATGTATGCCAAGTTGGGCAGTGCTTTGGGCGTAATAGAAAACGTGTCTACGAAGAATATTTGGGCGCAGACTATTGCAGATGCTGAGGCTGCTGCAGGCAAATATGTTGCAGCATACAAGAGTGCTACCTTGACAGACACTGAAGTCGTTGACGCACTAATTCAAATGGATGATTTGGCAGAGCGCATTAATTATGTATATCTCGACATCAACGTGACTGTTCCTGGAGCCATGGGCGACTCCATTCTGAACTATGTGGAGAATTTCAGCGATGTGCAGACCCTGAAATTGAGCGGAAAACTGAACGATGACGATTTGTTAACCTTGAAAAACCGCCTGACTTCTTTGGTTGAGTTAGATTTGGCTGGACTTGACTGGACGGCTATTCCGGATGAAGAATTCAGAGGGAAGACAGACTTAAAGCGTGTTATCTTGCCCAACAATGTTATATCAATTGGTAACAGTGCTTTCTATAATTGCCAGAAGTTACAGCAGGTGGCGTTCCCCTCTACACTGCAAAGCATAGGTTCGTATGCATTCTATAAAACTTATAATATTGGTAACGTAGTATTGCCGGAAGGTCTTACGGCTATAGGGGAATGTGCTTTCCAGTATTCAAGGTTAACTTCTGTGACATTCCCATCAACACTGAAGGTTATCAGTAATTACTGTTTCTATGACTGTGACTACTTGAGGGAAGTCATTTTCAATGGACAGGCCACTATTGAGTATGAAGCTTTTTATTCTTGTGGAGCTCTGACTACACTCCAGTTCCCCAATACCTTAAAAACGATTCGTGGTTATGCGTTCGCCTATAATGGCTCTCTCAGCAACATCGAATTCAATGAGGGACTTTATCAGATAGAAGATAATGCTTTCTATGATTGTGATGCACTGACAGAAGTTACGCTGCCCAGTTCCTTGGTGCTTGCCGACGCATCTCCGTTCGACTATTGCGACAACCTGATGAAGGTGACGTGCCTTTCTATTCAGCCACCATACATGACTGATCAGATTCCTTATGGCTTAAGCATGGAGGGACGTGAACTCTATGTGCCAGCTCTGTCGCTGAATGTGTATAAGCAGACAACAGGCTGGGACAAGTTCCCGACTATCAAGCCGATTGATTCCTATCCGGAGAATATTGTCATCACCAGCGACTACAAGCTGAACTGGCCCGATGATTTGAACAAGGACTACAAGCCCAATGTCACTTTGACCGACCGTAATGATGCTCAGTTCGGAAGTCTGACCGTAACGGGAAAATCAACCCTCTCTGCAAGGAATTTTATTATCAATTATGAACCCGATGTTGCATATGAATACTATTATTATGATAGTAATTATGATTCGTATTTCTATAAACGTCTCTCTTATTGTTCTTTAGTGAACGAGGGCTCTATCCGTGCAGACAATGTGACGGTGGGCATCAGTTTACGTGAAAACCAATGGGAATTCCTGACCATACCCTTTGACGTTAAGGTGAGTGAGATAGGTGTTGATATGATCAATAAGGATGCTCCCTTTGTCATTCGTAAATACGACGGACAGAAACGTGCCGAAGGACTTACCAGTGAGACTTGGGTTACTATGACTGCTGACAGCACGTTGCATGCTGGACAGGGTTACATCTGGCGTTCTTCCGAAAATCTCGACTATCGTTATAATAGGTTCTACATAGATGCTCTTCAGACTACGAATAAAAACAACATCTTCATCAATGACGATGTGGAAGTTTCGCTGAACAGCTTTGAGAGTGAGTTCGAGCATAACCGTTCGTGGAACCTCATTGGTAATCCCTATCCCTGTTTCTATGATACTCGTGCCATGCTGACCTCTGCACCTATCACCGTATGGGATACCTATCAGAACAACTATCGCGCCTACTCTCCTCAGGATGACAACTACATCCTGAATCCTGGCCAGGCCTTCTTTGTTCAGCGTCCGGTAGATGAGGAAAGCATCACCTTCATGAAGGAGGGACGTCAGACAAACCTCACTGTTCGTGATATTGAATATGATAAGGTTTCTGCACGTGCAGGTTCTGAAGTGGAACGTAGCGTATTCAATGTTGTCCTCAGCAATGGCGATCAGAATGACCGCACCCGTTTTGTCATCAATGGCAGCGCCAAGATGGACTATGAGTCGGCTCGTGATGCTTCGAAGTTCATGGCATTGGAGCATCCTGTCATGCAGCTTTATACCATGGCTGAAGACGTGTGCTACAGCATCAACGAACGTCCGTTGGGCGAGGGCCTCATCAACCTTGGTATGCAAATCGTTGATGAGGGAATGTACACCATCAGTCTTGACACGAAGGTTGAGAATGAGGTCTATCTGATTGACCATCTCACTGGTTCGGAGGTTCGCCTCGATGGCAACAGCTATAGCTTCCACAGCGGGATTGGTACTTTTGACACCCGTTTCTCCATCCGTCTGGGCAGTGGCGATACAACAGGTATCAAGGCCGTTGAAAATGTCGCAGCAACTAATGATGTTTATTATGATCTGAGTGGACGCCGTATCAGTGAACCCACGAAGGGTGTCTATGTAAAGGACGGCAAGAAGGTTGTCGTGAAGTAATGATAACTTAATGTGTCTGAATTATGAATAGATTATTTAAGTCATTCGTTGCCTGCATCTGCCTGCTTGTACTCTTTGTACAAGCGGGCTGGGCAGCCGACGGATATAGATTCCTGCCAGCTGTACAGGAGGACGAAGCGAGCTACACGCTGACGCTGAATACGCAGCCTTCCAATGCAGGCTCGTTTAATCGAAGTAGCGGACAAACGTTTGCTGCAGGTGAGAGCATATATATGTATTATTATGCGAATACAGACTTTGTGTTTGACTACTGGATGTCAGGCGATACCATTGTGTCGCGTGACCGTTACTTCTATTTCATCATGCCGGACCATGATGCTACGCTGACAGCAGTGTTCCATTATGATCCCGATAACCCAAACAATCCTGATTCGCCAAATCAGAATAAGAAGTACACTTTGACGCTGAACGCCCAGCCTTCTAATGCCGGCTCATTCAACCGTGGTAGCGGGGAACAGTTTAAGGCAGGTGAGAGTGTGTATCTGTATGGGTATAACAACGATGGCTTTAAGTTTGAAAAGTGGATGTCGGCAGATACGGTAGTATCTACTAGCCGTAATTTCTATTTCTCTATGCCTAACCATGATGCCGAACTGACAGCTGTCTATAGCTACGATCCCAATAGCCCTGTCGATCCGGATACTGTAAAAGTGTACTATAATGTGACACTTGAGACGCAGCCTTCCAATGCTGGTACTTTTAGTTGGAACAGTACCACCAAGGCTGTCGCACACAGTTCGTGCGAGGTGTATGCCTATCCGAATAGTGATTTCACTTTCCGTGAGTGGCAGCAAGATGGAGAAACTGTTGGTACGGACAGACGATATCGTTTCGAGATGCCAGCAGCAAACATTCGTTTGGTGGCAGTCTACGACTACACGCCTGCCAATCCTTCGAACCCCAATAATAATTACTGGAATCCAGAGACAGGCGAGTTGATTGTAGATGACTTTACGCCAGATTATCTGTATAATGCTGTCTATCAAGCAACAGGCGGCAATTATGATAAGGTTCAGATGATTACTGTTGCAGGTCCCATCAGCCAGTACGACTGGGGTGTGGTTAACAACTGTGCGAACTGTACGCTCCTTGACATGAGTCGCACTTATGGACTGAATTATATACCCTCTTACAACTTCAGTGATAACGCAACTCTGACAACTGTTATATTGCCCTCTGGCATAGAGAAGATTGGTGACCATGCTTTCCTGAATTGCTCTAATCTTCAAAGTCTCAGCATCCATGCTGCTACGCCACCTACCATCGGCACTGGTGCCTTTGAAGGTGCTGGCAACTTCGTCGTCTATGTGCCTGCTGATGCTTTGTCGCTCTATCAGGAAGCTGAGGGATGGAAAAACTTTACTATTCTGCCTTTCGCCGATGAGGTGAGTGCTTTGGAGGTGAATCTTCCTCAGGGTACTGATCCCTCTATATATAAAGATATGTATATAGAGCTGATCAATACCAAGAGCGGACAGAAATTACGTTATGTCATCACCAACCGACTGACCTATACCTTCAATAGCCTGATACACCGTACCTCGTATAATGTATATCTGCGGAATGCACAAGGTGACGTATTGGGTGAGATAGATGGTATTGATATCATTGATGAGGATGTCTCTGTGACCTTTGAGTCGCTGAAGGTTCCACGCGACTTGACGCTGACGGTGCTGGCACCTGGCGGAGATGACGTGACGGACCAGACTACCATTACATGGATGGATGCCAAGGATACCTATCTGGCCAAAGGCCATACGCTGACGGGACAGATGGAAGGAACATGGATAAAATTCCGTATTACGCTGCCGCAAACGTTGGGTATGCAGTATCTGTTGCCTGCCGACTCGCTCTATGAGGTGTTGGACGAGAATAGTATCAGCGTTACGTTGAAAGCTATCCCACAGATGACCATCGCAGGTAAAGTGACCGACCTCAAGACGGGTCTGCCACTGAATGGTGCTACTATCGCCGTCAGTCAGATGCTCAACGGACTCTATTCGAAGTCGTTCACCACGAAGACTGACAACAAGGGTGAATGGTCACTGGCGGTCTCTGAGGCTAAGACGGACATCACGGCATCTATGCCTGACTATGTCAGCAAGAGCCAGTCATTTGAAACACTGGTTACTGAGATTCCCGTTTTCGAGCTGAAGGATATCAACGGTACAACCATCTCGCTGACCCTGACCTATACTTCTACCGAGGGTGAGACGCAGGAGTTCTACAGTGACTATGCCAATGTGGCTTATGCAGTCTTTAATGAGACCACACAGAAGCAGGTGACTGAGATGAACGTACAGTATCCGCAAATTGTGTTGATGGAACAGTTGGACGAAGGTACACTGTTGCGTGTTACTGCTACCAGCAAGAACCAGAAGTTTGTTCCTGTTACTGCTACTGCTACAGTCAATGAAAAGGATGTGGCTCCTGTTACACTGCCCATCGTCCAGTTAGGTGGTATTACGGCTACGTTCAAGCAGACCGACAACAACAGCATCGTGGGTATCCTGTATGACAGTAACGGTCGACTCATCAATAAGTACGACTATTCGTCGGCAACGCTGACCATCAGCGAACTACAGGATGGTGACTACACGTTAGTCACGATGGCTAACAGTCAGTTCTTCAATAGTGTTGCTACCATTTCGCAGTTTGCTGAGGCTGGTCTGCGCGAGGGTGTCGACTATGTGAAGAACAGTGCTACGGTGACGAGTGGTGCCTATACGGTCATCAACAACCAACAGATTCCCTATCTTGACGAGACGAAGCTGTACTATACGGGCAGCAATACGCGCTTTAGTGTGAACAAGAGCCAGGTGACTGCCGGACAGTATCTTACCCTGCGCGGACAGATAGATTTCAAACCTGCTTATCAGGAACGTGTGAGCGATGTGAAGATGATTTTCGAGTTGCCGGAGAATTGTTCGTTTGTCGACGGATCCGTGATGGCTGGCAATGCTATCAGTAGCTATACGCTGGATAAGAGCCGTCTAACGGTTGCTCTTGAGAACGAGAACGATCAGGTAAGATTCTGCGTCATTCCGACCATAGGCGGTATCTATTCCCCCAGTGCCAGCGTTGAGTTCGACATTGATGGCAGGACGATTTGTCAGCCTATCGGTAGCGTCGTGTTCACCGTGAGCAATCTCAGTATCACAGTGCCTTCGGTGGTCGCTAAGACCACAGTGCCTGTGTTGGGTACAGCGATGGGCAAGTCGGAGGTCGAGATTTTTGACAACGATGTATCCGTAGGCCATGCCACAGCACTGGCTAACGGTTTCTGGAGCGCTGAGATTGAGTTGAACAATCCGATCAACCTGTCTACTCATAGCATCTATGCTAAGATAGTGACGAAGGAGGGTTTGGAATTACAGTCAGATGTTCAGGAGTTGCTCTATGACCAGAATGCTATCGAGCCGACAAAGATTACGATGATCAATGTGGCTCACCCCGCATCGTCGCTTGAATTGTGCGAATATGTCACTGAGTTCGACTTCACGAATCCGGGTAAAACCTCAAAGCCTTACTGGTATTGGCCTAACTATCCCGATTTCACATTCCTGATTGACTTCACCAACAACGACAGCACGATTGTTTCGGACGTGACACTTTATGTCCTGCTTTCTAATAATAAGGTGTCTACGCTGAAACCGGTATTCGACGGAAAACGTAAGTGTTGGGTTGCTACAGCGAAGTATACCTCCGATGCACTGCCAACCAATGTAATGGTCGACTACTCAAGTGCTGCTTCACGCTACTTCGACAAGCGCCAGTTAGGAGAAGCTACCGAGGAGTTGGAAGGCTACATGGAGGAATATCAGGCCATGGTCAGCGAGATCAACGAAACATTCGACGGCGTGACCATCACTGAAGATACAGATGACGAGACGGTTGCTGAGCTTGATGATAAGTTTGATGAACTGAACGCGATGTTTGGCGATGACGTCTTTGCACCGCTGAATACTGATAGTCTGGATGCTATTCTGGATGCCATGAGTGACGAGGAATTCGCTGCTTTCATGGAGAAAGAACTGGCAGACTTGAAAGCTGAGGATGCCAATACTGCAGCCTATATGAATGATTTGAGTCAGTGGCTGTCATTCGATGAGCATGGTGAGTTCACACTGCCGAGCGGTACGAAGTTCACAATGGCTGATTGTACTGGCCTTACGCCAGAAGGTCTGAAGGACGATGGCTATATGGAGATGCAGTGTACCGATGGATCCTTTGTCTATGTGCTCATAGGCGAAGAGACTACTGAATATGTTGACCTTGTCAGAGGCCTTCGCGTAACCATCCAGATGGCTACCATAGCCAATGCACCCAAGAACCGTTCGTTGGGTGATGTTGCCGAGAAGGTCGCCAATGCGGTTGCTGCCATCAATGACTTCATCAAGGACATCAACAAATGGACGTTGGGTCTGAATGCCAAGATCCTGTCTTCAGAGAAGAGCCTGGAATACAGTGTTCTTGCCCTGCAGATGCGTGTAAACAGAGCCAACTACTTCATTAACTACGCCAAGACGCATGGCAGATGGTATGAGCGCTTGTCCTGGGTTGCCGAAAAGATGCTGCTCAAGAAGAACCTGTTGCAGGCAAAGGCCGCACAGTGGATTTCGAAGAAGATCTTCAAGTATGCCTTGAAAGCACTGCCCGTTGTCAAGTATGTGTCATTGGCAGTCTCGCTGGCTAACGACATTAAGGAGATAGGAACCCTTTATTACTCTATTCCTGACCCCTGTCCGCAGGACGAGTCGGATGCTTCCTTCTGGCGCAATTCCACTTATGCGCTGTTGGCAACAGTTATCGTCAAGGCCACGGTAGAACTGGTTAACGAGTTCTCAAGCGATGCCGAGATTGTCGGTGGTGTCGTCGGATCGGTAGCTACCGCAGGTGTCTCGCTGACCGCCTCGGCCTGGGGTATTGCCCAGAAAGCCCTCGTAGGTCTTGGCAGTTTCGCTGTTGATGCGGGCATTTCGTTTGCTAAGAACAAGATCAAGAATGGCATCAAGAAACTAAAGTGTTATAAGAATGATGACGAGACGAAGAAAGAAGAGATCATTTGGCCATTCAATCCTGTAGAACACGTGATGGACCCCTCTGGCTTTGTCTATGAAGCTGTTTCTTCAAATCGTTTGCAGGGTGTCACCGCTTCTTGCTATTATAAGGAGATAGTCGAGGATATGTACGGCGACCTGCATGAGAATATCGTATTGTGGAACGCTGAGGAATATGCCCAGGAGAACCCGCTGTTCACCGACGAGAACGGTATGTATCAGTGGGATGTTCCTCAGGGCCTCTGGCGTGTGAAGTTCGAGAAGGAAGGCTATCAGACCACCTATTCAGAGTGGTTGCCCGTGCCTCCTCCACAACTTGACGTGAACATACCGATGATGCAGATGGTACAGCCTCTTGTGAAGAGTGGTAAGGCATTCGCTAATGGTGTGGAATTCGAGTTCGACAAGTACATGGATCCTGAGACGCTGACCGCAGACAACATCTTGGTAACTAAGAACGGCAGTGCCGTGACAGGTGAAATCAAGTTGTTGAACGAGGAAGTAACTTGTGAAGGACAGGAGCAGACCTACGCTTCTAAGGTACGCTTTGAAGTACCCGAGGGTGAGGAACTGTTGGTTACCGACGAGGTGCAGTTGACGGTACGCAAAGCTGTGAAGAGTTATGCCGGTGTACCCATGCAGGATGACTACACACAGAAGTTCGATGTGGAACTGCAGGTTCGTACTGTGGCAGTCGACTCGCTGATCAATGTCGCATACGGTGGAAAACGTACGCTGACCGTTGCTGCCCTGCCGACAGATGCTGCAAAGGGCAAGACAATGCGTGTGAAGTCGCTGTCCGGCATCATTGCTTCGGCCGATGCAGAGACGCTGACGCTTGACGAGAACGGTCAGGCTGAACTTGAAGTAACAGGTGAGTTGCCAGGTGCTACGGTGCTGAACTTCAAAGTGGACGGTACTGAGATTGAGGGTCAGACGATTGTCAACGTGAAGGAAGCTGAAAAACTGACGACTGTTGCTCCGAGAGCTTCGCGTGTCTCTGGCACGGAGGTGTATCGAGGAACAATTATCCGCTTGACCAGTGAGACGGAGAATGCCACCATCTATTACACATTGGATGGCACCTGTCCGTGTGACCTGACCAGTGGAAGCGTGTTGACGTACAACCCCGATGAGCCCATCATCATTGCTGACGAAAACGTAACCATCAAGGCGATGGCTGTTGGTCACGATTTGGCTGAGAGTGAGGTGTCGGAGTTTACCTACTCTTTGAAGAAGACCGCTTTAGGCTATCAGATGCCAACAGGTTGGTCGTGGATTTCCCACAACCTGGAGGAGCCTGTTGCTACCAGCAAGTTCGAGACCAATGCAGAGCGCATCGTCAGTCAGACGGCTGAGATGATCAAGGATCCGAATGTGGGATTCATTGGCAATCTGCCAGAACTGCTGCCTGCTGAGGGTTATAAGGTGAAGGTGACTGCCGATACAAACAACAGCTTGTCGGGCTTTGAGTTCAACGCTCACGAGAATGCTGTCAGACTGGCGAGCGGCTGGAACTGGATAGGTTACCCGCTGAGCCAGATTATGACACTGGATGAGGCACTGGCATTCTTTACTCCTTCTACTGGTGACTACCTCGTAGGTCAGGATGGCTATGCAGAGTATGTTGACAACGAATGGAAGGGAACCTTGGAAGCCTTCGTGCCAGGTCATGGCTATCTCTACAAGTCTGCCACTCAGACGGAGATTTCGTTCAACACGACCATCGTGTCGAATGCTGTCAGTCAGGTAGGCAAGCGTATGGCCATGAGCAATAGTCCTTGGGCATACAATAAGTATGGATGGCAGAACCAGATGCCATTGACAGCTCAGCTCTATGTGGACGGTATCAGGGCTAACGAGGATGACTATATCGTCGGTGCCTTTGCTGGTACTGAATGCCGTGGTATCGGACGCTGGATGGACGGTCGTCTGTTGATGAGTGTCTATGGAGAGGGTGGTGAAGACATCCGATTCGTAGCTGCAGAACAGAATACGGACAAGTTCTATGACATCACGGAAGCTATCCGCTTCTCAGCCGACAATGTCGGTAGCTGGTATGCTCCATTCACACTGACGTTAGGTGGTGAGGCTACTGACATCAAGCAGTTGTATGACGGACTGACGGTGACTCCTGCAGTCGCTCATGACCATATTACGGTGAGTGCTGGTGGCATGGCCATCAGCTACCTGACGCTGACCAACATGAATGGTGTGACGGTGCTGACGGTTACTGATCTGGGCAAGGGTGGTACCATTGCCACGGGACAGTTGGCAGACGGCATGTATATCGTCACGGTTCAGGCTGGAGGCAATACCTATTATAAGAAGATAATCAAAACAGGCAAATAGTAAATGGAAATGACAAAAGATATGATAAGAT
>Ga0310690_10006265_pt1 | contig 15709 bp, 10 predicted proteins | sample AusTroGonzalo_MG_2_FD_207661 | JGI IMG/M metagenome (GOLD analysis project Ga0310690, IMG submission 207661) | Bovine rumen microbial communities from tropical cattle in Woodstock, Queensland, Australia - Gonzalo_04 (v2) (version 2) | ecosystem: Host-associated > Mammals > Digestive system >... | reverse complement strand
TATCTTTGCCGTTTGTTTCAAAAAAGACTATGAAGAAGACAGGTCTATATTTCGGCTCGTTCAATCCGATTCACGTCGGGCACTTGATTATTGCCGAATATTTGGTGGAACATTCTGATTTGCAGGAGCTTTGGTTTGTAGTGTCGCCGCAGAACCCGCTGAAGAAGAAGGCCTCCCTGCTCGACGACCGCGAGCGTCTGCACATCATGAACCTTGCCATCGAAGACGACCTGCGCTTCAAAGCCTGCGACATCGAGTTCTCCCTGCCGAAGCCCTCCTACACCAGCTACACCCTACAAGTGCTGCGCGAACAGCATCCGAACCGCGAATTCTGCCTCATCATGGGCGAAGACAACCTTCAAACCTTCACCAAATGGTTCAACTGGGAGTACATCCTCGAAAACTACCACCTCTACGTCTATCCGCGCCCCGGCTACGACGGAGGAGAATTCCGTACGCACCCTCACGTACACCTCGTCAACGCCCCGCAGATGGAAATCTCCTCCACCATGATCCGCGACAGCATCCGCAACGGGAAACCCGCACGGTACATGCTGCCAGAGAAAGTGTTCCGGTATTTGGACGAGGAAGGGTTTTACCGATGATTGTTAGGCAACACGTAGGGACGTATCGCATACGTCCACTGTTGTTGTCCTTGCCATGTTGTATATTTCATCACACGTCTTACGTCTCACGTCAAACATCAAGAATATGAGCTTCAAACGATATAACATAGAAAACCTCGAAATCATCTCCGCAGGAGCGGAGGGAAAAGCGGTCGGCAAAGTGGATGGCCTGACCGTATTCGTGCCGTACGCCGTGCCCGGCGACATCGTCGATGTGGAAGTCTATAAACGCAAACGCGGCTATGCGGAGTGTAACCTATTAACTATCAAGCAACCGTCACCCGACCGTGTGACCCCGCCATGCGGACATTTCGGCAACTGCGGCGGCTGCAAATGGCAGATGCTCTCCTACGAGAAACAGTTAGAGTTCAAACAGAAACAGGTGGATGACAACTTCAAGCACCTCGGCAAGTTCGAGTACCCGCCGCTGATGCCCATCATCGGCTCGGAAAAGATCTACTACTACCGCAACAAGCTGGAATACACCTTCTCCACCATGCTGTGGCTGACCTACGAAGATATGAAACGGCAGGCAGAGGGCGAATTCTTCGAAAACCGCTGCCTCGGTTTCCACGTGCCCGGTATGTTCGACAAAATCCTCGACATCAAGCACTGCTGGCTGCAGGCAGCCCCGAGCAATGACATCCGATTGTTCTGTAAACAGTACGCCATTGAGCACAACCTCGATTTCTACGATCCGCGTCAACAGGTGGGTTTACTGCGCAATATCATCATCCGCACCGCCTCCACTGGCGACCTGATGGTGGTGCTGATCGTCACCAAATACAACCAAGAGGTGAAGGACATGCTGGCAGCCATGATGGAGCGTTTCCCCGAAATCACCTCGCTGACCTTCGTCATCAACACCAAGCTCAACGACGCCATCTTCGACCTGCCGTTCCACCTCTACGCCGGTCAGGATTACATCACGGAGAAGATGGAGAATCTGCAGTTCAAGGTCGGACCGAAATCCTTCTACCAGACCAACAGCGAGCAGGCCTACAACCTCTACAAGGTGGTACGCGAATTCGCTGAAATCCAGCCTGATGAAGTCGTATATGACCTCTTCACCGGCACCGGCACGATTGCCAATTTCGTGGCGCACCAAGCCAAACGGGTAGTGGGCATCGAGTACGTGGATACCGCCGTGGAGGACGCGAAAATCAACTCTGCGCAGAACAACATCACGAACACCGAGTTCGTGGTGGGCGATATGGCGAAGATCTTCACCGACAAGTTCATTTCGCAACATGGGAAACCGGATGTCATCATCTCCGATCCTCCGCGCGCCGGCATGCATCCGAACGTCATCGAGCAACTGCTGAAATTAGAGGTACCGCGCATCGTCTATGTAAGCTGCAACCCAGCCACGCAGGCCCGCGACCTCACCCTTCTCGACCCGAAATACCGTGTCGAAAAGGTGCAGCCCGTGGATATGTTCCCGCACACGCAACACGTGGAAAATGTTGTACTGCTAAAGTTGAAAAAACAATAAACTTTTTCGCGAAATTACACGCAAATTTTCTACTTTTGCGATTATCCATTTAACCTGTGTATGAAAAAGTTTATTCGATATAACGTCTTCATCTTCGCCATGTTACTGCTGATGATTTCGTCGGGCGTGCAAAAACCCGACCCGACGATGAGCATCTTGGACAATATGACGTTGGAGGAGAAAATCGCTCAGTTGATCATTATCCGCGTCAGTTCGACGGAAAACGAACAATACAATAAGGAGCTAATAGAGAAGATTGCGCGCATCCAGCCCGGCGGAGTCTGTTTTTTCAAAGGAAACCCGACGAAGCAGGCACTGCTCACCAACCGTATGCAGGGAGTCAGCAAAATCCCGATGTTCATCTCTATCGACGGTGAGTGGGGCCCCGCTATGCGCCTCGACAGCTGTGTGGCTTTCCCGCGACAGATGACGCTCGGAGCAATCTCCGAGGAGAACGACTCCCTCATCTACCAAATGGGCCTCGAAGTCGCTGAACAGTGCAAAGCCGTGGGCATCAATCTCAACTTCGCCCCCTGCGTTGACATCAACAACAACAGCCGTAACCCCGTGATTAACAGCCGTTCCTTCGGCGAAAATCGTGACAAAGTGAGTCGCAAGGCTGCTCTCTATATGCACGGTATGCAGGACGGCGGCATCGCCACCTCCATCAAGCACTATCCAGGACACGGCGACACCGAAACCGATTCGCATGTGGGGCTACCCACCATTCGCAAAAGCCGCATCGAACTGGACGAAATGGAGCTTTACCCCTACCGTTACCTCATCAATGAGAATCCCGACATGGTGATGGTCGGCCACCTCAACATCCCCGCCTTAGACCCCGAATCCAACTCTGTCTCTTCTATGTCATACGCCATTGTCTCCGACCTCCTGAAAAAGGAACTTGGCTATAACGGCCTGATTATCACGGATGGTATGGAGATGAAAGGGGTACGCAATCAAAACCGTTTCGAAGGAGATGTGGAGATTCGCGCACTGTTGGCTGGCGTAGATATTTTGCTGTTACCTGGCGAAACCGATTCCGTCATCGCTGCCATCAAACGCGCTGTGGAACAGGATGTTATACCCGAAGAACTCATCAACGAACGGTGTATGCGCGTGCTTCAGTTCAAAGAAAGCCGCGGAATTCTCGACTTCAAACCCGCCCGTATTGCAGACATTCCATCCAAAATGAATAGCGCAAAAGCGGTGTGGCTGAACCGTCAACTGGAAGAAAAAGCGCTCACTTTGCTGAAAAACGACGGCAATATTCTGCCTCTGAACGCCAAAACCGCCGAAAATACCGCTTTTCTGTGTGTGGATCGGAAAAAATATTCGAACGAATACGAACAGATTGTGGGTGAGTGCCACCTTCCTTTCTACTATATCGACAAGAAGATTTCCGCTAAAGAGCAGTCAAGCATCATGGCGAAATTGGCATCTTACGACCAAGTGATTGTGGCATTTGGCGGCTCCAATCAGTTAGGAGGTTCCGGCTATGGCATCGACATGTCATCGATACGGCTGCTCAACCGCCTCGCCAAGGAGAAGTCCGTGATTTTGCTGCATTTAGGCAACCCATACGCTCTCAACGCCTTCGACTCCCTCAGCAGCTACCGTGCTGTTATTTGCGCTTACCAATTCTCCCCTACCACCGTAGCGGCGGCCATCAACGCCTGCTTCGGAAAGACAGCCTTCGAGGGCACTTTGCCAGTCAGCATCAACGACTATCCGGCAGGTAGCGGCATCCTTCCTTCGGTCACCACGGAGAACATCTCCGCATTACCTGACAATATCACCCAAGAGATCGACAAAATCCTGCAAAACGGCATCAACGACCACATCTACCCGGGTTGTGCCGTCATTGCGCTGCACCACGGGCAACCGGTTTATCAGAAAGTGTTCGGCTATTTGGACTACAATCGTCAGGACAAGGTAACCCATCAGACGCTGTACGATGTGGCCTCCATCACGAAAGTGGCGGCTACCACGTTAGCTGTCATGAAGTTATACGACAACCACGAGATCCAGCTCTCCGACAAAATCGGTAAATATCTGCCCTATTTGGCTGGCACCGACAAAGCCAATCTTACGTTGGAGGAGTTGTTGACTCACACTTCCGGAATGCCTTCGTTTATCCCGTTCTACAAGTCCATCATGGGCAACGAACGCTATTTGCGTGCATATAAGACCGAAAACTACAACATTCAAGTGGCTGACCACCTCTTTTTGCGCAAAGACTACCCTGATACTATCCGTTACAAAATCGCGCATTGCAAGCTGAAAGAGAAAAAGTACGAATACAGTGATTTGAATTTCTTCCTGCTGAAAGATATGGTGGAAACCATCACGATGCAGCCGCTGGAAGAATTCCTGTCGGAGAATTTCTACCAGCCGATGGGTCTTTCGCATACCACTTTCCGTCCGTTAGCGCATGGTTTCCCGCGCAATGAAATCGCCCCGACGGAAGAGGACAACCTGTTCCGTAAACAGCTGGTACACGGCTATGTACACGATCAAACGTCGGCTCTGATGAACGGCAATGCAGGCAATGCAGGACTCTTCACCACGGCGGAGGAGCTCGCCGCCATCTTCCTCATGATCCAGAACGGCGGTATCCTTAACGCCCAACGCTATCTGTCGGAAGCTACCGTGGAGGAGTTCACGAAGATGCACTCGCTACATGGCTGCCACGTGCGCGGCTTAGGCTTCCACACCCCGAAAGCATCTGGCGAATCCTCCATTGTGCCTGCCGCCGCCGACACGCAAATATATGGCCACCAGGGATTTACCGGCACTGTGGTCTGGTGCGACCCGAAAGAGGAGCTCATCTTCGTCTTCCTCTCCAACCGCGTCTGCCCCGACGCCGAACCCAACAAGCTGGCAAAAAGCGGAATCCGCCTGAAAGTGCATGATTTGATTTACAAGGGAATAGGCATCAGGCAATAGGGAACAGTGTAGAGGCGGTGTGCACACCGTCTCTACCACAGTCCCGAAAGGACAAGACGTACGAAGTGCAATTAACCCCACATAAGCGACGAAGGAGCGCAATGTGGGGTCGAAAAATAGACTAAAGTAAAAATGATGATAATGAAACAAACACCTATAATACTCCATATCGAAACCGCCACCGACGTGTGTTCCGTGGCGTTGTCGAAAGGCACCGAAATCATCGGATTGAAAGAAGAGGCCGGCGGCAACAACCACGCCAAGCATCTCCTACCGTTTGTGGATGAGGTGTTGAAACAGTCGGGTGAGAGCATGTCCGAAATCAACGGTGTGGCCGTGAGCATCGGTCCCGGCTCCTACACGGGCTTACGTATCGGCGTTTCCACCGCGAAAGGCATCGCCTACACTGCTGGTATTCCTGTGATGGCCATCAGCACGTTAGAGAGCATCGCACAGGGGGGCAAAGCATTATGGTCGGGAACCTCAACGGAAGCCGTACAAATTGTCCCGATGATCGATGCCCGCCGAATGGAGGTCTTCACCACCCGATTCTCCTACGACATGCAGTCGTTGGAAGAGGTTTCCGCCAAAATAGTCGATGAAAACACCTTTTCCGACCTGCTTTCGAGTGAGAAAGTCCTCTTCTGCGGCAACGGAATGCCCAAATGCCGCGAATTGCTGTCTGTCTTCTCCAACGCTTGCTTCATCGACGCGCCCATCTCCGCGAAAAACATGCTCCCCACAGCCCTCAAAAAATGGCAAAACAATGATTTCGAGAACGTTGCGTACTTTGAGCCGTTCTATCTGAAGGAATACGTGGCGGCAAAACCTGTCGTAAAAGGACTGCATTAATGGAAGTTCACGAACCGATAAAACGCGACCGAAACCTCAACATCACGGTCATCGCCGACGATTCCCACCATGGATACGCGGCGGTGAGCCATGGCATCATGCTGGCCGAAGTGTTCCATGCCTCGCTCACCGTCATGGTCAACTTCGGGTTCGGATTCGGTCTGCCGGAATCCCGACATATTCCAGATGACAACAGCTTTTTGCAAGATGTTCGCAATATGGTTTCGGAAATAGCGAAATGTCAGATTATTACGGATTATGTTTTCCCCGAAACGCTGTTCCGTTATGCAGAAGAGCACAACACCGCCATGTTCGTCATTGGAGCGAGTGATGAATCGGATGGGTTCTTCACGGTCAAGAAAGCTATCAAGCTGATCCGTCAGTCGCGATTTCCCGTGATGGTCGTCCAATTTGAAGTGGATGAGGAGGACAAAGATATTTACAAAAACATCCTGCTGCCGTTGGATATCGAGCGGCAGAACAAGGAAAAGGCGCTGTGGGCGGGCTACTTCAGCCGGTTTTATGGTTCCGTCATCCATATTCTCTATCCGAAATACAAAGATGAGGGGTTGGCCAAGTTAGTCTATGACAATGTCGCGTTTGTAGAAAAACTCTATGAGAATCTTGAGGTTACCTACGAAAAGCACGAAACGCAGCCGCAGAAGTACCTTGACGCTTACGCTTTGGAATTCGCCCCGCAGGTAGCGGCGGGTGCGTCCGTGATCATGATGACCCGCTACTACACCCTCGGTGATGTACTTATGGGCCCCCGCGAGCGCAAGATTATCGGAAAGATGGGTCTCCCTATCCTCTGCATCAACCAGCGCGACGACCTTTACGTACTCTGCACATAATACAAAAACCCCGCGCCCCGATGGTTAATGGCTATGATTGGGAGCGCAGGGTGTTCAATATTGAAACAATTTTACTTTTACTTTGACATTAACTTTGACCAAAAGTCTTAAATCTCAAGTCTTAAGTCTCAAATCTCAAATCTCAAGTCTATTAGAAAATCTGTATGCCAACCTCCCATTTCGGGAAGTCATTGACGAATTTGTTTTTGTTCAGAATGTTAGAGATACGATATTGTCCGAAAATGGCGAATCTTCTCGTGATACCCACACGCATACGCACACCGAAATCAACTGGATTCATCGTGCTGTAATCCATAAGGCGTTTTTTCACGTAAGATAACGTCTGGTTATTATCGTCTTTTAACACGAGTTTGTAGCGACTTCCCGTATTCCATTCGCCGAAAATGCCAGCGTCAATGTACCACCATTCATTTCCTGCATAACCTAAGATGAAGCGGTTCACAAACTCCAAGTCGAATTTCGAAACCTTGATGTTCTTTTTATAGATAGCATCCTCATTGGTGACAAAAACTACATTTTGACCAATGTTGTAGTCTGTAATAGTACCGCTCGGGGCAGCGGCATACCAAGAGGATCCAAAGCCAATACGGAAACCCAACGCATAGGCTTTCGCCACACGCCAGCTGTTGTCGAAGTCGAACGAGACGCCGTGAGAGATTCTATTACCCCAAGTATTGCCGCTCGGACTCCACATAGAAGGCAACATGAAAGAGAAATTCACCGCCGTACTGAATTTGTAAGTAGTCTTGAACTTGCGGGTGTAGATGTCGTTGTCGGGCGTAGAGATTTTTCTTACACAGCCAAAATAGCTTGAGTTAGCAGCGGTCAGGCTGTCCGCTTTCGGCAGGGATTTTTGTCCGACGGTGTATTTCAGAAGTTGACCGTCGCTCCAGATTTCCAATGTCTGGCCGTTTTGCAGCCAGTTTTTAGAAAAGCGGATGGAGCCTTCGTCCTCGTTTATGACTTTTTGGTTATAACTCTCTATCGTGCCGTCGCCGTTGGTGATTTTGTAGAAGACTGAGGTGTTGCCTTTTTTGCAGGAAACATATACCGCATCGTCATCTTCCGACATGGAAATGTTGTTCCCGATCTCCTGCTTTTCACCGAAGAAATAGCCGGCTTGCGGCACGCCGTAACCGAACGCATAGTCGAAGTATGGGTAGTGGTTGGCGGATTTCTCAATCTCAGTCTTCAGCTGCCAAGCGGTATATTCAGGATGCAACTGCTTGACGCACGCGGCGAAACCGGCCATCATCGGGGAGGAGAAAGAGGTACCGGAGGCTTGCGTGAAATTGCCTTTGCCGCCAGCCACCCAGTTGTCCTCTCCCATGGCCACCACATTGGGTTTCATACGACCGTCAGCCGTAGGACCAAAAGAGCTGAAATTAGCGATTCTGTCGATACTGCGGACAGCGCCAACGGAAAGAACACTGTCGGCATCGGCGGGCGTGATGAGCATCTTCCACTCTTTATCGGTGCCCTCGTTACCCATGGAGTTGCAGACCAAAATACCCTTGCGGGCGGCGGTGTTGGCAGCCTTGGCCACCATAGAGGTCTTGCCGTCCATGTTTTTGAGGATGTAGCGCTGCTTGCCGTATCCGAGGGAGCTGTTCACGATGTCGGCACCGTTCTGGTCGGCCCATTCGAGTGCCTGCACCCACCAAACCTCCTCTTTTTTCGGTTCGGCAGCCACTTCCGTACGGGCCAACAGGAACTGTGCGTCGGGAGCCATACCCAAAAGCTGTTCGCCGTTCATGATACCCGCGATACAGCTCAACACCATACGACCGTGGGAATTGGCTTCATACACGTTTTCATTCTTCCTCACGAAGTTCCAGGTCTTGACAATCTGGTGGTTATCGCGCAAGTGCTGGAACGCGGGGTGGGTGTTAACATCCGGGAACCCGGCGTCAAACACGGCCACGCGCACGCCCTTACCACTGATATTGTGCTGTTTGAACAGCTCGCCATGATGGATACTGATCTGCTCGCCCGTGTAGTCGGCGTTGGTGCTTTCAGTAATGGTATTTTCGGCCAGTTCCATGTCGCTGGCAATCAGCTGAACGCCAGCCACAAACGGGAATTGACGGATAATCGCAATCTGATCTTCCGTGGCCATCACGCCGGCAGCATTCAACCACCGCGACGTACCGATGAGCTCTTCGGAAGCGTTCTCCACCGCAGAAGCATACTCACCGTTCACGGGATAGTTGGTGATGTCGTAAAGGTCCGCACCATTCAGGGCATAACGCTCAATGGCCTTAGTATCAAAATATTGATACGGATCGAAGGTGGTGTTCTGCTTGTCGGTGAAGAACACCCAATAAGAATTCTGCGCACTCACGACACCGAGGAAGGCGCAGAGGATGAGGGTTAATAATGTGGTTTTTTTCATATTTTTGATTTTTCGATTTTAAGGCAAAAGGCAAAGTTTGGGTGCAAAAGTACAAATAACTCTGTTGCCTGTTGCCTGTTCCCTATTGCCTGTTGCCTATTGCCTCTACCTCCTCCATCGTTATCCCCAACAACTTCATGTTCTTAAGGAACTCCGGCGCCTCCTCTTCGAGGAACTCCTTTTTGCGGAGGGCGCGGATTTTGTCGGGGGCGTCCTCGTTGACGAAGAAGCCGACGCCGCGTTTGTTGGTGATAATCTCCTGTTGCTGAAGGTGTTCGTAGGAGCGCATGACGGTGTTGGGGTTCACCTCGAAGGCGACCGCTAACTCACGCACGGATTTCGCCCGTTCGCCCGGCTGCCACGCGCCTGACAGAATCTGCTCGTAAGCCCAATGTTCGATCTGCCGGTATATGGTTTGTGTGCTTTTGAAATCCATACTATGCCTCCGTTTCTCTCATTCTCAGAAAACTCATCGCGTAGAAATAGACAATAGTCAAGCAAGTAAGCACATAACTCATCACCTTGCCCGTTTTTTCCGAAAAACCAAAATCAAAAGTGGCATCAAAGAAAGGATAAGGCATCCATGAAGTGGTTGAGAAAGCTGCCATAGCATTTAATTGTATAGTAAGAAACATCACGATGGAACCGATGATACCAAGGCACGCCATGACGCCAAAAGTGGCACCAAATGAGCGTTTTTTGAAGTAAATAGCCCCAAAGAAGAAAGCGGAAAGTGCGGTATAAAGCATCAGTACTGAATCTATGGAGAGCATGTTTTTCATAAATGATGAAAAAGATTCACTAAAGCCAATATTCGCGAGCATTCCATGGCCTCCATAAAACATCATTTCAGCACCATAACCCAATATAAATCCGAGCGTTAAAGCCACAAAAATGACGAACATATAATATACGTTGACCAACGCGATGCCAGTGGTCACCTTTTCCGCATTAGTGGCGGGAAGGGTCAGGTACATCATCCGCGATGAGGATTGATAGAGGTTTTTAAATACCCGCGATGGGTAGATGCAAATCAAAATGTACGCCACAAAGAAAGCCAGTGAAACACTGCCTCCAGTGATCATACAGAAGATCATAATGGCTATCATGATCAGGAATTCATAGAGGTCTTTTCTCCAATTGGAAGTGAAATAGACCTTCAAAAGCTTGATTATATTATTGATATTCATAATTTTACAATTTTTAAGGTGAATGATTATTTATTCTACGGAATCCGATTCCAATATCCTTTCGTCAATAATGATATTTGCAGAATCTATGTCGTCAGAATACTCTTCCCTGACCTCTATATCCGCTTTTTGGATGGATCCGTTGCGAACTCCTCTTTGAAATTCAACGGTGATGCAAATGATGGTAACCAATATCACTACAATGAATGTGACCAACAATATTTTATTCGTGTATTTTTTCATAATCTTCTGATTTTAAGGTTATTGGAACATTTCCGTGAATTCTTTTTTGTTTTGGACGGCGGCGTTGAACAGCAGTTCGAGGTCGAGATTGGAGTCGATGTGGTTGAGGTTTTCCTTTACCTGATAGTTGCCACGCGGAGTCTCTTCTGTGTAGAACACCTTGCCGTCCTGCGATTTTTCGTTATCCACATCGAACAGCAGTTTGTCGGTGATCACGTCTGTGGAAGCGTTGAGGATCATGCGGCCATTGTCGAGGATGGAGACTGCATCAAGGAGGCTATGCAGGTCGCGTACCTGATGCGTGGAGATGAGTACAGTCTTCTTCTCATCGGCGTAGGAGGCCATGATTTTGCGGAAGATGCTTTTGGAGGGGATGTCGAGACCGTTGGTGGGCTCGTCCATGATAAGCAGCGGCACGTTGGTAGCCAACGCGAAGGCAATCATCACTTTCTTTTTCTGTCCGTGCGAGAACTTGTCGATGAAACCGAGCATGTTCTCCATCTCGAATTCACGGAGATATTCCGTGAACTGCTCGTGACTGAAGTTCGGGTAGAACGGCGCGAAAGCCTTCTCGAACTCGCTGATTTTCATGTGCGGAACGTAAATCTCCTCTTGCAGGAAATAGACGTTTTGCAACTGTTCCGCTGTACGCTTGCAGGCAGGTTTCCCGTCCATGAGCGCGTCGCCCGACTGCGGGAAGAGCAGTCCGGTCATGATTTTCAGCAGGGTGGTCTTGCCTGCCCCGTTGCGACCCAGGAGCCCGTAAAGATGTCCCGGCTCCAAATGCAAAGTCACGCCGTTGAAGAGCGGGCGCGTCTTCACATATCCGAATTGTACATTGTCTAATTGTATCATCTCGTTTATATTTTAAATTGTTACTGTATTAGTGAACTAAGACACTGCAAAAGTAATACACTTAACAATACGATGCACACTTTTTGAAAAATTTTTTCTTGCTGAAAATCAGTTAGTTACGGTGACTTGAATTTTTTTTCTTACAATTGATCGTGAAATTTTCGCAGAAAATCAGATGATGAGGTGCAAAAACATTCAATTCGTTTTTAATTTTTTCATTTGTGCGCGCATTCATTTTTTGCGCTATATATATTAATGTAAATCGTATTTTTGCACCCAATTTGGAAAATTATGGGCGCATTTAAAGCATACGACTTTCGCGGAATCTACGGTAAGGATTTCGATTTGGATACGATCTATAAGTTCGGCTTCTTCCTGCCCTCTTTGTTGAAGGCAGATAAGGTACTGATTGGCAGGGATATGCGCGTAACTTCGCAGGATATGTTCGAGGCACTCGCACGCGGTATCACCGACGCGGGTGCGGATGTCTATGACATGGGACTGACCACCACACCGATGGTCTATTACTTCACCGCGAAGCACCATTTCGATGCCTCCGTGATGATTACCGCATCACATAACCCTAAGGAATACAACGGGTTAAAGGTATCGCGTAAGGACGCGCTGCCCGTAGGCTACGACACTGGTTTGGGCGAACTGGAGCAGAAAATGCTGCACAAAGAGGTGAAAATCACCGCGCCCAAAGGCAAAATCGTGGATTACCCCGTGAAGCAGGAGTACCTCGATTTCCAATCGCAGTACCATTATGATATAGACAACCTCAATATCGTCATGGACTGTTCCAATGGAATGGCCTCTATTTTAGTGAAGGAGATCTTCGGTAAAAAACCCTTCTATCTCTTTGATACTTTGGATGGTACGTTTCCGAATCACGAGGCGAACCCGTTGGAAGCGGAGAATGTCGTCGCTCTACAACAGAAGGTGCGCGAGACGAAAGCCGATATCGGGGTGATTTTCGATGGCGATGCCGACCGCGTAATGTTTGTGGACGAGCACGGCGACTTTATCTCCCCAGATTTGATGATTGCGGTGCTGGGACACTACTTTATCGAAGAAAAGAACATTCAAGGACTTGTTATTCAAGATATTAGAACGTCAAAATCCGTAGCGGAATACTTAGAAAAGATGGGTCGCGAGATGTACATCTGGCGCGTGGGACGAGCTTACGCCGCCATGAAACTCCGCGAAATCGACGGCGCGTTCGGCGGGGAATACGCCGGACACTACTACTTCCGCGACTTCTTCTACTCCGACTCTGGCATGATTGCAGCACAAGTGGCGTTGCGTGTATTCTCTCAAATGAAAGAGCGCGGAATCTCTGTGTCGCAGCTGATTGCCCGCATCAAGCGTTACGCCAACTCTGGAGAAATCAACTTCACCATTGAGAAGAAAAAAGAGGCGATGGAGGCGGTGAAGGCTGCCTGCATCGCACAAGAAACACCCGAGAAAATCCTCGATTTCGACGGTTACCGCGTGGAATTTGCCGACTGGTGGTTCAACATCCGTCCATCCAATACCGAACCCTATCTGCGACTCCTCATGGAAGCCCGCACAGATGCCCTCCTCGCCGAAAAACGCACATTTATTGAACAAATTTTGAAACCATTTATAACCCTCATTTCTTAATCCCTATTGCCTATTGCCTGTTGCCTATTGCCTGTTGCCTATTGCCTGTTGCCTAAAAAACATAAACAAATGTCCATAACCTACAAGACCCACTTCTGCATATTACCACGTAAATTCGTGATAATGTGGCTCTTTTTGTGTCTTTTCCTGGCTTCGGGACACGCGCAATTCTACAACGGCTCGCAGCTCACATTCGGAAAGAACCGCGTACAGCATCAGAACTTTAACTGGCAATATCTGCGGGCGGAGCAATACGATGTCTATTACTACCCTACCGGCCGGGCATTGGCACAGTATGTCTTCTACCGCACGCCCGAAATCGTGTCGGAAATTGAGCAACTACTGAACTATACCTCCAAGAAAAAGGTGCAACTCATTGTTTATAACACGCAAGCCGACTTCCGTGAGTCGAATTTTGCATACGACTATGAAGATTTCTACAACCAGGGCGGCGTGACGAACATCTACGGCACGAAAATCTACATCTACTTCGATGGCAACCGGGCGCATTTGGACCGCATGATCCGTGGCGGCATCATGAACGTCTATGCCCACTGGATGGTGCAGGGAGCGACAATCGGCTCCAACATCTCCGCCGATTACCTGATGAACGTGCCAAGCTGGTTCTACAGCGGATTATCCTCCTATTTCGGTGAACACTGGAACAGCGATGTGGAAGCACACGTCAAAAACGGCATTCTAACAGACAGTTACACCCGTATGGATGAACTCTCCCCCGTGGAAGCCACTTACGCCGGACACTCCTTCTGGAAGTACATTGTGGACATTTACGGCGAGCAAATCATCCCGAAAGTGCTCTATTACACCCGCTCCAGCAAAACCATCAAAGGCGGTTTGGAGCGTGCCACCATGACGCCGTTCAATACGCTGACTTCACGATGGTACAAATATTATGTCGTGATGTTCCACCCCGACATGTCGAAACAGATGCCGGCGGGCGATGAAATCCTTCAGAAACCCAATAAAAAGCGCGATTATGCCCGCTTTTGCTTCTCGCCGGATGGCGAGAAATACGCCTACGTGACCAATGAGGCCGGGCAGGTGCGCGTCTGGCTAAAGCGTCCCGAATGGAAACAGCCCAAGTGTATCCTCAAAAAGTACCAAAAGACGGAAGACAATCCCGATCTCAGTTTTCCACTCATCGCTTGGCACCCCTCAAGCGAGATTTTGGGGCTAACTTACGAATACAAAGGCGATTGCCTCTATCAGCCTTACGATTTGGAGAAACGTCGCTGGGGTAATAAATTTCTCGTCGATGTGGAGAAAATCACCTCATGGTGCTATGCTCCCGACGGCAAGATGATGCTTTTTTCCGGATTCAAAAACGGGCAATCTGACATTTTCCTCTACAGTTTTGCGGCGAAATCGTACCAAAACATCACCAACGACTTCTATGACGACTACAATCCTGTCTATATGAATCCGCAGCAAATTGCGTTTGCCTCCAATCGTCCTGTGGATTCCATCTTGCTGAAAGACAACTTCTTGGATGCCTCTCGCGACCGAAAATACAATCTTTTCCAGTATAACCTCAAGGCCAAGGACTCGACATTGCTGCGCGTCACCGATTCGCCTTACGCCAATGAGTTCGGACTGCAGCCTGCCGGCGACCAGCGACTGCTCTTCCTGAGCGATGAAGGTGGTGTGGTGAACCGCTACGAAGCCGTTTTCGACAGCTCCATCAGCCGTATCGACACAGCGGTGCATTACATGTACTTCGCCACCAAAAATCCGCTGACCGACCGTGCGTACAACATCCTGGAGCAGGCCTACAATCCCGTCACCAACACCATTGCCGACATTTCGCTGATGGAAAAGTACAAGCACATCTGGTTCACAGAATTCCACAACCTGTACCACCCCACCATCGAGCCCTCCGACTTCCATAAGAAAGTGCTGGAGGATATGATACAACAAACTGAAAAACAAGATGTTAAAGACAGTGTTAAAGCAAAAGCCGGGGAACAGGAGCACGGATTTATCGTCTCTGGGGCAGCGAAAACCAATGAGGTGGAAACGGACGATTTCGACAGCGACACCACCTACACATCGACCAAAACCAAACAGAGTTTCCCCATTCCAGTGGGTCTGCCGTATCGGGTGCAATATTCTATCGACCAAGTGATTACGCAGGCCGACTTCAGCTTCCTGAATACTTCCTATCAGCAATTTGAGGGCGGAACGAGTCCCATCTATCTCAACACCGGGTTCAATGCTTTGTTCATGTTGGGTATCAACGACCTGTTTGAAGACTACCGAATTACTGGTGGTTTCAGAATCGGCTTGAACTTAAGTAGTTATGAGTTTTTGTTCAGCTATGAAAACCTCTCACGGCGACTGGACCGACAGATTACGTTACATAGGCAGTCCATCACCTCTCAGGTAGGTAATTACGTGTACCGGCAGAGTTCCAACAGCCTCTTCTATACGTTGAAACTCCCGTTTAACAAGACCAACAGCATGAGGCTGACCTTGAAAGGGCGCTACGAAACGAATGTGGTGACAGCGTTGAACGACCAGACGTTGCAGATGCCCAATGAACATCACGTATGGGCGGGCGC
>Ga0310690_10006264_pt1 | contig 15714 bp, 11 predicted proteins | sample AusTroGonzalo_MG_2_FD_207661 | JGI IMG/M metagenome (GOLD analysis project Ga0310690, IMG submission 207661) | Bovine rumen microbial communities from tropical cattle in Woodstock, Queensland, Australia - Gonzalo_04 (v2) (version 2) | ecosystem: Host-associated > Mammals > Digestive system >... | reverse complement strand
TGGCCTTCTTGGCGTTACGCACGGCGGCGGGGCTGAACACAGCCTGACGGGTGACGTAGCGGGTGCCAGGAAGTTGGGCCAGCAGTTGGGTGATCTGGAGCGGGAAACCGTTGTTGGGGGTTCCGTCAGGCCACTGAGGCATACGGCCGTAAGGTGTGGTGGCGGTCTTCATGCCGACCAGGGTGGTAGGAGCCATCTGGCCACCAGTCATACCGTAGATACCGTTGTTGACGAAGATCATGGTGATGTTTTCACCACGGTTGCAGGTGTGGATGGTCTCGCAGGTACCGATGGCAGCGAGGTCGCCGTCGCCCTGATAGGAGAACACGACCTTGTCGGGCCACACGCGCTTGATACCAGTGGCGCACGCCGGGGCGCGGCCGTGGGCGGCTTCGACGAAGTCAACGTCGAAATAGTCGTAGGCCATCACGGCGCAACCCACAGGGGAGACGCCGATGGTGCGGTCGTCAACGCCAAGCTCTTCGAGCACTTCGGCGATGATGCGGTGGACGGTGCCGTGTCCGCAGCCGGGGCAGTAGTGGAACGGTTTGTCCGTCAGCAGCTTTGATTTTTCATAGACCAGGTTTTCAGGCTGGATGATATCTTGGATTGTGATTTCTGCCATTGTCTTATTCTCCTATAATTTGTTTCTTCATAGCTTCGAGAACTTCTTCCGGGGTGTGGATGATACCACCGACGCGGCCAAAATGCTCAGCCTTCACGCGGCCGTTGCAAGCCAGCAGCACGTCTTCGATCATCTGACCGCAGCTCAGCTCAACTGAGAGGAATCCCTTGACGCCCTTGTCGATGAGGCTTTGGATAGCCTTGGTAGGATAGGGCCACAGGGTGATGGGACGGAGCAAACCGACCTTCAGGCCAGCGGCGCGACCGAGTTGGACAGACTTCTGGGCGATACGGGCGCTTGAGCCATAAGCAACGAATACGTATTCGGCATCGTCGCAGTCGATCATCTCGTAACGCACTTCGTTCTTGGTCACCTCGGCGTATTTGCGCTGCAGGGCGCGGTTGTGCTCTTCCATGCGGGCGGAGTCGAGGTCCAATGAAGTGATCACGCGGTGTTGTGTGCCACGCTTGCGGCCTGTCAGTGCCCAAGGATACTTGGCTTTGATTTCCTCTTCGGTGAGGCGTGCTTTCTGCTCAGGCAGAACGACCTTTTCCATCATCTGGCCGATGGCACCGTCAGAGAGGATGCAGCAGCAGATACGGTATTTGAAGGCCAGTTCGAAGCCCAGCGGCACGAAGTCAGCCATTTCCTGAACTGAAGCAGGGGCGAGGACGATGTTGTGATAGTCGCCGTTGCCGCCGCCCTTGGTGTTCTGGAAATAGTCAGCTTGTGAAGGCTGGATGGTACCCAGGCCCGGGCCGCCACGAACGACGTCGGCGAACACGCAAGGCACTTCGGCGCCGGCGATGTAAGCCAGACCTTCCTGCTTCAGGCACACGCCTGGGCTGGACGATGAGGTCATCACGCGCTTGCCAGCTGCACCAGCGGCATAGACCATGTTGATGGCTGCCAATTCACTTTCAGCTTGAAGAACGACCATACCGGTACGTTCGTAAGGGTTCTGTTCCGACAGATACTCGATCACCTCTGACTGGGGGGTGATGGGATATCCGAAATAAGCATCGGCACCGCAACGGATGGCGGCTTCGGCCAATGCCTCGTTACCCTTCATCAGTTTTAATTCTCCCATTATGTAAGATTTTTTTGATTGTTAGACAATAGGTTTTGATTACAGGGCTTTCTTGTAAACCTTGATAACGCCGTCGGGGCAGGTGATGCCGCAGCTGGCGCAGCCGATGCAGGCTTCGGGGTTCGCCATATAGGCGTAATTGTAACCTTTTCCGTTAACTTCTTTTGCCAGTTCGATGACCTTGCACGGGCAGGCTGTGATGCATACGCCGCAGCCTTTGCAACGCTCGATGTCAACGACGATGGCTCCTCTGAATTTTGCCATATTGATTAAATTTTTGAGTTGATTATTTGTTTCTTTTTACGAGTGCACGAAATTACGGCTTTTTGGGTAAAGGGCGGATTGGGTTTTGGCTTTTTTTTATAGGTATAGATAATTTAGAACAAGTTTAAATAAGCTGAGAACCTTTTGGGAATGTTTGGATCGTCGCAGCTTCAGCTACAGTGATTATTTCATAATTTAAGTTGATTTTCATTCTTTTTTATAATTTTGCAATAAAAAATTATCATTATGGATTTGGAAAAACTTTACAAAAAGGCAGTTAAACGTAAGAATAGCTTTGTTGAGAAACGCATTGAGAATACAATACATGACATTTGTAGAAACCAGAAAAACAAGGCTCATCTCATTGTCATTAAAGCTGAGAATGACCAAAGACTTCAGATCCAATTGGCTCAGATCAAAGCTGGAAGCGAAATTTCAACGCTTTCATCTCTTGCATTGAGAGTGGCAGCGCAGGATTAAACTATGGATTACCTTTCGCATTACGATTCGCCTTTGGGAGGCATCACGATGGCCAGCGATGGAATCGGTTTGGTGGGATTGTGGTTTGATGGACAGAAATACTTTGCCGAGGCACTCGACGAAAAGCATGAAGTGCTTGAGAGACATCCCGTTTTTGATCAAACCCGACAATGGCTTGATGCGTATTTCGGCGGTCGTATTCCTGACTTCATGCCGTCAATTGTGATGCGAGGCACTGCGTTTCGCCGACAGGTGTGGGAAATTCTGCTCACTATCCCATACGGTGCCACGGTGACCTACGGCGACATTGCCAAAAGGATTGGAGTCAGATCGCCGCAGGCTGTTGGCGGAGCGGTGGGTCACAACCCCATCTTGCTGATCGTTCCTTGCCACCGGGTTGTTGGTGCTGATGGAAGCCTCACGGGTTATGCCGGAGGCCTAGAACGAAAAAAGTGGTTGGTTGAGTGGGAGGAACGTTGCTCGAAGAGCAGGTCATAACGATCTGATCGATACGGCGAATCCCCCGCAGGGTGCCATTCTGAGTTTTAGTTTTGACTTGGAGGTGACGGTCTTTTTGGTTATGGTATAGGCCTGGGGATTGTAGTTTTCACCAGCGAGACCATTGGCATTCTTGGCATCGGCATAGATGGTGGCCTCGTATTTCACGCCAGGTTTCAGGAAGTCGAGCTTCACCGTTACCTCGCGGGCGTTTTCGTCGGTGATGCCACCCACGTACCACACGTCGTGCGGTTGGGCGTTTTTCAAATCTTCAGCAGTGGCGTTTTCAGGCAAGGCATACACGAACTTCGCAGCGCTGGACACCATGTCTTTCTTGCCATCGGACAATTCACCGACACCTTCGGCGGCCTTGTTCAACGACGATAGTTTGGGATGGCGTGCCGTCACGATATAGGCACCAGGTTCGGTCTCAAGATAGATGGATTTGTCCCAATCCACCGCCACATCCTTGATGAACTGGAAAGCATCCATGTGCTGGGCGTAATGCTCAGGGAAGTCGGCGGCCATCTGCAAAGGCGAGTAGAAGGTCACATAAAGGCCGAGTTGGTTGCAAATGGTGGTGTTCATCTTTCCGCCCCATGAGACGATCTTTCCCATGTCGGTCTCAAAGATGCCAGGGGTATAGTCCATGGGGCCGCCTTGCAAGCGTGTGAAGGGCAGAATAGTCGTGTGCCCCGGCTTGATGCGGTCTTGGAACTCGGTGCCCATCGCACTCTCGTTGCCGATCATGTTAGGCCAGGTGCGGTAGAGGCCTGTGGGTCTTACCGCCTCGTGTGCGTTGACCATGATATGGTGCTTGGCGGCTTCAACGATGCAATAATGATAGTGGTTGTTGATGGGCTGGCTGTAATGCCCCTCGCCGTAGGGGATGATCTTGCCTACATAGCCGCTTTTCACGGCATCGTAGCCATATTGGTTCATCAGGGAGTAGGCTTGTTCCAGCCAATGTTCGTAATTGATTGTTGATGAGGAACTTTCGTGGTGCATGATGAGGCGGATGCCCTTCTCGTGGGCGTATTGATTCAAGGCAGGCAAGTCGAAATCAGGATAAGGGGTGAGGAAATCGAAGACGAAGTCCTTCTGCTTGCCGTACCAGTCCTCCCAACCGATGTTCCAACCTTCGATGAGCAGAGCGTCGAAGCCGTTCTCAGCAGCGAAGTCGATATAACGGCGCACGTTGGCATTGTTCGCTCCGTGGGTGCCATTGGGCTTGGCGTGCTCATAATCAGTTTCGCCCAGCTTTACTGATGGGAAGTCGTTGGTATAGCTCCAGCTGCTTTTGCCGGAAATCATCTCCCACCATACGCCCATGTATTTCACGGGATGGATCCAGCTGACATCTTCAAGGACACAGGGATCGTTGAGGTTCAATATCAACCGTGAAGCCAGCACGTCGGTGGCCTTTTCGCAGACCATGACGGTGCGCCAAGGGGTGTGACATGGGGCTTGAATACGACCTTTGTAGCCTGTGGCATCAGGTGAGAGCCAGGCACGGAACACCATCGTCGTGTCGTTCAATTCAAGGTGCATCGTGGGATAGTCTAAAGTGGCGGCTTCATGGATGTTAAGGTATAATCCGTCATCGGTCTTCATCTGTAAGGCGGTCTGCACGCCAGTGGGGGAGAATCCCGTCCAAGGCCAGCCTCCGTCTTTGTGGCTCGCATCCCATAAGCCGCGGATTTCTGAGAGTCGTGATTCAGTATAATTGTATTCCTGTGTGTCAAGGTCGCCTGGAATCCACCATGCTTTATGGTCTCCGGTCATCGCAAACTCAGTCAGCTCTTCCTTGATCCAGAAATAGACCAAGGCGTTTTCCATCGGAAATTCGTAGCGGAAGCCCAAACCGTCGTCATAGAGGCGGAAGCGGATCTGCATCACGGTGGCCTTCTTCTCGGTGGAATGATCCATACTCTCCACAGTGCCAATGGGTTGCTCCAAGGTGACGAGCATCTCGTTATAATGGTTGCGGATATGGGATTCTTCGCCCCAAACGGGTTCCCAGGTCTCGTCGAAGCTATCGTGTTTTGTGCCTTTCATAACAAACGCATGAGCCAAGTCGTCGCGCCATTCGAGGGTGAAGCCCATTTTAGAGGGCAGCACCACGGGTTGGCCGTTGCGGTCGAGGGCGTAATAGGGTACGCCGTCAACCACATCGAACTTCAGTTCAAGTTTTCCGTCAGGGCTTTTCAGGGTGACGGGATTGTTGCCAAAGGCATTGGTGATGAGTGCCAAAGCCAACAGTAGGAGTAGCGTTGTCTTTTTCATTGTCTTGTATTATTGTTGTTTGTCGAACAATAGCGTCCCTGACACCATCCAATGGCTGAAGCTGCCGCCTTCGTCCTTGCCTTGTGGGATGGCAATGCGTACCACATGTTTTCCCGGCTTCAAGCCGCTGAGGTCGAAATAGACGGGATTGGTGGCCGTGCCGGGACACCAGCCGGAACGTGAATAGTCAGAGGAGGAAACGCCATTCCAGAAGTTGCCCGAAACGGGATTCTGGTCGCGGAAGGTGGCGCAGTCGCAGCGCCAAGGGGTATGGGTGAAGCGCTTCTCGCCGTCGATGTAGATGGTGTTTTCCTTGGGGTTGAACTCGTCGCCGCCACCCCAGCCGCCGTGACCGGTGCTGATGTAGCGAAGCCGTACGTTCTCAGTGCCTTGGGGGATCTCAAACTCCACCTCAAGGCTGTCGGAGGCAAACAGCCTGCCGTAATTCTGCCCCGACATTTCCATCACGTTGCAGGTGTTGAACAACGGTATGGATTGATGGCGGCAGGGTGTCTCATCCCATTCGTAATCGCCGGGGTAGGCGAGGAGTTCGAGCGAGATCTTGTGCCCTCCTTTGTCGTAATTGCCAATGAAGGCGCCAACGAGCACATCGCCTTGCAGCCAGTCGCGCAATTCGCTGATTTCCTGTTTGTAGTAGTTCTCTTCAGTCCAAATCAAGCCGTCAATTTGAACCTTGTCGTTGAAATGGCCTGCGCCAAACGAGGTGAAGAAACGTACCAACTCAACGGGTGGCAGGTAGTCGGCATCTGCCTTGATGCCTTGGTATTCCTTGCCGTCACGACCGGTAAACAGCGGCAAAGCCTCCACGCCTTCGGTCAAGCCGTCGCGGAAACTCTTGGCTTTCTCGGTCGGGATGACAAAGACGGATGCCGCGCGGTCGTAAGCATCGCCATTGGAGCGTTGGTGAATCTCGGCGAAGAGCTGGTAATGCTCGGGCAGTTGGGGCAACCGCAGCCGTTTGACGATGATGGTGCCATGGCTGAAATGTATCGTGGTATCAAAAGGAATCTCACCAACCCAAGGTTTGTAATCAGCAAAGTGGATTTGATCTTCTTGGAACACCGGGAAGCGCATCACGAGTTTGTCCTTGCGCAGTTGTCCCAATTCACGCGAGGTCTTGTGTACGCCTTTGTCTTCTGGGATCAGTTCCTTCGGTAGTTTTTTGGCTTTTTTCACCGTTTTGAGGTCGGTGACATAGTTGCCGTTTCTCGTGCAGCGCACCATCACGCCATCCAGTCGGCCCAGTCCGGGCATGGGTGTTGCCTCAAAACCAAGCTTGTCGGTCATCCATACTTCAATGGTATTGGAATTAATGCTGGTCTTGTATTTTGTGCAAGGGTATCCCAATATTTTTTCTTGCCCTACTTTGTCGAAAGTCACTTCTTTGTTGGTGAAGGGATAAGAACTGTAGTAGCATCCATCGGGGTATTGAAGGACCGTAAACACCGAATCCTGGGCATAGCTGACATAGCTGACGCTTTCGACGTAGCCGGGGATGGAATGCTTGATCTCTTTGTCAAGAGTTGTGATCTTCAGGCAATCGGCGTTCTCTAAAACACTAACCAAGGTCGTATCGCCATCTTCAACGCCTTTGGTATAGCTCTGATAGGTGAGGGCATGCTGCCCGAATGTCGTTCCTACGAATAGAGCGGCGATGAGTGAGAAAAGAGTTTTTTTCATTTTAATCGCTTGGAGGTTCAGGTAAATCGATCTCTTCAACCTCTTCGATCCTAATCTCGCTGGAGTCGGCATCGTACTCCGGGGCGGGTGGACCGTACAATTCCTCTAAGTCGTAAGGACTTTCCGGTGAAGGAGGACCATACAACTTGGGTGGTCCATAGACGCACGTGGGGCTGTCTTTGTGGAACAGGGAACATCCTCCTAGGATGATTCCCAATCCTGAGAGGATCCAGATCCAAAGTTTTTTAGGCCATTTTTTCATTTATGGTTCTATTTCGTTATCAATGATGGTTTTCTGTATGGAATCAGTTGATGGTAACGATGACGGGGGTGGAGGACCGTAGAGTTTGGCGCAACCGAACAGGGAGAATCCACCCATGATGATAGCCAACCCCGAAAGGATCTTAATCCATATTCTTTTCGAAACCCTCTTCACTTTTATCTTTTATCTCTTTACTGGATGGTCCTTAGCAAACGCTGCCAGTCTTTCGGCCAACACGGGGATCTCTTCCCTTTGGATGAGTGATGAGCATGCACGGATACCTTGTTTGGTGCTGCCGCAAGTGTCAAGCGAGATGCCGGAAACGCCATAATAAAGCATTTCTTCAACCAAATCGGCACCTGTGAAGCCGGGGTAGCAGAAGGTGAAGTAGAAACCGTCGGCAATGGGTTCGCCGCAATCCTCGTCGTAGGTGATGTAGAAGCCGTTGTTGGTGAAGGCTTTCTTCATCAGTTCAGCCTTGCGGCCGTATTCCAGCACGTCGTCACGGTAGCGGTAAGTGCCGTCGTTGACGGCTTTCAGCACAGCTGCCAATGCGTATTGCGCCGAGTGTGAGGTGCCTGAACTCAACGGGTGAAGGGCACCGAAGAGGATGGCGCGGAGGAAGATCTCTTGTCCGCAGAAGGCTTTCAGGTCGGTATAATGGCGTTGAGCCAGCTTGTCGCTGATGCCAAGGATGGCGCAGCGTTCGCCGGCGTAGCTGAAGGCCTTGGAGCTGGAGATCATCAGGATGTAGTTGTCGGTGTATTTACCCACCGAAGGCTGGAACGGAGCCTCGCCGGGGTGGCTGTAGTCCTTGCGGAAGTCCATGCCGAAGTAGGCGAGGTCTTCCATCACGATGACATCGTATTTATTGGCCAATTCGCCGATGATGCGCAGTTCCTCGTCGGTGAGGCACACCCAAGTCGGGTTGTTGGGGTTGGAGTAGAGCAGGCTGTGGATGTTGCCCTTGCTCAGCACCTCTTCGAGTTTGGCACGCAGTTTCTCGCCACGGTATTCGTAGATGTCGAAATGCTCCATCGGGATGCCCAACACGCGGTTCTGGAACTTATGCACCGGGAATCCTGGGTCGATGAAGAGCATCGTATTCTTCTTGACGCTGGTGTGACCTGCAATCATGAAAGAGGCGAAGGCACCCTGCATGGAACCCACGGTGGGGATGCAGTTGGCGGGATCGACGTCAAGGTCAAGGAAACACTTGATGAAGCGTGAGGCTTCCTTTTTCAATATAGGAGCACCGTCGATGGGCGGATAGTTGGCGGGAACACCGTCTTGCAAGGCCTTGATCTGGGCTTCGACGCCGACTTTCGCAGGTGGAAGACCTGGGTTGCCGATTTCCATGTGGATGAATTTCTTTCCTGAAGCTGCCTCGATGTCGCGAGCCAGTTTGTTGATCTCACGGATACCGGCCTTGCCGATGCAGGCCAAACCACTTTCTGCAAAGAGTTTCTTCGCTACTTCAACGGGAACAATGTTATTTTGCATCATGATGATAATATTTTGATTTTTAATAATTTACTATTATAGTTTCGTTGTGTTGGGAGTGCAAAGTTAAGGATAATTTCAAATTTTTCAAAAAATATTTACTTGAATTCTTGGAGATAACAAAAAAAGCTGTACTTTTGCAACCGCAAATGGGACGGTAGCTCAGTTGGTTTAGAGCGCATGCTTGACAGGCATGAGGTCACAAGTTCGATCCTTGTTCGCCCCACAGGAGGGACGCATCGCATGCGTCCTTTTATATCGAAGGGTCGTTAGCCCAGTTGGTTTAGAGCGCTGCCTTCACACGGCAGAGGTCACTGGTTCGAGTCCAGTACGACCCACAGACAAATAACTCGCTGAAAATCAGCGAGTTATTTGTTTTTTATTGGTTTCTACTTGTGAGATTGGTTTTTTTTTACAATATTTGCCATTGGTTTTCGGTAATTATTGTTCATACACTTACTCAAAATGTTTATGATGAAAAAGATTGCTTTATTGTGCGCTTCGATACTGCTTTTTGGAAGCGTTTCTCTGGGTCAAGTGAATCTGATGGATGTGTTGAAGCCCACCGATTCCAAAAGGTATGATCCTTACCCAATCAATAGTAAAAAGACGATGAAATTAGCCGCGTACAACTATACGAACGGCTTTGTCTTGACTGCTGGACTCAACGGTTTGATCAAAGCTGACGATCCTGGTGGACATGTGGTGTTCCCCCTCAATGGTGTTTATAGCAAGGTGAGTTTTGTGATGGGTCCCGGAGGCAAGAGCAGACCCAGTGGAGCGTCGGAAGGGAGCAATGTCATTGTTACCGTCAGGGGCGATGGCGAGACTTTGTTCGACGAGGTGGTTTGGAGTCACGACGCCCCGCGCGAGGTCGTGCTCGATGTGAACGGTGTCAAGGAGTTGCGTTTCGATGTGTTTAGAGGGGAGACTGTGGTTGGCTTTGCCGTAGTGAAGTTGTATAAAGCCAACCAAAACTTTACTCCAACCCGTACGCATCTCGACAAGATCCTCGTTGGGAAAGTGCAGCTGGTTGAACAGCTCTGGCCTTATTTCATCAGAGGCGGTGGCGGCATCAATCCCATTTGCAAGACCCAAACGCAACCCTCGGTCACCAATGTGGATGACATCAGCATTAACCGTGTGACCTATAATTCCGGTATTCAGTTCCTTGCCAGCCAGGCCTTTAGCGGCAATACCAACGAATGGGCTTATTTTTGGCTTCAAAAGAAGTATGACAAGCTGTCGTTCATCGTTGGCCCGCGCGACAACCAGAGTACCAACGCCACCGGTTGGATCACCGTGAAAGGCGATGGCAGGATTTTGTATGAGAAACTGGTGTCGCAAAGCGACCTCGCCGAACAAGTGGTGCTCGACGTGAGCGGTGTCAACCAACTGTCGTTTCACAGCGTTGACCAAGAAAGCGACTTCGTGGGCAGTATCACTTTTGGAGTGGTGGATATTTACGCCTATCCTCCAGGCAGCAAGGATGTACCAGAGCCAGGTGTTGTCAATGCCTCCAAGGGTCGCGTCTCCCAACTGCCCGATGTGTGCAAGTTGTGCTCCTCCATCAAGCCGTTCTCAGTTAGAGGCATCTCTTCGTACGACAATACTTATTTCGACGGGGCTTCGCAGCATTACACCTTCTCCATGGGTGGTGACAAGTTTAGCGAGGGTTTTGTGCTCACCACAGGCAAGAAGATTTTTGACGACAATATCAACTCCTACGTTGCGTTCGACATTGCTGAAGAGTATGATTATGTGTCGTTTACGGCAGGATGCCTGTCCAATCACCGTGTGTTGGACGAAGACCGTTTGCAAGTCTATGCTGACGACAAGTTGGTTTTCGATTCGGTGGTGCATCCCCTCATGCCTAACATGCATATCGTGCTTCCCATTGAAAAATGCAGGGTGTTGAAATTTGCAAAACCCGGCACGGGCAAAGACAAACAGACTTGGATCGGTGTCGGGGATGTGGCCGTTTATCGTGGACAGGCGACTGTAGGCAAACTGTTTAAGCATGCTCGCCCTGAGATGTCCGAGACTGTTGATTTGATCGACCTCACCAAGGGCCCCTATTTCCATTATGTGGGAAGGTACCTAAGTTCGCTGACCAATTTCGATTTCAACGACTGTTTCAAGAATGGCAGTAGCCAGAAGGACTATTTCCAGATGAAGGACGGAAGCAAGATTTACAAGGGAATCATGCTGGAAACCAACATCCCCTTGGGGTTTGAAGGTGACGGCATCAATGACCTCCTTGAGGGCATGTTCTGTCCGATCGGCGTTTTTGTGGGAACCACCTTCCTTATCAATGGCGGAAAGCAGTCGTCGTGTGCCGCGTTCAACGTCTTCAAGGAATATGAAACCTGTACCTTCACTGTAGCCAACAAGTCAGTTTATGTGGATGAGTTCGACAAGATGTTCGGCGACAGAAAGGCCGATCCGGTGGAACTTAAGGTATATGCCGACAACCGTTTGGTGGGCAGTTTCATGGTGACCGACGACATGCAGCCTACCACTTATTCCGTGCCCATCAACAAGAGTGAACAGCTGATGTTTTGGCTCGAGTGTGGCGATTACCGCTCAGGCCAGTATGTGCTTTACGACATTACATTGGACAAGAAGCCAATGGAAAAATAGCTTAATGGTACCTGGACGATGACTATCACTAAGGCCTCTTGTTCATTGCCAGGGCTCTTCTTTTTGAATCCTCCAACACTTCGATGGCTTGCTGCTGAAGCCATTGCTCCTCCTCGTTTTCGGGGGTGATGGTGATGCCATGGGGCTTGGAATGATGGTTCTCGTCTAAATAGGAGAAGGTGGCGAAGCCATCGGCAGCGGTCTTCTCAGGCTCGCGGCTGCGGTACATCTTGGTATAGACGGTGAGGGTGCTGCGTCCCACGTGGATCACCTTGCTCTCGAAAGTGACGATGTCACCGGCGAAAATGGGGAACTTGAAGTCGATGCCGTGAAGTACCAAAAGAACGGTATCTTTGGTGTCAACATATTGTGCTACGGCAAAATAGGAGCTTTCCAAAAACCATTCGGAACATCTTCCGGCAAAGAAGGTTTGGTGATGGTTCAGATCAGCGAGTTTGATCAAACGTTGTGAATAAGTCGCTTTCATAACTTTTATCTCTTATCTTTTATCTTTTATTTTACGCCCAAATCAATAGTCCTGCGCAAATAATGAGTCCTGTGACAAACAGGTCGATGATGCAGAAGCCCATGATGTCCTTGGCGTTGAGTTTGGCGATGGCTAGGGCGGGCAAAGCCCAGAAGGGTTGGATGAGGTTGGTCCAGGCGTCACCCCACGAGATGGCCATGCCTGTCAATCCGGGATCGACATTCAAGGCGGCACCGGCGGTGAACATGATAGGTGCTTGGATGGCCCAGTGGCCGCCGCCCGAGGGCACGAACATGTTCAGGATGGCAGCGCAGAAGAAGGTGAACAGGGGATAGGTCTTGGGTGTGGAGATGGCCACGCAGGCGTTGCTGACCACCTCGCCGAGGCAGATGCCGGATGCGCCGACACCGGTGATGATGCCCATGATGCCAGCGTAGAAGGGGAACTGGAGCAGGATGCCTGCCGCACCGCTCACCGACTTGCCGAAAGCCTTGACGTAGGCCAAGGGGGTGCCGTGCAATACGATGCCTAGGAACAGGAACAACATGATGACCGCGCCAAGGTCGAAACTGCCGCCTTTGAAAAACAGCTTGATGACCAGATAGGAGAGACCCAATAGCGTGATGATCCAAGCCAAGATACGGCTGTTTTCCATCTTTTCCGACGGGGTGGATGGCTTGGGTTCTGCCTTGGGCTCTTCTTCGTAAAGCAAGGCAGGCTCGATGGCGACGATATGATCCTTCTTGGGGTGCATCAGCGCGTTGACTGCCACGATGGCCACGATGACGACTGCCACCATGAGCAAATTCTGGGGAGCGAGCACCGTCATGCTGATAGGCACGGGATGCGTCAGTGCGCCCTTGGTGACCGCCTCCAGGTTGGAACCCTCGGTGGCCATGGTCAACGGGATGGATCCCGAGAGGCCGGCATGCCATACCACAAAGCCGCTGTAGGCCGAGGCGATGAGCAACCGATAGTCCACACCCTGGAGCTTCTTGGCAATTTCCTTGGCGAAAATGACACCGACGATGAGTCCAAATCCCCAGTTGAGCCAGCAAGCCAAGGCCGAGATCAATGTAACCAAGGCTATGGCACCCGCAGGGGTCTTGGGCAATCCCGCCAAGGCACTGATGCCTTTCTTGATGGTGGGCGCAGCAGCCAAAGCGGAACCAGTCACCAAAACCAAAGCCATCTGCATGGCGAAGGCCAACAGCGACCAAACGCCATTGCCCCAATGCTCAACGACTTCAAGCGGTGTCTGATGGCAGACGGGAATGGCAACCGCAAAGGCAACCAAGGTAAGGATAACGGCAAAAATAAAAGGCTCGGGTAAGTACTTCTGGACGAGCTTGACGCAAAAACGGATGATTCTCTGGAACATGTCGGTGCGTTCGTTTAGTGTTGTTTTGGTCACAAAATTACAAAATTCCATCGGATTATCGGACCAAAATCATATCTTTGCACATCATTTAAAACAGACGTAATATACCTTATTACATGTTCTATGGTGGGGTGGCAGTTGCCGCTCTTATCGCTTGTTGCTACCTGCTGTTCCGACGAGGCAATGCTTTCGCGGCTGATATCACTCCGCCGTTGCGCCTGCGCCATTGGGCTGCGGCATTCTTTGGCGTCGCGGCCATGGGTCATGATTGCTGACCACCATTCCGGGCACGCTGTTTGCCATGCTTCTTCAGAGATGGTTTCGATGACGGCAACCTAACCATCGGCTATCTTGCGACAATTGGATGTCGTGGCAACTCAAGATGTGGAAGAACGGCTTGCGAATCCGCCGTTTCATCAACCTCTACCACGATGCCGTCGCCGACCAGCGTTCTTTCACCGCCCAACAGTTGGCAAATGAAAGCGGCTATAGAAGCTACAGCACCTTCAGTGCTGCTTTCAAACAGCGCATGGGACAGACCGTGACGGCTTGGATGAATAGCGAGGCTAACAAGTAGGAAGCAATCTTACCAATCAATTCTTCAAGTCGAATTGACCTGGTACTCAGAAACCGAAAAATGACTTTCAAAATCTGCAAAATCAGTTTCAGAATCTGCAATTATTATCAGAATCTGCAAAAAAAGTATTGGAATTTGCAAAATTTTCAGATTGGGGATTTAGGAACAATTATGAAACAAGCAAATAATTAAATTTGCTAAGGAAAGAATGTTTTCAATAATGAATAAAGACAATCCTGATTCAACAATTAAAACTACTGAACTGGTTCGCACAAGCCAAAGCTGGGACGGCGTCGAACTACCACATGTTCTACCTCTCTCAGCCGGGCTTGCCCCTGTCGGTACAACACCCCGAAATACCCCTCGATAAAGTAGATGAATGAATATCAAACAATAATACTTAAGAGTTGTGGAAACAAGAATCAAAAAGAAATCATCGATTGTTGAAATTGTGATTACTGTTTTAGCCGCCGTAATCTCCGTTGGGATGATGCTCTACGCCGTATGGCATTTCGGACTGAAAGAAGCCTGGCCTGAATTGGTGCTCAACCTGTTCTACATCGCCTGCATCGTGATGATCCTGTTGTTTTTCTTCAACCGTCTCAAGCCCCGTCAGAGGAAACCAAACAAGATAACATAAATGAACAATCTATCTAAATAACGAAAGGAATAATAACATCGGTGAAAAACGCGCCCATGACATGTTCCGCCGTAAGACCATTAAACAATCAAAACTTATTCAAATGAAAAGCATTAAAACATTGGTATTAGCACTTACCCTTATCATAGGCACGTCTATGGTTTTTAGTTCATGTCAGAAGGACGATCCAAACAACAACCAATGGGGTGCTGAGACGCTCACCTTCAAGGTGAATAATTCCACTGACTTTGTTATGAAAAAAGTGGAAGGAGGAAGTTACTCGATGGAGTATATGTACGAAGACAAGGTGACGACCGTCACAGGATCGCTCTCCGACTTTTACATCTGTCCCGTGGAGGTGACCAACAAGCTTTGGGCCGCTGTGATGGGATGGAGACCCGAAGGACAGACAAACGCTGGCGACTTATACCCCGTCAGCAATATGAACTACTACGACATCGTCAAGGAAGGCGGCTTCATCGACAAGCTGAACACGATGTGCGCCAGCCAGTTGCCATCAGGCAAACGTTTCGCGCTGCCAAGCGAAGCACAGTGGGAGTATGCAGCCCGTGGCGGACAAAAGTCTATGGGCTACACATATTCTGGATCCAACACGATAGGCGATGTGGCCTGGTACAGAGACAACTCTGACGGCACCACCCACCCTGTCGGTCTGAAGCAAGCCAATGAGCTCGGCCTCTACGACATGACCGGCAACGTCTGGGAATGGACACGCGATCATTTCGTCTATTTCGACAAGCTCCCGCTCGACCAAGGTCTCAACTACGTCTGCCACGCCGACAACAACTATCGTGTCAACCGCGGCGGCAGCTATGGCACCCGTCAGACGGGTCTCGAAACCGCCTACCATACATGGCTGGGAATACACCAGAACTATATAAACCGCGGCCTGCGACTTGTCCTCGTGGATGACTTCAATGAAGAAACACTCGTGGAGCCAATCCAGCCCGACAACCTCCTTTCCATCGCCGTAAACAACGGTACTGTCGGCTACTATCTCCCGATGGTTGAAGTGAAAGGTGGCGAATACGAGCTTGTTTATGAGCGCGTCGGCGAACAGAAAACTTTCACAGGAACGCTGTCGGATTTTTATATCTGCCAAACCGAAACAATGAACTACATCTGGCAGACCGTCATGGGCTCGACACCCGAAGGCCAAACCGAAAGCGAAGGCCTCTATCCCGTCACGATGGTCAACTATGATGACATCACCGGCACTGGCGGCTTCCTCGACAAGCTGAACGCAATGTGCGCCG